>Ga0209018_1001043_pt1:0-22500 | contig 23607 bp, 12 predicted proteins | sample YNPBryBLVA2012_FD_185814 | JGI IMG/M metagenome (GOLD analysis project Ga0209018, IMG submission 185814) | Anoxygenic and chlorotrophic microbial mat microbial communities from Yellowstone National Park, USA - YNP Bryant BLVA 2012 (SPAdes)... ...
GACTGCGCTCGCACCCAAGCCTGCAAGGAGCAGGGGCTCTGCACCCTCGTGGGTGCCGAGTGCGTGGTGGGCTCCACGAACGATTGCCGCCGCACCGAAGGCTGCCGCCTGCACGGCGCATGCACCTATCGAGCAGGGAAGTGCGTGCCCGGGTCTTCGGCCGATTGCCAGCGCGCCGAGGAATGCGCCAACGAGGGCAGGTGTACCTACCAGCAAGGAGAGTGCCGTGTCGGAAGCGACTGGGATTGCGCACGATCGCGCGCCTGCCGGGATCGAGGCGCTTGCCACGTTTCGTCTCCCAACGACGCGTCCGCCTCACCATCGTGCGTCGCCAGATAGCTTTTGACGTGAGCGTTCGCCCGGCGGTCCAAGCCGCACAAGGTGGCGGGGCGGTCCTGTAGGGCTGCCGGTCGCGTGGTCCGGCGGCGCCGCGACCGCGTCTCCGCCACCTGCGGCGCGCAAAGTCAGGGTAGATGGGAAGGGGACGGTTGGGCGGGAAGGAAGCGGCTACGCGGTCGACGCGACCTTCATCTGGCCTTTCGCGGCGATTGCTGCCTGGGCGGCCGCCAGCCGCGCAATGGGAACACGGAACGGCGAGCAGCTCACGTAGGCCAACCCCACCTTGTGGCAGAAATGGATGGAGGCGGGGTCGCCGCCGTGCTCACCGCAGATGCCGAGCTTGATGTCCGGCCGCGTCGCGCGCCCCTTGGTGCAGGCCATCTCCACCAGTTGCCCCACCCCCTCGGTGTCCAGGCTCTGGAACGGATCCTTGGGGAAGATGCCCTGTGCCACGTAGTCCGGCAGGAACTTGCCGGCGTCGTCACGCGACAGGCCGCACGTCGTCTGCGTCAGGTCGTTCGTGCCGAAGGAGAAAAACTCCGCAGTCTTCGCCAGCTCGTTCGCCATCAACGCGGCGCGCGGCAGCTCGACCATGGTCCCGTACAGGACGTCGACCTTGCGTCCAGCCTTCTCGAAGACCTCCCGCGCAACCTTGTCGAAGACGCTCTTCATGATGTCGAGCTCTCGCTTGGTCACAGCGAAGGGGATCATGACCTCGGGCTTGGCCTTCACGCCCTGCTTGTCCACCTCCACGGCGGCCTCCAGGATCGCGCGGAACTGCATCACGGCGATCTCCTGCCAGCTAATCGCAAGGCGCACCCCGCGATGCCCGAGCATCGGGTTGGCCTCGTGCAGCTCGCGGTTCTTGCGCTCCAGTTCCTCGACGGTCACGCCGAGTTCCTTGGCGAGCGCTTCGATGTGCTCCCGCTGCGTCGGCAGGAACTCGTGGAGCGGCGGGTCCAGCGTGCGGATCGTCACCGGGAGCCCATCCATGGCCTTGAAGATGCCGATGAAGTCCTCGCGCTGGTACGGCAGCAGCTTGTCGAGCGCCTTCTTGCGCTGCTCCACCGTTGAGCTCAGGATCATCTCGCGCACTGCGGCGATCCGGTCCTTGCCGAAGAACATGTGCTCCGTACGGCACAGGCCGATCCCCTCCGCGCCAAACTCCCGCGCCTTCGCCGCATCGTGCGGCGTGTCGGCGTTCGTCCGCACCTTCAGTACGCGGAACTCGTCAGCCCACTGCATGAGCTGCCCGAAGTTGCCGCCAAGCTGCGCGTCCACCGTCGGGATCGCCCCGAGGTAGACCTTGCCCGTGTTGCCGTCGAGCGAGATGAAATCACCCGCCTTGACCGTGGCCTGCTCAAGCACCTTCTTGCCCGAGTCGTCGTATACGGTGACCACGATGGTCTGCGCCTCGTAGTCGATGTTGAGCGCTGAGCAGCCGGCAACGCAGCACTTGCCCATGCCGCGCGCCACCACCGCCGCATGGCTCGTCATGCCGCCTCGCGCCGTGAGGATGCCCTGCGCCGCCTCCATGCCCTTGATGTCCTCGGGCGACGTTTCGATCCGAACCAGGATCACCTTCTTGCCCTGCGACGCGAGCTTCTCGGCGTCCTGCGCGCTGAACGCGACGATCCCCACAGCGGCTCCCGGGCTCGCGGGCAACCCCTTCGCAAGGAACTTCTTGGGGGCCTTGGGATCGAGCGTGGGATGGAGCAATTGGTCGAGGCTCGCCGGGTCCACCCGCATCACGGCCTCTTCCTTGGTAATCAGCCCTTCCTTCGCCATCTCCACCGCCATGCGCACCGCCGCTGCTGCGGTGCGCTTGCCGACACGGCACTGCAACATGTACAGCGTGCCGTCCTCGATGGTGAACTCGATGTCCATCATGTCGCGGTAGTGCTTCTCGAGCTTCTGGTAGATGTCTCGAAGCACCGCGAATGCCTTCGGCATCTTCTCCTCGAGCGACGTCCCCGGGTTGGACCTGGCCGCGGCTTCCTTCGTCACGTTGAACGGCGTACGAATGCCCGCCACCACGTCTTCGCCCTGCGCATTTGGCAGCCACTCGCCGTAGAACACGTTCTCGCCCGTCGACGGATCCCTCGTGAAGGCAACACCCGTGGCGCTGGTGTCGCCCAGATTTCCGAAGACCATCGACTGCACATTGCAGGCTGTGCCCCACGACTCGGGGATGTCGTACATCTTGCGGTAGGCCTTCGCACGGTCGTTGTTCCAGCTACCGAACACGGCGCCGATCGCACCCCATAGCTGCTGCTTCGGATCGGTCGGGAATGGCTTGCCCGTGTGCTTCTGCACGATGCCCTTGAAGACATCGACCAGCTTCTTGAAGTCCTCCGCCCCGAGCTCGCTGTCCGGAAGCACGGTCTTGAGCTCTTCCTTGTTGTGCTTCGTGATGTCAATGCCTCTGGCCTTCGCCACCTCGCGGCGAACCGCCTCGAGATCCTCCTCGAAGTGCTCCTTCTTCACCCCCAGCACGATGTCCGAGTACATCGTGATGAACCGCCGATACGCGTCCCACACAAACCGCGGGTTGCCCGTCTTCTTCGCCAGCCCCGCCGCGATCTCGTCGTTGAGACCGAGGTTGAGCACCGTGTCCATCATGCCGGGCATCGACGCACGCGCGCCGCTTCGAACGCTGAACAGCAGAGGATTCGACGGGTCGCCGAACTTCTTGCCGAGCAGCTTCTCCACACGCGCGAGCGCCTCGTCGACCTGGGCCTCGAGCCCCTCGGGGAACTTGCCACCCGCGGCGAAGTACGCGGTGCATACTTCGGTCGACAACGTGAACCCGGGCGGGACCGGAATGCCGAGGTTCACCATCTCGGCCAGGTTCGCACCCTTGCCTCCCAGCAGGTTCTTGTCGCTCGCCTTGCCGTCGGCCTTGCCGCCGCCGAAGAAGTAAACGTACTTGGACATGTCAGACCTCATGTGAGCAGGTTGAATTGCGCTAGTCCCGAGCAGCGCTCGGATATGGCTCTCATCAATCGAAGACGGTTCTGCCGCACCGGCGTTTCCGGAACCATCACCATCACGTTGTCGAAGTAAGCCCCGAGCAGCGGCGCGACGTCGGCCACGGCCGCGAACGCTGCGGGATAGTTTCGCGTCTCTTGCGCCTTGGCGAGCCTGCCGTCAAGCTCGCGCAACGCTGAGAAGAGTGACGATTCCGCTTCGTGAACCTCCGTTGACAAGGTGGACGGCTCAACCGGATCGCCGGACGGCGCTTCCTTTGCGATATTCGTCGCGCGCTTGAACACTTCCCCCGCTCGCGACCGAACCCCTGCCTCCAGCCCCTCGAGCGCAACCACCCGGTCGAGCACGTCAGCAGGATCGTCGTGCCCCGCCATCAAGCAGGCGTCGACCACGTCGTGAGGGTGCTTCTCACCAAGCAAGCCTCGCAGACGATCGCGGAAGAAATCGGACAGCTTTGCGAGCGTGGTCGCATGGTCGTGCTCCAGATGCTTGCCGTCGTATGCGCTCAGGCTCGCAACGAACGCCTTGCTCAACGAAACGCGCCAGCCCCTGTCCAAGACCGTGCGAAGCACCCCCAGACAGGCACGGCGCAGCGCGTACGGATCGGCCGCACCCGTCGGGCTCAGCCCGATGGCGAAACACCCCACGAGCGTATCCAGACGGTCCGCAACACCAACCAGCGCCGCCCTGTCGGTCGACGGCGTCGCGTCGGACGCACCCTTGGGCTGGTAATGCCCGCGAATCACGTCGGCCACCCCTTCGCCCTTGCCCTGTCCCAGCGCATACACGGCCCCCATCTCGCCCTGCAGCTCGGGGAACTCGCCGACCATCAGCGAGGCCAGGTCGCACTTGCACAGCCGCGTGCCCTGACGCGCCGTCTCGATGGTCTGCGCATCTGCCCCCACAAGCTTGCCGAGCTGCAAAACTAGCCGCTCCATGCGCTCCACCTTCTCGAGCACGCTGCCCAGCTTGTCCTGGAATACGATGCCCGCGAGTTGCTTGCGGCGGTCCTCCAACGCAACCTTCATGTCCTCGCGGAAGAAGAACTCCGCGTCCGAAAGCCGGGCCCGCATCACCCGGTCGTTGCCCCGACGAATGTTCTCCGGCGCTTGCGCCGTTCCCACCACCGCCAGATAGATCGGCGCCAGCTTTCCGTCAGCCTTGCGCGCGCAAAAGTACCGCTGGTGTCCCTTCGCCACCGCCACGATCACGTCCTCCGGCAGCGCAAGAAAACGCTCGTCGAACGAGCCGGCCACCACGTGCGGCTCCTCCACGAGGTTCTCGTTCTCTCGAACCAGAAACGCATCCTCCACCAGCTTCGCACCCGCCGCTTCGCTTGCTTCCCTCAACCGCGCCAGCATCTCCTGACGCCGGTCCTCCAGCTCCACCACGACATGCGCCTCCCGCAACAAAGGGATGTAGTCGTCTGCCGATGGCACCACGATGCGGCCCGGCGCCAAGAACCTGTGCCCGAATGTCGTGTTCGAGCTGCGCAGCCCGGCGAAGCTGAACTCGATGGGCACATCGCCGAGCATCGCGAGCAACCAGCGAACCGGACGCCCGAACGTCGCCTCGCCGTCGCTCCACCGCATCGACTTGCGAAACGAGATGGAACCGCAGATGTCGGCCAGCATCGGGCCCAGCAGGTCGACCGCTGCACGACCAGCCTCGTGTCGCACGCCAGCGAGATAGATCCCTTTCGGCGTCTCGACGCGCTCGAGTTGGTCGACCTCGCATCCTATCTTCTTCGCGAAGGCCTCGGCCGCCTTGGTGGGACGGCCCGTATTGTCGAAGGCTACACGCACCGGCGGCCCCATCACCGTCTCGCTCAGGTCCGGTTGGCGCGTGTGCAAGTCGTCGACGATGACCGCCAACCGCCGCGGCGTTCCGTGCGCCTCGATGCCCGAATGCGTCAGCCTCGCCTGTGCAAGCCTCTTTTCGAACAGGTCGGGCAGCTCGACGAGCGCTGACTCCACGTACGAGGCGGGGAGCTCCTCCACGCCGATTTCCAGGAGCAGGTTCTCTGTGTCTCTCATGACCTTCCTCAGCCCCGACCCGACGGACAGGGGGCCGACAACCTAGCAAAACGCGCCCGCCATGGGCAGCACCGACGATCCGGGACCGCGCTGCCGATTTCCGGTACCCTTACCCCATGCCCCGCCTCGCGCTCCCCACGATTTCCGCCGTGGCGCTGGCCCTCGCAGCGTCGCCCGCCCGGCCCCAACCCGGCCCGCCCGGTCCCACCCCCGCCCAGCCCCCGGCCCCCGCGCCGTCACCGCAGCCCCCCCGGCCTATTCCCCCTATGGGCAGGCCTATCCGTACGCGTATCCATACTATCCATATCCGTATACATACCCCCATCCGTACTCGTACCCCGGACAGGCCAGCCCCGCACGCATCCCCTACGAGGAAGGACAGCCCGCCCCCCCCGGCTATCAGCTCAAGTCCGAACCGCGCACAGGCCTCGTCATCGGAGGAGCCGTCACGCTGGGCACGGTCTGGATCAGCACCATCCTCGCGGCAAGCATCGTCGACGCCGTCCGAAACGCCGACCGCGAAAAGGACGAGCCTCGCGACAACGGCGCCGCCCCCCTGTTCATACCGGTCTTCGGTCCTTTCATCGCCATCTCGACGCTCGATGCCGAAGGCCCCGGCATCACCGTGCTGGTCATGGATGGCCTCGCACAAGGAGCAGGTGCAGGCATGCTCATCGCCGGCCTCACCGCAGAACGCAAGGTCTGGGTGAGGCAGGTCGGAAACGTCGAGCTTCGGCTGGCACCGATCGCGATCGACAAACGAAGCCTGTCGATGGGCTTGAGCGGACGGTTCTGACCGATCTCAGCGCTCTGCCTCCGGATGCGCCCACGAAACCCGCTCCGTCAGTTCCTCGCGCATCGCCAACAGCTCGGCCAGCTTCGGGCGAAGCGCGGCGACCGCCCGCGCCCTGTGGCTCAGGGTGTTCTTCTCCTCGTCCGTCATCTGCGCCATCGTGCGACCGTCGCCGCCCGAAACGATGAACAGCGGATCGTATCCGAAACCGCCAGAACCGCGAGGAGAGCTGGCGATCATCCCGTTGCAGACGCCCTCGGTGATGACCGTGGTCGGCTCGCCACCCGACCATGGGTCGACCATGCAAAGCACGCAGCGGAATCGCGCTCCGCGACCGTCCGGCGGCACGTCGGCCAGCGTCTTCAGAAGCAACGCGTTGTTCTCGGCATCCGTCGCACGCTCGCCAGCATACCGTGCGCTGCGTACACCGGGCTCGCCCCCCAAAGCGTCCACCTCCAACCCCGAGTCGTCCGCAAGCGTCAACATCAACGTCGCGTCAGCGACTGCTTGCGCCTTCTTGCGCGCGTTTTCCTCGAACGTCTCGCCGTCTTCCACAACCGTCAACGGCTCGCCAAGCACCTCCGCCACCCCCACCAGATCCACGGGCATTCCCTGCAGCAGCGCCTTGAACTCCGCAAGCTTCCCAGCGTTCGTCGTCGCCATGACCACCGTCGCGCGCGTCTGCGTCATCGACCACCTCGTCCAGAGCTCAGCAGGTCCGCCAAGTCCACGCCCACCGACCGCAAGGCCTGGCGCTGATGCTCCACCAGACGCGCGATGCCCTCCAACGCGAGATCCACCATCGCGTCGATCTCGCGACGCGCAATCGGCACCCCCTCCGCTGTCCCCTGCACCTCGACGATATCCCCGGAAGCAGTTGCCACGACGTTCAGGTCCACACGCGCGCGGCTGTCCTCCGCGTAGCACAAGTCCAGCATGCGTACGCCGTCCACCATGCCCACGCTCACTGCAGCTACCTGGTCCCGCAACACACCGTCGATGTCCTGACCGCGCTCCTTGCAGCGCGCAAGCGCCAGCACCAGCGCAACGTACCCGCCCGTGATCGAAGCGGTTCGCGTGCCCCCGTCCGCCTCGAGCACGTCACAGTCGATCGCGAACGTGCGCTCGCCGAGGCGGTCGAGGTCCAACGACGCCCTCAGCGACCGGCCTATCAACCGCTGGATCTCCTGCGTGCGCCCGCTGATCGATCGCGACCTACCCTCCCGCTGCTCGCGACGCCTGGGGTTGGCGCGCGGGTGCATCTGGTACTCGGCCGTGCACCAGCCTCTTCCTTTGCCCCTCAAGAACTCGGGCACCGTGTCGTCGAGCGACGCCGTCACCAACACCACGGTACCTTCCGCGCGGTACAGCACCGACCCCTCTGCGAGCCGGTGAAACCCAGGGACCATCTGCGGTATCCTGAGGTCCGCCTGCCCGCGCCCGCCCTGCCTGACCGTCGACTCTTCCATGCCAGATTCCTGTCCCGCCCGTCTTGCCCCAGGGTCACGGCTCCTGTCCAGCCTGCTCCGTCCCGATGGGCCGAAGACGCATGCGGAAACGCGTACCGTGCGGTTCCACGGGCTCGCAAACGATCGTTCCCTGGTGCGCCTCCACGATCTGGCGCGTGATCGCAAGGCCCAGACCCGTGCCCCGGTTCTTCGTCGTGAAGAATGGATCGAAAACGCTCTGACGGATGTCCTCCGGGATCCCTGGCCCCGTGTCGCTCACGCTCAGCTCGACCATCCCGTCCACCACCGAGAGCGCTATCGTCAGCGTCCCCCCCTTCGGCATCGCCTCCTTGGCGTTGCGCACCAGGTTCGTCAACGACTGCCGTATCTGCGCTTCGTCGATCATCACGTCCGGGACACCATCGGCGATCTCGATGTGCAGCGCCACCTCGGCACGCCTGAGCTCCACTTCCACGAAGCTCGCCAGCTCGCGAACGAGCTCGGCCAGATCCTCGCGCTCCATGCGCGGTATCTTCGGGCGAGCCAGGCTCAGGTACTCCTCCGAAAGCTCGCTCAGGTGGTCCACCTCCCGTCGAATCGCGCTCACGAGCTGGCGCGCTTCCGTCTCGATACCCGCCGTCTCCAATTCCTCCTCGAGCAGCTCGAGATTCAAGCCGATCGATGACAACGGATTGCGGATCTCGTGGGTGACGTGGGCTGCCATCCTGCCAACCGCCGCCAGACGCTCCGATTGAACACGATCGCGATTGGCCTTTCCTATCGCATCCACCATCGACTCGAACGTCGCCGCCAGCTCGCCGATCTCGTCCCTCGCCTCCAACACCGGTCGCGGCGTCATGTCACCCGCAGCAACCGCCTTCGCGCGCTCCGTAACCTGCGCAAGCGGCGCCAACACCCCCCTGGCGTACAACGTCATCCCCACCGCGACGGACAAGGTCAGCGCGGCAAGCCCGACCAACGCCTGAAGCGACCAGCGCTCGCGGTCGCGCGCGCCCGCTGTCAAACGGTCCATCTCCGCCTCGACCCGCCCCTTGACCTCCCGAATCCGCCTGGCCCCTTCGCTCTCGTGGGCGACAATCTCGTCGCGCAGCCGCTCCGCCTGGTCCAGCTTGCCGCTGGCCAAGGCATCGAACAACCTCGCCAAACGCTCCGTGTCCTCCCCAAGAAAACGCTCGATCCCGTCAACGTCCTCCACAATCCGCATGCCCAACGCCCGCGCCTCACCATCCGTCGACGGAACCAGCCCGCGCCACACCGTCTGGCGTACGTCCATGAACACCTTCGGCCGAACACGCCGAACCGTCTCGATCCAGGTGCGGGCATCGGAAGGATTCCTCGCCTCCGTGATGTGATTGAGCTGCGTGCTCACCAGGTTCTGGTTCTCGAGCGCAGCGCCCAACGACAACATCAGCGGCAAATACCCGCTGCGCAGCAGCTCGGCATCCCGCGCCGCACCCCGCTGCGCCATCACCCCGTATCCAACGGTCAACCCAAACGCAACCGTCACCACCACGAACGATACGAGGATCCGCCTGGCAACCGTCCGACGCCGCCGCGCGCTCAACACCGTCGACGCCCCAGGTCAGGTCGCGTCGCGCCACACGCCGCGGGATGTACCAAACCGAGATCCATCAGCGAGGTGACTCCGGTCGAACGCCAGGCACAGAACGCACAGCCACGGTCCTGTCTCATGCCATGCCCCGGCCACGACGTCACCAGCCGTCGCCCGAACCGCCAAACGGCAGGATCCTCTGCGAGATGGCCTTGGCACCTTGCGCCATATGAATTCTGTTGTTACAGAACTTAGGTAATACAAGCCGGAGCCGCCCATGCCCACCCCCGCCCAGTCCCTGCTCGCCCCCCTCCCATTCCTGCCGTCCGCCTTTCGGGATCGCCTCCAGCGCGCCTCACATCCCGGCCTGTCCGACCGCGAAAAGGTCATTGCTGCCGCTGCGGCCGAAGCAGTCCTACCCCGCGGACGCACGCACGAGCCTGGGGGGCGCGGCACCGCCGATCGCCTCGATCACATCGCCCAGGAAATGGGCCGCCTCTACACCCAGGGTTGCAAGACGCTCCTGTGGACGCTCGAGCTTTCCACACTTGCCACCCACCGCCAACGGTTCTCCGCGTTGCCCGTCGAAGCGCGCTACGCCCACCTCAAGTCGTGGTCCTTCCACGAAAACAAGGCGGTTGCGAACATTGCACGCGCCATCCTGCTGCCGCTGCGCTTCGCGCACTATGACAGCCCTGCGTTCTACGAACAGGTCCACGTCAAGTTCAGGCACCCCACGCCCCTACTCGCCGAAGTCGACCGGTGGAAACGCCAGATGACCGACGGCGCCACTGCCGGCGAGGACCTGGACCTCGAGTGCGAATTCGTGGTCGTCGGCTCCGGAGCCGGAGGCGCCGCCGTTGCCTACGATCTGGCCCGCCGAGGACGAGCCGTGCTCATCGTCGAAGAGGGGCGCTACTTCGACCGACGACACTTCGATGGCCGTGCCCCCCGCGCGTTCCGCGACATGTATCGGGACCGCGGCCTCACGATCGCGCTGGGCAATGTCGGCATGCCCGTGTGGAGCGGGCGTGCCGTGGGTGGAAGCACCGTCATCAACTCCGGCACGTGCTACCGCGCTCCGGAACGCACCTTTGCTAGGTGGCGCCGTGCCTATGGGCTGTCCCAGTTCTCGTCTTCCTCGATGAGCCCGTACTACGACGCCGTCGAGCAGATGCTCGATGTCGGCTACCCGGATCCCAGGTACCTCGGTGGCGTCGCTCGTGTCATCGCCCGTGGCGCAACCAGCCTGGGCTTCAAGCACGGACCAGTGCGACGGAACGCACCTGGTTGCGACGGCGCGGGGGTCTGCGTGCTCGGATGCCCCACAGGTGCCAAACGCTCGACAGACGTCAGCTACATTCCTCGCGCTCTCGAACATGGCGCGCAGCTAGTCAGCAACGCCACCGTCGAGACCATCGACGTAAGAGACGGTCGCGCGCGTGGTGTCACGGCACGGCTGGCGTCGGGTCGGACCCTCCGGGTCAAGGCCGAAGCAGTCATCGTGGCCGGCGGCGCCTTGATGACACCGCTGCTGCTGCGCAAAAACGGCCTGTGCACCGAGAGCGGCTGGCTCGGCAGAAACCTGTCGATCCACCCCGCGTCCAAGGTCGTCGCGCAGTTCGACGAAATCATCGACATGGTGACCAGCTCGATCCCGCAGAGCTATGCCATTGAAGAGTTCGCGGATGAAGGAATCATGCTGGAAGGCGGTTCGGTACCGCCGTCGGCTGCCGCCCTCGGAATGTGGTCCATCGGCGAAGACTTCGTGCGCTTGATGGATGACTACCGGCATCTGGCTCTGTTCGGCTTCATGATCCAGGACCGGTCGCGCGGCCGCGTGCTGTCGGGACGCAAAGGCTCACCGCTCGTCCTGTACAGCCTCAACGAGCTGGACACCCGCCGCATGCAACGGGGCATCGAGATCCTCGTCGAGGTGTTCCTCGCTGCTGGAGCGCGCAGAGTCTTCCCCTTCGTGCGCGGCCAGCACGAGATCTCCAACCACCAGGATCTCGACCGCCTGCGCAAGCGGTCGCTGCGCCCCGGAGACTTCGAGGTCACCTCGTACCATCCCCTGGGCACTTGCCGGATCGGATCTGATCCAAGGCGTTCCTGCTTGCGCCCCGATCACCGTGCCTGGAACGTGCCCGGCTTGTACGTCGTCGACGGCAGCGCGATCCCTTCGTCGCTCGGGGTCAATCCACAGCTCACCATCATGGCCATGGCCCTGCGAGCTGCTGAGATCATCGACCAGGCCATCGCATAGCCCGTGTGTCAGATCATCACCGCCGGTTCCAACGGCGGCCGGCGCACGTCGTGCTCCAGCAATCCGTCACGCATCTGGAGGATTCGCGGCATCCGCTGCGCGAACGTCGTGTTGTGCGTGACGACCACGATGGTCGTGCCGCGCTCCTTGTTGATCGCGAGGAACAGGTCGTGAATCGCCTCGCTGGTGGCGCTGTCCAGGTTGCCGGTGGGCTCGTCTGCCAGAAGCACGGGAGGATCGAGAAACAGCGCTCTTGCCAGGGCGACTCGCTGCTGCTCGCCGCCGGACAGCTCGCCCGGTCGGTGCGTTGCGCGCGCTTCCAACCCGACCTCGGCGAGCAGCTTGCGCGCCCGCGGCTCCGTCTCCCGTCGGCTGAGCCCTTGGATCAAACCGGGCATCTGCACGTTCTCGAGCGCTGTGAACTCCGGCAGCAAATGGTGGAACTGGAACACGAATCCGATCGTCCGGTTGCGCAGCGACGACAGCCTCGCGCTCGACATCGTGGTCACATCCTGACCGTCGACGTAAATGCGGCCAGATGTCGGCAGGTCGAGCGTTCCAATGCAGTGCAGCAGAGTGCTCTTGCCGGCGCCCGAAGGACCGACGATGGCCGCGAGTTCACCTCGGCCAAGCTCGAGGTCGATCCCGCGCAACACGTCGAGGGGACGGCCGAGGTGATGGAAGGTCTTCTTGACCTGGACCAGGCGGACGAGCGGCTCTGACACGGGTTTCCTACTCGTTTCGAAGGGCTTCCACCGGGCGGAGCTTGGATGCTGCGTGCGCCGGGTAGATCGTTGCGGTCGTGCAGATGGCAAGCGCGCAGAGCGCCACCATCCCGTAGTCTCCCCAATTGATCGCAATTGGCAACCGGTCGATGTAGTACACCTCCGGATCAAGGCGCAAACCGTACCAGGAAAGGCCTAGGCACAACGAAACGCCCGTGGCGACGCCGAAGACCGTCCCGATGGCGCCGATGACCACGCCTTCCAGCATGAAGATCCCCATCACGGCGCGGCTCGACGCGCCAAGCGCCTTGAGGATCGCGATCTCCTTGCCTTTCTCGGTCACCATCAGCAGCAACGTGCAGATGATGCAGAAGCTCGCCACTGCAATGGCTATCGACAGAATGATGAAGGTCGCGATGCGTTCCAGCTTCAAGGCGCTGAACAGGTTCTTGTTGAGTTCCCGCCAGTCGCGGACTCTCAAGTCGGGCCTGGCGAGGGATTGCTCAACAGCAGGGCGAAGCTCCGCCGCCTGTTCGCCGTTCGCCGCCTTGACGTCGATGTTCGTGATCCGCTCCGAGAGCGTGAACAGGTCCTGCGCCACGTCCAGCAGCACGTACACATGCGTGGCGTCGTACTCGTACATGCCGCTGTAGAAGATGGCTGCCACGCGGAATTTGCGGACGCGGGGCAACACACCCATCGGCCCGAGGTCACCCAGGGGCGAGATCAACGTGACCTCGTCGCCCACGTACACATGCAGCGTCTTGGCGAGCTCACGGCCGACAATCACGCCGGGACGGACCTCTGAGGGCTTCAGCACGTCGCGCACCGCAGGGTCGAGCTGGTCGCCGCCGCCGAACCATGAGCCTCCAGCGAAGTCAGGACCTTTCAGGAACGGCTCCCCCCCTGGACCAAGCCCCACCACGTAGTCCGGCGGGAGCTGCGTCAGCTTCTCCGGGTGCACCAGAAAATCGAAATCGCCAACCTCGTCCTTGATGTTCTTCTTCAGGTCGATCACCGACCCGATCGAGTCAGGGTCGACCCCGCGAACCATCACGCCCGACGTGTTCGTGTGCGATGACGCCATCGCTTCGCCCGACACGACCGGCGTCGCCGCCTCCACGCCCGGAACCGCGCGCACCCGGACCAGAGCCTCGTTCCAATCGTCGAACCCCGACTTGTCCTGCGTGTCGACCATGATGTGGGCATTGTTGCCCAGGATCTTTCGCTTCAGATCCTGTCCGAATCCTCCCATGATCGACACGACGGACACCAACGCGCATGAACTTACGGCCACGCCGGAGATCGACAGGACCGAGATCACCGTCAAGAAACCGCTCTTGGTGGCGCGTACGTGCCTGGCGCTGACAAACGATACGAAGCTCCTCCCCTCCAGAACGTTGAGGATCGCAGGAAGCAGCAGCGTCAGGATCCCCAACAGCGTCAACACCCCCGAGAACAGCGCGAGCAGTCGCAGGATCTCGTGGCCGAGAACGTACTGCGCTCCCCTCGGCCTGGGCAGCCTGGACACCACCGAGGTCAGGATCGCGAACGACGTGGCGAACACGGCAGTCGGCGTACCGACCAGCGCCAGGCGATGGCGCTTGAACCAAGCCACCGTCGTGCGCGTCGTCTCCTCCGCAGGAGTGCTTCGCGATACCTGCACCGCGCCCAGGATGAACTGCATCGCACCGGCAACCATGGCTCCGTACCAAATGACGGTCTTGCCGCCGACCGGCGCGGCGTACGTCGCAAGCGTGAGGCCGAAGCCGAGCAGGAACCAGAAGCCTCCCAGCAGCAAGTTGAGCGTGCCGCGTCGGTGCATCGGTCAGCGCTCCGGCCGAAGCAACGGGAACAAGATCACTTCCCGGATCGAATCCTGGGCGCACAGCGCCATCACGAGGCGATCGATGCCCATCCCAAACCCGGCCGTGGGCGGCAGCCCGTGCTCGAGAGCACGGATGTAGTCCTCGTCGTAGTCCATCGTTTCTTCCGCGCCCCGAGCCTTCTTGGCGACCTGCTCGCGGAACCTCGCAGCTTGGTCGTCGGGGTCGTTGAGCTCGCTGAAAGCGTTGCACAGCTCGCGACCGTGAACGAACAACTCAAACCGCTCGACCAACGTCGGATCACCCCCCGCTCGCGTCTGGCGTCGTGCGAGCGGCGATGTCTCCACCGGGTGGTCGATGACGAACACAGGCACGCTCTTGCCATCGTGCTGGAACATCGTCGGCAGATTGGGCTCGACCAGGAGTTCGTAGAGGAGGAAGACGCGCTCGCCATGGTTTTCGCACGCCTGCAACTGTTTCCTGGTCACCTGCGTCAGCCCAGAAGCCGGCTGCAACGCTCGCTCGAAAACCTCGGCGAGCCGCGGAGGTTGCTCGACGACCTCCGCGGTCAATCCCGCGGCACGCAAGCCATCGAGCACCCCCTTGGCGTCGTCGTTCCCTTCCGCGTACTGCCCGGCAACCCACGCCTTGACCAGCCCTTTCATTGGGCAACGTTCGAAGGGAACATCGAAACGGAATGGGCGGGCTGCCGACCATCGCGCGTGTTCCGCGGGCATCTGCCGCGCAAGGTCCGCATCCACGTGACGGAGCAGTTCCTCGGTCATGTCCATCAGCGTCTCGTACCTGGCGTACGCCATGTAGTACTCGAGCATGGTGAATTCCGGGTTGTGCCTCGTCGACAACCCCTCGTTGCGGTAGCACCGCCCGATCTCGTAGACGCGCTCGAGCCCGCCCACGACAAGCCGTTTCAGATAAAGCTCCGGCGCGATCCTCAGGTAGAGCTGCATGTCGAGCGCGTTGTGGTGCGTGACGAACGGACGCGCCGCAGCGCCGCCCACCAGCGGATTCATGGTCGGGGTCTCGACCTCCAGAAACCCGCGCTCGTCCAGGTACCGGCGGATCGAGCGCACGATGAGGGCCCGAGCCCGGAAGATCGCACGCACTTCGTCGCTCGCGACAAGGTCCAGATAGCGACGGCGGTAGCGCATCTCGACGTCGGACAGTCCGTGCCACTTGTCGGGCAAGGGGCGGTATGCCTTGGTCAGAATCCGCAAGCTCGTAACATCGATCGAAAGCTCGCCGGTCTTCGTCACCATGACCTCGCCCGTCGCGGTAACGTGGTCGGCTACGTCGATGTCGTCGAGCACAGCGAATCCCTCGGCGAGGACGTTCTTCCGGCAGAAAAGCTGGATGTCACCAGACCAGTCGCGAAGACGAAGAAAAGCCGCCTTGCCGAATGATCGGCTTGCCACGACGCGGCCTGCCACCACCACGGAGCTGCCCCAGGGCGCATTGGGCGCCATCGCTGCAACCTGTTGCGGATCGTAGGTGTTGTCGCTAGCGCGCGACGGCTCGAAGTAGCGCCGCAGTTCGCCGAGCGGGCGAATGAGGGAGGGGTCGATATCGTTGGCGAAGGGATCGAGCGAGCGCAGACGCATGCGCTCGGCCTTGGCAACTCGTGCGGCCCGCAGGGCCTGCTCGTTCGTGCCCAGCGTAGAGTCGGTCGTGTCGGTGTTGGAAGCCATGGTGCGCCTGGGCTGTAGCGTGATAGCTACGGGTTGTCCACGGAGCGGCGCCAATTGGATCCGAATGACACGAGCAGCCTAGCGGTTCTCATGGACCTGGCCTTGGAAGAGGCCGACCTCGCACCGGGCCACGGAGACGTCCCGGTGGGGTGCGTGATCGCCGACGAAGCTGGCCGTGTCATCGCTCGCGCTCACAACAGGCGCGAAGTCGACCAGGATCCGACGGCCCATGCGGAAGTGCTCGCACTGCGTCTGGCGGCTCGGGCGTGCGGCCACTGGCATCTCGACGGCTGCACGCTGGTGGCCACGCTGGAACCGTGCCCGATGTGCGCGGGTGCCGTCGTCAACGCCCGCATCGCTCGCGTGGTCTACGGTTGCGCCGATCCCAAGGCCGGAGCAGTGCGGTCGCTGTTTGCGTTGACCGACGACAACCGGTTGAACCACCGCGCCCGGGTCGTCGAGGGGATCCGCAGTGAGGAATGTGCTTCGCGCCTGACCGACTTCTTCGGGATGCTGCGCCGCCGCGGCAAAAGGTAGTCACGGAACCGCGTCGTCGACCCCGAGGTCTGGGGGATCCAGGACGTCGTGTGCAGGCCTTGCCGGCCCCGAACGCATGCGGTCGGGCGCCGGGCTGCCGAATACCACCCACTCGCCCAACCCTTCCTCCAACTCCTCGGGGCTTATCCAGCGTCTTCGCTCCGCGTTCTTCATCAGCTTGTGCAAGTACGTCATCCATCCCTCCGTCACGCGGCCGTCGGCGCCGAAGTGCTGGCGGGTCGGGTTGGGCAGGATGGACGACAGGTACAGCGCCTGGCCGAGAGACAACGACGATGCCGGCGCGCGAAAGTAGTGATACGCCGCAGGCCCGGCACCGTAGACCATCGGCCCGAACTCGATCACGTTCAAGTACAGTTCCAGAATCTGATCCTTGGTAAGCGCCTGCTCGAGGTACGACGTCAGAATGATCTCTTGCAGCTTGCGCGAAAGCGTCTTGCGCCGGTCCAGGTACAGGTTTTTCGCAAGCTGCATCGAGATCGTGCTCGCGCCTCGGACGAATCTCCGCTGGACGAGGTTCTCCCGAACCGAATTGCGGATCGCCTCGTGATCAAACCCATGATGCGTGCGGAAGTGCGCGTCTTCCGTGGTCATGACGGCCACTTCCAGGTACCGGCTCATCGCACCGAGCGGAGTCCACCCCGGCGTTCCGGGCCCGGTTTCCACCTCCACCAGCTTGCCGTCCGGTGCGTAGACCTTCCGCCGGAACGGAGCGCGGAACCTCGACACGTTCAGGTGAGGCGGCACGGACGTGATCCGGCAGTCGTTCGAAGCCTGATAGTCAAGCAAGAAATCGCGCGGCCGACGGGGATCGAACCGCAGACGCCCGGTCAACGACAGGGTTCCGGCCGCGGCCATTCCCTTGACCGCGGGGATCAACGCGGTCGGAAGCGCGTCCAAGAACGCCTGGCAACCGACCATGGGTATCCCGAACGCGACGTCGAGGGCTATGTCGTCTCCCCTGGTGACCCAGCCGGAGAGCGTCAATTGCAGCAAGCCGACGTCGATCTCGCAGTCCGACAGGTCCACCCTGCTTGCGTCGGTTCGAATCTCGGCCTTGCCCTTGGCCGCAACCTGCAGACCTTCCACCGGACCGTCCGCTAGCCTCGGGTGCTCGACCGTAAGATTGTCGGCCCGCACGCTGCCGTCGAACCGAACGACATCGGCGGCAGCCGTCAGCACCAAGTGAGCATGCACCTCGAGCGAGGTCTTCTCAAGCCGCGTCAGGCCAAGGTCGCCCTCCTTCACGCCGAGGGTGGAGAGCGCGATAGGCCCGCCCTCTACATCGAGCCGCACGTCACCGTCATGCAAGGGTGCCTCCAGGCGGAACGTCACGCCGGACCGACTGCCCGTCTCACCTGGAGCCAAGGACACGACAGCGCGGTCCCCTCGAATCGAAGCGGAAAACGGCCCAGGCCCCAGCGTCAACCGCTCGGTCCCTCGCCGCAGGCGGAGCTCGAGCGCGCCCACCTCCACCGTTGCGCCGGGGTCGAGCCTGTCCCCGACCAGCCTCAGCAGTGCGCTCAACCGATTCTTGACTTCCAGCACACGGCCAGCCGTCGCTTGCTGATCGTGCGCTGCGGGGCTTCCCACTCCGGCGAGGCCGGTCAGCCCACCCACTGCGGCGTGGGTGCCGGAGTCCTGCTCTCCCACCCGGACTTCAGCAGTCAACGCCTCAGCCCGAACCAGCCGGAGCCCCCGTCCGGACTCCCCGCCCCCCTCGACGACGAGGTTGCGGCCAGTCACCATGCAATCCGAACTGCGGCCCTCGAACCCACGCAGGGCGATACTCGGGAGGTGACGCAAGTCTGGGATGGACACGCCCGATGCATGGACGGTGGATGACGGGCCGAACGGTTCTGCCCAATCGATAGCCAGGTCGGAAATCTCGAACCCGGGATTATCGCCACCGTCGGAGCCGGCCTTGGGCACGGCGTGTGCGGCCCGCCAAGTGTCGAGTTGGACACGAAGCTCGTGGACGGGGCCGCGCAGCGACAGGGCACCTCCACGAGCGTGAACGGAGCGGTCCGTATGCACGGTGACGGACTCGAAGCGGGCCGTCAGACCGGGGAGTTCCGGGAAGGAAACGGTTACGTCGTGGAGCCGCGCACCAAGCCACGCTGGTCGCACGGAACCGATAGACACGACCGCACCGAGCCGCGAGGCGCGAGCCTGAGCCTGCGCCCGCACCCAGGGCACGAAACCGAGCGTGGTCACAGCGAGGACCAAGAGCAGCACCAGGCCGGCGGCGGTGGCAAGGCGACGGCAGCGCATATGTGGGACGACGATAGCGCGCGGCATGGTCAGGCGCCAGAGAGGGGCCTGGCGGGTAGCAACGATGCGCGGGTGTCCGAGACGGGCGACGCTTGCGGCTGTGGGGGCGCCCGACGCCGCAAAACGGATTCGTGAGGCGGCCCGCAGCCGACGGCGTTCGTCGCGAGTGCGAGCGGGCAAGTGGCAGGCCAAGTCGTGCTGGCCCGGCTATTCGACTGCGGACTGGGCGATTCGTGTTCCGTGGGCGGGTTGCCGGCACAGGCGGAACAGGGTCAGAGCGCCGGCGCGGTGCATGGCTGGGGACAAAAAAAAAGAACCCCGCAACCGCTGGTTACGGAGTTCTTCGAGATAATCCCGGCGGCTACCTACTCTCCCACACGGTCGCCCATGCAGTACCATCGGCTCCGAGGAGCTTGACTTCCGAGTTCGGGATGGGATCGGGTATGGCCTCCTCGATATCGCCACCGGAAAGCTGTGGAGCATCCGGCGAAACTGGCGCGATGCTAGGTCGCAGCTCCAACTTCGCGGGTGATAAAACTCGATGAATACCTTAGGGGTAGGTCAAGCCTCACGGCCGATTAGTACCGGTTAGCTCCGCAGGTTGCCCTGCTTCCACACCCGGCCTATCCACCACGTAGTCTACGTGGGGCCTTTAGGTCTTGCGACGGGACACCTGGTCTCGAGGCCGGCTTCCCGCTTAGATGCTTTCAGCGGTTATCCGTTCCGCACTTGGCTACCCGGCGATGCTCCTGGCGGAACAACCGGATCACCAGAGGTGCGTCCACCCAGGTCCTCTCGTACTATGGGCAGCTCCTCTCAAGTGTCCTACGCCCACGGCAGATAGGGACCGAACTGTCTCACGACGTTCTAAACCCAGCTCGCGTACCGCTTTAATCGGCGAACAGCCGAACCCTTGGGACCTGCTCCAGCCCCAGGATGCGATGGGCCGACATCGAGGTGCCAAACCGCGCCGCCGATGTGAACTCTCAGGCGCGATCAGCCTGTTATCCCCAGAGTACCTTTTATCCGATAAGCGATGGCCCTTCCATGTGGAACCACCGGATCACTAACACCTGGTTTCCCACCTGCTCGACTTGTCAGTCTCACAGTTAAGCTCCCTTATGCGTTTGCACTCTACGCCTGGTTTCCAATCAGGCTGAGGGAACCTTCGCACGCCTCCGTTACTATTTTGGAGGCGACCGCCCCAGTCAAACTGCCCACCAGGCAGTGTCCCCGACCCGGGTCACGGGCCTGGGTTAGAACCCCAGATTGTTCAGGGTGGTATTTCAACGTTGGCTCTGCCGAACCCGGAAGCCCGGCTTCGACGCCTCCCACCTATCCTACGCAGAACAACCCGGAGTTCACTGCCAAGTTGCAGTAAAGGTTCATGGGGTCTTTCCGTCTTGCCGCGGGTAGAGGGTATCTTCACCCCCAATACAATTTCGCTGAGTCCCTGGTTGAGACAGTGGGGATGTTGTTATGCCATTCGTGCAGGTCGGAACTTACCCGACAAGGAATTTCGCTACCTTAGGACCGTTATAGTTACGGCCGCCGTTTACTGGGGCTTCGGTTATGTGCTTCGCTTGCGCTGACACGTCCCCTTAACCTTCCAGCACCGGGCAGGCATCAGACCCTATACGTCGTCTTACGACTTTGCAGAGTCCTGTGTTTTTAGTAAACAGTCACAACCCCCGTTTCGCTGCAACCGCTTCCAGCTCCGTGCGCAACGCACTTTACCGGCAGCGGCACACCTTCTCCCGAAGTTACGGTGTCATTTTGCCTAGTTCCTTAACCAGGGTTCTCTCACGCGCCTTGGGATACTCACCCCGCCCACCTGAGTCGGTTTGCGGTACGGTCACCAGAGGGGCTCTGCACGCGGCTTTTCTTGGGAGCCTGGGATCACCAAGTGTCCCGGACGAGTCCGGACCTCATCACCTCTCGGAGTTGCGACCCGCCGTTTGTCCCTGTCGGGTCCTGGCGGATCCTCCTACGGGCTTGAACGCACATCCATGCAGTGCGCTTGGCCTACCCTTCTCCGTCCCCGCTTGCATCGCAGCCATCCCTGGTGGTGCAGGAATATTAACCTGCTTCCCATCACCTACGCCTTTCGGCCTCGGCTTAGGAGCCGACTAACCCGTGGGAGGATTATCCTTCCCCAGGAAACCTTGGGCTTACGGCGACCAGAGTTTCTCACTCGGTTTATCGCTACTCATGCCTGCATAAGCTCTTCTCAGGGCCGATACCGGTCGTCACCGTCCGGCGTGTGTCTCCCTGAGAATACTCCCCTACCGCTCTCTTGCGAGAGCCCGCAGCTTCGGTGCTGAGCTTGAGCCCCGTTATATTTTCGGCGCAGGTTCGCTTGACCAGTGAGCTATTACGCTTTCTTTAAAGGATGGCTGCTTCTAAGCCAACCTCCTGGTTGTCAGGGCGCTCCCACATCCTTTGACACTTAGCTCAGACTTTGGGACCTTAGCCGACGATCTGGGCTCTTTCCCTCTCGGCAACGGAACTTATCTCCCGCTGCCTGACTCCCGAGCAGTTGTCACCGGCATTCGGAGTTTGGTTGGGTTTGGTAATCTGGTAGGACCCCTAGCCCATCCAGTGCTCTACCTCCGGCGCAATTCACTCGAGGCTATACCTCAATACATTTCGGGGAGAACCAGCTATCTCCCAGCTTGATTAGCCTTTCACTCCTATCCACAACTCATCCCCTAGGTTTTCAACCCTAGTGAGTTCGGTCCTCCGAGCGGTGTTACCCGCCTTTCAACCTGGTCATGGATAGATCGCTAAGGTTTCGGGTCTATCGCACGCGACTGTTCGCCCTGTTAAGACTCGCTTTCGCTACGGCTCCACCTTTTGGCTTAACCTTGCCACGTACGGTAACTCGCAGGCCCATTATGCAAAAGGTACGCGGTCGCGCATTCCCCGAAGGGCATAGCGCTTCCACTGCTTGTAGACGCACGGTTTCAGGTTCTATTTCACTCCCCTCGACGGGGTTCTTTTCACCTTTCCCTCGCGGTACTAGTGCACTATCGGTCGATGAGTAGTATTTAGCCTTGGGAGATGGTCCTCCCGGATTCTCGCCGGATTCCTCGTGTCCTGCGATACTCGGGTACCCGCTAGGGCCGTTTGTCGACGTCTACAGGGCTGTCACCTTCTGCGGCCGGCCATTCCAGACCGTTCGCTGTCGACTCTCGGTCCCATGTCGCAGGCCCCACGACCCCCACCGACTCGCGTCGATGGGTTTAGGCTGGTCCCCGTCCGCTCGCCGCTACTTGGGGAATCGCTGTTGCTTTCTTTTCCTCCAGGTACTTAGATGTTTCAGTTCCCTGGGTTGGCTGCTCGTCAGCTATGAATTCACTGACGGCTGACAGGCGTGCCCTGTCGGGTTATCCCATTCGGAGATCTCCAGATCACGGCCTGTTAGCGGCTCCCTGGAGCTTTTCGCAGCTGTCCACGTCCTTCGTCGCCTCTCATCGCCTGGGCATCCACCGTGCGCCCTTTCTAGCTTGACCGTATCCCTAAGGCACGCATCGAATCTTTTTTTTCACCCGCGAAGTTCGAGGTGCGAACTTCGCGCGATGCATGCGTCGCTAGCTATTTGGACGCTCTCACGTTTTTCAGTTGTCAATGAACCGGGGGGCCTCACGGCCGCTGTTTCGAAGTCTGTTGGACCGGTGGAGCTGATCGGTCTCGAACCGACGACCTCCGGCTTGCAAAGCCAGCGCTCTCCCAGCTGAGCTACAGCCCCTTTTGCTCGCTGTCCGCCAGGCGGCGCGTGGCGGCGTGGCGCACCGTTCGATTCGTGGGCCAGGGCAGAGTTGAACTGCCGACCTCACGCTTATCAGGCGTGCGCTCTAACCGCCTGAGCTACTGGCCCGGAGGCTTCGGTCCCTGGAAACTGAACTGTACGCTTCGACGCGGTTTGACCGAGGTCTGCCCGGAGGCAGAACTCCTTAGAAAGGAGG
>Ga0209018_1001046_pt1 | contig 23557 bp, 20 predicted proteins | sample YNPBryBLVA2012_FD_185814 | JGI IMG/M metagenome (GOLD analysis project Ga0209018, IMG submission 185814) | Anoxygenic and chlorotrophic microbial mat microbial communities from Yellowstone National Park, USA - YNP Bryant BLVA 2012 (SPAdes)... ...
GATCAGCTTCCCGTCGCTATAGAAGGTCTTCGAAAAGTCGCCCCTCTTCTGCTCCGGGGTCGGGAAAGTGGCGCTGGCGCTCAACGGGCTCTTCGCCTTGGTGTATTCGTAGTTCACGAAGAAAAACGTCTTGTTCTTTTTCACCGGGCCGCCGAGCACGCCGCCGAGCTGATCGCGCCGGTAGTAGGGCCTGGCGCTGCCGGCCCGGTTGGCGAACCAGCCGTTGGCGTTCAGGTCCGAGTGCCGGAAGAAATAGTAGCCGGTGCCGTGGTAATCATTCGTGCCCGAGCGGGTGACCATGTTGATCACCGCGCCGCCGGTCTGCCCGTACTCGGCCGGGAAGAAGTTCGTCTGCATCTTGAACTCCTGCACCGCGTCGACGCTCGGCTTGTACTTGAGATCGGTGATGCCGGAGTTCTGCTCGACAGTGGTCGCCGTGACGCCGTCGACCAGCACGTCCGAGGTGGAGTTGCGCGCGCCGTTGGCTACGAAGTTTGTGCTGGTGTCGCCGCGGCGGCCTGCGCTGCCCACCACGCCCGGCGTCAGGTAGGCCAGCATCAGCGAGTCGCGCCCGATGTTGGGCAGCGCGAGGATGTACTTGTTCTCGACCACCTGCCCCAGAGCGGCAATCGTCGTGTTGAGCAACGGCGCCGTGCCGGTGACTTCGACGGCGGTGGTCACTTCGCCCACTTGCAACTGCACGTCAATGGTGGCCTGCTGCTGCACGGCGAGCGGGAACTCGCTCTGCAAATACTTCTTGAACCCGCTGGCTTCCACCGACAAGTTGTACTTGCCCGGCGGGAGGGCGGTGAGGAAATAGCGCCCTGCTTCGTCTGTCACTGTCGTGCGCGGGATGTTGCGCTCGGCTTCCGTCGCTGTCACCTTCGCGCCCGGCACTGCGGCGCCGGTGGCGTCAGTCACCGTGCCGCGGATGCTGGCCGTGTAGGACTGGCCGAGTGCCAGAAGAGCCGCCAGTGCTGCCAGGCAGGCGAGCCGGACCAGACTTCGGAGTAGGATCATGGTTCGGACCTCCTTGAGCATTCTTCGGATCCGCAGGTCTACATAGCACACCTGCTCACCGCGTATTTTGTTAGAAGTGGATTCACAGGTCAAGAGGATCGGAGCCGAAAACTTCCCGGCCGGCGGTCATGCCGATCCCCTGCCATTCGTCGGCTACAATCAGGGCCATGGAAGCCGGAAAGCGGATTGCGGTTCTTGGCGCCGGCAACATGGGCGCGGCGATGATCGGCGGCATCCTGAAGGCGCAGGTGGCGGCGCCGGCCGACATCGTGGCCACCGCGCGCTCCGGGGAGCGTGCTGCAGAGGTCGCCTCGCGCTTTGGCATCAAAGCCACGGCCGGGGGCAACCGCGAAGCCGCCGCGGACAGCGACCTGATCCTGCTCAGCGTGAAGCCGGGCGTGCTGGCGCGCGTGCTCGAGGAGATCCGCGACGTGCTGCACGAGGGGCAGATTCTGATTTCGCTGGCGGCGGTGGCGCCCATCCGCCTGATCGAACGGCTCGCCGCCCGCCGCATGCCCATCTTCCGCGCCATGCCCAACATTCCGGTGGTGATTGAAGAAGGGGCCACCGCCATCGCCTCCAACAGCTTCGCCACCGAAGAACACCGTGCGCTGGTCGAGCGCATTTTCCGCGCCGTCGGCGTCGTCTGCTTCGTTGAGGAAGAGGCCATGGACGCCGTGACCGCGCTGTCCGGCAGCGGACCTGCCTATGTGTACATGGTGATCGAGGCGCTGATCGCCGGAGGGCTGAAAATGGGCCTCTCGCACGAGGTGGCCACGCGCCTGGCGGAGCAGACCGTGCTGGGCGCAGCGCGGCTCGTGAAAGAGACCGGCATCCACCCGGCGATCCTGCGCGACCAGGTCATCACGCCCGGCGGGGTGACCATCTCGGCGATCCATGAACTGGAGCGCCACGGACTGCGGGCGATGCTGATTTCCGCCGTGGAAACCGCCACCAACCACTCGCGCTCCCGCAGCCGGGCGCTGCTCGAGCAGACCCGTCCTGCCGAATAGCAAAGTGGCGATACCCACTCTTGCCGCCGGGACTGCGCGCTGCAATGCCGCTTGGCCTCGGCCGATTGACGCCTTCTCGTTTCTTTGATACAAGTCCACCAATTGCCCTCAGGCAAGGATGATCAAAAAGGGGTGAGAATGAGACTCAACACGCTTCAGACCTTTGCTGTTTGCGCCATTCTTGCAAGCGCTGTAACGGGCCAGGAAACACGCTCCTCGCTTTTCGGATATGTGTACGATCCCCAGGCGGCGGTGGTGACAGGCGCCACGGTCAGCGTGCGGAACGCCGATACGGGAGTGGCGCTGGCGACCAAAACCAATGAAGCCGGCTACTACGAGCTGAACCTGCTGATCCCGGGCCAATACGAAGTGACCGTGGAGGCGCAGGGCTTCAAGCGTATGGTTCGCCGCGGCATCACGCTGCCGGTTTCTTCCAGGATCGAAGTGACCGTCACGCTGGAAGTCGGCGGGCTGACGGAGACCGTTTCGGTCGTGGCGGAAGCGCCGCTGCTGGAAACGAACGCCGTGACCAGCGGCCGCGTGATCGACAACAAATCGCTGATGGAGCTGCCGGTGATGGGCAACAGCGCGCTCCTGCTCGTCAAGCTCGCTCCCGGCGTGCAGACCGGAGGAGTGAACAACTACCTGGCGCTGCACTCCAACGTCGGCGGCTCCGATTACAACGTAAGCGGCAACGTGGGCGGCAACGCGTGGACGCTGGACGGCTCGCCCAACCAGGGGCCCTCGCGCCGCACGGCGTACCTGCCCTACACGGATGCGATCGCCGAGTTCAAGGTGGAGACCAACAACTTCGACGCGGGCATCGGGCAGACCTCGGGCGCCGCCGTCAGCATGATCTCCAAGTCGGGCACCAATGCCCTGCACGGCACCATGACCTGGCAGCACTGGCAACAGCGCTGGCAGGGCACGCCGTTCTTCGTGAAGCAGAACTATTACAACCGCATCGCCGCCGCGGAAGCGGCGGGAAACACGGCGCTGGCCAACGAACTGCGCAGCCAGGACAAGCAGCCCACCGGCCGCAGCAACAACTGGGGCGTCTCAATGGGCGGTCCCGTGGTTCTGCCGAAGATCTATAACGGCAAGAACAAGCTGTTCTGGTTCGCCACATACAACGGCTTCAAGGACGTCAAGGTCGAGGACGCGGCCAACATCAACCGCACGGTTCCCACGCTGAAAAACCGCGAGGGCGACTTCAGCGACCTGCTCCAGGTGCGCACCAGCCCGCAGCGGTTCATCGTCCACGACCCGACGTCAATCACGCGCGATCCCGCGCGTCCCAACAATTTCATCCGCACCCCGTTTCCCGGCAACATCATCCCGAAGAGCCGCTTCGCGAATCCGGCCCTGGATGCGTTCCTCAAGTTCTATCCGAAGCCCAACCGCGACATTGCCGTGGGGGATGAGCCGCGGAACAACTACCTCGCCAACCAGACCCCCTACAACTGGGATTACTACGCTGTCAGCAACCGCGTCGACTTCCAGATGAGCGACAACTGGCGCATGTTCGGCCGTTGGAGCGTAAACAACTTCGGGCCCGAGGACCGCGCCGACTGGGTGTATGAAACCGCGCGGGGATTGAACAAGAACGGGCTGGTGCGCAACAACAAGGGCGGCAACATCGACATCGTCTACACGCAATCGGCCACGAAGATGTGGAACTTCAACGTCGCCCTGAACCAGTTCCGCGAAGGCAACCTGCAAGAGGTGGCCTGGTCCTACAAACCCACCAGCGTGGGATTGCCGGATTACCTGGACCAGAAGGCCGGCGCGCAGCACCTGCTGCCGTACATGAACCTGCAAGACTACTCGCTGGTGAGCCCCAGCGGCCACTCCGTGTGGACCCGCTACCGCCAGTTGACGGCGAAGGCGGAAGGGACGATCATCTCCAACAAACACACGTTCCGATTTGCGTTCGACAACCGCAACCAATTCCGCACGGGCGGCGGCGGCGGCAACACGAGCGGCAACTTCACCTTCAACTCCTTCTACCTGCGGCGCAACGACGACACGCTGACGCCGGCCAGCAACCTGGGGCTGGCATGGGCGGCGTTCATGCTTGGCATCCCGACCAGCGCCACCATCGCCACCAACGATTCCTACGCCCTGCACACGCCCTATTACGCGGGGTTTTTCCAGGACAACTGGCGCGTGAATTCGAAGCTGACGCTGAATCTCGGCCTGCGCCTCGAGTACGAGCGCGGCTCCACGGAGCGGTTCGACCGCATGGTGGGCAACTGGGACCCGAATTTCCGCCCCCTGATCACTGCCGGCGCCGAAGCGGCTTATGCCGCCAACCCGATTCCGGAACTGCCCGCCTCGCAATTCAAGGTGGCCGGCGGCAACACCTATGTCGGCGTCAACGGCGCTCCGCGCCAGCTCTACAACAATGAGCTGATGTGGCTGCCGCGGTTCGGCGCCGCTTACCAGCTCAACTCGAAGACCGTGATCCGGGGCGGCTACGGGCTCTTCTTCGACACGCTGAACGTGCTGAACTTCGGGCCCAACCAGTTCAACTTCTCGCGCACGACCAGCGCGATCATCTCCAACGATTTCGGCCAGACATGGGGAACAGCGTCCGCGCCCTATCCGGCAAACGCCAACCCCAACAACTTCCGCAGCATCCTGAACGACCCCTTCCCGGTTCGCGCCGACGGCACGCGCTTCGACGAACCCACGCGCAACCGGCTGGGCGGCAACGCGTATCAGGGGCGCGGCTTCGGCTTCACCGCATGGGACACGCCGCACCCGCGGCAGCAGCGGTGGCAGGCAAGCGTCCAGCGGCAGTTCGGCGCATCGATGGTGGTCACGGTCGCCTACGCCGGCACCTATTCGGACCGCATCAGCCAGTTCAGCAGCCAGGGCAACGTCCCCGGGCGCCCGCTGCAGCCTTTGGCCGCCTCGTATTGGGTCGGCGGACTGGCGCGCGACGAAAGCGCCCAGCGGCTGTTGAACGCCAACGTGACCAATCCCTTCTACATCGGCAACTTCCGCGCGCAGGATTTCCCTGCCGAAGTCTGGGCCGACATGAACGCCAACAGCTTCTTCACGCAGCGCATCATCGCCCGGCACCGCCTGCTGCGCGCTTTCCCGAACCTGAACGGCTTGACCGATAACAGCGAAGCCACGGCCTACACGAAATCGCACGAAATCCAGATCTCGTTCGAGAAGCGTTTCAGCCGCGGCTGGAACCTGAACCTCGCCTACACGGGCATGCGGCTGCGCGACGCCGACGTGTTCCTCAACGAATTCGACACCTTCCGCACGGAGCGCGAGAGCAACGACGGCCGGCCGCACCGTTTCACCGGCACCGGTGTGTTCATGTTCCCGTTCGGCAAGGGGAAGAAGTTCCTGTCCGGGTCCAACCGGCTGGTGGATGCGCTGGTCGGCGGCTGGCAGATGGCGGCCACCTACGAGTGGCAGCCGGGGCCGCTGCTGAACTGGGGCAATATTTTCTACTACGGGCAGGACCTGAACCAGATCAAGAACGTGGACCGCACGTGGGACAAGTGGTTCAACACGGACGGCTTCGAGCGCACGCAGGCGCGCGGTCCGGCCGGCTATCATGTGCGCGTCTTCCCCACGCGCATCGGCGGGCTGCGCCGCGACATGACCAACCAGTGGAATGCGAACCTCGCCAAGAATTTCACTTTGCGCGAGGGGATGACCATGCAGTTGCGGCTGGACGCGTTGAACGTGCAGAACCGGTCGCAGATGAACGATCCGATTACAGACCCTTACCGCGCCGACTTCGGCAAGATCGTGTCGCAGACCTCGGCCACCAACCGGTGGATCCAGGTGCAGGCGCGCATCCAGTTCTGACTTCGCGCCTGAGTTCAGACGGCCAGAAGCCCGGGAGGCGTCCGGGAGGCGGCCAGGGGGCGCCTCCCGGGCCTTCTTCCTTCTGCGGCATTATTGCTGCGGCGGCACGCGGTACTGCTTCAGCACGGCCGGCGCGCGCGGGCCGTCCATCTTGACGATGCGCGCCGGAGGTCCGGCGAACAGCGCCACCCATGCCAGCAGGCACAGCGCCGCGGTGAACGTGATCCCGAAAGCCCACAACACCTGCCGCCCGGTGCGGTCGCGGCGGCGGCCGATGGCGTTGATCTCGGAGATGAGCCTCTCAATGGCTCTGGCTTCGTCATCCAGGCGTGCCGGCATCCCCTCCCTCCCTCTGTTCCTGCCAATAAGATGCGATACCACGGCCCCGGGCTGCAAGCGGCGGGCCGCAGCACGAGATAGAATCCCTGCGGAGAGACCCCGATGGAGATGAACCGGAGACAATGGCTCGCCGCCGCGCCGGCAGCCGCAAGCGCCGCCTCCTGGCAGGCGCCGGACCGCATATCCCTGGCGCAATGGTCCTTTAACCGCAGCTTCCGCGCCGGCGTGTGGAAGAACCTCGACATGCCGCGCATCGTGCGCGAGAAGGCGGGGCTCGATGCGCTGGAGTTCGTCAACCAGTTTTTCGAGAACCCGACGCTCGGCTATCTTCGCCGCCTGAAGAGGAGCCTGGCTGACGCTGGCGTGACGCCCGTGCTCATCATGGTGGATGACGAAGACCCTACAGCCGGAACCGATGCGCGCGAGCGGCGCGCCGCGGCGGTGGCGCACCGCAAGTGGGTCGACATCGCGCATTATCTGGGCTGCCGCGCCATCCGTTGCAACATGCGTGGCGGCGAGGGCGACTGGCGCAAGGACGAGACCCTGATAGCGCGCGCGGCGGAGAGCTTTCGCGATCTGCTGGCGTATGCGCGCGGCTCGGGGATCCAGATCCTGATCGAGAACCACGGCGGCGCCTCGTCCGATCCGGACGTGCTCGCGCGGCTGATGAAGGAGGTGAACGATCCGCAGTTCGGGCTGCTGGTCGACCTGGGCAACTGGAACAAGGGCGACGACCATTACGCGGCGATCGGGAAGACGCTGCCGTGGGCGCGCGGCATCAGCGTGAAGGACATCCCGGGGTGGGATCTCGAAAAGAAGCTGCGGATGTGCATGGCCAGCGGATTCCACGGCTTCTGGGGCATCGAGAGCGGGGCGCGTCCGCCGGAGGGCGCCACGCCGGAGCAGATCTTCCAGGCCGAACTGGGGGCGGTGCTCAGGATGAAGGCAGCCATCGAGCGCGTCGTGCTCGGCAAGAGCTGAGCGGCGCTCACGGCTTGGGCCGAAGCAACAGGAACAGGTGCGGCGGCAGTTCGCCCGGAAAAGCGAGATACTGCTTCCATGCGCCGGCGGCCTGTTCGAGCAGGGCGCTCGCGGATCCGGGCCGCCAGTCTGCCAGATTCTCAATGATGCGGGCGTCGCCCCACGCTTCGCCTTCCGCGCCGGCCGCGCCGGGGACCGAGGAGGAGACGGCGAGCAGGAGATCGCCGGGGGCGAGTTCGATCTCTGCCTCCTCGCATCGGAAGACGGTGTCCGCATCCAGCGGAGGACCGGTGTGCTTGAGGCGCAGCGCCTCCGCGCCTTCGGCCGTGCGCCGGAAGAGAAAAGGCGGCAGGAAGCCGGCGTTGATGTAGTGCAGCCGCCGCGTGCCGGACCGGTAACGGGCGAGGAACAGGCGCGCGGCAGGCCAGCCCGCCCCCGCGCCCTCCAGAGCGCGCCGAGTGGAATCGGCCAGTTCGGCCAGGTCTTCGTGATAAGCGCGCACGCGCGAGCGCAACAGCGCCTGTAGCTGCACCAGGCGGATGGCTGCTTCTTCAAAGCCCGAGTCCATTTCGACGGCGGCGAAGGCGGCGGCGCGCCCGGGCAGGGAAACCATGTCGAGAAAGACGCGGCACTGGCTCCCGTTTTCGGCCATGCCGGCGCAGTCCAGGTCTGGCAGCGCGATCTCCTCGGGCGGCTTGAGCGCTTCGAGCGCGAGCCTGACGGCGGCGCGGCGCGCCTCGTGGCGGGCCTCCATGGCGGCCTGTTCCGCCTGTTTGCTTGCCGCGGCCAGCGATTCGCGCAACAAGGCGGCAGCCACGCCGAACCGCTCCAGGAAAGCGAAGTGGTGCCGAGAGTAAGGCTCGCCCGAAGCAAGGCGGCCGAGCAGGAAGAAGCCTTCCAGCCGTTCGCCGCGCAGGAGGGGCGCGGCCACTGCGGCATCGAGGGACTCCAGCCGGGCATGTGCCAGGGCCGCAGCGCCATTGCCGCCCGCGCGCGAGACATGCTCTTCCGAGGCCGGGTTGGCCAGCAGCAATGGTCCACCGGAGGCTGAAGGGAGCGCACGGACCAACGGGCTGAGCGCATCCCATGGAGTGGCATCGCCCGGGGCGCCCGGATGCGCGGCCAGCAGCCGGTATTCACCCTCGGCGGCCCAATACAGCGCCGCCCAGGAGCAGCCCAGACGCTCGCAGAGGATGCGGCATGCGGCGGCGGGCAGCAACGCTTCCGCGGCCACGCCGGCCAGTTCGCTTGCGGCTGCGGCGGCGCGACCGCTCCATTCACGGTGCAGCGCGGCATGGCGGGAGGCCGCAGCGCGGATCCCGCGCCATGCGAAGTCGGCCGCCAGCCAGAAGGTGACGCCGGCGGCGCCCGCAGCGGCGAGCCGGACGGCGAGAGTTTCACTTGCGCTGACCGCGAACAAGAGGGATGCGGCCAGCAGAGCCAGTCCTGACGGGAAGGTCAAGCGCAGCCCGGACTGCCCCCGTGCCGTGCGCCTCCAGCCGGCGCGGATGCGCAGGCTCACGCTGCGCGGCGCCAGCCAGGTTGCGGCGCACAGCAGAAAGAAAAGCGTGGCGGCCGCAAGCCAGAGCCAGAGAGGAAGCCACTCAAGCCAGGCAAACATGGCGGCTCAGCGGGCCCGGAATTCGAGGAAATACTGGTATGGCAGGAAGCGGTGCTTCCGGTCGAGGCGGAATCCCGCTTCGTGGAATTCCTGCTCGACTTCCTCCTCGGCGAGCTTCATGGAGCGAGGCGGCCCTTCCGGCAGGGGGCGCTTGTGGAAGTCGATGATCACGATGCGCCCGCCCGGCCTGAGAGCGGCGCGGAGTTTCTGGTAGTAAGCGGAGCGGTTGGCGACGTGATGCAGCACGTTGCAGAGGAAGATGGTGTCGATGGCGGCGCCGGGCAGGCGCGGGTCATCGGTGGCAGCAAGGACCGTGACGACGTTCGGCAGGCGCAGCGAGGCGACGCGTTCCAGGAGGCGGGTCTCGACATCGACGGCATAGACCTTGGCGGCGTGTCTGGAGAACAGGCGGGTGAAGTAGCCCGTGCCGGCGCCGATATCGGCCACGGTCTCTTCCGAGCGCAGGGCGAGGGCGGCGAGGACTTCGGCGGGCTTTTGCCATTCCGCGCGGCGGGACTCTTCCAGCCACTGCTCCATGCCGCCCGGAGGATGGTGATGCGGCGTCTGGGGAAGAGCCGGGCAGGCGAGAATCAGCAGGGCGAGGCTAACGCGCCAAGGCACTGTGCTTCCTCCCGAAGGCGAAGTAGATCACGATGCCGGCGACGGACCAGCCCACGAATCGCACCCAGGTCTCCAGCGGCAGCGCCATCATCAGCACCAGGCAGGTGAGCATGGAGAGCACGGGGAATACCGGGCCGAAGGGCACCCGGAAGGCGCCCTCGCGCGCCGGGCGGATACGGCGCAGGATCAGCACGCCCGCCGAGACGACGAAGAAGGCGAACAGCGTGCCGATGGAAGAGAGGTCGGCGAAGGTGCCCACGTCCCACACGCCGGAGGGAATGGCGACGGCGAAGCCGGCGATCCATGTGGAGATGTGCGGCGTGCGGTGCACGGGGTGGATCTTCGAGAAGAAACGCGGCAGCAGCCCGTCGCGCGACATCGCGAACCACACGCGCGCCTGCCCGTACTGGAAGACCAGCAGGGAGGAAACCATGCCGCCGAGCGCGCCGATGTCGATCCATTTCCACAGCGTGTTCATGCCGAGGTTCTTGAGCGCCCCCACGATGGGGGCGGCGTTGTTGAGCGTGTCCCAGCGGGCGATGCCGGTGAGCACCACGGCGACGCCGACATAAAGCAACCCGCAGACGACGAGGGTGCCCAGGATGCCGATGGGCAGATCGCGCTGGGGGTTCTTGCACTCTTCGGCGGCGGTGGAGACCGAGTCGAATCCGATGTAGGTGAAGAAGACAATGGCGGCGCCGGTGAGCACGCCGGTGAAGCCGTTGGGCATAAACGGGCGGTAGTTGTCCGGCTGGATGGCTCGCGCCGCGCCGAGGATGAAGACGAGGATGGCGGCGATCTTGACGAGCACCATGATGTCGTTGGCGCGGGCGCTCTCCTTGATGCCATAAACGAGGAGCCAGGTGAGCCCCATGACGACGAGGAAGCCGGGGAGGTTGAACCAGGCGCCGGTGAATTCGCCGCCCTGGATGGCGGGCGTGGTGAGGGCGCGCGGCAGGGGGATGCCGATGACGCCTTCGATCATGTGTGTGATGTGGGCGGAGAAGCCCACCGCCACCGCCATGTTCGAGACGGCATACTCCAGCACGAGATTCCAGCCGATCATCCAGGCGATGAACTCGCCCATGGTGGCGTAAGCGTAGGTGTAGGCGGAGCCGGCCACGGGAATGGCGCAGGCCATCTCCGCGTAGCACAGGGCGGCGAAGCCGCACACGATTGCCGTGAGCAGGAAGGACAGGGCAACGCCCGGGCCGGCGCCGGGGCGGCCGAACGTGAAGCTTGAGTTGCCCCCCTGCAGGACCAGGTCGAGCAGGGGCACATGGAGCAGCGACTCGTAGGTACGCACCTCGCCCGCGGCGGCCGTGCCGGTGAGGATGAAGATCCCGGAGCCGATGACCGCGCCTATGCCAAGGGCCATCAGCGACCACGGTCCGAGTGTGCGGGCGAGCCGCTTGTCGGGCGCCTCGGCGGCGGCGATGAGTTCGGGAATGCTCTTCGTGCGAAAGAGGGACTTCACCCGAGCGGCCCTTTCCGGCGGCGGCCGGACGCGCGGACGGTCCGGCTTGCCCGGCTAGCGCTTGCGCTGCCCTTTGGCCATCTTGCGGATCTTGTGCTTCTTCGACCCGCGCTCGTAGTCGCGCGGCTGGAGCGGGCTCTTCACCTCGGCTTCCTTGCGCGCCTTGCGCTTCAGGGCCTTGCGCTCTGCCCGGTCGGTGACGTTCTTCGTGTTCATCGTGAAGGTCCTTGTGTAGTGTACAAAAACTCAGTCGTCTTGCTGGAGCCCGGCGTAGCGGGCCACCAGCTTCTTCAGGCCGTAGCCCGGGAAACTCACGGTCAGCTTGGCGTCGTCGCCCTCGCCCTCTTTGCGCAGGACGGTGCCGCGGCCGTACTTCGGATGGACGACCGAGGCGCCCGGGCGCAGCGGGCGGCGCGCCGCCTGCTTGTGCGGCGGCGCCGCGGCCTTGGGCGGCTGGGCGGGCGCGGGCTGGGCGGCGGCCGGTCTCGCCGCCTGCGGCGCCGGCGGCGGAGCAGCTTTGGGGGCGGCGGGTTGAGCGGCGCTTGCGGCGTGGCCGCTCGTGCCCCGTTGGGCGAAGAACTGCTGGATGTGATCGATCGAATTGTAGGTTTTGCCCGTGAAGGTGTGGCGGCGCGCGGCTTCGCGCACGGCGGCGCGTTCGCCGAACAGGTCGAGTGCGCCGGCGACGCCGCGAGGCTCGTGGAGCGGCTCCAGCAGGCGCGCGGGGATCTCGTCGAGGAACCGCGAGGGCTGGCAGGAGTCCATCGGCGCGCCGCCGTACTTGCGCCGCCACCGGGCGCTGCTGAGATACAGGCGCCGCATGGCGCGCGTCATCGCCACGTAGCAGAGGCGGCGCTCCTCCTCGAGCATGGATTCGCTGTCAACGGAGCGCGAGTGGGGGAACAGCCCTTCTTCCATGCCGGCAATGAAGACGACGGGGAACTCGAGCCCCTTGGCGTTGTGCATCGTCAGCAGCGAGACCTGCGCGGTGGTGTCCACGTCGTCGGCGTCCGAGCGCAGGGCCGTGGTGTCGAGGAATTCCTGGAGAGACTCGCCGCGCTCGGCGGCGTCGGCGGCGGCGGAGACGAGTTCCTCCAGGTTGCCGAGGCGGGACTCGGACTCGGGTGTGCCTTCCGCCTCCAGCATGCGCCTGTAGCCGGTGCGTTCGAGAACGAGGGCGAGCAACTCGTGGGGCGGCAGGTGGCGGGCGGCGTCGATCAGCTCGTCCATCATGCGGTGGAAGGCGGCCAGGGCAGCCTCGGCGCGGGCGCCGAGCGAGCGGCGTTCGACGGCTTCGCCGATGGCCTCCCACAGGCTGATGCCGCTGCGCGTGGCGGCGGCTTCCAGTTGCTCGGCCGTGGTCTTGCCGATGCCGCGCGCCGGCACGTTCAGGATTCGCAGCAGGGAGATGTTGTCGCGCGGGTTCAGCGCCAGGTGGAGGTAGGCAAGCGCGTCCTTGATCTCGGCGCGCTGGTAGAACGACAGGCCGCCGACCACCTTGTAGGGGAGGGCGTAGCGGCGCAGCGCCTCTTCGATTTGCCGCGACTGAAAATTGGTGCGGTAGAGCACGGCCACGTGCGTCTGCGGATCGGAGGCGAGGATCTTGCGGATGGTGTCGGCGATAAACAGCGCCTCCTGCTCGCCGTCCTCGGCTTCGAAGTAGCAGATGGGATCGCCTTCGGGCCCGTCGGTCCACAGCGTTTTGCCCTTGCGGGCGGTGTTGTGCTCGACGACGCGCGAAGCGGCTTCGAGGATGGTCTTGGTGGAGCGGTAGTTGCGTTCCAGGCGGATGACGGCGGCGTCGGGGAAGTCTTTTTCGAAGTCGAGGATGTTGCGGATGTCGGCGCCGCGCCAGCCGTAGATGGACTGGTCCTCGTCTCCGACGACGGCGACGTTGGAACGGGCCGCGCTGAGCAGCCGCATGAGTTCGTACTGGGGGCGGTTGGTGTCCTGGTACTCGTCGATCATCAGGAACTCGATGCGGCGGTTCCAGAGATCGCGCACCTGGGCGTCGTTTCGGAGAAGGCGCACGGCTTCCAGCAGCAGGTCGTCGAAGTCGAGCGCGTTGGCGGCCTGAAGGGCCTGCTGGTAGTGCTCGTAGAGGACAGCGAGGCGGGCGGCATCGGGGGCGGCCGAAACGCGGTAGATGTCCTCGGGGGCGAGCTTCTGGTTCTTGGCGTGGCTGATGCGGGAGAGGATGCCGCGCGGGGGCGTGGCCTTCTCGTCGATGCCGAGCTTCTTGTAGACCTGTTTGAGCAAGGCGAGCTGGTCGGCGTCGTCGTAGATCTGGAACGAGGTGGTGAAGCCGGGGCGGAGCTGGGCGAGCGAGGCGCCGTCGCGCCGGAGCAGCCGGACGCAGAAGGAGTGGAAGGTGGAGACGACGGGGCCGGACTGTGCGGGCAGGCCGCCGAGGAGGCGCAGGACGCGCTCGCGCATCTCTCCGGCGGCCTTGTTGGTGAACGTGACGGCGAGAATCGACGGGCCGTAGACGCCGTGGCGGGCGATCAGGTGGGCGATGCGGTGGGTGATGACCCGCGTCTTGCCGCTGCCGGCGCCGGCGAGGATCAGCAGGGGTCCTTCGACGTGCTCGACGGCGCGGCGCTGTTCGGGATTCAGGCCGGAGAGGAAGTCCATTCCGAGGGGGTAAGTGCCAATTTTACCATGCGGGTACGGCTCGAGACGAGAAGCGGCGAAAATGTTGTAACCTGTGGCTGAGCCGGGCGCGCCTTAAAGGCAGGTAAAGAAATGTAAACCGCGCCCGTCCCCACTCGGTTCATGCTGGTGGAATTCGACATTGTCGAGCGGGCGCAGGCCGGCGACGCCCAGGCGTTCAACGAGATCGTCCAGGCGTACCGGCGCAGGATCTTTGGCACGGTGTCGCGGCTGATCGGGCGCCCGGAGGATGTCGAGGATGTCGCGCAAGAGGTCTTCATCCGGCTGTATTATTCTCTGGATCAGCTCCGCAGCCCGGAGGTGTTCGAGCCGTGGCTGTACCGGCTGACAGTGAACGCGGCTCTGGACTACCTGAGGAAGCGAAGGAAGCGGAAGCTGGAGAGCCGGGTGGCCGATCTGAGCGAGCAGCAGGTGATGATGGCCGATGCGGCAGCCGGATCGAAGGTGCAGGTCGATGAGAAGGAAAAGGCACGGATCCGGGAGCTGGTGGATTCGCTGCTGGCCGGCGTTTCCGAGGAAGACCGGCTGCTGCTGACGCTGAAGGAAGTGGAAGGCTTGTCGCTGAAAGAACTGGAGAAGATCTACCGGGTGAACGAGAACGCCCTGAAGGTGAGGCTGTTCCGGGCCCGCCAGAGGGTGCTTCGGGCCTATGCGGCGCGGCTCGGCGGCGAGGCCCGGAAAGGATCGGACCATGAGCGCTGAGTATCGGGATCTGGAAAAGGACCTGGACCGCCTGCTGGAGGCCTACCGCGAGGCCTGCGAAGCGCCTGAGGCGCGCCCGGACTTCATGCCGCGGCTGTGGGCCCGAATTGAGAGCACGCAGGGCTGGACAGAGCGGCTGTGGAAGTGGGCCAACGGGCTGGCGGTGGCGGCTGCGGCTGCGAGCGTGCTGCTGGTGGCCTTGCAGCTGGGTTCGCGGCAGCAGGCCGACTTCTACACGGGAACTTACGTGGAGACGCTGATGGCGCAGACCGAGGCCGAGATCGCCCCCGCCGAACTGGCGGGGCTCGTGGCGGAAGCGCCGGCGGAGCATCCCGGGCGATGAGGAAGTCGAACCTGGTCCTGGCGCTGAGCCTGCTGGTGGTGTTCGCCAGCGGCGTCGTGGTGGGCGTGGTGGGGGACCGCTACCTGGGCGGATCGAATCGCGCAGCCAAGGCGCCCCGCTCGCCGGAGGAGTACCGGCGTGCCTATGTGGAGGAGATGAACCGGCGGCTGAAGCTTACGCCGGACCAGTTGGCTGACCTGAACCGGATCCTGGACGAGACGCGCGAGCAGTTCCGGCAGTTGCGGGAGAAGCAGCGGCCCGAGGTGAAGGCGTTGCAGGACGCGCAGACGGCGAAGATCAACGCGATTCTGACGCCGGAGCAGCAGGAAGAATACGCGCGGATGCGGAAGGAGCGGGAGGAGAAGCGGAAGCGGGAGGAGAAAGAGCGCGGCCGTTGAGCCGCGCCCTGGAGGGTGGAGATCAGTTGGCCGAGGGCGCGTTCCTGTCGGCGCGTTCTTTCTTGATGGCGGCCGTGCGCTGAAGCTTGCGCTGGAAGCGGTCGATACGGCCCTCGGAGTCCACGAGCTTCTGGCGCCCGGTGAAGAAGGGGTGGCAGCTGGAGCAGATTTCCACGCGGATGTCGCCCTTGTGGGTGGAACGCGTCTTGAAGGTATTGCCACAGGCGCAAATGACGTTGACTTCGTTGTAAGCGGGGTGGATGCCGGCTTTCATGGGTGGAGGGAACCTCTTGACTCTTCTCAGTGTAACAGAGCCGGGCGAGTTTTGCAGGAGATGCAAAGCCCCGCGGCCGGACTCCGGCGGCGGGGCTTTCGGTAGCCTAAGGTAACAGGCCTGCGGCCTGTACTGGGTGCGCTGAAGTGGTTTGGATCCGGCGCGCCCCCTTCGCCAGCCTCAATGGGCCCGAATGGCGAGCGGCACGGAAACCAGAAGCGCGCCTATCCGCTGACCACCTCGCGCGAACGTTTACTACCAGAACTCATATCGACTGGACCACCTCCTTTCTTCCGTGATGGCCTCATCATACGGGAAAGCGGGTGGCAAGTCAACAGAAAACTGAAAGGGGATGCCAACCTGTCGTCGTGCCGCCAAGAAGGCAACCATATATAGGCGCCTGTTTCCCCACTCGGCGCTTTCGTGCCGCCTGGAGCCGGCGGGATCAGAACCATTCCGGCGGCAGGGGGACTTTCTCCCGGTTCACTTTCTCTCCCGCGTGGAACGCGCGCACCTCCAGGGAGAACGGGCGCGTCTGCTTCAGGATGAGTCCATAGAGAGGCAGATCCTCCCGGCGCACGAAGTAGCGGCTTTCCTGCAAAGCGAAGACGCTCCGGGGCGAGTCCATGACGACGGGAGATCCCGGACGCGATCGGAGGCGGAACTGTGCGGTGGAAGGCTCGTAATTCCCGTAACTGAAGCAATGCCCGATACAGGCGCGGTCGATCATGTGCAGCAGAGGATTCATACCCGAGAGAGAGGTGGTGACGCTGGCGATGGTTCTTGCGCGCGGCGGGACTTTCCTGGCAGCCGAGTGGAAGGCAAGCTCCATCCGTCCCAACTCGTACCACGTGACGGAAAGCGGGGTGAAAAAGGCCGCTGCTGCCGACAGCAAGGCGGCGAGCGTGAAGCGCGCGGGCAGCCGGGCGGAGAGCAGCGTATGCAGGAACAGAGTGAACCATGGGGCGAGGCGCCAATCCACGAAGAACAGAGACTGGCGGGTGCCCGTCCAATCGAGGCTTGTGGGGAGGATGAGCAGGGCGGCGGCGCAGAGCGCCGCTGCACCGGCTGCCGGGCCGAGGAGCATGGCTTTCCGGTATCGGACGGCGGTCCACAGCGCCGCAGTGATCCAGAACAACAACAGCAGCAGCGCCGGAACCACGTAAGCGCCGTGGAAGACGTGAAACGGCGTGACTGCCGACAGGTGCATGAACCGGTGCAGTTTCCAGGCTGCGGGAACCGCAGCAGCAACGCCCGCGCCAACAGCCGCCACCGCCGCGGCAGCTCCAAGCAGCAACCATTTCCTGCGGGGGGCGGGGAGGGAGCCGCGCACCGCCAGATAGGCGGCCAAACCGGCGGCTACGGCGGCCCCCATCAGGTGGGCAATGCCAGCCAGCAGCAGCAGCGGCGCCGCCAGCCAGCGCCGCCAGCCCGGCGAGACGGCCAACCCAATGGCCCAGAAACCGAACGCGCAGGACAGGTAGTAGTTGAAGAAACCCTGGTGGTAGATCCAGCCAAAGGCCAGCATGGCGAGCAAGGGTGCGCTCGGCCAGGCCGGCCGCCCGGTGAGCCGGGTCAGAAGGAAGAACGAACCCCAGAAGAAGAGCAGCACCGAGACAGAGACGGCAGTCTTCTCCGCAAACACCGGGCCGCCGAGGCGCCAAAGCCCCTCCAGCCACCAGTCGAAGAGAACGTTGGAGTACTGCGGCACAATCTCCAGCCCGAGCGGCTCACCCGACTTTACCAGCAGGACAAGCCACGTGTTGTACAGGTGGCTGGCCAGGTCGCCCGCCTGAACGTGCTTCTGCAACAGCACGGGGAGGATGAGGAGCAGGGAGACTCCAAGGATGGCGGCGCGGCGGCGGCTCATTCCGGGCAACGAATATGCTGCCACAGTTGAGCCAACGGCAGATGGCACAGGTTCCTTTAGCCGCGAGCGCCGCAGCATCAGGCGAAGCCGGAATGAGCGGCGGCCGAACGAGGGCAGCGTGACCCGAGCGCTGCCTTGGGGAACTCAAATCGGGGAGGAGGCAACCGCCCAGCCTCAGTGAGATAACCTAGACCCGGCTGCTTTTGTGCAAGTGAAGTTCCATCGTTAACGTATTGAAAACACGAGATGGTTCGCTTTCGATGGCCCGATTTCCTTCCGATTCCCGGAATCCGGCTATGAAAGCTGGAATTGGCAGCGGGCGTCCGGGGAAGTACAATACGTTCGGTACTCTCAGAACAGGGAGCGAAGAAAGAATGAACGTGGCTGGCAGCGCGGCGATGGCAGTAGCTCGGCGCGGCGTTGCCGTGATGTTCTTCTCCGGGATGTCGATGGCCTTGCTGGGAGCGGCGCTTCCTGTCTGGCGCTACCACCTGCATCCGGAATATGTATGGATCGGGCACTCGTTCCTGCTCCTGAACCTGGGGGTTTTGGCGGGCGGGGCCGGAGGAGCGGCGCTGCTGGCGAGGAAGGGTGTGGGATTCACCCTGGCAGCGGGCTGCGCGCTGGCATGCCTGGCGCTGCTCGAGCTGGCGGCGTTCTGCCCGCCGGCGAGCGAGTGGGGGCGCCTGGCAGGGCTGTTTCTCCTCGGAATGGCGGCGGGCGTGATGAACCAGGGGGGCATGCACGCCATCACGCCGATGTATGAGCGCGACCGGACGGCGACCTTGAACCTCTCGGGGATTCTGTTCGGCGCCGGGTGCCTGGCGTGCGCGCTGTTTTTTTCGGGCGCGTTCTTCTTCTACACGGCGCCGAGCCTGCTGATCCTGCTGGCGGCTGCGCCCGGGCTGGCTGCCGGGGTGTTCGCCCGGACGCCGAACGCGCCGGAGATTGTGCTGCCGGTGCGTCACTGGCGCGAGGCGCTGGAAGATTTCCGGCAGCCAGCGGCGCTGCTGTTTGCGGCGCTGTTGTTCTTTCAGTTCGGCAACGAGGGGGCGCTCGCCGGTTGGCTGGCGCTGTTCCTGACGCAGCGTCTGGGCGCGAGCCCGGCGACGTCGTTGCTGCTGCTGGCGCTGTACTGGGCGGCGCTGCTCGTCGGGCGGGTGGCGGTGCAGTGGGCGCTGAGCCGCGTGCGCCACGGGAGGCTGCTGGCAGGAGCAGTGGTGGCGCAAGTGTTCGGATGTGTGGCGCTGTACTTCACTGACAACCTGTTTGGCGCATCAGTAGGCGTGCTCTTGGCCGGGGGAGGGTTCTCGGTGATTCTGCCGCTGGTGCTGGAGAGGATCGGCGACCGGTTCCCGCGCTACCATCCGGCGGTGTTCAACGGGATCTTTTCGGTGGCGTGGACCGGAGCGCTGCTGGCTCCGGCGTCGCTGGGCTATTTTGCCGCCTTCGCGGGGGTCGGCGTGGTGATGGGGCTGCCGGTGCTTGGGGCGTTGATGGTGGTGGCGCTGCTGGCGGCGCTGTGGCTGGAGTCGAAGCTCACCGCAGCCTGAGAACAGCCTGGCCGGCGGGCCCGTCGTAGATCAGCTCCACCTTTTTGACCTTCGAATGCTTGCCGCGCCAGTAGAAGTAGACCAGGCCGGCGGCGCCCGCGGGCTGCGCCTCCATGCGCGAAAGCGCGAAGCGCTCCACGGACCCGGCGGCGTCGAGCAGGGGCTTGGGCGGGGAGGCCTGCTCCGAGCCGGGGCCGCGCGTGGGGATGCGGCCTTCGGGGTCGCCGGGAAAGCGTTCCGAACGGCCGGGGCGGCCGAAGATCACCTGGCCGCCGCCGACACCGCCTCCGGCGACAAGGCCGGGCCGCTGCTCATAGTTGTCGGGCTGGCGAATGGCGAGAACGACGGTGCCGGGAGTGACCGGGAGCAGCTCGGGCCGCCTGCCGTTGATGCGCAGGCGGAAGTGGGAGGGGGAGAACTCCAGCGGCGCGGAGGCCGGGAACAGGGCGGTCTCGACGACGAGGTAATCCTGGGCGAAGAAGCCGCCTTCCTTTGAGTCGAAGGCGCGTCCGTGGTATTCGGCGCCGAGCGACGCCCTGGGCATCACGGCATGGTGGGGGTAGCCGGAGGCGGCGGGTCTCGGATCGAGCCCGCCGGCGGAGGCGAGCACCGCGACGGCGCACAATAGCAGGCGGAGCACGGCCTCAGGATACACTGAAGCGCATGAGAAGCGAAGCGTGGCTTTTGTGGGCGTGCCTGGCGGGCGCCGCCTGGCCCGTGGCGGGGCAGGGGCTCGCGCGGCGGATTGAGGCGCTTCTGGAGGCGCCGGAGGCGCGGCGGGCGGCGTGGGGCATTCACGTGGTGAGGCTCGCCGACGGCGCAGTGCTGTTCGAGCGCAACGCTCAGGTTCCCATGACGCCGGCATCGAACACGAAGCTCGTGAGCACGGCGCTGGCGCTCGAACGGCTGGGGCCGGACTACCGCATGACGACGCGCGTTCTTGCGGCCGGACCTGTGGATGAGGAAGGGCGCGTGCGGGGCGACGTGCGGCTGGTGGGCGGCGGCGATCCGACGCTCTCCGGCAGGGCGGTGCCGTATGCGAAGGATGCGAAAGACGGCGATCCGCTGGGGCCGCTGGCCGACCTGGCGGCTCAGGTGGCGGCCCGCGGCGTGAAGCGGATCGAAGGCGACATCGTGGGCGACGCCACGCGCTGGCCGTGGGCGCCCTGGCCGGCGGGCTGGGCGGTGGGCGACATGACGTGGGAGTACGGCGCTCCGGTGAGCGCCCTGGTGGTCAACGACAACGCAGTGCGCGTGACGGTGCGCCCGGGAAGCCGCGAGGGCGAGCCGGCAACGGTGGAATTCCGCCCTCCGGTGGAGCTGTTCACGGTGTTCAACACGCTGCGCACGCGCGCGGGCGCGGAACGGAGGATCGAGATGGCTCGCGCGCCGGGGTCTGGCGTTCTGGAGATTCGCGGCATGGCGCCTCCGGGCGGAGGGGTGGCGGTGCAGTCGCTGGCGGTGCCCGATCCGGCGCAATTTGCGGCGGAGGTTTTCGCTCAGTTGTTGCGGCAGAGGGGCATCGTGATTCGCGGCAGGGCGCGCGGGCTGACGCGTGCGGAGGGAACCGAATGGAGCGAGCCGCAGGGGGTGGAGCTGGCGCGGCGCGAGTCTCCGCCGTTGGTGGAATTGTTGCGGATCGTAAACAAAGTGAGCCAGAACCTGCATGCCGAGATGTTGCTGCGGGAAACGGCGCACGTGGCGCAGGGGCGCGGCACGTCGCGCGCCGGCGTGGAAGAGATGGTTGCCCTGCTGAAAGAGGCGGGCGCGGGCGAGGACGCCTTCGACCTCGAGGATGGCTCCGGGCTGTCGCGCCGGGGGCTTCTGTCGGCGGGCGCGTTGACGGCGCTGCTCGCGCATCTCGAGAAGAGGGGCAGGGGCGAACTGTTCCGTTCGCTGCTCCCGGTGGCGGGAGAGGACGGGACGCTGAACGGGCGCTTCCGTGGAATGGCGGAGGCGTCGAAGATCGTTGCCAAGACGGGGAGCCTTTCGCATGTGGCCGCGCTGTCCGGCTACGCGGGCGAGGATCCGGGCAAGCGCGTGGCGTTCTCGATCCTGGTGAACGGCTCGACGGCGCCGGCTTCGTCCGTGCGGGCGCTGATTGATAAAATAGCGATAGCGATCCTGGAAGAAAGCCAACGGTAGAGCCATGCCGATTTTCGAATACAGTTGCAAGGGCTGCGGGCTTCGTTTTGAGAAGCTGGTGCGCGGCGAGAACGGGGAGAGCGCGCTGCGGTGCCCGTCGTGCGGCGGCGAGCAGCTGCAGAAAGAGTTTTCCACGTTTTCCGCACATGCCTCCGCGGGCAAGAGCGAAGCGGCCGCGCCGATGTGCCCGTCCGGCGGAGTGTGTCCGACGCCGGGCGCGTGCGGGCTGAACTGATTTTTCCCGCGCGTTCGGGAAACTACGGCTTGACTTTCGCTGGTTCTTCGCCAACAATGAGTGCATGGCACTCACGCCGCGTCAAAAGGAAGTGCTCGACTTTCTTGTGGACTATATCAGCCGGCACGGCTACAGTCCCAGCTTTGAGGAGATCGCGGCGGGTCTGAAGCTGTCCTCGCTGGCCACGGTGCACAAGCACATTTCGGCGCTGGAGCAGAAGGGCTACGTGCGGCGGCGCTTCAACGAGAGCCGCTCGGTGGAAGTATCTCCGGAGTATCTGGAGGCCGAGCGGGCGAGGTTGGAGATGCGGCACGGGGGGCACAGGGAGGTGCCTTTGCTGGGGCGCATCGCAGCTGGTTCGCCGGTGGAGAGCGTGGCGTCGCCGGAAAGCCTGGATCTCGGCGAGTTCGCCGAATCCGAGAATGTGTACGCGCTGCAGGTGAAGGGCGATTCGATGATCGACGACCACATTTGCAGCGGGGATTTTGTTTTGGTGGAGCGGGTCGCGGAGGTGCGCGACGGGGAGATCGTGGTGGCGCTGGTGGACGGCATGGAAACGACGCTCAAGCGTCTGTACCGCGAGCCGGACGGGCGAATCCGGCTGCAGCCTGCCAACGTCGAAATGGCGCCGATTGTTGTCGAGCCGGATCGGATCGAAATTCAGGGCCGCGTGCTGGCGGTGCTGAGGAAATTCCGCGGGCAGGCGGCGGGGCACCGCGCTGGCTGAAGCGCGCGTGCCCGGTGCGGAAACCTGAAACCGTACCGGCTGCGCACGGACCCTCTGCGCGCGCCTCCTCATCAATACCGCCTGCAGACCGGGCGCGCGGAGCGGCGCGCGGGCGGCCTCAGCCCAACTTGAGCCGGCGCAGATCGATCTTCGATTCGTCGGCTTCGCCCAAGCCGAGCATGGCGGCGAGTTCGACGTGCTCGGGCTGCATGCGGATGAAGTTGCTGTCCTGATCGTCGGGCGCGAGCGCGATGGGCGCCATGCCCATCTGGCCGCGTTTCATGTCGAGCACGTTCCACCCGGTGCGGTCCAGCGCCACCGGGTCCGTGCCGAAATACAGCGTCTTGTGCTCCCAGAGGTACTTGGCCGTGCGGCGCGCCGGACCGCCGTGGTAGGCGCCCTTGATGCCGTCGATGATGTTGAGCACCACTTTCTGCCGGAAGATGCGGTGGTCGACGACGGCCGGGATGAACATCCCACAGGCGTTGTTGGTGCGGCTGACGTGGCTGCGGGCGACGTTGTTGACGAAGCCGTGGCTGAGGTTTTTGAGGGCGATGGTGATGCCCGCGCTCTGATGGTGCTTCAGCACGCCGAGGTTGACCACCTTGTTCGCAGTCTGCGAGAGCAGCTTGGCCACGTAAGAGCGGCGGTGGTGCGGGTCGCGGGGATCATGGCCGGTTCCCACGAGCGGCAGCTCGATGTACTGGTCGCGGTCGTAGCCATCCATGTCGAGCTGGAGCTTGTCGTATTTCACCGTGGCGCAGCTCCAGCGGACTCCTTCGGGGAGCCACTTCCGGAAGCCGCCGCTGAGGAACTCGCTCTGGTAGCGGTCGTAGGCGAAAATGTCGCCGCGCTTGACACCAGCCGCCTCGAGCCCTGCCACGATCTCCTGGAAGACCTCGGCTGAGGAAATAATGTACGGCTGCCCCACCGGGTTGACCTTGATGATCACCACGTCGCCCGGCTCGAAAAACACGCGCCACGCCTCCTGCCACGACGGCGCGCCGGTAAGCTCCATCATGCCGCGGCGCATCATCTCGCGCACGGGCTCGCGCTGGTAGACGCCCTCCACGATGCTGTCCGGGTGCTCCACCGCCACCACCCGGCCGGGATACGGGCCGGGGATGCCCAGTTGCGGGTTCTGCGCGGCGAGCCTTGTCTGCGACGCCGCCAGCGCTGCCAGGAGCGTCCGTCTGTTGAATTCCATAGGCCCCCTTCGTGTTTTGCTACATCATAACTGACTCCCGATGCCGAGCTGGAGTTACCGCGCCGTGAGGGAGGCGACGCCGGGTTGCCAGGCCCGCGCGCCGGCCATGGCCGTTCGCTCACGGCCCCGGCACGGTGAGTTCGACTCTCGCCTTGCCGCCCGGGATGAGTTTGACGGCGAGCGCCGCGCCCGTCTGCTGCCCCCCAGTCGCGCCTGGTTCAATGCGCGAGAGGCACCGCGAGTGCGCGGAAAGTCCCGGGCGGCAGGCATTGGGCATCGAAATGGCCGGCATCATCTGGGCGAATGGAGATGCAGGCAATCCTCGATTGTGCGCTCGTTTCGGGCCAGAGCAACACGGCGGAATCGCCGGGGCGCCCGGACTTGGAGGCGACACTTCCCGTCAAAGAAGCGCATGGCGCCGGCCGGAGGGTCCGCTCCTTGCTCGCCGAATTGTCCCTCTTCAGGAGGCGTGGCTGGCTGGCAGCGCCGCACGCGGGATCCGGGGCGTCGAGTGCGAC
>Ga0209018_1001049_pt1 | contig 23549 bp, 17 predicted proteins | sample YNPBryBLVA2012_FD_185814 | JGI IMG/M metagenome (GOLD analysis project Ga0209018, IMG submission 185814) | Anoxygenic and chlorotrophic microbial mat microbial communities from Yellowstone National Park, USA - YNP Bryant BLVA 2012 (SPAdes)... ...
CGCGAGGCAGTTCGTCGACCGCGGCGCCGCAATCGTCGGAGGATGCTGCGGCACCGTGCCCGCGTACATTCGAAGCATCGCGGCCGAGCTCAAGGGCGTGCCCCCTGCCCGCACACATCGCGACGACGGGGTCTGGCTCACCAGCCGCTCGCGCGTGCTGCGCATCGGCCAAGGCGCGCCGTTCGCCGTGATCGGCGAACGCATCAACCCCACGGGCCGGAAGAAGATGTCCGACGCCATCCGCGAAGGACGCACCGACCTTATCGTGGCCGACGCCCACAAGCAGGCTGAAGGCCACGCATCCGCGCTCGACGTCAACGTCGGTGTGCCGCTGGTCGACGAAGCGGACATGATGCGCCGCGCGGTCGTCGCCATCCAGAACGCCGTCGATCTTCCTCTGGTGCTCGATTCGTCGTACGTCGAGGCCCTCGAGGCGGGCATGCGTGCCTATCCCGGCCGGGCGCTGGTCAACTCCGTGGACCCAGACCCCGAGAAAGCTGCTCGGCTTCTTCCGTTGGTCAAGCGCTTCGGATGTGCCGTGATCGGAATGCTCGCCGAGGCCGAGGTGCCCGAGCGCGCTGCAGATCGCGTGCGCAACGCCGAGAAGATCCTCCGTCTGTGCGAGCAGCACGGCATCCCCAGGGATTGGGTCGTCTTCGATTGCCTGTCGTTAACCGTCAGCGCCGCTCCCATCGCGGCCGCGCAAACGCTCGACACGATTCGATCGGTCGCACGCGACCTGGGGTGCGCCACCGTCATCGGCCTGTCGAACGTGTCCTTCGGCTTGCCCGGTCGGCAGGCGGTGCACAACACGTTCCTGGCCCAGGCCATCGGCAACGGGCTGGATGCGGCGATTTGCAACGCAACGGACGAGAACCTTTGGGAGACAGTACACGCCGCGAGCCTGTTTGCCGGACGCGACCCGGGGTGTCGACGGTACATCGATCTGGCTGTCAGGCTCGACGAGCAGCGCAAGCGTGACAAGGCACTGCTGAAAGCGGCGCGCGATGGCAAGACAGCGGAGCTCGACGGTCAATCGTCGGGCGATGCAACCGCGGCGGCCGCGCCCATTGCGCGCACGGCCCGTGACCTGCTCTACGCCGCGGTGCTGGAAGGCGATCGGGACGGCGTGCAGCGCCTGACCCAACGATGCCTCGACGAAGGCATGGCTCCCCTCGACTTGTTCGTGAACGTGCTGACCCCGGCGATCCGCGAGCTCGGCGACCTTTTCGGTGCCGGAAAGAAGTTCATTCCGCACCTCATCGCGAGCGCCGACGCCATGAAGGCCGGTGTGGCCATTCTGATGCCCCTGCTCGAAGCGTCGGGGTCCGTGGAGAAGAAAGGCACCATCGTGCTTGCGACGGTCAAGGGCGACATCCACGACATCGGCAAGAACATCGTGGGGCTGATGCTGCGCAACTTCGGCTACGAGGTTCACGACCTCGGGCGCAACGTGCCGACCGAAGAGGTTCTTGAGCAGGCAGCCAGGCACGGCGCGCAGATCATCGGCCTCTCGGCATTGATGACGACCACCATGATGCGGATGAAAGACGTCGTCGACGAGGTGCGAAAGCGGGGGGCGCGGCACGTGGTCATCATCGGCGGCGCCGTCACGACCCCGTCGTTCGCCAGGGAGATTGGGGCGGACGGGCACGGCAAGGACGTGGGCGACGTGGTGTCGGTGGCAGAGGCGGCGATGCAGCTTCACCGGGAACGGTTCGGCGCCTGAAGCGAGGGACGACATCCGACGCGGCCCGCGCTATGCTCCGCCCATGCGTTGGAGCAAGCGTTTCCGTGCCGTGTTGATCATGACCGCGGCGTGCGCATTCGCGCCTTTCGCGGCAAGCCCGACCCGCGATGCGTCGGCGCAGGATGCACCGCTCACACGCGCGCAGGCCAGGGCGTTGTTCGACGAGGCGCTCGCCCTCGAGGCCGCGGGAGACTACGCCTCCGCGCTCGAGAAGCTGCAGAAGGCAGCAACCTACAAGCGCACGCCGCAGATCCGCTACAATATCGCGCTGTGCTACGAGAAGCTTGGCAGGCTCGTGCAGGCGCTGGGCGAGTACCGCATCGCGCTCGCCGACGCGGAGGCCGACTCGGCAAGCACCAAGGTCGCCAAGGAGATCCGTCGCGCCATCGAGTCCCTCGAACCCCGGATCCCCACCATTGCCATTGCGCGCGGCGAGAACTCCGTCGGTGCTCGGGTCACGCTCGACGGCAAGGAACTCAGCACGTCAGCCATGGCCGATGCCATCGCAGTCGACCCCGGAACGCATGTGGTGGAGGCGCAGATGGCGGGTTTCAAGCCCTTCCGCCAAGAGGTCAAGGTGGAGGCCGGCGCACACGAGAAGGTCGAGGTCGCACTCGAGCAAAGCAAGGAGCCCGCGGCAGCCCAGCCCACCACGCCGCCCCCAGCCGATGACGACACGCGCGGCAAGCCCCCAATCAACACCACGCCTGCCCACGAATCGTCGGGCATGAGCACCACGACCATGGCAGGTTGGATCCTCACCGGCGTCGGTGTCGCCTCCCTGGGCGCGTCAGGCTACTTCCTGTCGCAACGGTCCAAGGCCATCTCCGATCTCGAAGCAGTGTGCGGCGCAGACAAGCAAAGTTGCCCTGCCTCTTCGAAGGAAACCTATGACAAGGGAAAGCGCGACACGCTGCTCGCGAACGTCACGCTCGGCGCAGGTGCCGCGTCGCTGATTACTGGGGTCGTCCTCATCATCAGCGGTAACGCGTCCAGCTCCGAGTCACCCGGCCCGTGGATCAGCAAGTCGGTGCGCGTCACGACGTCCCCGCCCGGCACACTCGCCGGGCTCGGTGTCGACGGCCACTTCTAGCATCCCCCAGCGGCGGCAGATATCCGTCGTATCGACGATTCTGTTCGTCGAACCGCATTTGCCGCGCGGTGAAATGCACACCCACGCGAGAGCGTCGACGAGACGCTCTCACGTGGCATGTTGTCGACCTCGAAGGGAGGCTACTTCTTGCCGGTGCCGGCGGGCGCAGGAGGCGCAGGCGGCGCGGGCGGCGCGGCGGGAGCCTTGGCAGGCTCTTCCTTCTTTGCAGGCTCCGGCTTCTTGGCAGGCTCCGTGGCCTTGGCCGGCGGCTCTTTCGGCAGCGGCGCAGGCTTCATGCCCTTGGTCTTCGCTTCTTCGCAGCCGCCCCACTCGACGCCCGTGGGCTTGCCGTCGCGCATCAGGATGTGGAACTGCACGCGGCGGTTCTTGTCGTACGCAGTGTCGTTGTCCGCCGGGTCGAGGGGGCAGTAGGGGCCGTAGCCCACGGCGCGCAGGCGCTTGGCATCGACGCCGAGCTTGACGAGCGCGTCGACGACGGCCTTGGCACGGCGCTGCGTGAGGTTCTGATTGAGGGCTGCGGTGCCGCGCTTGTCGGCATGACCGGACACCTCGATCAGGTCCAGATTGGGATGGCCTTTGATCACGTTCGCGATGTTCTCGAGCAGCGTGTTGGAAGAAGACTCGATCTCCGCGCTGTTGGTCTTGAAGTTGACCTGCTCGTTGATCTTGATCTCCTGGCCCACGAGCTGAACCATCGGCTTCTTGTCCGGGCAGCCGTCTTCATCCTCGAACCCGTTCATCGTCTCGGCTTCGGTCGGGCACTTGTCGGGGTTCGGGTTCGCTGCCGTTCCCTTGATGCCGTCGTTGTCCGGGTCGAGGTTCGGGCATCCATCCTTCGGATCCGGGGGAAGTCCGTCTTCCTTCTCCTGGGGGCACTTGTCATCAGGGTCCGCGATGCCGTCGCCGTCGCTGTCAGCCGGAGCAGGTGCCGCCTGAGGTGCGGGCGGGGGAACCGAGCCCACCTGAAGCTGCGCTTCGCCTGCGCAACCCAGCAACCCAGCGCCAAGCAGCAGAGCCATGGTAAAACCAAGACGTACCTTCATCGTAAACTCTCCATCTATGGGGGTACCGAATCGCGCTGCCCGTCGGTGTGGCGGACAGGGCGCGCGTTGACTCGAAACAACCCCACGCGCGCCTACGAATGCCCGTGTCTACCTGAAAGGACCCGCCAACGCTACTGAAATTGCCCCGACACGCAAGAGCCACGTCGCGGCTTCCCTCCTCTCTTGGCGAAATGCAAGAAGATTCCACTGGTTGTGCACCAACCCACGAACCCGGGGGAATCCCCCGCCCGGCCGCCGTATCACGCCCGCCGCCTTGCACTGCGTCATCGCTCGCCCCACCTCGCCCCCCGCTCCCTGTATCCGTCCCTCCAACCCGCCACGCCTTCCCCCTCCCCTCTTCGGTGCGCTACCTTGCTGCCATGCCCCATCGATCGGCCGTCGGCGCCTTCGCCGCCTGCATGGCGATCGCGTCCTTCGCTTCCGCAGGCAGCTTCACGACCGACGGCACCTGGACCTTCGACCCGAACGCCGTCTTCGCCGAGAGCTTCGAACAGTTCACGCCGGTCCCTGACGCAGGCTCGTCGTCGGAGGTCGAAGCCGTGGAAGACAGCGGAGCGCTGCACGGTTCCAAGGTCCTGCACGCCAGAGCAAGCTACGAGAGCGTGGACATCGGCTTCGTCGTGCCTGGCCCGGGTGCATGGCGTGCGTCGGTCTGGGTGCGCACGGATGCGATGGCCGGCGTCGTGGTCGAAACTTCGGCCGGAGCTCCGGGTGATTTCTCGCAGCTCTTTCCTACCGGTCGCATGACCAGCGACGGTTGGGTCGAGCTCGAGTCCGCCCCGTTCATGGCTGGCGGCGACGCAGACACGAAGCTGTACGTGTTCTTCTTCGGCGATGACGTGTACGCCGACGCGGTCGAGGTGACCGCCGCGCAGGGCGTTGCCTGGGAGCCTCCTCGCGCTTGTGCCGGCCTCATGGATCCTTCGTGCAGCGGCGACCACATCTGCTATGCCGGCTGGTGCAGAAACGTCCAGGGCTGGGTTCCGCCGCTTCCCGATGCGTCGCGGCGGGGTCTGCTCGTCGACTACCTGGCCAACCGCCTGCGCTTTTTCTTCGGCCCCTACGAGAACCGCAACGAACATCTCCCGGCTGCCCTCGCCGAGCTCGAGGGCATGCGCAGCGCTTCTTCACGCTGGGTCTTCTGGCGGTCCTTCGCGACAGCCGTGCACCGTCTGCAAGACTCGCACACCAGCGTCTACACTCTCGCGGACTTTGTCGTGGACAACCGCCGCCCCCTCAACGCTTGCTTCGTTCTGGGAGACGCCAACCTGTCTCATGCCTCGATTCCACCGCACGCTGTCCTGCCGGACATCCTCGTGTCCCACACGGGCAAGCAAGCTACCTGGGGGCTCAGCGCGGGCGACCACCTCGTCGCCGTGGATGGGAAGCATCCCCTCGCGTGGATGCGGTCGCTCATCACTCACGACCTGACGGCCCCCAGCGTGAACGACGACGCATCGCTGGCGATGTTCGCCGAGCGCCTGCGAAGCGCCATCCCGCGCTATGCGCACACGATCTCCGTCCTTCCCTGCTCGGCCTCCGGGTGTGGCGAGATCGAGGAGATCGACGTAACCTCGCTGCCCGAGGTCGACCAAGACACGTCGATCGATGTCGTCGCCTGCGATCATCGTCCCGGCGCGCTGCTCGGCGCGCAGCCATCCAATCACGACATCGGAATGCAAGCTTTGTCCGGCACTGTGCTCGGTACGGACCCCTCCGAGAAGATCTACGGCCTGGTTTGGGACAACCTCCTGGCCCAGTCGCCCAGCGCTACGCAAATCGCCAACGCCGTCGCGTCCTGGCGTGCAAACGCGCGCGGGGTGATCCTGGACCATCGCACTGGCAACGGCGGCGAAGGCGAGCCTGGCACCACCGCATCCGGAGACCCCATCGTGGACTTCGTGCGCTACCCCACCTTCTTCGGCGTCGAGCTCTGGCGCCAGGCGGCCGACGAGGAAGGTCCGGCCTCCCTCGCCGAAGGCCTCGACATCGTCGGTAAGTACAAGGGAACCAGCGCTGCCTGGCATGGTGGCAGCAACGACGCGAGGGTCGACGTGCCGGTTGCGCTCCTGATCACGCGCGACGTTTCGTTCAGCGATCTGTTCGCCTATGCGATGAAGGGCGCACCGCACGTGCGCATTTTCGGCCCCAACCCGACCCAGGGAGCCTTCAGCACGTTTCTCGGTATGGGCTACGCCACCGGTATGAACTACCAGATCGCCATCGGCGACGCGATCGGTTCCGACGGACAGACGTTGTGCGGCCATGGTGTGCGTCCCGACGAGGTCGTCCTGCCCCGGCAATCGGATCTCGTCGCAGGACGCGACACGACCATTCTGCGAGCGATCGAATGGGTACGGTCGGAGGCGGCGCCATGAAGCCAGGTCGCTCGTTGCTGGTGTGCCTGCTCGCATCGGCGGGTTGCGGCGGCGAAGGTGGTGCCGCTTCTCCGGCACCGGTTCCCACGACGGCGACCGGTTCGGACGCCAGCGTGGAAGCCGCGACACCTGACGACGCCGCCATGGTTCCTGAAGCGTCTGCCGAAGCGTCCGCTCCCGCCAGGCGCACCGTGACGTGGCGCGACCCGTTCGGCAACTACGCGGTGACGGACAACCTGCTCGTGGATGGCGACTTCGAGTGGGCGAGCCCGTTCGCGATGCAGTATCCGTGGTTCCGTTACCCCGTGGCCTCCGCGATCACCTTGCCCGACCTGGCCGTGGGCATGGCGTGCCATTCGGGAACCAAGTGCGTACGCCTCCGCGGTAGCGCTGGCCTGGCCGGCTTCGCCACCCGTCCCCCCGGAGGCGCCGACCACGCCGACCTGAGCCTGTGGGTGAAACCCCTGAGCGCGGCCTCGTGCAGCTCGGTTGCCGTCTCGGTCTCCGGTTGCTTGCTCGCCGTCGGATCGTCCGCCCTCGACACCTCGCTCGCGACACCCGACCCCGACGGTTGGTGCCAAATCGCCGGCACCGTGCAGATGCCCGACGACACACCGTGCATCTTCATTTCTCTGAACGGGACGCTGCTGTCGCAGGTGCTGGTGGACGACGTGGTGATGACGCGACCCGCCGCAACGTCGTCGCAGCGGTCGTGTCGAAGCCCGAGCGACGCACACCTTCGCATGGTGGACAGGTTGCGCGAGGTGATTCGAACGCATCTCGGTCCGGGAGCCGCGAAGGGGCTCTCGTTCCCTTCGAATCTCCGGGGGAAGGCTCGATGAGCAAGGTCCGGTTTGCGCTGATCTCGAGCATGCTGGCCGCGATTGCCTCGGGCACCGTCGATGCGCGCGCAGGCTCGTTCGACCCGGAGGGCAACTTCTCGTTCGCGTCCGATGCCGTTGCCACGGAGGGCTTCGAAGCCATCCCGGCGTACGACGCCGACGCGGGCGCACAGGACGCAGGAGCGTCGGCGGGGATTGAGGGCATCGAGCCGGTGGCTGCGGACGACGCGCTCGAGGGCGGGCGCTACGCGAACGTGCGCGCCGGCAATCACTGGGACTACGTGCACGTGCCGATGGCGGCGCCTGTGCTGCGGGGCTCATACCGGGCGCGGATATGGATTCGCGGCAGTTCTCCCGCGGCCCTTCTGACCGCCACGTACGCTACACGCCACGAAAAACGGATCGTCGCCGAGCTGACACCAAGCGGCAGATGCACGAGCGACGGTTGGGTCGAACTCGTGTCCAACGTCGTGTCCATCGACGCAGAAGACCTCGCGCGCGTGACCATCGCCGTCCGGGGGCAGACCAGCGTCGACGCCTACGAGCTTGTGCCTGCAGGTGACTACGTCGAGCTGCCGTCGTGCAGCGGCGTACGCGACCCGGTGTGCGGCCCTGATGCCTTGTGCCTGAGCGGGTCGTGCCGCCAGGGCGACGCGTTGGTGCCCGTGCTTCCCCCTGCCCAAGACCGCGGGCGTGTCGTGGACCTGATCGAGACGCGCTTGCGCTGGTTCTATGGTGGGAGCTTGTCCCGGAAGCGCTACCTGCCCGACGCCCTCGCGCAGCTCGACAAGATGCGTTCTGCGCAAACCCCCTGGGCCTTCTGGAACCACCTCGCCACCGCCGTCCACAAGTTGCACGACTGGCACACGCATCTCGGCGGCACGATGCTCCTGCTCGACCGTCCGAAGCACCTGAACCTGTGCTTCATCGAAGGCCATGCGGACCAGTCGCAGGACGCCTGGCCGTCGCATCCGCGCTACCTGGACATCCTTGTCTCGCACGCAGGACCAGACCGGAACCTCGGTCTGCATCCGGGCGACCGCCTCGTTGCGGTGGACGGCCTCCACCCGATCGAGTGGGCTCGCCGTCTGGTCGACGTCGACTGGGGATGGTGGCAGGCTGACGATGACGAGGTCGACGCGGAGTTCGTCGAGCGCATGCGCGGTCTGATCCCGGTGTTTGCGCGGTCCTTCACGGTGGTCCGGTGCGATCCCGCGCTCCTTGCGTGTTCGACCACGCCGGAGGTCATCGAGGTGTCGGAGCTACCGGACGACGACGCGGACCAGGCGCCGATCGTTCAATGCGACAACCGGCCGAGCTATCACCTGGTAGACGGACCGGACCCTACCACGCACGGGGTGGGCGACAGCCTGTTCATGGGGCTTCTCGTGGACTCGGAACCTGGCGAAGCGTTGTACGGGATGACGTGGGATTCGCTCTGGGGGCCGAGCTACACGACACAGTTCAAGCAGTACAATGCGGAGCTGAAAGCGCACGCGCGAGGCGTGATCCTGGACCACCGCGCCGGCAACGGCGGAACGATCGATGCCCCGGAAGCGATCACCGAGCTGGTTCGCGACAAGTTTCCACTCGCGATCTTTCCCTACTTGCGCCCCTCTGCGGGGGCGGAAGGCCCCGACACGCTCGACGATGGCCTTGCGATTTACGACACGTACAAGTCCAACCCATACGTGACGTACAACGTGGGCAGCGGCTCGCCGGACAAGCTCCTGCCCGTGGCTCTGCTGATTCATCGCGACGGTTCCGCGAGCGACTATTTGCCCTTCGGGATGAAGGGCGCGGCGAAGGTGCGGATCTTCGGGCCGCACCCAACCGCGGGCGCTTTCTCTTCGTTCTTCCAGATCGACCTCTGGGGCAACACAGCGTTGCAGGTTGCGGGAGGAGACACCATCTCCTTCCAGGGCCAGGCGATGATCGGGAGGGGCGCCACGCCGGACGAGATCGTGGTGCCCCTGCAATCGGACCTGCTTGCGGGAAAGGACACCATCTACGAGCGCGCGCTGGCCTGGGTGCGTGCGGAGGCGAAGCCATGAGCCCGCGACCTGCCGCGCTCTGTGCCGCGCTGCTCACCGCTTGCAGCGCAGAGTCCACGTCGATCGACCCGGCCCCCGTCGCCCCGTCCGACGCCGGTCTACAAGCCGATACCGAAACTCCGTCCGATGCCGCGCCGGAGACGAGCCTGCCCACCGAAGCAGGTCCCATCAAGCGTCGCGTCCTGAACCGAAGTCCGTTCGGAAACCTCGACCGCGCCGGCGACCTTCTGTTGGACCCCGATTTCGAGTTCAGCACGGGACGCGGCCAGACCGCATGGGTCGCCGTCAACGACGTCGGCCAGCAGCGCTTGACCATCGAAACCGGAGGAACGTGCCGGTCCGGTCTCCGTTGTGTCCGAATCGAAGGATCCACGGCGTTGCTCGGCGAGGCCACCGGCGCGACCAGCACCGGTTCCACGCTCTCGTTCTGGGCCAAGGTCTCGGGTGACCACTGCGCCGTGATCAATGCCTACTTCGTTCGCGCGATGACCTACACCATCGTCCCGGCCGCCCCGATCACGCCGTCGACCGACACCCCCGACGACGGAGGCTGGTGCAGGTTCGAAGGTACCGCGCCGAAGCAGAAAGAGCGTCTCGCGATCTACATCGAGTTGAAACCATCGTTGCTCAGCGTGTCGGTGGTGCTCGACGACGCCAGCCTGCGGCCTGCGGACGGAATGAGTGCCCTGACAGCGACGTCGGTTCCCATGGATGCGGATGCCCAGACGCGCATACGCGATCGGCTGGGTTGGCTTCGAAGGAACAGGTGGTACGGCACGACGGAAAGGGAGCGACTGCATGACGGCATCGGGCGATGAAGGCGCCAGGCTCCGTCGAATGCTTGACGACGCAACGAAGCGGGGCAACACGAAGACCACGCTGGAGGCGCTGGAGGCGCTGGCGAGGATCGAGCCTTGGGAGCCTCGATGGCCGCACCGGCTGGGCGACATGCTCCTCAAACTCGGTCGCAGTGCCGACGCAGAACGTGCTTGGGTGACCGCGGTGCAGCTCCTGCAAAAGCAGGGGTTGCTCACGCGAGCGGTGGCCCTGGCGCGACAGCTCACCGAGATCAATCCCGAGCGCGTCGACGTACTCCGATCGATCGACCAAGAATCGGCGCGCGCGCTGCGCGCAAGAGCCCTTCTGTCCCCCGCACTCCGTCCACCACCCGTTCCCGCGGACATGCTTCGTCGACCACCGTCACCACCGTCGGCGTCTCCCTCTCCCGCTCCCATCGCGGCTCATTGTCGACCGCTGCCTCCGCCACCGCCACCCTCTCCTCCGCGCTCAGCAGCGCCGATCCCCAAGGCGATCTTGCAGTCTCTGATGGCCGATTCCTCTCAGCGTCCGGTGCTGCAGCCTCCCGCTGTCGCGACCGCGTCGAGCTCGGCAGACGGCCCGAGCTTCGTGGCGGGCATGCCGACTGGTGGCTACGCCGCACTCGCCCAACCGTTGGAGGTCGCGCCTGAGGGCAAGGACGACGAGGTGCGCTACGTCGACGTTCCGCCCGAGCAGTCCGTGTCGATCGAGATCGGCGACCTGGAGATGATGTCGCTGTCGTCGCTGAGCAGCGTGGAGGATTCGGAGGCCGTGGATGGGCTGCGTGCGGAACGGGAGTCGCAGTTGTCCGCGACGGCGCTCTTTGCGGAGGTGTCGCCGAAGGCTCTCGAGGAGCTGGCCTGTGCCGCGAACGTGATGACGGTGGACGCAGGCCAGTGGGTATGTCGGCGAGGTGACGACGCCCACGCGCTGTTCGTGGTCGTGGACGGGCAGGCGGAAATGCTGCTGTACGGCGATTTCGTGGAAGGGGTGCCGCTCTGGGAGGGGCAAGCGTTCGGCGAAGGTGCGCTGCTTCGTGGGGGCGTGCATCCGGCAAGCGTGCGGGCACGCAGCCAGCTCACCTTGTTGTGGATCGCTACCGACATGCTGCGTGCGATCAGCGAAACGCACGCCGACGTGCACCGAGCCCTGTTCGACCTGCTGACGAAGCGGATGCTGACCTTGACGCTCCAGACATCTCCGCTCTTCGCCGCGTTCGACGCGCAGCAGAAGCGGGAGCTCGCGAGGATGTTCGAGATCAGGCGAGCCGCCCCGGGGATGGTGCTCGAAGAAAAAGGCAAGAAGAGCGACGCGCTCTATGTGATGCTGGCCGGCGAGATCGAGATCGTCCAAGGTGACGAGTCCGTTCCGCTGGCGCCTGGGACCATCGTAGGGCACGAGGCGCTGCTGGCAGGCCGTCCCGCGCGCAAGTCCGTGATGGTCGTGTCGGATTCGATCGTGCTTCGGATGCCCGCTGCGCGGTTCGGCGCCTTCGCCGCGCAGTTCCCGCCTGCCGTGGCCTGGCTTGCCGACATCGCGTCGGCCGACCCGCAAACCTGACCGCGCCCCGCCAGCCGGCAAGACAGCCAGACCGGCGACCGACACGCGCTTTCCGGTCGGCACCCGTCAGGAACGCGGTCCGTACAGCTTGATGCTGCCGTTCTTGCACGCGACGAGGAACTTGCGGTCGCCAGCAGCAACCAGCGCAATCGGACTGCCGCAGGCCGGGGCCTCGACCGCATGCACCGCGCCGGATGGGTCTACCACGCCCACTCGCCCGTCGGACCGGACGAACGCCACGCGCCCGTCGTGGTCGGTCACGACGGGCGGGCTCGGGGACAGGTACGCGGACACGATGCTCCCCGCGTCGGGGTCAGCATCGGCCGGCGGGGCGGGATGCAGCGGCACGCGTGCGGCCTCGTCCGCGCCGGACATCCCGATGAGCGAACCTGCCGCCGTGGTTACCCAGATGGTGGACCTGGTGCCGATCGCGGGAGGCGACTCCATGCCGAGCAAGGAAAGAAGCGTGGTCGTCGCGCCCGTATTCGGGTCCATCCTCACCAACCTGCTTGCATCGACCACTGCGACGATCGCGTCGTGTGCGTCAAGCACGGCACCCTCCCGCACCTGGCCGCCGAAGGCGCCGATCACGCGGGGGGCGTGGGGCTGCGACCAGGCGTAGACCTTGCCGGACTCGCCCGTCGCGATCACGCCTTGCGGCGACTGCAGCAGCATACCCACGACGCGTTCCGGCAATGCGACCTGGTCGGCCACCCTGCCGCGCGCATCGATCTCGACAAGGTGGGCGGCGATGGCCAGCACCACGTGTCCGTTGTCACGGGGGAGCGGAGCCACCTGCGGGTCTGCGCCGAGATGTGACAGGTCGACCTGAAATCGCACCGAGCCGTCCGGTCCGAACCCCCAGGCGTCCCCGAGCGCCGTCACGACCATGCGCGTATCGTCGGAAAGGATGACCGGCCCGGCGGTCGAGACGCTCATGCCGAGCGGGTGGTGCCATTGCTCGGCACCATCAGGGCTCACCTGGACCACCTCGGCGACGGCAGCAGCCACGACGATCGCTCCGCGGGCGTCGACCGCTGGCGCAAGCGAGAGCCCGCCGCGGATCTTTCGGTGCCAGACCTCGTGCGGCGGGTCGGGAAGGCGCGTGGTCTGGCCGGTCCTGGCGACGTTGCCGCGAGCCATGGGCTCGGCACCCGGCGATGGCCCCACGACGACGGTTGCAGGGAACTCGGGGCGGGCGCGGTCGGCGCGCGCATGATGAGCGGCCACGCTGGCGAGCATGGCAGATGCGGCCGACACGACGAGGGCGACGGTGAGCGGGCGCGGCGTTGGGGTCATGGCCGCTCCGATGTTGCCACGAGCTCGACGCGAACGGACCAGCGCTCGTTGCCGACCGGTGGGGTGCGCGGCACGTCCGCCCCGGCCCACGGATCGGTCGTCAACCGGAGCCGAAGACACGGTCGCCCCGCCGATGTATCAGCCGGGAAGGCCTCGCTCACCCAGGGGGCAATCATGTCGTCCAACGACGGCACGCCTCCCTTGGTGCCGCGGCGATGCAATCGCATCGCGACACCTGCCCGGCTGCCCGTGGAGGGGACGACCTCCAAGATGGCGCCTCGGTCACGCGTGCGGTCGACTGCATCGTCGACCACCCACCGCAAGGTTGCCGGGCTGCCAACGTTGGGCATGCCCGTGCATACGTAGTCGACGTCTCCGCTCCAGCTCAGCATGCCCGACACCACGCCTCCGGGCGGCACGACCGTGGCCCCTGCCTCGGCGTCATTCGGCTCGATTTCTTCGTCTGCGGGTGCCTCGGCCCTGGCAACCAGCAGGCGGTAATCGTCGGACACATTCTCGAGCACGAACGGCTTGGCGCCTTCGTACGGGTCCATGTCCTGCATGACCGCGAACAGCCAGCTTCCCGGCTCGACACGATACGCGGGGACGGTCAGGTCGCGGCCGGGCTGGCCGATGCACAGGCGGGCGCGACTGTCCGTCTCGCCGGACTTGTAGAGCATCAAGCAGGTGGGGATGTTCGGCAGCGCGGCCAGCTCGATCTTCAGCGTGTCGACGCCGGCTGGAACGACGACCTGGAAGAAGTCGCGGTCGCCTCGCTGGAGATCGATACGCTTGCCGAGCTTGCCGACAACCGGGAGGCCGAAAGGCACCGGCGTGGCTTCGCTGGCCTGGTTGTTGGGCTCGACCTCGGCACCGGTGAAGCCGGGCGGCCTTGTGGCACGGGCATACGTTCGTATGCCAACGTAGGCCACGCCGCACGCGATGAGCGCGATGGCTGCCCAGGTCATGCGCCTTTGCCGCGCGAGCTTGCGATGGAACGCCGCGACCTCGTCCCGCGTTGCGATCCCGCCTCGCATGAGCGTGCGGGCGAGGCCGTCGCGGTCGTCGTCGGCCACCCGCCGGGCAGCACGCGCGATGTCGGCCTGTAGCGCATGCATCTGGGCCGGGCTGAGCAGCGCGTTGACGCTGGATTGCCCCGCACCGCCAAGCTGCTCCACCAGAGCCGACTGCAACTCCTGCACGGTCTGGAAGCGATCCGCCGGGTCTTTCTCCAGCGCGCGCATCACGATCGCTTCCACGGCCGGAGCGATGAGCCTGTGCGGCGCACGCTCCCGCATCGGCACCGGACGCTCGGTCAGGTGGCGCGTCAGCACGGCCATCGGCGAAGTGCCCTGAAACACCGTCGTGCCCGTCATCGCCTCGTACATCACGGCGCCCAGCGCGTAGATGTCCGTGCGGCCGTCGACAGGACGGCCGTGGATCTGCTCGGGAGCCATGTAGAAAGGCGTGCCGACTACCTGTCCCGACCCGGTGACCTCGTTGAGCTCCGGCGCTTCGCGCAGCTTGGCGAGACCGAAGTCCAGCACCTTCGCGAAGTCGCTGCCGTCCGGCGCCCTGGCGATCAGAATGTTCTCCGGCTTGAGATCCCGGTGCACGATGCCGATGCCATGGGCCTCGGCCAGCGAGCTGCACACCTGCACGACGATGCGGCCGACACGGTCGAAGGCCAGCGCGCCTTCGCTCTTGATGATGCGGGCGAGATCGCGGCCCGACACCAGCTCCATCACGATGTAGGTCAGTCCCTCGAAGACACCGTAATCGAAGACCTGCACGCTGTTGGGGTGCGACAGCCGAGAGGCGAGCAGGGCTTCCCGCTTGAACCGGCGCACGACTTCGCGCTGCTGGCCGAGCCCGCCCGCCAGCAGCTTGAGCGCAAGCAGCTTGCCGATCTCCGTGTGCTCGACCTTGTACACCACACCCATGCCGCCGCGGCCAATGCACTCCACAATCCGGTATCGGCCAGCGATTACCAACCCGATCAGCGGGTCTGGCCCCGCGGGCGCAGCGCTGTCCCGAACGTCGTCCCACGCGTTCACGGCGCTCGGCCGCACCTGCTCGGAGGACACCTCCGACGGTTCGGTCACCGGCACGGTCTCGCGAGCGCCCAGATCGGCATCGTGGCTGCTTAGCTGCGCCCCGCACGCTCCGCAGGTGCTCGCGTGGGACGGGTTCTGCACCCCGCACCGGGCGCAAGCGACCGCGGACGCGGGCGCATCCCCTGTCATCTGCTCCGTCCCTTGGATGGCAGGAGAAAAGCGACCTCGACCTCGGGCGCAACCCTGCCGCCTGGTGGGGAATACGCCCCGGTCACGTACCCGAACACGCGAATCTTGGCGCCCTTTGGCAAGTCCATGGTCGAAGCGTCCAGCAGCCGGACCAGACAAGGAGACTTGGCGCACGCGCTGCCCACATCCAGCAGGATGACCCGTTCGAACCCCTGCTGACGCAGCTCGAAGACCTCGCCTTCCAGCGCGACCGGTTTACCTTTCTGGTCGTCAGTCTTCGCGAACAGGTCCGCCACGGAAACCTGGCCCGGGAAGCTCCGCGCTTCGGCTTCGAGGTCGTCGACTCGCTTGACCTTCAACACGACCGTCCTGGGCGCCTTGTCCGCGGCGGTTGCGCGCACTTTGATCTCGCCGACCCCTGCGGCATTCATCTGAACCTTCCTCGAGAACCGACCGTCCGGACCCGCAGCGAGCTTGGTGCCTTCGATCTCCACGACCGCGTTGGGTGACGTGAGCCCCGCCACCACGAAGCCCGAGTCGCCGACCACAGCGTTGGCCCTGGGCGACTGCACCGTCAGCGGGCTGATGCCCACCTTCACTGCGACCGTGCCCCTGCCCTTGGGTCCTGCTCCTTGCACCTCGTACGGCAGGGCTCGGTCGATCACGTTCACCTCGTTGCTCGGCCCCGTGCATTCCGCGGTCACGTCCACCGCGCGGCTCCCCTTTCCGTCCGCCCCAACCGTCACCGCCTGGCCGTCGATCACCACCACCGTGCCTGGCTTGGCGTCGACATCGATGCGGATCGTCGGCTGCGCTTGTTGAAGCGCGGTCAGGTCGGGCTTGATGCGATACGCAACGGGTATCGTGATCTGCACGGTCTCGTCACGCCCACTGCCGGGTCGGTCGATCGCAACTTGAAAGCGGTTGTCTCCCACCACCAGCGGTCGGCCCAGCGGCACTGCGGCAGACCTCGACGACACCGTGCCCTTCGACCCGTCCACCGAGAGCACAGTGCCGTCCGGACAGGTCGGACAGCTCAGCTTGAGGATGTCATTACCCTTGTCGTCGATGGCGGCCTCCACCGTGATGGGGGCGGACGTCGGCCAGAAGATCGCAAACAGGGCGACACTGACGGCGATGACCACGCCGAAAGCCACGATGAAGAAGCCGGTCCGGCGGTAGAAAGGGGCGTGCGGGACCACGACACGTGGGCTTCTGGCCGGAGGCGGCTCGGCGGCGAGGTCGGCCGGCGGCTGGGGCACCTGATACCAACCTTGCGGGGGCGCCGTCTGGTCGGACTGCTGTGCCGGGGGAGGGGCTTCGGAGCCCGGGTGCACGGGTGCGATACCCGGCATGGCGACACCAAGCATCGTGCGGTGCGCCGAAGCAGGCGCATGGGTTTGCTGCGGCGGCTGGGGAGGAGGCTGGGGGCTGCCCTGCGGGGGGTGAATCGGTGCGATGCCGGGCACGGCCACACCGAGCATCGTGCGTTGCGCCGACCCCTGGGGCGGTGCAACGGGCTGCTGGACGGGCTGCGCCCGTTGAACGTCCGAGGGCGGCATGCCCAGCATGGTTCGGTGCGCGGACCCCGGGACTGGCGCCGGCCCTTGCATCGGGGATGGCGGTTGCTGCGGAACCGGGGGCGGCCCCGCCATCCCGATCATCGTGCGCTTGCCCACGTTTGCTGCTGGCGAAGGCGGCTGCTGCGGCGGCTGGGACACGTCCGTCATCGGCATGCCGATCATGGTACGCATCGCAACTGGTGCGGAGGCCTGGGCAGGGGCCGAGGGGGCGACAGGCCCTCCCGGCAGACCGATGATCGTTGCCTTGCCCGCAGGCACGGCCGCCGCCGGGCGTGGCGGTTGCGCGGCGCGCGGCCAGGGCAGGCCGCACAGCGGACACGCCGGTGCATCGTCGGCCGCCTGCGATCCACAACGCGGGCACGTTTGCATGGGCGCATTGTATCAGGTTGCGCGCCGAAGCACCGCTGCCACAGAGGGGTGAGCGCGGCGCGCCGATCCGCTGAAAGTTGTTCCTCCCACGGTCCTGACGGTATGCAGACGGTCGGTCATGCTCGCCCGGCGAATCGTTGCATCCGTGTCCATCCCTGCTGCACAGCCGCAGGGGTCGCAATCCTCGATCCCGGTCTGGGCACGCGGGGCCGACGAGGTGCTGCTGCGGACACCGACGACCGCGAAGGCCGCGAGCATTCTGCGTGGGGCGCTGGGGTTCGGCGGGACTCCCGTGACGGTCGTGACGGGAACGCTGTCGCGCGCGGAGGTCGACGGTCTGCTGTTGGCAGGCGCGGATCGCGTGTACTTGTGGGCGAGCGACGCGCGGCGAATGGCGGAGGAGGCAGTCGCACGGTGGGGCGCTGCGGCGCTCGGTGTGGCCGTGAGAGCGCGCCACGACGACGCGGGCGGCAGGTGGCGGCTAGCGGCAACACCAGCCGACGCGGACGGCGAGTTGACGCTCGACGACCTGAGCGCATTGGTCCGTCATGCGGGCGACCTGCTGATCTTCGCGGACGATCGAACTGTCGCCTGCGACGAAACGATGCGCACGCTGGTCCGGCAAGTCGACGTTCCGGTCGTTGTAGCCGGCCGGCTGGACACGACGGAAGACCTGCGGCGCGTGCTGACAGGCGTTGGAGCCAGCGGTGTGGTGTTCGAGCCGGGCTCCGTGGAGCGATTCGAAAACGTTGCTCAGGTCAAGACGTATCTTGCGGCAGCGGGGATCGTGGTGAGGGGCACGTAGCACACGATGGATGTCACGCTGGAACAGGTTCTCCATGCAGCCCGCGAGCGGAAGGCGCCGGTCACGCCAGAAACAGCGGGCTACATCGCGTTGGCCGTGGCCGACTCGCTGGTGGCAGCGCCCGCAGTGGTTCGAGAGGCGAACGTCTTGGTGCACGACGATGGTCGGGTAACGGTTCGTGGAGCGGACCAGTCCACGGACAAGGTTGCGGCGGAACGCAGCGTGCGCGTGTTGCTAGGCAAGCTGATGCAGGCCGCCGCGGGGTCGGCGCCTGCGTTGGCGGCTGCCGCGAGAAGCCACGGCGGCGGCGGTATGGAGGCACTGGTCCAGGAGTTGGAAGCCGCGCTCGTTCCCACGAATCGGTCTGCTGCCAGCCGGGCCATCGCTCGCCTCGCCCGCGAAGCCGCACGCGTGCCGGCAGCAACGGGCCCTGCGCCTCGACGCGCCGCGCGGCCGGCAAGCAGACCCGCACCGAAGGCAGCCGATCCTGTCGCCCCGGCCCCCGCACCCGCCCCCGCGCACGCCGTTGTGCTCGAATCCGCAAGCGAACCGGCGTCGCAGCGCCCCCCCCCGGTCGCCGAACAGGCTCCCCCCACGCTCGCGCGAGCCGTCGTGGAGCCCGACCCCACCGAGGTGGATGCGCCCGTCGTGCCGGCGCCGTTCGTGACGCCCCCGCTGCCGACACCGGATCCGCCGCACCCAACCACCGCCCACCTTGACAAGGTCGCCCTGACCCCACCGCTGGCGACCTATGACCCCAGTGCCCCCGGCACCACTGCGCTCGTCGCGCCCAGCCTGCAACCAACCGGTCCTCGCGACGCCCCGGTCCTGGTCGCTCCCGACGCCCCGCCCGCGCCAGCACATCCTCAGGCCGAACCGCCGGTCCTGGCCGCCCAGCCCGGGTCGGACGAATGCTCGCGCCCGCTCATGATCGGGGCTCCCGCGTTCGGACAAGTCGTGGAAGCAGACATCCCGACGCCGTCCGTTGCGATCGACGTGGCGCCGCGCACGGGCGATCCGTCACCGGTGGTCGACATCCCCTCACTGGAGGTTCCGCCGCTCACGCCCGCCGCGGAGGCTTCGCCCGCACCAGCGGAACCCGCCCCCGAGCCACAAGGGCAATCGCACCCAACCGTGGAGGGCGACGCGCCCCGCAGACCGGACCGGGTCGACGAGCTGCTCGCGAGCTTCGGCCGGCAGGCCGAGCGATCGTCCCGCGACGTCGCCAGCGATCTCAAGCAGATGCTGGGATTGCCGCCGACGCCGCCGCCGCCCGAGGCGGACCAGGTGGCGCCTGAGACACCGGGGACCGCCGCGACCGGCCGGGTCGGCAACGATGACGACCCGGGTCGCAAGGTCCTGGCGCCCGTCGAGTTTCGCCGTCCACGCGCGCCGAAGTCGAGCCTTCGCCTGGTCATGGTGCTTCTCGTCCTGGCGGTCGGCGCCCTTGCTGCGCTCTGGTACTTCTATCCGCAAGTGTTCGTGGCACGGTGAGCGCGGGGACCGTTGTCGACAAGGGTCACGCGGCCTGCCGGTGGAAGATCGCGCCGGTCGGGTTGACGAAACGCGGGGTGTCACCGAACATTCGCGTCATGCACGAACAGAACCTCGCGATCCTCAAGGGTCTGATCCCGGTGGCGTGGGCCGATGGAAAGTACGAGGACACCGAGAAGCAGGTGATCCAAGCGCTCCTGGAGGCGTTCGGCGCCACGGAGGAAGAGGCAGCCGCGCTGAAGCAGTACGCGTCGACACCTCGAGGAGTGGACGACATTCCACTGACGGACCTGAGCTATGACGACCGCAGGGTGCTGCTGCAGCACGCGGTGTTCCTGAGCTATGTCGACGGGGATCCGTCGGAGCCGGAGCGCAAGCTGATCGTCGAGATGGCGCGCAAGCTTCGCATTCCTGAGGATGAAGCGAAGGCGTTGACGGACGCTGCCGCGGAGCGGGCCAAGCGCTATCTCAACATGCTGTGACGGGCCAAGCGCGACGGAGTCTCGACGGCTACTTGGGCTGGACCACGCTCTTGAGCGACTCGATCTCCTTGAGCAGCGCGATGGGGCTGAACGGCTTGGAGTAGAACGCGGTCGCGCCTGCGCGCGTGGCCTTGGCGCGCGAGTCGGCGTCATCTTGCGCGCTGATGATCACGACGGGAACGCTGCGCGTGGCGGGATCCATGCGGAGCCTGCGGCATACCTCGAAGCCGTCGTACGCGCCGGGCAAGTTGAGGTCGAGCAGCACGATGTCGGGGCGATCGTGCATGGCTGCCTCGAGCGCCTTGGCACCGTTGGCGACACCGACGACGTCATGTCCTCGACCGGTGACCAGCGCCTCAATCATTCGTCGGATCGAGTCTTGGTCCTCGACGACCAGGATCTTCATCTTGCGAGTATGGTAGCGGAAGAGGCGTGTTCGCGCGAGCCCTGGATGGGCCGGCGGCGGCGCCTACGAGGGGCTTGCCGGCATTTCACGGCAAGGGCAGCCTGGCAACGGTGCGCGCCCCGAGGTCCGGGGAGTCTTCCAGGTCGAGCGTGCCATGCAGATGCGCGGCGATGGTCGACGCCGCGAGCAGGTGGATGCCTCGGGGACGGCCCACGCTGCCCGGGTCGATCCGATGCCACACCAGGGCGTCACGCGAGGCTGCCGGCACGGCGGTGCCGTCGTCGTCCACGACCAGCTCGAGCTTGCGCTCCGAAGCAGCGACCGAAACGGCGATGCGATGGTCCCGCGGGGTGGCGGCGATGGCATGGTTGATGAGGAAGCGGACGAGGGCGCGAAGCGCGCCAGGCCGCACGAAGGCGCGGATGGGCCCTGGCGTGGCAACTTCCACGGTGACGCCATGACGACTGCAGCGCGGGTCGGCCTCTTCAACCACCGTGCGCACGAGGGCGGCGACATCCAGGTGGGTGGGAAGCTCGTCGAGGGGTACCTTTGCGAGGCGCTGCAGGTCGGAAACCAGCTCCGCGAGCTTCGCTGCGACCGTACCGTCTCCTGCGGCGACGGGCGCTTCGCCGTCCTTGCCGTACACGGCAGGGCGCAGCTCCGCGACGACAGCGGCGGCGAGAGAAGCCAGCGGTGCGAGGCTGGTCAGCGGTGGCGGGATGGTGGATGGAACACCAGCAGGTTGAGCGGTCAGGTCTCCTGCCGCAAACACCGAGGCGAGCTCGCGGGCGTACGCTTCGCCCTGCTGCTGGGCTGCCTCCAATTCCTTGCGCAGCGCCTCGATCTCCTTTCGGTCGGACGCGCCCTGCGCAGGCAGTACGAGCGATTGCTGGCCGCCGTCGAGCGTCAGACGGCCTCCATAGCGAAGTGCCATCCTGCTCAGCCAGGCGTGCTCCGTCGAGCCCGATGCCAGCGTGTCCGGTCCCAACGCGACGGACACGCGCACGTCATCGCCTTCGCGCTCGATGCGGACTTCCGGGGCCTCCAACGCGCCTCCACCGGGCGATCCACCCGTCTGCATCAGCATGATCTGAATCATGCGTCGCAGCTCGCTCTCGTCACCGAACACCTCGGTGCCGCTGCCGGGCGCGATGCGCAGTCGGGCCGCTGGCGCAAGCTCGCAGACCAATGCCGCGACATCGATGGATCCACGCACACCTCGCGGCGACACGTTCGCGTTGATTGACGCCAGTGCTTTCATGGCGTCTTCGAGCGTGGCGAGGGAATGCACGATCTCGGCGGGTGGAGAGGGCAGCTCGCCTTGCTCGGAAGTGGGCGGCTGCGACAGGGCAGCAACCCCTTTGCGCAGCGTCTGTGCAGCACTGCGAGCCTCCTGCGTAAGCAGCCAGCTCAGTTCCTGTCTGGTGAGTCGGTCGCTCGACGGCAACGTAGCCTCCGTTGGGAACGAGGATAGCATGAGCTGAAGGCCGGGCGAGCGGCGCAAGCAGCAGCGGACCGTTGCGCCGCCCCGTGCCGCGTTCCCGCAGCGCCTCTGTTCATGCTACTTGAATCGCATGGGTCGACCTCGCATCCGACCGGAATCAGCCCTTGCGCACCCGCTGTGGATCGCGTCGCTGGTCGTGCTCGCAGTCAACGACCACGTGCTCAAGACGACCGGTCTGCTTCCTTCGCTGGTCACGGGTAAGCTCAGCGATCTGGCCGGGCTGGTCGTGGCTCCCGCATTGCTCGCCGCCCTGGTTCGCGCCCGAACGCGACGCGCCTGGTGGCTCTGCGCTGCCGCGGTCGCCGCCGTCTTCTCCGCGATCAACCTCTCCCCGACGGCCGCCCACGCCTTCACCGGTGCGTTCGCTTCCGTCGGGATCCCCTTCGCCGTGTGGCCCGACCCCACCGACCTGACCGCGCTGCCCGCCGTCGCACTCTCGTATTGGGTTGCGCGTCGCGCCTCTAGCATCCAGCCTGGTCCTCCCCCCATGCCGCGCCGCTGGCTCGCCTCCGCGTCCGTTGCCGTGCTGCTTTGCGCCGCATCGTCTCCCTGGCCCACCGCACCACCTGTCGTCGACACGCACCATGTGTATGTCCAGCACCACGCCGGCACGCTCTTCACGCTCGACACCACCACCGGCGCGTTGCTCAGCCGAGTGCCGACCGACGGCGGCAACGTGTTTCCACCCGCGGTCCGGCACGGCGTGGTGTACTGGGTCGACCACGCAGGCCGTCTCACCGCAGCGTCGACCGCGCCCCCTCTGAACCGCTGGGTCGTGCGTGATTGCGCCGAGATCGGGGCCTACGCCGAGGTCGCCGCGGTCGATGACTACCGCGTCTTCGTCCTCGCCTTTGCAAGCCCCGCCCAACTCGTGGTCTTCGACCGCAACACCGGCGAGCAGGCCTGGCAAACCACCGTCGAACGGCTGCGCTATCCCGTCGTCTCGGTCGCCGACGACACCGTCCTGTTCGTCAACGGGTCGACCATGTTCGCGCTCGATGCTCGCACGGGGCAGCGCCACTGGGTGTTCCGCGCGGACGACGACTTGGGGCGCCCCACCGTGACCGGCGATCGGATCCACGTGGCGGACGACGCGGGCAAGCTTCACGAGGTGGACCTCGCGGAGGGCGGAGAGGTGTGGTCGATGGGCTTGAAGAACGGCGATTGCGCCACGTGGTACCCCATCGCGGCCGATGGCGCCGCAGTGTACGTGTGCGCCGACAACCAGCTCACAGCCATCGACCTGTCGACACACCAGCCGCGTTGGTCTCGCGATTGCCGCGGCGCCGCCCTGGTCGGCAACGACGTCGCATGCATCGATGCGGACCGCGTCATGGCCTTTGATCGAGCGTCGGGCACACCGCGCTGGACGAGGCAGGTCGACGACCGCCTGGGGTCGTTCCCGGTGTCGGGCGACGGCATGCTGTTCGTGCGCAATCACGTGGGCACGATGTACGCACTGCGTGGCGCAGACGGATCCCTCGCCTGGACGCTGGACATGGACGAAGGTAAGGTCGTGCGCTAGCGAGCGAGCGGGCCGAAGCGCCGCGACAGCCCTGGCGCCTTGCCGTTGCAACCAACGCAACGCCGCCCGTCCAGCATGCCGCCAGCGGCAGCGTCCAACGACGCAGCGACCGTCTGACTCCCCGCCGGCTGCGTCCGCGCCCCGGGCACCGTCGATCCGAGTACGGTTGCGCGTACGAATCGACGGTACCACCGCCGATCCGAGTACGGTTGCGCGTACGAATCGACGGTACCACCGTCGATCCGAGTACGGTTG
>Ga0209018_1001050_pt1 | contig 23544 bp, 23 predicted proteins | sample YNPBryBLVA2012_FD_185814 | JGI IMG/M metagenome (GOLD analysis project Ga0209018, IMG submission 185814) | Anoxygenic and chlorotrophic microbial mat microbial communities from Yellowstone National Park, USA - YNP Bryant BLVA 2012 (SPAdes)... ...
GGGGGGGGGGGGGGGGGGGGGGGGTAGGGGGTGGGGTGAGGGCTCAGCGCCGCGGACGGTAGGCAGTTACGCTGGAGGCAAGAAACCTTGAGCCGACCCACGTTGCAGTTCCTGTCTGCCGAGACCGTTCAGCGCGTCATAGACGAAGCGCTGCAGCTTCTGGAGGAGCCCGGCGTGCGCGTCCACTCGGTGCGCGCGCTGGCGCTGCTGGGCGAGCACGGGGCGCGCGTGGATCCGCAGGCGCGGGTGGCGCGCATCCCGCCTGACCTGGCCCGTCGCGCCGCGGCGACCGCGCCGCGCTCTTTTTACCTCCACAATGCCGATGGTCGCCCGGTGGTCCACTACGGCGACGACGACGTGCACTTCGACCCTGGATCGGCGGCGATCGAGATCGTGGATTACGACGCCCGCACTTCCCGCCCGCCCGTTACCGCCGACCTGGTCCGCGTGGTCAAGTTGACCGAGGCCCTGCCGGCCTACGACGCGGTCAGCACATCGCTGGTCTGCAGCGACGTGCCGGAGCGCATCGGCGATCTATACCGGCTGTACCTGGTGCTCCGCTATGCCCGCAAGCCGGTGGTCACCGGCGCTTTCGCCGTGGACACCTGGCACGTGATGAAGGACATGCTCGTGGCGGTGGCCGGCAGCGAGGCGGCGCTGGCCGAGAAGCCGATCGCTGTCTTCGACGTCTGTCCCTCGCCGCCGCTGTTGTGGTCGGAGATCACCTGCGAGAACCTGATGGACTGTGCGCGCTACCGCATCCCGGCGGAGCTGGTCAGCATGCCGCTGACCGGGGCGACCGGCCCGGCGACGTTGCTGGGGGCGGTGGTGCAACACGCCGCCGAGTCGCTCAGCGGGGTAGTCATCCACCAGTTGACCAACCCCGGCGCGCCGATTGTCTGGGGCGGCTCGCCCGCTGCCTTCGATATGCGCGCCGGCACCACGCCAATGGGGGCCATCGAGACGATGATGATTGACTGCTCCTATGCCCAGGTGGGCAAGGCGCTGGGACTGCCGACCCACGCCTACATGGGGCTGTCGGACACCAAGATCGTGGACGTGCAGGCCGGCTTCGAGACCGGCATCTCCGCCGTCCTGGGCGCGCTGGCGGGCATCAACATGATCAGCGGTCCGGGGATGCTCGATTTCGAGAGCGGCTTCAGCCTGGAGAAGCTGGTCATTGATGCCGAGATCGTCGGCATGGCCCGGCGGGCCGTCGCCGGGATGATCGAGCGGGAGACGCCGCTGGCAGTTGACCTGATCCGCCAGGTGGGCCACGCCGGCAACTTCCTGGCCCATCCGCACACCCGCCAGTGGTTCCGCCGTGAACTGTTCATCCCTAGCGCGGTGGTGGATCGCGACTTCCGCCGTACGTGGGAGGAGAAGGGGGCCACGGACGCCGTGGCGCGGGCGCACGCGCGGGTGGATGAACTGATCGCCGCCTGTCCGCCCAAGGAACTGCCCGGTGAGGTCGCCGACGAGTTGGAGGCGCTCACCCTGCGCGCCGCCCAGGCCGCCGGCCTTGTCCGCCTGCCTGCTCTTTCGTAACCTGTGCCCTGGGCTGCCTATGCACGGAGAAGCCACTTATGGATAGACCCCTGGCCCTGATCATCGAGGATGAGCCGGATTCGGCGTTCATTTTCGCAGCGGCGCTGCGCGCTGCCGGCTTCGATACCGAGATTGTCGGCGATGGTCGCAGCGCTCTGGAGCGGATCGTCACTGCGCCGCCGGGCGTCGTGGTGCTCGACCTGTGCCTGCCGCAAGTCTCTGGCGTGACCATTCTCCAGTTGCTCCGCACCGATCCGCGCTGCCGCAACGTGCGTGTGATCATCGTGACGGCGGCACCGGAAAAGGCTGAACCGCTCGCCGGGCAGGCGGACCTGGTGCTGATCAAGCCGATCGGTTTTATCCAACTGCGCGACCTGGCCGCGCGGTTGGCTTCCACCCTGTCATCTGACCAAGGAGAACGGAAGATATGAGCGAAGAGCTGCGCCGCAGCTTGCGTCAGGCCGTGATCGAGGGCAATGCAGAAGCGGCCCACACCGCTGTTGCCCAGCTTCTGACTGCCGGCATGTCCCCGCTGGACATCGTCGAGGGCGTCCTCTCCCCGGCGATGAACGAGGTGGGGCGGCTGTACGAGGAGGGGGAGTATTTCATTCCCGACCTGGTGATGGCCGGTGAGGCGATGAAGATGGCGATGGCCGTCTTGGAACCGGCGCTGATGGCCCAGCGCCAGGCGCTCACCTCCCCCGGCGTGGTGGTCATCGGTACAGTGGAGGGGGACATTCACGAGATCGGCAAGAGCCTGGTCGGGGTGATGCTGGGAGCGGCCGGCTTCACGGTGCATGACCTGGGCGTGGATGTGCCGGCAGCGGCCTTCGTGGAGAAGGTCGGTGAGGTGAACGCGGACGTGGTCGGCCTCTCCGCCCTGCTGACAACGACGATGCGCAACCAGCAGGCGGTCATCGCGGCGCTGACGGCGGCCGGGCTGCGCGAGCATGTCAGGGTGATTGTCGGCGGCGCGCCAGCCTCGGCGGAGTGGGCGCGCCGGATCGGCGCCGACGGCTATGCCGAAAACGCCACCGAAGCCGTCCGCGTCGTCCGCCAATGGTTGACCGTGCCTTGAGCGGCGGATGCTCGCCGCGCCCATCCCCTGACCGCCCGTCGGCCCCGTACATGACGAGCTACACGCACATCGTTTTCGATCTGGACGAAACCCTCTATCCGCGCGGTTCGGGCCTGTTTGAGGAGATGGCCGGGCGGATCGAGGCATGGGTTGAGCGGGCGCTACACCTGCCGCCTGAGGAGGCGCAGGCGTTGCGTCGCGCCTACATCCAGCGCTACGGCACCACCCTCGGCGGCCTCATCGCCGAACAGCAGGTGGATGTGGAGGACTACCTGGCCTTCGTCCACGACGTGCCGGTCGAAGCGCTGCTCCGACCCGACCCGGCCCTGGCGCAGATGCTCGCCGCGATCCCACTGCACCGGGTCGTCTTCACCAACGGCGTCGCCGAGTACGGCTGGCGCGTGCTGCGCGCCCTGGGAGTGGACAGGCAGTTCGAGCGGATCGTCGGCATCCGCGAAGTGGGCTTGTGCAACAAACCGCGCCTCGAAGCCTACCAGCGGATGCTGACGCTCGTGGGAGCAGATGGCCCGGCCTCGATCATGGTGGACGACCGGGCGGTCAACCTCCCTCCCGCCAAGCAGTTGGGGATGACCACGGTGCTGGTCGCCGGTGACCCTGGCGCGGGGGTGGACTTCGTGGTCGCGGACGTACTGGAGGTAGGGGCGCTGGTGGCTGAGTTGTGCAAGTAGGCAAGTGTGCAAGTATGCAAGTATGCAAGTATGCAAGTATACAGGTGTGCAAACTTGCAAACTTGCAAACTTGCAAACTTGCAAACTTGCAAACTTGCAAACTTGCACACTTGCATACTTGCATACTTGCACACTCGCACACTCGCACACTCGCATACTCTGAAGGGGGAGCGTGCAGAACCGACGCGGGATCGCCTGGCTGCTGGTGGCCGCCACCGGCTATGGCAGCCTGGTGGTGTTGATCAAGTGGGCGGTGGCCTGCGGCCTCAATGGCGAGACGGCGATGGGGATGCGCTTCACCATCGCCGCGCTGACATGGTGGATCATCCTGCTGGTCCGCCGCCGGGCAGCCTGGCCCGGCGGTCGGCAGGTGCTCCGTGCCCTGGCGATCGGCGCTCTCCTCTACACCCCGAACTCGCTGGCCTATTACTACGGCACGGCGCGGGCGACCGGCACTGTCGCGGCAATCGCCGTCGCCGCTGTGCCGGTCATGGTGGCGCTGCTGGCCGGGCTCTTCCTGCGCGAACGGTTGGGGCGGGCAAGCTGGCTGGCGCTGGGGCTGACGGTCATCGGCGGGGTGATGCTGGCCGGAGGACGGGATGGGCGGGCCGACGCGCTGGGTTTGCTCCTCCTGGGGACGGCGGTATTGCTCTATTCCGCGTACATCGTGGCCAGCACGCCGCTGGTGCGGGCGATCTCCCCACCGATCGCTACCTGCTACATCGTCACCGGCGCGGCTGGCTGCTACTGGCTGTGGGGCGGCCTGAGCGGACGGATGGATTTCGCCTTCGCGCCGCCGGGCTGGGCTGCCGTGGTCTCCCTGGCCCTGCTGCCCACCGTGCTGGCCATGTTTGCCTTCCTGACGGGAGCGGAGATCGTCGGGGCGACGCGGGCGGCGATCGTCAATGGCCTGGAACCGTTCGTCGGCGTGTTGCTCTCGGTGCTGTTCCTCGGTGACCGGCCCGGCATCGTCCAACTCCTCGGCGGCGGGCTGGTCATCCTGGCAGCGGTGCTGGTGCAGCGGGAGAGGGCGCGGGGTGACGCGGTGACGCGGTGACGCGGTGACGCGGTGACGGGTGGACTTGAGTAGTAGTCGGGGGGCTACGATCAGTGGTGAGCGATAGGCGATGTGCGATGGGCGATGGGCAATGAGTGATCAGCGGATAGGGGAACTGCGTGGGCGGATGGCCGAGGCGGGGATGGACGCGGCGGTGCTGGTCCATCCACGTGATGTGCTCTACTACGCCGGCAGCGCCCGCCCGGCGACGCTGCTGGTGGGGCCGACGGAAACGGCGCTCTTTGTCCGCCGTGGACTGGAGTGGGCGCGCCATGAGGCGACCGTGCGGCGGGTCGAGCCCGGCGGTTTCGAGGAGGTGCGGAAAGCGCTGGTGAGCCAGGGGATCGCCGCCGGCACGCTGGGCGTGGAGATGGACGTCGCGCCCGCCAGCCTGGTGCGGCGGATGGAAGGCGCGTTCCCCGCCTACCGCCTGACCGATGTCACCCCGCTGGTGCTGGCCCAGCGGATGGTCAAGTCCGCCGAAGAAGTGGAGGCCATCCGTCGGGCGGCGGCGCTGGCCGATGTGGGCCACGCGGCGCTGGCGCGCTGTCTCCGCGCCGGCGCAAGCGAGCTGGAACTGGCCGCGGAGGTGGAGGCAGTGCTGCGCCGCGCTGGTCACGAGGGCTACCAGCCGCTGCGCTACCCCGGCGCACGGGGCGGCGGGGTGTTCCTGATGAGCGGCGAGAACTTGACCGTCCGCGGCGGCCACGGGCTGGTGGTCACCGGCAGTGGACTCGGCCCGGCCAGCCCCTACGGTGCGTCCCACCGCATCGTCCGCCCCGGCGACCTAGTGGTGCTGGACATCGGCTCGACCGGCGGCGGCTACACTGCCGACGAATCGCGCACCTACGTGGTGGGGCCGGCGACCGCGCTCCAGCGGGCGCTCTTCGCCGCCGCCCTGGCCGTCGAGGAGGCCGTGCTGACCACGCTGCGTCCAGGCACCTCCGTCGCCGAGGTCTACGCGGCGGCGGAGCGGGCCACGGCGCGCAGCGCGCCGCCCCGCTTCACGCCGGAGGAACTGGCGCTGCCGGGCTTCGTCGGCCACGGGATCGGGCTGGAACTGGACGAGCCGCCGGTGCTGTGGGCCCGCGAGGAGACGCCGCTGGCGGCAGGGATGGTGCTGGCCGTTGAGATCGAACTCAACGCCCCGCGCCACGGCCTGATGGCCAAGGTCGAGGACACGGTCGTCATCGCTGCCGACGGCCCGCGCATCCTCACCGCTGCGCCGCGCGAGCTGCTGGAGGTGTAGGGGCTACGCTGCGGTTGACCACGCTCCTGGCCTGTGATATACTTCATAACAGACCAAGCGAGGGAGACGAAGGCATGGCGCAACGCATCCTGATTGTGGATGCCAACGAAGCGTTCGCCACCATGCTCCACCAGGGGCTGGAGGAGATCAAGGGCACCCACGTCAAGACGGTCTTCAGCGGCCATGACGCGCTACGGGCCGTCAGCGCCGCACACTACGATCTGATTATCGTGGACCTGGGACTGCCCGATGTCGAGGGCACGAGCCTGGTGCGCACGCTCCGTCAGGAGAATCCCCACCTGCGGATCATGATCATCCCCCTGGGCCGTGAAGAGGTCCCGCCGGAACTGGCCGACCTGGACCTGCAGGGGGTTTTGTCGAAGCCGTTCTTCCTGCCCGAACTGCCCGACCGCATCCGCGAGGCGCTCTCCAGACCGTTGCGCGCTGCTCCACCGGCGGACGAGACGCCATCGCCTGCCGCGCCGCCAGTCGAGTCAACTGCACTGTCCATGCCCCAAGACACCCCCGCCCAAGCGGTCCGTGAGCTGTCCCGCCTGGCCCAGGAAGTCGGCGCCGACGCGGTACTGCTCACCGACGGCGGTCAGCTCATCGCCCACGCCGGTCGGTTGCGCCAGGAAGAAGTCGCCGCACTGGCCGCCGTGGTCAGCGACTCCTGGTCCACCGCCGCTCGCGTGGCGAAGATCCTTGACAAGGAACAGTTGCGCTTCGAGCAGAGCATCGAGGGCGGGGAGTACCTGCTCTACTCGCTGGCCCTGGCCGAACAGGTGCTGCTCTCCCTGGTCATCGCCAGTAAGGTGCCGCTGGGAATGATCCGCCATCGAGCCAAGGAGACCGCCGAGGCGGTGCGCCGGCTGATGGGATTATGAAAAAGAAACTCGTCCTGGTGGACGGTTACGCCCTGGCCTACCGGGCCTTCCACGCCCTGCCGCTGGAAGGCTTTGCCACCCGCGACGGGGAACCGACCAACGCCACCTACGGCTTTACCTCGACGCTGCTGACGATCCTCCAGGAGCAGCAGCCCGACTACATCGCTGTCTGTTTCGACGCCGGCATGTCCGGGCGGGAGACGGTCTATCCCCTGTACAAGGGCCACCGCGAACGCATGCCCGACGAGATGCGCATCCAGATGGACCGCATCCGCCAGGTCGTCGAGGCGTTCTCCATCCCGATCTTCGAGCTGCCGGGGATGGAGGCGGATGACCTGCTGGGGGCGCTGGCGGTGCAGGCGGCGGCGCAAGGGGTGGAGACGCTCATCGTCACCGGCGACCGCGACCTGCTGCAACTGGTCGGGCCGGGGGTGCGGGTCTATCTCTCCGGCCACCGCTTCTCCGAGGGCGAGGTCTACGACGAGTCGGCGGTGCAGGCCCGCTACGGAGGATTGACCCCCGCCCAACTGCGCGACTACAAGGCGCTGGTGGGCGACAAGTCCGATAACATCCCCGGCGTGGCTGGCGTGGGCGACAAGACGGCCACCGAACTGCTGCGGCAGTACGGGTCGCTGGAATCCATCTACACCCACCTGGACGAGATCCAGAAGGGACGCTACCGGGCGGCGCTGGAGCAGGGCCGCGAGTCGGCCTTCCTCAGCCAGCGGCTGGCCACCATCCAGACCGACGCGCCGGTGCGGCTCGACCTGGCCGCCTGCGCGGCCCACGGCTACGACCGCGCGCGGGTGGTCGAGCTGTTCCGCCAGTTGGAGTTCCGCTCGCTGGTTGACCGGTTGCCGCAGCCGGGCGGGCCGGCCCGCCAGCTTTCGTTGTTCGGCGAAGAGCCGGTCGTCCGCCTAGCAGGGCGCGGCGGGGCGGGCTCGACCGTGGCTCACATCGTCACGGAGGCGGAGCAACTGACCGCCCTGGTCGAGCAGCTCTCCCACGCCTCCGCGATTACCTTCGACACCGAGACCACCGCCACCGACCCGCTGCGCGCCGACCTGGTCGGCCTGGCCCTTACCGACCGTGAGGGCGAGGGCTGGTACATCCCGCTCGGTCACCGCCAGGGCCGACAGTTGCCCGTGGACCAGGCGCTGGCTGCCCTGCGCCCGCTGCTGGAGGACCCCCACCGTCCCAAGCAGGCGCACAACGCCAAGTATGACCTGGAGGTGCTGGCCGGTCACGGCGTGATTGTGCGCGGACTGGCCTTCGATACGATGATCGCCGAGTGGCTGACCGACCCCGGCAGCCGCAACCTGGGCCTGAAGAACCTGGCCCTCGTCCGCCTGGGCGTGGAAATGACGCCGATCCAGGAGCTGATCGGCTCCGGGCGCAAGCAGGTGACGATGGCTGAGGTAGATGTGGAGACGGTCGCCCGCTACGCTGCCGCCGACGCCGACATGACCCATCGGCTGGCCAAAGTCCTCGCAGCGGAACTGCGCCAGAAAGGCCACTGGGAGCTGTTCGTGGAAATGGAGTTGCCGCTGGTGGCCGTGCTGGTGGAGATGGAAACCACCGGCGTGGCCCTGGATGTGCCTTTTCTGCAGGCGATGTCGCTGGAGCTGGCCAGGCGGCTGGCGGCGCTGGAGGAGGAGATTCACCGCCTGGTCGGCTACCGCTTCAACGTCAACTCCAATCCGCAGTTGGCCGAGGCGCTCTTCGGGACGCTCAAACTGCCCACGCAGGGCGTCCAGCGGACGGCGACCGGGGCCTATTCCGTCGCCGCCGACGTGCTGGAGTCCTTGCGCGGGAAACACCCGGTCATCGAACGCATCCTGGAGCAGCGCGAGCTGGCGAAACTGAAATCCACCTACGTGGACGCGCTGCCGGCGCTGATCCATCCGCGCACCGGGCGGTTGCACACGTCGTACCACCAGACTGGCACGGTCACCGGGCGCATCTCGTCCAGCGAGCCGAACCTGCAGAACATCCCCATCCGCTCGCCGCTGGGCCGGCAGGTACGGCGGGCCTTCGTCGCCCGGCCGGGCTGGCTGCTGCTGGCGGCGGACTACTCGCAGGTGGAGCTGCGCGTGCTGGCTCACATTTGCGGCGATGAGGGACTGCTGGCCGCTTTCCAGCGCGGGGAGGACATCCACGCCACCACCGCCTCCGCTGTCTTCGGCGTGGAGCTTTCCCAGGTCACCCCCGATCAACGGCGGCTGGCCAAGGCGATCAACTTCGGCCTGATCTACGGGATGGGCGTCTTCAGCCTGGCCCGGTCCACCGGCCTGACCCAGGCGGAGGCGGAGAACTTTGTCGCCCAGTACTTTGGGCGCTTCCCCCGCGTGCGCGAGTACCTGGACAGTACCATTGCGCAGGCGAAGAACAAGGGCTACGTGGAGACTCTGCTGGGGCGGCGGCGCTACTTCCCGGTGCTGCAGAGCACGACGCCGGGACAAGAGCAGAACCGGCGGCGGGCGGAGCGGGAGGCGATCAACGCGCCGATTCAGGGCTCCGCCGCCGACATCATCAAGCGGGCCTCGCTGGCCCTCCACCGGGCCATCGAGGCGCGTCGCCTGGCTGCGCGGATGATCATCCAGGTTCACGACGAACTGGTGCTGGAGGTGCCGCGGGAAGAGCTGCCGGTGGTCGCGCCGCTGGTGCGGGAGATCATGGAATCCGCTTACCCGCTGCGCGCCCCGCTGAAGGTGGACCTCAAGGCGGGCGGGAACTGGGACGAGATGGTGGCTGTCGAGTGAGCGATCAGTGACCCGGCGGGCCGGCAGCGACGACAGCATTCGGCAGGGAGATCGGTGGCTGAGTACGGCGAGCCGTTGAGCGAACGGGAACTGGAGGCGCTCAAGTTGGTGGCGACCGGTGCCAGCAACAAGGAGATCGCTCAGCAGCTCCACATCAGCGTCAACACGGTCAAGGTCCACCTGCGCAATATCTTCGCCAAGCTGGGGGCCGTCTCGCGCACCGAGGCGACGATGATTGCCGTGCGCGAGGGCTGGGTGTCGCTGCCCGCCGAACTCGTGACGACGGCTGTTCCCGCCGCCGAGCCAGCCGTCGAAGCCTCGCCCGAGCCTCCCTTATCCTGGTTCCGCCGCGCTGTGCTGGTCGCCGCCGCGCTGTTGGCGATTACCGCGCTGGTGCTCTCCTGGCCGCGCGCCGCCCCTGCCGAATCGCCCCTGGTGGGTGTCCTGCCCGCCGGTGGGGGCGTGTCCCCGAACCCCATCGTCCGCCTGGGCGAGGAGTCCCGCTGGAGCGAGCGGGCGCAGATGCCTACCCGTCGCGCCTGGCTGGGACTGGCGGCCTGGGGGGGGAGGCTGTATGCGATTGGCGGGGAGGGGCCGGGCGGCAGCAGCGATGCGGTGGAGGTCTACGATCCGTCCGGCGATACGTGGCACCGGGCGAGCGCTCGGCCCACGCCGGCCGCCTACATCGCCGCGGCGGCGCTGAGCGACCGGATCATCGTCCCCGGCGGCTGCACAGGCGAGGGGACGGCGCTGGACGTGGTGGAGGTGTACGATCCCGCTACCGACGGCTGGGCGAGCGCGGCATCGCTGCCCCATCCGCTCTGCGCCTACGCGCTGGCCACTGTCGGGGAGCGGCTCTACCTCTTCGGCGGTACGGACGGACAGGAGTACCTGGCCAGCACGTTCGTCTACGATCCGCAGGCGGATCGGTGGGAGCGGCGCGCACCGATGCCACAGGCGCGGGCGCTGGCCGCCGCCGCCGTTCTGGAGGGGCGCGTCTATGTCGTCGGCGGGTACGTGGCCGGTCAGGAACTGACCGCCTGTGCGGTGTATGATCCGGCGGCGGACACCTGGCAGGAGTGTGCCCCGTTGACCATGGCCCGTGGCGGCCTGGGGTTGGTCGCCATTGGTGGGCGGCTGTACGCCATCGGCGGCGGGGGGTGGGGCGGCTACCTGGGCTTCAACGAGCAGTATGACCCGGCAGCGGGCCGCTGGACGGCGGTCGAGACGCCGGTGATGGGGAGCTGGCAGGGGGCCGGGGTGGCCGTGCTCGACCTGACCGCCTACGTCATCGGCGGCTACGGGGATGATTACCTGAGCCTCAGCCTGTCCTTCGAGCCGCTGCCGTTCCGCATTTTCATTCCGGCCACGGAGAGATAGGAGTGTAGGGCGGGCCGCTGGCCCGCCCCGCCGCCTTCCCATTCGTCTGGCGTAGGGCGGGCCGGCGGCCCGCCCCGCCACCTTCCCATTCGTCTGGCGTAGGGCGGGCCGGCGGCCCGCTCCGCCGCCTTCCCATTCGTCTGGCGTAGGGCGGGCCGGCGGCCCGCCCCGCCGCCTTCCCATTCGTCTGGCGTAGGGCGGGCCGGCGGCCCGCCCTACGTTTCCGCCCCGGCCAGTTTGGCGATCTTCGGACCCACCTCCCGCCAGGAGATCTCCGAAAGCCCCAGTTTCTGGCGCAGCGCGTGTGCCGGCATCCCGGCCTGATAGTCGCGCACCGCGCAGGTCCAGCGCAGCGTCTCGAACGACAGGCCGTCCGGCAGCCCGGCCCGTTCGGCCACATCCCGCAGCACGTACTCCAGGTTGCGGGGGGTGCAGGGGAAGAGTTGCTCCTGCGGCTGGTACTGAGCGCGGTACTCGTCCAGCGCCGCCGGCCACCCGGCGGGGAGGCGTAGGCGGCGTTCCTTGTGACGGCGGCCCGGAGATGCGTAGCGAATCCACAGCATCGGTTGGGCGGGGTCGCTCAGGTCAATGTGGTTGAGGACGATGCCCATGCACTCTCCCTTCTTGATGCCGGTATGCAGCAGGAGAGTGACCAGCAGGTACGGACGGGCGTCGGGCCGTGGGCCGGAGCGGAGGGCCTGGACTACCTCCAGGACCCGCTGCACTTCCGCGTCGGAGAGCACCTGGGGGGGCGGGGTCATCACCGGTCGGTGCACAACCGGCGCGGCGGGGTCCTCGGCCAGCACTCCGGTCTCGGCCAGCCAGCCGAAGAAGACCTTCAGTGTGGTCACGCGGCGGGCCAGCGACTTGGGATTGCAAGGCACGCCGCGCCCGCTGACCAGCCACTGGGTGAACTGGTTCAACTGCCGCGTGCCGATCGCGCCGACGGCGGTCGCCGCGCCGACGAACTCGCTGAGGATCTGCAGGTCGTAGTGGAACGCCTGGATCGTGTGCGGGCTGAAGTTCTGCTGCTCCATGTGGGCCTGGAAGGCATCCATGGCGACGCGCAGAGGGGAGCGGGCGTCGAGGCTGGCGGGCGGTTCGGCGCGCGGGGCCGCATCGTCCTGGGGCAATGATCGAGGCATCGGGTCCACCTCCTTTTCGCGTAGCAGTCCTTCGGCCTATTATACGGTGAAGGGGCTGAGGCGTCAAGGCGCCATTCACTTGACGATTCGCTCGCCTTTCGCCTTCTCTCGTGTCCTTCGTGTCCGAGCTTGACGGCATGGGCGAATGCGGTACAATGGAAGCTCCAGACACCGCCGGAGTTGTGTGTCTGGGGCGCGCTGGAGCGAATGGTCACCCTCGAAGACGAAGACAGCACTGCGATCCTGCGCCGCACGACCGGCTACCGTCCGCCGCGCTCGTGGCGCACCTGGCTGATCGGCCGCCCGCTGCCGACCGCTGACGCCCCACACCAGACCATTGGCAAGGCCATCGGGCTGGCGGTCTTCGCCGCCGACGCGCTCTCCTCCGTGGCCTACGCGCCGCAGGAGACGCTGGTCATCCTGGCCGCCGCCGGCGTGGCCGGCTTCAGCTACGCCCTGCCCATCGCCATCGCGGTCACGGTACTGGTGATCATCGTCACCATCTCCTACCGGCAGATTGTCTATGCCTACCCTGGCGGAGGCGGGGCCTACGTCGTCGCCCGCGACAACCTGGGCGATCTGGCAGCCCAGACCGCCGGAGCGGCCGAGCTGATTGACTACATCCTCCTGGCAGCGGTAGCCACCTCGTCGGGCGTGGCCCAGGTCGTCTCCGCCTTTCCGGGCCTCTTGCCCTACCGGGTAGCCCTGTCCATCGGCCTGTTGGCGCTGATCACCCTGGCGAACCTGCGCGGGGTGAGGGAGTCGGGCGCGTTCTTCGCCGTTCCCAACTACTTCTTCATCGTCATGATGTTGCTGACCGTCGCCGTGGGCGTCCTGCGCTACCTGCTGGGCGCGTTGGGCACGGTGGTCGCCCCGCCGCCCCTGCCCGGCGACACCGTGCAGCCGGTGACGCTGTTTCTCATCCTGCGTGCCTTCTCCAGCGGCACCACCGCCCTGACGGGGGTGGAGTGCATCGCTACCGGCGTGACCGCCTTCAAGGAGCCGCGCAGCCGCAACGCGGCGACCACGATGGTCTGGATGTCGGTGGTGCTAGCTACCCTCTACCTGGGCATCACGTTCCTTCTCCATCGGATCGGCGCGATTCCGGCGGAGGAGGAGACGGTCATCTCGCAGTTGGCGCGGACCGTCTTCGGCGGGCGCGGTGGTCTGTACCTGGCGACGATGGCCGGCACGACGATCATCCTGATCCTGGCGACCAACACAGCCTTCGCCGGTTTCCCCCGGCTGGGGGCGATCATCGGCGCGGATGGTTTCCTGCCCCGCCAACTGGCCTATCGCGGCAGTCGCCTGGTGCACTCGCGGGGCATCGTCCTCCTGGCCGCGATCGCCGCGCTGCTGATCGTGGTTTTCCGCGCCAGCGTGACCGCCCTGGTGCCGCTGTGGGCGATCGGTGTCTTCCTGGCCTTCACCCTGTCGCAATTGGGTATGGCCCGTCGCTGGTGGAAGATCGGCCGCCTGCCGCCCGGCCAGGAGGTGCAGGAGCGCCGCTCGACCCTACGCTCCGATCCTGCCTGGCTGGTCAAGATGTTGATCAACGGCTTCGGTGCGCTGTGCACGGCAGTGGTCACGGTGATCTTCGCCGTGACCAAGTTCGCCTTCGGGGCGTGGGTGGTCATCATCCTCCTGCCGACAATGGTCGTTACCTTCTTCGCCATCCACCGCCACTATCGCCGGCTGGCGACGGAGCTCTCGCTGGAGCACTCCGGCACCCCGCCGCACACTGCTCGCCACCGCGTGGTGATGCTGGTCAGCGGAGTGCATCGTGGCACGCTGGCGGCGCTGCGCTACGCCCGCCTCCTCTCCGACGATGTCACTGCCGTCCACGTCTCGATTGACCCCGTCGAGGCCGAGACGCTGCGCCAGCGCTGGGAGACGTGGGGCGAGGGGACCCGTCTGGTGATCCTGGACTCCCCCTATCGGCTGCTGGTCGAACCGCTGTTGGAGTATATCGAGGAGATCATCGCCCGTCGCCAGCCGAACGAGACCATCACTATCGTCGTGCCGCAGTTCGTGCCTCGCCGCTGGTGGCACAACCTGCTCCATGCCCAGACGGCGGTCTGGCTGCGCCTGGCGCTGCTGTTCCGGCCGGGGATCGTGATCACGGACGTGCCGTACCAGGTCGAATAGCCTATCGCGTGTCGCCAGAGAGAAGGTGATGAGCGATACGCGATAGGCGATAGGCGATATGCGATAGGTGGGAAGCGACATGAACGTGATCGTCGTTGGCTGCGGGCGGGTAGGGTCGGCGCTGGCTGCCCACCTGGCCCAGCGGGGGCATCGGGTCACGGTGGTGGACCAGGCTGCTGCTTCCTTCGACAACCTGCCTGCCGCTTTTGTCGGCCGGACGGTGGAGGGGGAGGTTTTGTCGAGGGAGGTGCTGTACCGCGCCGGGATCGAGCACGCCGATGGCCTGGCAGCGGTGACCAACTCCGACGCGGTCAACGCGGTGGTGGCCCACGTCGCGCGAGTGTTCTACCACGTACCCAACGTTGTTGTGCGCAACTACGACCCACGCTGGCGGCCGCTGCACGAGGCGTTCGGCTTCCAGGTGGTCAGTTCAGCCAGTTGGGGCGCGCAGCGGATCGAGGAGCTGCTCTCCGCCGCTCCGCTGCGCGCCGTCTTCTCGGCCGGCAACGCCGAGGTGGAGATCTACGAGGTCGTCGTGCCGGACGGCTGGCAGGGTCGCCGTCTCGCTGAGCTTCTACCGGCGAGCCAGTGCGTGACGGTGGCGCTGACCCGCGCCGGCCGGGCGGTGCTGCCGGCCTGCGACCTGACCCTCCAGGCGGGCGACGTGCTCTACCTGAGCGCCACGCTGGAGGGCGTCGAATCGCTCCGCCGCCGGTTGGACGAACGGCAGGAGGAATGAGATGTTCGTGCTGATCGCTGGCGGCGGGCCGACCGGAGCGCAGTTGGCCGCGCTCCTGGTGGCCCAGCATCACGAGGTCCGGTTGGTCGAGCAGCATCGCCCCGTCCTGGCGCACATCCACCGCGAACTGCCCACCGAGGTCATCTACGAGGGCAGCGTCACCGATCCGCAGGTGCTGGAGCAAGCCGGTATCCGTCAGGCCCAGGTATTGGTCGCCTGCACCCCCAACGATGCTGAGAACCTGGTGCTGTGCTTCCTGGCCCGCACGCTCTACGGCGTGCGCCGCACGATTGCCCGTGTCAACAGTCCCCATACGGCCTGGCTCTTCGACGAGAAGTTCCACGTGGATGTGGCGCTCAACGAGACTGTTATCCTGGCCCACCTGATCGAGGAGCAGATGTCCATGGGCGACATGATGACCCTGCTCAAGCTGCGACGGGGCGAGTTCTCACTGGTCGAGGTGCGGGTCGCCGAGGGGGCGCGGGTGATCGGCGCGGCGATCAAGGACCTGGCCCTGCCGGAGCAGTGCGTCATCACCGCCGTCATTCGTCAGGGGGCGATGGTCGTGCCGCGCGGCGCCACGGTGTTCGAGGTGGGAGACGAGGTGCTGGCCGTGACGGACCATCAGGGGGCCGAGCAGCTCGCCGCCCTGTTTACGCCGAACGTGTAGGGGGAGAAATGACCCGCGTGACCGTTGTCGAGCCGATCATGAGCGCAAACGACCAGTTGGCGGCGGCCAACCGCGCCCGCCTGGACGCGGCGGGCGTGTTTGCCATCAACCTGATGGCCTCGCCCGGCGCCGGCAAGACCAGCCTGATCACCCGCACGGTGCAGGCGCTGTGCGACGAGCTGCGCATCGGCGCGGTGGATGGCGACCTAGCCTCCACGCTGGACGCCGACCGCGTGGCCGCCCTCGGCGTGCCAGCGGTGCAGGTCAACACCGGCGGCAACTGCCACCTGGACGCGGTGATGATCCAGAGCGCGTTGGCGCAGTTGCCGCTGGACGCTCTTGACCTGCTGATCATCGAGAACGTCGGCAACTTAGTCTGCCCGGCGGCGTTCCAACTGGGGGCGCACCGCGATGTGCTGATCGCCAGCGTGCCGGAGGGGGACGACAAGCCCTACAAGTACCCGCCGATGTATCAGGGCGCCGACGCGCTGGTGCTGAACAAGATGGACGTGCTAGAGGCGTTTGACTTCGACGTGGAGTACTTCCGGCGCGGCGTGGAGGCGCTCAACCCTGGCCTGGCCTTCTTCCCCCTCTCCTGCAAGACCGGCGCGGGGCTGGAGGCCTGGCTGAACTGGCTGCGCGAGCAGGTGCGAATATACCAGGACCACCCTCCCGCAGGTTCTGTAAAGGAGCGGCGGTAAGATGTGCCTGGCGATTCCCGGACGGATCATCGAGGCGAACGACGACCCGCTGATGCGCATGGGCCGGGTGGACTTCGGCGGCGTGGTGCGCGAGACCTGCCTGGCTTACGTGCCGGAGGCCCGGGTGGGTGACTACGTCATCGTTCACGCCGGCTTTGCCATCAGCCGGCTGGACGAGGAAGAGGCCCAGGAGACGCTGCGCCTGCTGGCCGAGATCGGCGCCCTGGAGCCGGAAACGGCTTGAAACGGATCGTGCTCCTCACCGGCGCGCGGGGCGTCGGCAAGACGACGGTCTGCTGCCGGACGGTCGAGCGGGCGTGGGCGGCGGGATGGGACTGCGCCGGCCTGCTCACCCTGACCGTGGACCAGGAGCGGCGGGACGTGCTGGACGTGCGCGGCGGGTGCTGGTGCCGCCTGACGACCGCCGGGGCGGGTGTGCGCCAGGGCCGCTACACCTTCGACGCGGCAGTGTTGGCCTGGGGGGCGCGGACGCTTGTCCAGGCAGTGCCCTGCGACCTGCTGGTGGTGGACGAGCTGGGCCCGCTGGAGGTCGAACGGGGGGAGGGCTGGGCCGTGGCCTTCGACGTGCTCGCCGGCGGCCTCTTCCGCCTGGCCCTCGTGGTGGTGCGCCTGGAGCTGCTGGAGCTCGTGCGGGGCCGGCTGCCCGCCGCCCAGGTCGTCACGGTCACGCGGGAGAACCGGGATGGGCTGCCGGCCGGGTTGCTCTACTGATAAGCTGCCAGTCCGGCCCGCAGGGCAATCAGCGGCGAGAGGGCACAGCGCCGCCGCCCCGGCCCGATGGGGGCATCCAGCAGCGCCAGGACGTCGTCCTCGGTCAACTGGCGAAGCTCCTCCAGCGACTTGCCCTTCAGATACTCGCTGAACATCGAGGCTGAGGCCATGCTGACCATGCAGCCCTCGCCCTCGAAAGCGACCCGCGCCACGCGCCGCTCGCCGTCCAACCCGATCTCGATGTGCACCTGATCGCCGCAGGAGGGGTCGTCGGCGTCGGCGATGATGTCGGGCTGCTCCAGCCGTCCCCAGTTGCGCGGGTTGGCGTAGTGGTCGAGGATGTGCTCGCGGTAGAGATCGCTCATCTTACCCTCCCCATCACGGCGGCCGCTTTTTCCAGCGCCTCGGCCAGTCGGTCGGCGTCGCCAGCGGTGTTGTAGATGTAGAAACTGGCGCGGGCGGTGGCGCTCAGGCCGAGCCGCTTGTGCAGTGGCTGGGCGCAGTGATGGCCGGCCCGCACCGCCACCCCTTCGAGGTCCAACAGATGGGCCAAGTCGTGCGGGTGGATGCCGCGGAAGGTGAAGGAGATCACCCCGCCGCGCCGGTCGGCCGGCGGTCCGACGATACGCAGCCCCTCCAGCGCGCCCAGCCGTTCCATAGCGTAGGCGACCATCTCCCGCTCGTGGGCGGCGACCGCGTCCATGCCCAGTCCCTGCAGGTAGTCCACGGCCGCGCCCAGGCCGATCCCCTCGACGATGGCCGGAGTACCAGCCTCGAACTTCCATGGCAGGTCGTTCCAGGTCGAGCGGTACAGCTCCACGCGGCGGATCATATCGCCGCCGCCCAGGAACGGCGGCATGGCCTCCAGCAGTTCCCGTCGCCCGTAGAGGACGCCGATGCCGGTGGGCCCGCACATCTTGTGCGCCGAAAAGGCCAGGAAGTCGCAGCCCAGCTCCTGCACGTCCACCGGCAGGTGCGGCACCCCCTGCGCGCCGTCCACTAGCACCACCGCCCCCGCTGCCTGGGCCTTCTCCACAATCTGGCGCGCCGGCGTGATCGTCCCCAGGACGTTGGACATCATGGTGAAGGCGACCAGCTTGACCCCGTCCAGCAGGTCGTCCAGCCGTTCCATCTGCAGGAGCCCGTCATCGGTGACCGGCAGGTAGACCAGCCCGGCGCCTGTCTCCTGGGCGAGGAGCTGCCAGGGGACGATGTTGCTGTGGTGCTCCATCTCGGTCAGCAAGATGCGGTCGCCGCGGCCGAGGTGCGCCCGTCCCCAGGTATAGGCAACCAGGTTGATCGCCTCGGTGGTATTGCGGGTGAACACCACCTCTTCGCGCGATGTGGCGTGAATGAAGGAGGCCACCTTGTCCCGCGCAGCTTCGTACCGGGCGGTGGCCTCCTCGCTGAGGCTGTAGACCCCGCGATGGACGTTGGCGTAACAGTCGCGGTAGGCGGCCTCCATCGCTTCCAGGACCGCCACGGGTTTCTGGGAACTAGCGGCGCTGTCCAGGAAGACCAGCGGCTGATCATGGACCAGCCGGCAGAGGATCGGAAAGTCGGTGCGGATCGCTTCGCTATCCAACATAGCGCTTCTCCCTTGCTCAGGAGGCGGGTTAGTGACCCGTCCTGGAGGATGTTCGGCGTGGCAAGTATAGCACGTCCGTCCAGCCACGCAACTGGCCGTCCGAGGCGGGGCGTGTCCCCCCTGTGGGCCCGCAGCATGCGGTTGGCCTGCGCCGGCCGTTGTTTCCGCGTCGCGCCGGCCGATGCCCAATCAGCACGCGGCGGCAGGCAGCCGGATAGGCATTTCTTCCCTTCGGTGGTAGAATGCGGGTCGTGATAAGATGGATCCGCGTGTTGCGCAACGCTGCTGATTGGGTATGGCGGCGGGCTCTGCTGATCGCGCTGTTGGCGATGATGGCGCTGTTCATCGCTCAGGAGGGTCCACCGCCGGGCGCGATGTCCACCCATCTCGACCGCCTCACCGCCGACGTGACTTTCGATTTCCTCGGCTGGGAAGCGGAGGCGTTGTGGGTCAAGCTCACCCATTGGGTACTGTCGGTGCAGCGGTATATGCCGGAAACCGAACGCACCGCTTTCGTCCGCGACACCGTCGAGCGGATGCGCCGGATGGCCGATCTGAGTGGGCAGATCGAGACGGCCTATACTGACCCTCAGGTGGTGGACCCCGCCACGGCGACGGCCCAGGCGCGCCAGGAACTGGCCCGGCTGCGCGCTGAGGCCGCCGTGCGCCAGCCGATCGCCGAGGCGATCATCGAGGAACAGGTGGCTGTCGTGTTGTACCGCGAGGGGTTGGCGGTCCTGGGCCAACCCTTCCCGCCGGTGGGTATTCGCTTCACCCCGCTGCCCACCCGGCTCGTCGTCTCGCCCCGCGAGCGCATCGAAACGACCTACAGCCAGAGCCTGTCACCGGGCCTGGACGTGGCCCAATGGGAGGTGATCGAGGAACAGGTGGAAGGGGAATTCGACGTTTCCGCGCTGGTGACCAACATCGGCGGCCTATCCGCGTGGCCGGCCATGCTCCTGGAGTATCCCGACCTGCCCTGGATGCTGGAGGTCACCGCGCACGAGTGGACGCACCATCGTCTGGATCTGTCGCCGCTGGGGTGGGAGTACGACCGCCGGCAGGAAACGCGGACGATCAATGAGACGACCGCCTCCATTGTAGGGAAGGAGGTGGGGCGGGCGGCGCTGGCCCTCTACTACTTCGACCTGCTGCCGCCAGAGGCAGGGGCGTCTCCGCCGCTGGCGTCCGAGCCGCCCGCTTTCGATTTCAACGCGCAGATGCATGCCACCCGCATGGTGGTGGACCAGTTGCTCGAAAGGGGACTGGTGGAGGTGGCGGAGCAGTACATGGAGCGGCGGCGGCAGTTTTTCTGGGAGCAGGGCTATCAGATCCGCCGGCTGAACCAGGCCTATTTCGCCTTCCACGGTTCCTACGCCGACGAACCGGGAGCGGCGGGGGAGGACCCGGTCGGCCCGGCGGTCTGCCGGCTGCGCGAACAGAGCCCTTCCCTCCGCGCTTTCCTGTCCCGCATCGGACGCATCACCACGCTGGCGCAGTTGGAGGAGACGCTGGGGGATTGACAGGCAGGGGAAAGTGGCTATACTGGAAGTGGATCGTTGGACCATTCCCTGGGGAGGTGAGCGATGAGCGAGGTAACGGATCGGACGAAGCGGTTCAGCGGCCCATTCTGGGAGCACATGCGCGCGGCACGGCGGGAAGCGCGCTCGGCCTGGAAGGAACTGGTGCCGCCCTCCTTCCGCGAGCATCAGCGCGCCGCCCGACGGGAGATGCTCCTGGCCTGCCGTTCGGTCATTGACCAGGCGTTGGAGCGGGTCGAGAAACCGGAAACACCACCCGTGACGCGGGTCAAGGCGCAGGCGTGAGAAAACCCACCACGTGACTATGCCCCATCGGGGCACCACAAGTGAAAATTCACGCAGAGACGCAGGGGCGTAGAGTTCCCTTGCGTCTCTGCGTTGAACGATGTGCAGACCGCAGGGCGCGGATGTTTGCTGCCCCGACGCTACGTCCCCAGGAAGCGCTGTTGCTGTTCCGGCGTGAGCAGGCTGAGGATGTGTGGGATCTCCACCTGTTGCTCCGTCGGCACTCCTTCCAAAAGCGTGCGGATGGCCTGTGCCGCAGCGCCCCGCCCCGGTTCGAGCGCCATCTGGCCCAGAAATTGGTCTACCTTGCCCGTGGTCATCTGGCCGATGAACTCGTCGGGCCGGACGCCGACCGAGTTCAGCGTCTGGAAGATCTGGCGGACGGAGGAGACGGACACGCCGCGCCGCTCCAACTGCGGGACGATGTAGTCGTTGAAGAAATGGGCGTCGGTGATGGCCATGCGCCCGGCCTCGACCTGGCGCATCTCCTTCCAGAGGTTGCGGCCCTTGACCAACCCCTCGAGGATGCTGTGGGTCAGTTCCGTGCCGCCCCAGCCGATGACGGCCGACGTCAACAGCCAGTCAATCAGTGTCCCCACGGTGAAGTGATCGAAGATACCGCCGATGTTGAGGTTGAAGAGGACCAGGTTCGGTGAAGAGAAGAGGACATCGAAGCCCAGCAGACGGAAGAAGCGGAGGTTGGTCAGCCCGACGGCCAGGATGGCGATGAACGTGCCCAACCAGTGCGACCAGAGCTTCTTCTTCTCCACGTAGTCGCCGGCTTCTGGGGAGGGCAGCCACTTCGGACGCTTGTCGGGCCTGATCGTCTCCCAGCGGTCCCACAGGGATTCCAGCACCCGTTCGACGAAGGTAGCGATCGCCAGCAGCGGGGCCAGAGTGCGCCACAGCGCGTCCGAGGTCAGGTCATCCTGATGGAGCGGCGCCGCCCAGGCCACCGACGGCGTCAACATCAGTAGCACCAGCATGCCCACGGCCATCCACAGCATCCGCTTGCTCATCGTTTTCCTCCTTGCTCCCCTACTCTTTCATCCTGTCACGCCCGCTTCGACGCCATTTCCCGTGCCAGCGCTGTCAGCAGGCGCACGCCGAAGCCGGTGGCGCTCTTCTCGGTGACGTAGGGGTTGTCCTTGCTGCCGAGCGCCATCCCGGCCATGTCAATGTGTGCCCAGGCCGGGCAGGTCACGAAATGCTTGAGGAAAGTCGCCGACGCGCCGACGCCGCTGTTGCGCCCGCCGCCGTTCTGGAGGTCCGCCACCTTCGACTCGATGGCCGTTTCGTATTCGGGGAACAGCGGCAGCGGCCACAGCCGTTCGGAGGTGGCGGCGGCGGCGGCCAGCAGGCGGTCGCGCAGCCCGTCGTCGCTGCTGAACAGCCCGGCGGCCACGCCCTCGCCCAGCGCTGTGACGCAGGAACCGGTCAGCGTGGCGATATCCACCACGGCGCGCGGATCGAAGCGCCCGGCGTAGACGAGCGCGTCGGCCAGCAGCAGGCGGCCCTCGGCGTCGGTGCTGATGATCTCGATGGTCACGCCGTTGCTGGCAGTGACGACCTCCTGAGGGCGGAAGGCGCGCCCGCTGATCATGTTGTCGGCGGCGGGCACCAGGCCGACCACGTGGAGGGGCAGGCCCAGCGTGCCGATGGCCTGCAGCGCGCCGATGACGGCAGCCCCGCCGGCCATGTCGCTCTTCATGTTCGCCATGCCTTCCATGGTCTTGAGGGTGTAGCCGCCCGTGTCGAAGGTGATCCCCTTGCCCACCAGGACGAGCGTTTCCATCTCGGCGGTGTGCGGGCCGTTATGTTCCAGGATGATGAAGCGGGGCGGGGTGTCGCTCCCCTGGGCCACGGCCAGCAGCGCGCCCATCTTCAGCGCCTCCATCTGTGTCCGCTCCAGCACCTCGAGGCGCAGGCCGGCGTGTCGGGCGGCCTCGCCGGCCGCTTCCGCCAGATAGGTCGGCGTGCAGATGTTGGGCGGCAGGTTGACCAGGTCGCGCGCCAGGGCGACCCCGGCGGCGATGGTCTGCCCGGCGTCCACGCCTCGCTGCGCCGCCGGAACGTCCTGCGGATGCGGGACGACCAGCTCCATGGTTTCGAGATTGGCAGCCGCCGGCGCGCTGCGTTGGCCGCGATACTCGTACAGTCCCAGCAGCGTGCCCTCGGCGACCGCCTGGGCCGCTGCTTCGACGTTCGGGTCACCGGCGCCGTGGAGGATGGTGGCGATGCGGCGCGCCGACAAGGCGCGTGCCCGGCGGGCGGCGTGCAACGCTGCCCGGCGCACCGCCTCCAGGCCGAAACCCTGGCGCGGTCCCAGTCCCACGATGAGGACGCGACGGGCCGGCAGTGCGCCGCGCGGGTAGAGCACGGCCACCTGCCCGGCCTTGCCACTGAAGTCGCCGCCGGCGATCAGCTCGCCGATCGCCCCGTCGAGCCGCTCGTCCACCGCCCGTGTTGCCCCGTCTGGCTGGCCGCCGGCGAACAGACTGACGATCAGCGCGTCGGCCTCGCGTTCTTGAATCGCCCCGCTGATGACCTGGATGTCCATACGTGTATCCTCACAGCGTTACGGATGGCCTGTCTTCTTGCCCTCGACGATAATGAGCGGGCCGTTCATCTGCCGGAACAGGTCGGCGAACGGCTGGTGGGCGAAGCTGAGGGTGACGCTGCCCTTGCCGAACGGTCCCGGCGCCTGCATGTGCGGCATCCGGACCGATCCCCTGATCTGCCCATAGGAGGCGCGCTGGTCGGGCGGCAGGCTGATGGGCATGAGCCGATAGGCCAGCAGGCCGCCGAGCGGGGCCAGGAAGACGATCGCCAACAGCAGGTAGAAGGGGATGCTCATGTCGCCCTGGACGAGGCTGAGCAGGGCCAGCCCGACGAGCGCCAACACTGCCAGTCCCCCGCCGAGCCCGCATCCGAGCCGGCGCCGCTTGGCGACGGGCATGACCACCTGGGCGCACGCATCGCAGAGGGGAAAGTCGAGCGTGATCCACCCCCGGCTGGCCCATCCGGAGCCGGATACCTTGAGCGTGTCCTTCCCAGCCGGCATCCCACACGCGCAGCAGATGGATGGCACGGCGTACTGGCGACGGAACTTCAGCTTGACCGTGTCCACGAGGTTCTCCTGGGGACATTATACTCCAGGTAGCAGTAAGTGTGCAAGTATGCAAGTGTGCAAGTATGCAAGTGTGCAAGTATGCAAGTGTGCAAGTATGCAAGTATGCAAGTATATAGTGCCTCGTTAGGCCAGATTTTGTTCTTTTGCAACTGGATACAGGCGCCTGAGCTTGATGCGGGCATCGGTGGTGGTGAACTGCCAGACCACTTTGC
>Ga0209018_1001051_pt1 | contig 23482 bp, 19 predicted proteins | sample YNPBryBLVA2012_FD_185814 | JGI IMG/M metagenome (GOLD analysis project Ga0209018, IMG submission 185814) | Anoxygenic and chlorotrophic microbial mat microbial communities from Yellowstone National Park, USA - YNP Bryant BLVA 2012 (SPAdes)... ...
GGAGGGCACCCTTGACGGGTGGCCGCGCCGCTCATCATGCCGCTCGGCGGGAAGGGCAGGCACCCTGCTACGGTTACTTTCTTCGTGACCCAACGACCCTCGCTTCGGTGACATTTTAGATGACCCAATTCGCCGCGTTGACCGATTCAGGAGATTTCGATACGCTTGTCGCAGCCACGCCCTGCGGCGGTGCAGCGTTCGCCGCCCGGCGTGCCAAGGAGTCTCGCATGGCTGACCTTCAGAAACTCTACGACGCGGTGCTCAACGGCGACCAGAAGACGGCTGTCGCTGTCACACAGGAAGCCCTGGCCGAAGGCTTCGACCCGATGGAGCTGATCACGAAGCACATGGTGCCCGCCATGGACGAGGTGGGCAGGCGCTTCGAGTGCGAAGAGTACTTCGTGCCCGAATTGCTGCTGTCGGCGCGCGCCATGAAGGGCGCGCTGGAACTGCTGCGCCCGCTTCTGGCTGCCAGCGGCGCAGAACCCGTGGGCCGCGTTGTCATCGGCACCGTCAAGGGCGACCTGCATGACATCGGCAAGAACCTCGTCGCCTCCATGCTCGAGGGCGGCGGTTTCGAAGTGATCGACCTGGGCGCCGATGTGGCGCCGGAGAGGTTCATCGAGGCTGTGCGTGAGAAGAACGCGCGTATCGTGGCGCTCTCCGCACTGCTGACCGTCACCATGCCTTCCATGCGCAAGACCATCGAGGCGCTGGAGCAGGCGGGCGTGCGCAGCGATGTGAAGGTGATGGTTGGCGGCGCGCCGGTGACGGCGCAGTTCGCCGCCGAGATTGGCGCGGATGGCTACGGGGAAAACGCCACTGCCGCCGTCGCCCTGGCCCGCAAGTTCGCGCAGGCGGGATAGTGCCATGGGCAGGCTCGAGGAGTGGATCGCCGGCGGCGTCGTGATCACCGACGGCGCGTGGGGCACAAGGCTTCAGGAACTGGGCCTCGAGCCCGGCGCGCTGCCCGACGCCTGGAATCTCGAACGCCCCGATCGCGTCGAGCAGGTGGCGCGGGAGTATGTGGAAGCGGGCAGCGAGGTGATCCTGACCAACACGTTCCGCTCGAACCGCATCACGCTTGCAGGCGCGGGGCTGGAGGGACGCGCCGCCGAGATCAACGCCGCAGGCGTGGCGATCAGCCGGCGCGCGGCCGCCGGGCGCGCGCGAGTAGCCGCATCCATCGGCCCCTCGGGCAAGATGCTGATGGCGGGAGAGGTCACGCCCGCCGAGCTTCATGCCGCGTTTCTCGAGCAGGCCGGGGCGCTGGCCGCCGCCGGCGCCGACGCGCTTCTGATCGAGACGATGAGCGATCTCGAAGAGGCGCGCATCGCGCTGAGTGCGGCCCGCACGACAGGCTTGCCCGTCATTGTCTCCTTCGCCTTCGACACGGGCAGGAACCGCGACCGCACGATGATGGGCGTGACGCCGGAACAGGCAGCCGCGGAGATGGCTGCCGGGGGCGCGGACGCCGTGGGCGCCAACTGCGGCGCGGGCATCGACCGCTTCGTCCCCCTCTGCGCCCGGATGCGGGCCGTATGTTCCTTGCCGCTGTGGATCAAGGCCAACGCCGGGCTGCCCGAGTGGCGCGACGGGCGTGCCTTTTACTCGGCGGCGCCCGGGGACTTCGCCGCTTATCTGGCGCCGCTCAAAGAAGCGGGGGCCGCATTTGTCGGCGGCTGCTGCGGGACCACGCCGGCTTTCATCCGCGCCCTCGCCGCCGCCCGGGAGTCGCTATGAAACTGCGCCTCATCAGTTGCGAGGTGCTCTACCGCGAGATGTGCGACGCGGTGGCGCGCTCGCCGCACCAGGTGGACGCCGAGTTCCTGCCCAAGGGCTGGCACGACCTCGGGGGCAAGCGCATGGCGGCGCTGATCCAGGAGCGCATCGACGCCGTGCCCGCCGGCGCCTGTGACGCCATCCTGCTTGGTTACGGGCTGTGCGGCAACGGGCTGGACGGCATCGAGGCGCGGCACACGCTGCTCGTGCTGCCCCGCGCCCATGACTGCATCGCGCTGCTGATGGGAGGGCGTTCGCGTTATCAGGAGTTTTTCGAGGAATTCCCGGGTACTTTCTATCGTTCAACAGGCTGGCTGGAGCGGGGCAAAGGGCTGAAACAACTGACCCACGGAACCACAGGCATGAATGCTTCTCTCGAGCAGTTCATCGAGAAATACGGCGAGGAAAACGGCCGCTATTTGTACGGGGAACTGACGCGGTACCGCTCCGCCTACCAGCGGCTCGTATACATCGAAACCGGGCTGGAACCCGACGGCCGGTTCGAGGAAGAGGCCAGGTGGGAAGCCGCCGAACACGGCTGGGAGTTCCGCAAGATTCGCGGGAGTCTCGATCTGTTCCGCCGGCTGGTGAACGGCGCGTGGGCAGGCGAGGACTTCCTGCTGGTCCAGCCCGGCGAGCGGGTGCGCGCCACCTGGGACGGCGCGGTGGTGCGGGTCGAGCCGGCGCAGGAGCCGGCGCGGTGAGTCCGCAGCGAAAGGAGGCTCTCCGGTGACTGGCAAGGAACGAATCCTGGCGCGCATCCGGCACGAGCAGCCCGACTGCCTGCCGCTGATGCCCATCACCATGATGTTCGCCGCCGACGTGGCGGGAGTCCGCTACGGCGATTACGCCCGCGACCACCGCGTGCTGGCGCGCGCGCAGCTCGCCGTGGCGCGCCGGTTCGGCTTCGACTACGTCAGCGCCATTTCGGATCCGGCGCGGGAGACGGCGGATCTGGGCGGCGCCATCGAGTGGTTCGAAGATCAGCCGCCGGCAGTGATCGAAAGCCGTGCCGTTCTGCACGAGAAGAGCGGGCTTGACCGCCTGCGCCTGCCTGATCCGCTCGCCCCGGGCAGCCGAATGAAGGACCGCGTGGACGGCGTTGCGCTGCTCAGGCGGGAGGCGGGCACGGACCTGATCGTAGAAGGCTGGGTGGAGGGCCCGTGCGCGCTCGGCGCGGACCTGCGGGGGCTGAATACGCTGATGCTCGACCTGATCGACGATCCGCCTTTTGTGGAGGCTCTGTTCGATTACTGCGTGCGGCTCGAGGTGGAATTCGCGCGGGCGCAGGCCGAAGCGGGCGCCACGCTGATCGGCATCGGGGACGCGGCGGCGTCACTGGTCGGCCCCCGGCTTTATCATCAATATGTGCTTCCTTTCGAGAAGAAGCTGGTGGCAGAAATCCGCAGCCTCGGCGTTCCGGTGCGGCTGCATATTTGTGGAAATACGCGGAAAATTGCAAAGGGGATGGGGGAAACCGGCGCCGACATCGTGGACCTGGATTTCCTGACACCCATGACAGAAGCCCGCGCGGCCATGCCGGAGCCGCAGGTGCTGCTGGGCAACATCGACCCGGTGCGGGTGTTGCGCGACGGGACGCCGGAGCAGGTGGAAGCAGCGCTGGAGGAGTGCTGGCGCGCCGCCGGCCCGTCCTACATCACGGGGCCGGGCTGCGAGACGCCGCGCGGCACGCCGGCGGAGAACATGGAAGCGATGGCGCGGTTCGCGCGCAGCCGGCAGTGAAGCTCACCATCCGCCCGGCGCCGGGCAAGCGCCTGTCCGACCAGCTCCAGCAGGCGGGAGTCGAGTTTCCGTGCGGGGGCGAGGGCATCTGCGGCGGCTGCCGCGTGCGCCTTCTGGAAGGGGAGATCCCGGTCACTGCGGCCATGCGGGAGCAGCTCAGCGAAAGGGAGCTGCGGGAGGGCTGGCGGCTGGCTTGCTGCGCGCTGGCTGGCGCGACTGTCACCGTGGAGGTGGAGCAGTGGTCGGCGCGCGTGCTCGCCGATGAGGAAGAGGTGCCCGTCGAACCTCGGCGCGGGTGGGGCGCGGCCATCGATCTGGGAACGACAACGATCGCCGCGCAACTGGTGAATCTCGAGACGGGCGAGGTGGAGGCGGTGGAGACGGCGCTGAATGCGCAGGCGCGCTTCGGCGCCGACGTGATGAGCCGCATCCAGCACGAATTGAGGCAGCCGGGAGAGCTTGGGCGCGTGATCCGCTCGCAGGTGGGAGCGATGCTCGGCCGCATGGCGGGCGGGCGCACGCTCGCTGAAGTGCTGCTGGCGGGCAACACGGCGATGCACCATTTGTTCGGCGGGCTGGACGTGGCGCCGCTGGCGGCGGCGCCGTTCCTCTCCCCGGCGACGGGGGCGCAGAGGTGGAAAGCCGCGGAAGTTCCGTGGGGCGCGGAAACCGTGTTCCTGCCGTGCCTGGGGGGATTCGTGGGCAGCGACCTGCTCGCCGGGCTGGCCGCGACGCGGCTGGACAAAAAACGGAATTGCCACGTTTTGTTTGATATAGGGACCAACGGAGAAATCGTGGCGGCGTCCCGCACGAACATCCGGTGCGCCTCTACGGCCGCCGGACCGGCCTTCGAGGGAGGCCGCATCCGCTGCGGGATGCGCGCCTGCGAGGGGGCCATCGACTCGGTGCGGATCGAGGACGGGCGGCTCGCGCCGCATGTGATCGGCGGCGAGCCGCGCGGCATCTGCGGCAGCGGGCTGGTGGACGCGGTGGCGAAGGCTCTGGATCTCGGGCTGGTGCAACGCAACGGCAGGCTCGCGCGTGGCGAGATCACGCTGGCGGAGGGCGTCGCGGTGACGCAGTCCGACGTACGGCAACTGCAACTGGCCAAGGGCGCGATGGCGGCGGGACTGAAGCTGATGGCGCGGGACGCGCGGCAGCTGTTTCTCGCCGGGGCGTTCGGAAACTATCTCCATGCCGGAAGCGCGCGCCGGATCGGGCTGCTGCCGCAGGACGCCGAGGTGACGCCGGTGGGCAACGCGAGCCTTCGCGGCGCGCGCGTGCTGCTGTTGTCGCCCTCGACGAGGGAAGAGCGGGTGGCACGGATCCTGGCGGTCACAGAACATGTGGAGCTCGCCTCGATTGCGGGGTTCGAGGACGTCTTCGCCGGAAGCATGGCGCTCGAACCTTACAGCTTGCGGTGACCGCAGTCACAGCGCGCCGCGGCGGCGCGCCGCCACCATGGGGACGTGATCCCCGCAGAACAGCTGTTCGGCGTGCCTGCCGCGCCCTCTCCCGAGAACGTGGAAGAGTTCCTCATGGCGTGCCACCGGCGGATCGAGCAACGCCTCGCCGCGATGGAGCGCGCCGCGGCGGCGCTGGGCGCGCACCGCGAAGAGGCGCTGGCTGCGCTGGAGGCGGCGCTCGAGTTTCTGGACACGAGCGGCGCCTTGCACACGGAAGACGAAGAGGAAAGCGTGTTCCCGCGCCTCCGGGCGCTCATGGAGAAGGGCGAGCTGACGTTTCTCGCCGGGCTGGAGCACGATCATGCCGAGGCGGGCATGATCCACCGCCGCCTGCGGGAGCTGGTTTCGAGGGCGAAAGAAGGACAGGAGAACGACTGCTCCCTCCGCGGCGCGGTGGAGGAGCTGGCGGGGCTTTACCGCCGGCACATCGAAGCCGAGGACGCCACGCTTATAGCCTGTGCGCGCTCCCTGCTTACGCCGCAGGACCGCTCGTCGATCGCCGCGGAGATGCGGGCGCGGCGAAGCCGGGCGGCAGATACGAGCAGCGCGGATCGGCAGCCAGGAAGTCGCCTGTAAGCGCCCAGGCGCGGGAGCGGGAGCCCCCGCAGAGGTTGCGGTACTCGCAGACGCCGCACTTGCCCCCGAGGGCGTCGCCGTTGCGAAGCACGCGGAAAAGGCGCGAGTTCCGGTAAGCGTCCGCCAAGCGGACATTTCTCACATTGCCCGCAGAGATTTCCAGAAAACCCGAGGGATAAATCTCGCCGGTGTGGGAGATAAAGAGCAGTCCTTTTCCGTCGTTGATGCCCGCCTGACGGGCGATGGCGCCGGCGGAGGCGGGCGAAGGCGCGGCGCCGCCGGCCTTGCGCCGCCGGGCGGCGAAGCGGCGGTAATGCTGGGCCTCGGTCGTCTTGATATCAAACGGCGCAGTGAGAGAAATCCGGTACAGGCGTTCGAAGACTTCCTCGTATTCCTCTGCCGAGAGATCGTCTTCGAGCTGCGCGCGTCCGGTGAGAACGAGGAAGAACACGCTCCAGAGGCGGGCGCTGCTCTCGCCCACCAGGGCGGCGATGTGTTCCAGCGAGCCGGAATTGCGCCGGGTGACGGTGGTATTGACCTGCGTTTCGAGCCCCGCCTCGCGGGCCGCCCGAAGCGCCTCCAGCGTGATGCGGAAGCTGCCATCGACGCCGCGGAAGCCGTCATGCTCCGCGGCGTCCGCACCATCGAGGCTGACGGCCATGCGGGCAACCCCGGCATCGCGAAAGCGCCTCACGGCGCCGGCGGTGAGCAGCGGGGTGGCGCTGGGCGTGATGGTGGTGCGCAGCCCTGCCTGGATGCTCATGCGGAGCAGATCGAAAAGATCTGTGCGTTTGAGCGGATCACCCCCGGTGAAGACGAGGAGGGGATCGCCGAAGCCGCGGATCTGGGCGATGAGGTCTTCCGCCTCGGCGAGGGTCAGCTCGGCCGGGTGGCGTTCGGGCTGTGCCGAGGCGCGGCAGTGGCGGCAGGCGAGGTCGCATGCCTGGGTGACCTCCCAGATGACGAGGAACGGGGATTGGGAGAAGTCGCGCATGACCGTGCTCTTTTCTCTTCCAGAATGAGGCCGGCGCGGCGGCGCGACAGTGACCGGGGTCACGGACGGGCGAGGCGGAGGGGTTCAGACTGGAGTTCGAATGGAGGCCGCGTCAAAACTCGGTTTCGGCTTCAGCGCGGAGGGCATCGGGATCGGCGATGACCAACTGGCGGCGCTCAATGCGGATCATGCCCTCGGCCTGGAAGCGCGAAAGGTTGCGGCTGACGACCTCGCGCACGGTGCCGAGCCGCATGGCGAGTTCCTCGTGCGTGAGCGGCGCGGCTTCCATTTCACCTCTCTCCCGGGATTCGAGCAGGAGGCGCGCCAGCCGCTGGCGGACGCTGCCGAAGGTGATGGCCTCGATGAGCCCGACCAGCTGCCGGAGGCGGCGGCCGAGGATCGCAAAGACGCGCAGCGGGACCTCGGGGTGCTGAAGGCAAAAGCGGCGGAAGTCGTCTTTGCGGATCAGGTAGGCAGTGACGGCCGTGAGCGCCCGCACGGTAGCGGGGTAGTCGCCCTCGTCAAACAGCGGCACTTCGGCCACCGAAGAGGGCGCGGTTTCCATGGCCAGCATGATTTCGCGCCCGCTCTGGCTGGTCTTGCAGATTTTGACCGTGCCCTCGCCGAGGACGTAAATGCCTTCGCAGGGATCGCCCTCGTAGAAGAGCGTTTCGCCGGCATCGAAGCGCTTTTCCACAGCGAGTTCCGCGAGTTGGAGGCAGACGTCCGGCGGAAGGGTGCGGAACAGCGGCGTGGTGCGGAACGTGTCCTGCTTGCGCGGATCCATGGGGAGGGCCCGTGAGGCTTCGGATCAGCCTTCAATGTACACACTGCGCCGCGTGCGCGGCAATCTGCCCGGACGAGGCGATCCTGCGGGTGAAAAAGCGGATCGTGCTCTGTGCCGGGCGCTGCCGCGCCTGCGATGAGCTGGAGAAACCGCTCTGTGAGACGCACTGCCCGGCGGGGGCCATCACCGCTGTGGATGAGCAAAGAGGAAGGAAGGGAAGACAACCGGATGAATGAGCCATATTTCTTTTTCGGGGATTTAAGGGAGCATGCGCCGTTGCCGCCGAACGGCATTCTGAGCCGCACGCTGCATGCCGACGAACGAAGCAAAATCATTCAGTTTTGTTTCGCACCGGGGCAGGAGCTTTCCGCGCACACGGCGCCGGTCCCCGCCCTGCTCTATTTCGCCCAGGGCGAGGCGGAGCTTCAGCTCGGCGAGGACGTGAAGGCCGTCCGGGAGGGGGCGCTGGCCTACATGGCGCCTCGGCTCGAGCATGCCATTCGGGCGAAGTCCGAAGTGGTGATGCTGCTGGTGATGTTCCGCGAGCCTGCAAAGAGCTGATCCCACCGGCGAGGCGGAGCGCGCTTCCGGAGATAATACGGGGAGATATGGCCCATCCTCAGCCCGATCCCGAACCTCTGGACGCCGAACAACAGGTGGCGGTCCGTCGCGAGAATCAGGACGTTTGCGTGGTGGCCGGGCCCGGCTCGGGCAAGACGCGCGTGTTGGTGGAACGCTTCGCATGGCTGGTGTTGGAGCGCGGCTTTGATCCCGAGCGGATTCTGGCGATCACGTTTACCGAAAAGGCAGCCAACGAGCTGAAGGGGAGGCTGGCGAATCGGTTCGACAAACGGCTGGACCTGCGGCGCAAGGTGGAGCGGGCGCAGATCTCGACGATACACGCTTTCTGCCACGCAATCCTGCGCGAGCATGCGCTGGAGGCGGGGCTCGATCCGCAGTTCGAGGTGCTGGACGACGTGGAGGCGGCAGCGCTGCGGTTCCAGGCGATGTCGAGCACGCTGGACGAGGTGGCAAAGGAGCGTCCGCAAGACTTCGTCCGGCTGGCGGAGGTGTGGCCTGCGGCAGACATGGCGGGGGCGCTTCTTTCCGTGCATGATGCGATGCGGGCAGCCGGGAAGCTGGGGGAGGCGCTCGCCCCGCTGCCCGTGGATGGCGCCGTCGAGAATCTGCGTCAGGAAATTGCGCGGCTGGTCGACGAGGCAATTCAGAACGCGAATCCGACAACAGAGAACCGCCGGCAGAGGCTCGGGGATTTGCGCGCGTTGCAAAGGGAGATGCGGAACCTGGGACCGCAAAAGCTGGCTTCCACGGTGCAGGGCATCAAACTGAACGGTGCGGAGCCAGGCGTCAGCAAGGCCATGAAGGCGGCGCGGGAAGTGGCAGGGCAGCTGGTTTCGGCGTGGGTGATGGAGTTCTACCGTCCGCAACGCGAACTGCTGGCGGAGATCCTGCTGCGGTTCGACAGGGAATCGCGCGAGAAACGCCGGGAGCGCGGCGGACTGGACTACACGGATCTCGAGGAGTTCGCCCTGCGCCTGCTAAGGGAAAACGAAGGGGCCAGGCGTGCCGTGACGGAGCGTTACGAGCACATCCTCATGGATGAATTGCAGGACACCAACCCGCTGCAATGGGAGATTCTCCGCCAGGTCCGGCAGCCGGGGCGGTTTTTCGCGGTAGGCGACGTGAACCAGTCCATTTACGGCTTCCGTCACGCGGAGCCGCAATTGTTCAAGGACTTTCAAAGTGAGATTGAACAAAATAGCTGGGCGGTGGACCGGCTCACGAGAAATTACCGCACCCGTCCCGAGATTTTGCAGGCGGTGGAGGCGATTCTCACCCGTGGTCAGCGGGAGGGGATCGTAGCGCACGAGTTTCAGGCGCGCGCCAAGTATGAGGAGGCCGAACGGCCGTATGTCGAAGTGTACTGTGCGGCGACACCGGAAAGGCGCGAGGAGGCGCCCGATGTCATGCCTTGGCTGGCGGCACGGCTGGCCCAACTTTACGGCACGCCGCTGGCCAGCGATAAGGACAAGAGGCCGGCGCGGTTCAGCGACATGGCCGTGTTTGTGCGGAATTCCAACGCTTTCGGCGCGCTGGAGGAGGCGCTGAAGCGCTATTCCATTCCCTATGTCATCACGGGCGGAAACACGTTTTTCGATGCGCAGGAGGTGGTGGATCTGGTCAATTTCCTGCGGGTGTTGGCCTTCCCGGAGGATGAAATCGCTTTGTATTCACTGCTTCGTTCCCCGTTTTTCGGAGTGAGCGACGAAACGCTGTTTGAACGCAAGCTTGCGAGGCGGCTGGCCAGCCCGGATGAAGAGGAATTTCTGGAACGCTGCCGCGAGGCGGCAGGTTCGCTTCCGCTGGCGGCGGTGCTCGAACGGGCGATGGACGAGACCGGATACGCCGCGCAGCTGTCGGTTCCGGAGCTTGGGAACGCGCAGAAACTGCTGGCGCTTCTGGACCGCCTGGAGCAGCGGGGGCGCAGGGACGCGGCAGCGATTCTTGCGGAAATGGAGGCGCTGCGCGAGTCCGCGAAGGAGTCCAACGCACCAGGACTGGAGGCGGGTGACGCCGTGCAGCTGATGACGATCCACAAGGCGAAAGGGCTCCAATTCCCGATTGTCGCCGTGGCGGCGCTGGAAAAGAGAGGGAGGGTGGACAACTTGCCGGCGGCTTATCACCCGGAGAGCGGACTCGGTTTCAAATGGGTGGCGCCCAACGGGGAGAAGCTCGAGGACCGGATCTTTGCCGATGCCCGCGAGAGGATCAAGAAGAAAGAAGAGCTGGAGCGGGACAGACTGCTGTATGTGGCAATGACGCGCCCCATGGAGAGGTTGATTCTGGCCTTTACCAGCTCGAACAACAGGCTGGAGCTGTGGCCAAGGCTGGTGCTGGAGGGACTCGAGCTGGCAGTGCCCGAAGAAGACGGAGGCCTGGCCCGGAACGGGTTGGCGTCGATCCGGCGGATTCAGGGACTGCCGGAAGCGCCCGCCGTGCAGCTCGAGCATGCAGGGACGGCGGAAGTCTTGACAGACCGGCTGGATGTTCCCGCCGAGGCTCCCGCGGAAATCGCGGTGACCGCGCTGGCAACGTTCGCGCAGTGCCCGAGGCGCTACTTGCTCCACTCCGTGCTGCACTGGCCCACGGCGCCGGTGGGCGGGGGCCAGGGAATCGAACTGGGGACGGAAGTTCACGAGTATCTTGGCGGGCTGCGGCAGGAGGGTTCCGAAGAGGCAAGGCGGCTGGCGCAGGTTTTTCAGCGAAGCGAGCTCGCGCAGCGGGCGGAGCGGGCGCGCGAGAAGCGGCGCGAGATGGATTTCCTCGTCGAAATGGAAGGCACGCTGGTACGCGGGCAGATCGACCTGTGGTTCGATGAGGGCCGAGGCCCGGTCCTGGTCGATTACAAGACGGATCAGTATCTGGACGAGGCGCGCACTCAGGCGTACGAATTGCAGTTGAGGCTGTATGCGGCGGCGCTGGGGAAGCTGAATTCGAGGGAGGTGGCCGAGGCGTGGCTGTTCCCGCTGCGGGACGGGCAGCCGCATCGAGTGGATGTGACGAAGGCGAAGTTGGAGGAGGCGCTGGGGGTGCTGCGGCAGTGGCGGGAGGCTGAGCGGCAGGGGGAGTTTCCGGCGCGCGAGTCGGACAGTTGCCGGTGGTGTCCGTATGCCGCGGGCCCGTGCCCGGTGCAGCCGCATCGCGGCCCGGGCTTGTAGAGTGCGTGGGGAAGGGTTTATTCTCAACACTTGGACGCCCTCGCGGCGCGGCCGCGGCGCTGCCGGATCAGGGGAGGGGAGAGACACATGTCAATGCCTGTGAAGGACGAAGGCGAATTTGAAATTGTGCTTGGCAACAGGCAGATTCTGGCTGTGTTCGCCATCGTCCTGCTGTTGATGGGGCTGTTCTTCTCGCTGGGCTTCGTGGCCGGGAGGCGGTCGGCGGGCGGGGCGGAAACAGCCGCAGGCAAGGCGGCCGAACAGGTGCCGATCACGCTGGAGGCGAACAGACGGGAGGCGGCCGAGCCCAGCGAGGAGGCGCCGCGCAAGGAAGCGCAGGCTCGCACTCCCGCGCCGGCGGAGACGAGCCGCGCGCCCGCCGCCGAGGCCAGGGCAGAGCCGAAGAAGGGAACGGCGGCGCCCGAGCGGCTCTATGTGGAGCAACCTCCGGCAGGAATGTACTTGCAAGCGGCGGCGACGCAGCGGACCGACGCGGAGGCGATGCTGAGCTTCATCACCGGAAAGACGGGGCTGAAGGGCTATGTGACGCCGTCGCCCAAGTCTCCCGAACTGTGCCGGGTGCTGATCGGGCCGCTGGCCGGAAACGAACAGATGGCCGAGGCTCGCTCGAAGCTGAGCGCTCTGGGCGTCACAAATGCTTTTCCGGTCAAGTATTGACGCGGGAGCTATTCCGCGATGAGGCTGCCGGCGCTGTGCGCAAGCGGGGCGGTGCTCACCGGGCTGCTGCTGGCGGCGCTGTTTCCGCCGCTGGGGTGGAGCGCGCTGGCCCCGGTTGCGCTGGCGCCGCTGCTGTTTGCGATGGCGCATGAGCCGCGCCCGCTGCGGCGGTTCCTCTCCGGGTGGCTGAGCGGCGCGGTGTTCTGGATCTGCGTGTGCCACTGGATCCGCGAAGTGCTGGCGAACTACGGCGGGCTGAACGCGGGGCTGAGCTGGGCGGCGCTGGCGCTGTTCGCCCTGGCCAAGGGGCTGCACACGGCGGTGTTCGCAACGCTCGCGGGTCCGGTGATGCGGCGGTGGTGGGCGGCGCCGGCTGCCGCCGCGCTGTGGGCGGGGATCGAAAGAACGCACGGTCCGCTGGGCTTCGCGTGGCTGACCCTGGGCAATGCCGGTGCGGGCATGGCGGTGCCGCTGCGGCTGGCGCCGTGGACGGGAGTCTACGGGCTGTCGTTCGCCTTCGCGCTGATCGGGGCGGCGGCAGCGGCGCTGGCGTTGCGGCGGAGGCGCGTGGAGCTTGCCTGGCTGCTGCCGCTTCTGGCGCTGTGGCTGTTGCCGGCGGTGGAGCGGCGGAGCGCGTTCGACCGGGAGGCGGTGGCGGTGCAGATCCACGCCGGGGCAGACGCGCAATGGGACGAGGCGGCACTGCGGGCGACGACGCGAAGGCTGGCAGTGCGGACGCTGGAGAAGGCGCTGGACCCGGCGCGGCCGAGGGCTTCGCTGCTGTTGTGGCCGGAGGCGCCGGCGCCGTTCTATTACTATGACGACGCGCTGTTCCGGCACGAGGCGACCGAGACGGCGCGGCTGGCGCAGGCGCCGTTCCTCTTCGGGACTGTGGCGTGGACAGCCGGGCGCGCGCCCCTGAATTCCGCGGTGCTGCTCGACAGCGGCGGACGCCTGGCGGGACGTTACGACAAGGCGAGGCTGGTGCCGTTCGGGGAGTTCATCCCTCCGGGGTTCCGGTGGATCCGGAAGATCTCCTCGGAGGCGGGGGACTACGCCGCGGGCGAGGGGGCGCGAGTGTTGATGGCGGACGACCGGGCGATCGGCGCGTTCATCTGCTACGAGTCCGCGTTTCCGGATTATGTGCGGCAGTTCGCCGCCGAAGGCGCGGAGGTGCTGGTGAACCTGACCAACGACGGCTATTTCGGCCGGAGCGCGGCGCGGGCGCAGCACCTGCTGCTGGCGCGGATGCGGGCGGTGGAGAACGGGCGCTGGCTGCTCCGGCCTTCGAACGACGGCGTGACGGCGTCGATCGACCCTTCCGGGCAAGTGTGGAGCGCGTTTCCCGAGCACACGTTCCACGCCGGGCGGCTGCCTTTCCGGTATTTGAGCGAGCGCACATTCTACACGCGCCATGGGGACTGGTTCGCCTGGCTGGCGCTGGCGGCGGGGCTGGCGGGGTTCGTGGCGACGCAGATTCCCGTCTACCGCCCGCTCGAATAGAATGGCGCCATGCGGCCCATTCTGATTCTGCTTTCCGCTTCGCTGCTGGCAGCCGCGGAGCCGTTGCCGGTGCGCGGGATTCACCTGGGCGCGCCGGGGCGGGACGAAATGGACCTGGCGCTGCGCTTCATCCGCGAGGCGCTGCCCAGGGAAGGCGTCAACACGCTGGTTCTGGAGTTCAACTACCGCTACCGCTACGCTTCGCATCCGGAGGTGGTGGATGAGCCGGCGCTGGCGCGCGAGGACGTGGCGCGGCTGGCGGCGGCTTGCCGCGAGGCCGGGGTGAAGCTGGTCCCGATGATCAACCTGCTGGGGCACCAGTCATGGGCGAAGACGACGTTCGGGCTGTTGCGGTCGCATCCGGAATTCGATGAAACGCCGGGGAAATATCCTGAGAATCAGGGCATTTATTGCCGAAGTTATTGTCCGCTGCATCCAGGCGTGCACAAGGTGGTTTTCGATCTCATCGCGGAGCTGATGGATGCGGCGGGGGCGCAGGATTTCCACGCGGGCATGGACGAGGTGTTTCTGCTGGGCGAAGACGATTGCCCGCGCTGCCGCGGGCGCGACCGGGCGGAGCTGTTTGCGGGAGAGGTGAAGGCGTTGCGGGATTTTGTGGCGGGGCGCGGAGGGCGGCTGTGGATCTGGGGCGACCGCCTGCTGGACGCGGACTTGACGGGGATCGGGAAGTGGGAGGCGGCGGAAAACGGGACCGCGCGGGCGATTCATCTGATCCCGCGGGACGTCGTCATCAGCGACTGGCATTATGAGGCGCCGCATCCGACGGCGGCGTTCTTCGCGCTGCACGGGCTGCCGGTGGTGAGCTCGCCGTGGCGAAAGCCCTCCGTGGCCCTGGATCAGCTCCGCATGATGCGGCGGACGCGCGCGACTGCGGCAAAACCGGTGGCCGAGAAAATGCTGGGCATGCTGCAGACGACTTGGGTGGGGTTCGGGCCTTTCGTCAGAGCCTACTTCGGAGAAGACAAGACGCCGCGGGCCCAGGTGGCGGAGGCGGTTCTGTGCTTCCGGGAGCTCTTCGCGGAGCTGCGCCGGGGCGAGTGAGGGCGCCGCCGCTCAGCCGTGGCGGATGACGAGAACGTCGCCGTCCTTCACGATGTAGTCCTTGCCTTCGAGGCGCAGGAGGCCTTTTTCGCGGACGCCGGCGTAGCCGCCGTGCTCGACAAGAGCCTGCCAGTGGACGACTTCGGCGCGGATGAATTTCTTCTCGAAGTCGGAGTGGATGGCGCCGGCGGCTTTCACTGCGGTGGAATTCACAGGAATGGTCCAGGCGCGGACCTCCGTTTCGCCGGCGGTCAGGAAGCTCATGAGGCCGAGAAGGCGGTACATGACGCGCACGAGGCGGTCGAGCCCCGAGCCGGGCAGCCCGTAGGAGGCCAGATATTCCTGCTGCTCTTCGGGCGGCAGTTCGGCGAGTTCGGCCTCGATCTTGCCGCACACAGCGGCAACTTCAGTGTGGCTGGAGTCTGCCACGAGTTCGCTGCGGAAGCGGTCTTCGATCTCCGGCATTCTGCCGGCGTCATTTTCTCCGACATTCAAAACAAACAGAACCGGCTTTTGGGAGAGGAACTGGAACCCGCGGAGGCGCTTTTCGTCGTCCGCCTCGAGCTGCCAGGCCCGGAGGGGGCGGCCGTCCTCGAGCATCTGTTTTGCGGCGGAGAGCAGTTCGAATTCGCGGTCCAGAGCAGGGTCCTTGATTTTTCTCCGGTCTTTTTCGAGGCGTTCGAGGCGCTTTTCGACCACGGCGAGGTCGCTGAGGACAAGTTCGGTGTCCACGTCACGAATGTCGCGGAGGGGATCGACGGAGCCCTTCTCGTGAGGGATGACGTCGCTCTCAAAGAGGCGGACGACGTGGGCAATGGCGTCGGCGACGCGCAGGCTGGCGAGGTAGGACGGCTCGCGGAGCGCCTCGCGGGAGATGGAGGGAAAGTCGATGAATTCGAGCGTGGCGTGGGTCACCTTTTCCGGTGAAAACACTTTCGCGAGGGCTTCCACACGCTGATCCGGGACGCGGGTGACGCCCACTTTGGTTTCCATGGAACCCGTACGCGCCGTTTCATGCACGCCGGTGAGGATCGTAAAAAGACTGGTTTTGCCCGTCATGGGCAACCCGATAATGGCAGTTTTCATGACAGCTATCCGGAACTAGAGGGGCACTTCCACGAGCTTGAGGATTTCATTGAGGATCCGCTCGCAAACCTCTGTGGAGCGGGTGATGAGGGTGCTGCGCTGGTTGAGGACGACGCGGTGGGCGAAGACGGGAACGGCGAGGCGCTTGATGTCGTCGGGCAGCACGTAGTCCCTGCCCTCGATGAGGGCGAGCGCCTGAGCGGCGCGGTAAAGCCCCTGGGCGCCGCGGGGGCTGACGCCGAGGGCGAGCTGATCGTGCTCGCGCGTCTGTTCGACGATGGCGAGGATGTAGTCGACCAGGGAGTCGTCGACGCGGATGGATTCGACGGCGCGCTGGATTTCGATCAATTCGGCGGGGCTGATGACGGGTTTGACCTCGGGGGCGGTGGCGGGCTGGGCGGCGCGGAGGATCTCGCGCTCGCTGGCGGCGTCGGGGTAGCCCACGCGGATGCGCATGAGGAAGCGGTCCATCTGCGACTCGGGCAGGGGGTAGGTTCCGTGGTGCTCGACGGGGTTCTGGGTGGCGATGACCATGAAGGGCTCCGCGAGCGGGTAGGTGACGCCGTCGATGGTGATCTGGTGTTCGTTCATCGCCTCGAGCAGGGCGGACTGGGTCTTCGGGGTGGTGCGGTTGATTTCGTCGGCGAGCAGGAGGTTGGTGAAGATGGGGCCGCGCTTGAACTCGAATTCGCCGTTGCGCGCGTTGAAGACGGTGACGCCGAGGATGTCGCCGGGGAGCATGTCGGAGGTGCATTGCAGGCGGTGGAAGCTGCAATCGATGCTGCGCGCGAGCGCGTGGGCGAGGGTGGTCTTGCCGACGCCGGGGACATCCTCGATCAAAAGGTGGCCGCGGGAGAGGAGGCAGACGACGGAGAGGCGCACTACGTCCGGTTTTCCGCGCACGACTCCGTTGAGGGCGGCTTCGAGCGCCTGGAGCTTCGCCGATGCTGTGGCGACGGCCTCGGGTGCGGTCATCCTCTACCATGATAGCCGCGGCCCGGAGGCGAAACGCTGGAGGATGCGCAATTTCAGAGGCTGTAGCCGGTTTTCGAGGCGCCGACGCGGCCGTTGGCGGAGAGGTGTTCGAGGATGTGAGCGACGGCCTCTTCGCTGTCGGCGCCGGTTTCCGCGGCAATCTGATCGACCGGCTTCGGGGCGGGGCCGAGCACGGCGAGGACCCGCTTCTGGAGATCGAGCATTGCGGCTGCGGCTTTCTTGCCGGCCTCGACGCCCGGCTGATGGTAGGCGTTGATGTGAACGAGCGAGGCGTAGAAGCCCGTGGCGCGCTCATAAAGGGCGATGAGAGCGCCAACGGAGCGGGCATCGACGCGGGGGATGGTGATCAGGATCGATTCACGCCCGTTGCCTGTCAGCGCTTCGCGCGTGCCAAGCAGGAAGCCGTCGAGGTAGTCGCCGGCGCGGACGCCGGGTTCGAGTTCGAGCGGATCTCCGCCATCCTCGAGCACCCGGATGAATGTGACGAAGAAATTGTTGATGCCCTCGCGGAGCTGTTGCACGTAGGCGTGCTGATCGGTGGAGCCCTTGTTGCCGTAAACGGCGATGCCCTGTTCGACGACATGGCCGTCGAGGTCGCGCTGCTTGCCGAGCGATTCCATGATGAGCTGCTGGAGGTAGCGGGAGAACAGCAGGAGGCGGTCCTTGTAGGGGAGGATAACCATGTCGCGGCGGCCCTTGCCGCCGGTGGCGTAGTGCCACATGAGGGCGAGGACGGCGGCGGGGTTCTGGCGTGTGAGGCGCACGCGGGTGGCCTCATCCATGGCGGCGGCGCCGGCCAGCAGCGCGTCCGTGTCCAGGCCCTGCAGCGCGGCGGGCAGCAGGCCGACGGCGGACATGACGGAGGTGCGGCCGCCGACGAAATCGAACATGGGGAAGCGGTCCAGCCAGCCGTTTTCCTCCGCGTAGGCGTCGAGCTTCGATCCGGGCATGGTGATGGCGACGGCGCGCGGGCCGAAGGCGACGCCGGAGCGGGCGAAGGCGGCTTCGGCGAGCTTCATGCCGTTGTGGGTTTCCGGCGTGCCGCCGCTCTTGGAGATGACGAGGACGAGGGTGCGGTCGAGACGGCCATCGAGACCGGCGAGCACGCGCTCGATGCCGTCGGGATCGGTGTTGTCGAAAAAGTGGAGCCGCATGCGGTCGCGCCGCGGGTGGCCGAGGGCGTCGGAGAGCAACATGGGGCCGAGCGCCGATCCCCCGATCCCGATGCACAGAACTTCCGTGAAGGCGGAGGAATCATGGATCCGGGCCACAAACTCCCGCACGCGCTTCTGTGCCGATTCGATGGCGATGCGCAGATCGGCGGAAGGCGCCAGGTGCGGCGCCCGCAGCCAGTAGTGGCCTACCATGCGGTTCTCGTCCGGGTTGGCGATGGCTCCGCGCTCGAGCTCCTCCATGGCGGCGTATGCGCGCTGAATGGCGGGTTCCATCGAATCCAGCCACGCACCGGAGAAGTTCATGCGCGAGATGTCGAGGGAGAGCCCTGTCTGAGGGACGGTGACGAGGTATTCGAGATAACGCTTGTACAAGGGCATGGCGCTAACAGACAGCATAGCGGGCCGGGGTGCGGCGGCGAGCGGAGCAGTGAGCATAATGGAGGGGTATGAAGTGGATTGCATTTCTTCTGGCGTGCCTGTCCGCTGCCGCCGCCGACAAATGGACTGTGGACGACATCCTGCTCCAGGAGCAGGTGGGAGGCGTGGAGCTGTCGCGCGACGGGCGCATGGGCTTGTACACGGTGTCGAAGATCGACAAGGACAAGGGCGAAACGGTTTCCCACATCTGGCTGAAGCGTTTCGGCGAGGAGGGCGCGGTGCAGCTGACGCGGGGGCGCGACAGCGCATCGAGCCCGAAGTTCTCGCCGTCGGGGAAGCTGATTGCGTTTCTGACAAGCCGCCGTCCGCCCCGGGCCGAGAGCGAAGGAGGCGAGGGCGGAGAGGGGGACGCGCCGCGCGGAGAGGCGCCCCGGCAGCAGGTATGGCTGATGCACACGGGAGGGGGCGAGCCCTGGCCGCTGACGCGCTTTGAGCGAGGGGTGAGGAGTTTCGACTGGATCTCCGACGAAGCGATCGCCGTGGCAGCGCCCGAGGATCCGTCCTGGTACGATCAGCGGATCAAGAAGGAGAAGGACACTTCGCGCGTGGTGGACGACGAAGAGCATGAGCCGCCCGTCCGGCTGTTCCGCGTGGAGGTGAAGGGCGGCAAGGCGGTCCGGATCACCACGAACACCGACCGCATCACAAGCCTTGACGTGTCGCCCGACGGCCAGTGGGCGGTGACGGTCCACAACCGCAGCCTGGCGGAGATCTACAACCAGAAGATCAAGCCGGCGACGATGCTTCACCACCTGCCGACTGCCCGCAGCGTGACCGTGCTCGTCGGGCAGAAGCTGTATCCGCGCTCGATCCACTGGAAACCCGACTCGAAGTCGTTTTACTTCACCGCCCCCTACACGACGCACCCGTACCTTGACAACGCGAGCATCACGAAGCTCTATCACTTCCCCTTGAGACTGGCCGAGCCGCTGGAAGCGGCGGCAAAGGCGCGTCCCGTGGAGGTGCCACTGGACTGGGAGAATGCGCTCGCCGGGGCGCCTGCCGCGACAGCGGACGGCTTCGTGGCGCTGCTGGCCAGCGGGGCTCGCAACCGCGTTGCTCGCTACTACGAAAGCGGCGCCGCGTGGAGGCGCGAATGGGTGGATGCGCCGGACGTGCATCAGGTGTGGACGTCATTGGGCGGCGGGCGCATCGCATGGACCAGATCCAATGCGTCTGCGCCGGCCGTGTACATGACGGCGCGGCTCGAAGGGAGCCGCTTCGAGGGCGCCGAGGCGTGGATCGAACCGAACCCCGGGTTCCGGAAGAAGACCATCGCGCGGACCGAGGTGATCCGGTGGAAAGGCGCGTTGGACGAGGAGATCGAGGGGATCCTGTATTACCCGCACAATTACGAGCCCGGAAAGAAATACCCGCTGGTGGTCATGATTCATGGCGGACCGCACGGGCATGACGCCGACGCTTTTCGGGAAAGCTGGGCGTATCCGCACCAGCTTTTCGCGCAGCGCGGCGCGCTGATTTTGAAGCCGAACTACCACGGATCGTCGAACTACGGGCTGAAGTTCGGAGAGTCGATCTCGGGCGGGAAGTACAACGACCTGGAGTGGATCGACGTCGAGAAGGGCGTGGACCATCTGATTGCGAAGGGTCTGGCAGACCCGCAATTGCTGGGCGTGATGGGCTGGTCGAACGGCTCCATCATCAGCATCGAGCTTTCGGTCCGCACGACGCGCTACAAGGCGGTGGGCGCGGGCGCAGGAGACGTCAACTGGACGAGCGACTGGGGCAACGCGGTGTTCGGCGACGCATTCGAGCAGTATTACCTTGGCAAGACGCCGATGGATGACCCCGACTTTTACGTGAAGAAGTCACCGCTGTTTCAAATGGAAAAAGTGACAAGCCCCACAATTATTTTCTTCGGCACCGAGGACCGGCAGGTGCCTACCGAGCAGGGCTGGCAGCACTACCGGGCCTTGCAGCACTACGGCAAGACGCCCGTGCGTTTCATTCTCTTTCCCGGCGAGCCGCACGGCCTGCGCAAGTACGTCCACCAGAAACGGAAGGTCGAGGAGGAGCTGGCGTGGTTCGACCGGCATCTGTTCGGCACGGCGGCGGAAGGGAACCCTTCGTTGCGGGCGGCATCGCCGCTGGCGGCTCTCGCCCGGCTGCGGGAGGCGGGCGACACGCCGGAAACGGTGGACCGCGGCTCGATTGCCGTGGGACGTTTCGAGGTGACACGGGCGCAGTTCCGGGCGTTCGATCCCTCCTACGCCGTGCCCGCGGGAACCGAGTTGTACCCTGCAACAGGCGTCTCCTACGAGCAGGCGCGGCAGTACTGCGAATGGCTGTCGAAGAAGACAGGGCGCAAGTACCGCCTGGGCACGGAGGAAGAGCTGCGCGAACTGCTGGGGCGCAGCAAGGATGAGAACACGCTCGACCACTGGGCGGGTTACTCCGTGAACTTTGACGACGCGGCACGGCTCGCGCCACTTGTGGAGAAAGCCGGCGCGGGCGGGCTGCTGAAGCGCGCCGGATCGTTTCCCGGAACGGGCGAGGACCCGTTGTTCGATCTCGGCGGAAACGCCGCCGAATGGGTGACAGGAAAGGATGGCAAGCCGAAGGTGATCGGCGGCAGCGCGGATCAGCCCGCCGATGCGAAGACGCCGGTAACGGCGCGTCCCGACTACATCGGGTTCCGGGTGGTGCTGGAGAAGTAGCACCCCGCGGCGCCTGGTAGCACGCTTGTCTTGTTCGTGCTACCATGCGGACATGCGTGTCCGTAATTTGACGGTCGCGATTGCGATGAGCCTGTCCGCGTTGTGTCCGGGCGCGGAGATCGTGGTACTGGACCCGTCGGGCGCATTGATTCCGAACGCAGTGGTGGAGAGGACAGGCGGGATGGCGCGGGTGTCCGCGCCGGGCTTTGCGGCGCGCGTCGTTGAGCTTCCGCAGGGAGACGGGGAGATACGAGTGACGCTGGATCCGGCGCCGCTGCGGACCGCGGTAGACGTGGTCGTGCGCGCAGCAGGCGCGGAGACGGCGCAGACGATCGCCACGACGGCGCTGGAGATCGAGAGCACGGGAGCGCGGACGGTGTTGGACGCGGTGGACCGGCTGGCGCCGGGGGCGTTTGTCACGCGGCGCGGGGTGATGGGATACGGCATTGCGACCAACGGCACCGGGGCGGTGAACGTGCGCGGCATCGGCGGCTCGCCCAACACAGGCGTGCTGATCGTGATAGACGGGAGGCCGGACTTCCAGGCGCTGATGGGGCATCCGCTGCCGGACCTGTATACGCTGTCGGACGCGGCTTCGGTGCGGGTGACGCTGGGACCGGCCTCGGTGCTGTATGGCTCAAACGCGATGGGCGGAGCAGTGGAGATCATTCCAGCGCAACCGGAGGCAGGGTTTCAGACGCGGCTGACCTCCTCGCTGGGCTCGTGGTGGACCACACAGCACCGGCTGAACCACGCCGCAAAATTCACAAAGGGATTTTATTCGCTGAACGCGGGATATTCGGGCACGTCGGGCGAAAGGCCGTCGTCGGATTTTCGCAATCCGGATGCGACGTTCACGGCAGGAGGCGATCTTTCAGAGCACTGGAAAGCGTCGCTGGAAAGCCGGTACGGGTTTTTCCACGTGGAGGATCCCGGGACGGTTTTCGCGCCGCTCCAGGGCAGCTATGCGCGCGTCGGCAGGGGAGGCTACAGCCTGAATCTGAACAACGCGTACTCGCGCTCGCATGGCTACATCCGCCAGTATGGCGCGTGGGGGCGGCACTTCATCACCGACGGCTTCCGTTCGACGGATTCGACGCGCGGCGTGCGCGCCATGCAGACTTTCCTGCTTCATCCTTCGCTGACGGCGGATTTCGGCGGGGATTTCAATCATTACGGCGGGGAGGCGCGCAACGTCAGGAGCCGGCTGGACTATGGCGAGCATACGCTGAACGAGGGGGCGGGATTCTCTCGCGCGCAGTGGCAGGCGTCGCCGCGGTTTTCGCTGGCAGGCGGATATCGATATCACCGCCATTCGGTGTACGGCGGGCTTTCCGTGCCCGAGGCGAGCGCCACGGTACGGATTTCGCCGCGGGCCTCGTGGTCGGCAGGCGTGAGCCGCGGATTCCGCAATCCGGCGATCCGCGAACTTTACCTCTTCCCTGCCCCGAACCCGAGCCTGCAACCGGAACGGCTGTGGAACTGGCAGTCGACGTTATACCTGCAGCCGCACCGCACGCTGACGGCGTGGGCGACGGGTTACTATTCGTCGTTGTCGAACCAGGTTCTGACGCTGGGCCGGTTCCCGAACCTGCGGCTGGAGAACTCCGGGCGCGCGATTTTGCGCGGGGTGGACGTGCAGTCGCAGTGGCGCCCGTCGCGGGCGTGGATGGTGAGCGCGGGCACGGGCGTGCTGCGGTCGGCGCAGATTGCGCCTCTGATCCCGGCCAACAAGTTCAACGGCTCGGTACATTACCAGCACAGGAGGTTCACGGCGGGCCTTTCGGCGATGGCAGTAGGAAGGCGGTATGCGAACGCGGCGCGCACGGCGACGCTGGGCGGCTACCCGCTTCTGACGCTGCAAGGCTCGTGGAAGGCAAGCCGGAGGGCGACGGTGTTTGCGCTGGTTGACAACCTTCTGAACCACCGCTACGAGATTCTGCCGGGGTACGTGATGCCGGGCGTCAACGCCGCCGGCGGGGTGACGCTGCAATTTTAGCCATGTCAATGCCCGCCGCTGCCACTCTGCGATCGATGATCGTCAGCGCCGCCATGGGCGCGCTCGCGCTGGCGCTGCCGGTGGCGTTCCACGCCGTCGGCCTGGGCTCGCGGTTCCTTCCGATGTTGCTGCCGCTGCTCGTGAACGGATACCTGAGCCGCTGGCCGTGGGCAGTGGCAACGGGACTGCTCATTCCGTGGATCTCGGCCTTCGCCACGGGGATGCCGCCCTTGTATCCCCCCATCGCCGCGATCATGAGCGCCGAGGGCGCTCTGCTCGCCGGCGTGGCGGCGCTCACCGCAAGGCTGCCGCTGCCGCTTTCCGTGGCTTTTGCGGTGGCGGCGGGACGCGCCACGGCGCTGGCCGGCGCCTATGCGGCGGCGGCGTGGCTGGAACTGCCGCCGGGCTTCGCCTCGCTGGCGCTGCTGGCGCAAGGGCTGCCCGGCGTTGTGCTTCAATTGGTGGTGACGCCGCTGGCCGTGGCGGCGCTGCGGCGGCGCGGCGGGCTTCTTCTCGATGAAACGCGAATGGTTTGACCGGTTGGCGGCGGCCTGGGACTCGCTCCCGGGGCAGCCGGAGACGGCGGCGAGGGTGGAAACATTTTTGAGGAAATTTGTTGATTCGCGCCACGCCCGCGTTCTGGACGCCGGGGCGGGTACGGGAGTCCTGGTGGAACCGCTGTTGCGGCTGCCGGAGCCGCCTGAGCTGATCGTTGAGCTGGATTTCGCGCCGGCGATGCTCGCCGAAAACCGGCGGAAACACGGCGCGCATGCGCAGGT
>Ga0209018_1001052_pt1 | contig 23481 bp, 14 predicted proteins | sample YNPBryBLVA2012_FD_185814 | JGI IMG/M metagenome (GOLD analysis project Ga0209018, IMG submission 185814) | Anoxygenic and chlorotrophic microbial mat microbial communities from Yellowstone National Park, USA - YNP Bryant BLVA 2012 (SPAdes)... ...
AGCCGGGCCCCTGGCTCGCCCTGAAGGGGGCGGCCCTCACCACCCTGGAAGTCCGAGACCGCCTCTTCTTCCTCCCACCCGACGGGGCCTCCTGCCTGATCTGGGCCAGGCCCAACGTCCCCGCCCGCACCGGGGGTGCCGTCACCGGAAAGTTTCTGGACGCCTCGGAGCGCCCCCTTCCGGGACGGGCCTTCCTGGAGATCGAAGGGAGCCGGGTCTCCATCCCCCTGTGGGAGGGGAACTTCTTCTTCACCGGCCTCTCGCCCGGGGTCTACACCCTCCGCCTCGAATGCCCCTCCTCCCCGCCGGTGGAGACGCGGATCACGGTGCGCGCCATGGACAAGCGGGAGCTGGTCCTCTATAGTCGGGGAGGGGGGGAGCGGCGGGAGGAAAGGACGCCATGAGTCTGGGCGGGAGCCTGGAAGACCTGTCCTTGCTGGACATCCTCCAGATCGTCAACGTGTCCCGCCGGACCGGGGCCTTGAGGCTCGGCCTGCCCGGCCCACGGACGGTCTACCTCTACTTTCACCAAGGGGCCGTGGCCGACATCGTCGGTTCCTACGAGGAGGAGCGGTTCCTCCGCTACTTCGTGGAGGCGGGCCTCGTGGAGCCTTCGGAACTGGAGGAGGCCCGCCGAAAGGCCGGTCCCGATCCCTTGAAGACCCTCGATCGCCTTCTGGACACGGGAACGCTGAACCCCCAGCTGGTGGAGCAGGCCCGGAGGCTGGAGCTGGCGGCACGGCTCAAGGAGCTCACCGCGGAGGACCGGGGCGACTTCGCCTTCTTCCTCACCGAGGCAGGGGACGGCCTCGATCCCGGCGCGCCGGCCCCCTTCTACCCCCTGGCACGCCCCGTCTCCCCCCAGGTCCTCCTAACCCAGACCCTCGCCGACGGCGCCTTTGCCGAGCGCCCGCATCCCGCGCCGCCTCCCCGGGCCGCCGTGCCGGAGATCCTGCCCGAGTCTCCCGCCCCCGCCCCGCCGCCGGCGGCCTCGGCCCGTCCGCCCTCCCCGCCCCCCACTCCTCCCCCTCCGGCACCCGCTCCCCCTACCGAGGCGCCTTCGCCGCCGCCGGAACGGGAGGCCCGCCCGGTGCGGGTGACGCCCCCCCGGAGCCGGCTGACCGTCGCGCTCTGCGCCGACGAATCCACCTTCCGGCACCTCTTGAGGAAGCGGCTCCTCAACCTCTTCGAGGACGTCATCGCCACCAGCCGGCTGGAGGAGTACGCCGAAGCGGTGGAACGCCTGCTGGAGAAGCGGCGGCCCTTCGTGGCCCTGGTGGACCTTCTCCTGCCCACCCGCTCCGGCGAGGGGTACCTGGGAGGCCTGGAGGTTCTGGAAGAGACCTCCCGACGCTTCCCACAGGTCAAGGTTTTCCTCATGACCGACCTCTCCGACGAGGGGATCCTGGGGGTGGCGAGGGGCCACGGCGTGACGGCCATCCTCGAAAAGCCCGGCCTGGCTCGGCTCAAAGTCAGCGAGTTCGAGCACTCCATTGACGATTTCTCCCGGCGCTTCTGCGCCGAGGTGGAGCGGCTCATCCCTCCGGTGGAGGAGGAGGTGATCACCTTCCTCCACGACCTGGGCGCCGAGAGCCCCGCCGCCGGCGACCGGATCCGGGACCAACTCTCCCTCCTCAAGGGCCTCATGGGCGAGCTGGCCAGCCCCAAGGAGTCGTCGGAGATCTCCCTCCTGGTCCTCCGGCTGGCGGCGGAGTACTTCGACCGGGCCATCCTTTTTTTGGTCCGGAGGGACGCCTACGTCGGTCTGGGGGGCTTCGGCGAGACCGGCGACCCCGAGCTGATGATCCAGAAGGTCCGCAGACTCAAGGTTCCGGTGGGGGCCGGGGCCTTTTTCGAGGAGGCGGTTCCCTCCCGCTCCACCCTCCAGAAGCCCGCGGACGCCCTTTCCTCCGTGGACCGGGACTTCATCGCCGCCATCGGGGCCCTGGAGCCCACGGAGGTGGCCGTCATCCCCATGGTCAGCCGGGGACGGGTCATCGCCCTGCTGTACGGCGACAACGCCCGGACCCTGGAACCGCTGCCGGACCTCACGGGCATGGAGATCTTCATGGCCCAGGCGGGGCTTGCCATGGAAAAGGCCCTGCTGGAAATGCAGTTGATGAACCTCAAGCGGAGCATTCCCAAGGAACTCGGCGAATAGGCCGGCCGGCATGGAAAAGGGGCCCGGCCGGCGGCCGGGCCCCCTGGAACCTCCGCCGCCTCTTCCGACCTAATCCTTGAGGGCCGCCTGGGCGGCGGCCAGGCGGGCCACCGGAACCCGGAAGGGCGAGCAGGAAACGTAGTCGAGGCCGATGCGGTGGCAGAACTCCACCGAGGTCGGTTCCCCGCCGTGCTCGCCGCAGATGCCGATCTGGAGCTTGCGCCGGGTGCGGCGCCCGCCCTTCACGGCGATCTTCATCAGTTCGCCCACCCCTTCCCGGTCGATCCGCTGGAAGGGGTCGGCGGGGTAGATCTCCTTCTCCACGTACTCCCCGAGGAAGCCGCGCACGTCGTCCCGGGAGATGCCGCAGGCGGTCTGGGTCAGGTCGTTGGTTCCGAAGGAGAAGAACTCGGCGTGCCGGGCGATGGCGCCGGCGGCCACGCAGGCCCGGGGAAGCTCGATCATGGTGCCCACCAGGAAGGGGACCTTGACTCGGGCCTTCCGGAAGACCTCCCTGGCGATCCGCCTCGCCATGGTGTCGAAGATCTCCATCTCCCGGGCGGTGGCCACGATGGGGATCATGATCTCCGGCTTCACGGGGCGGCCCTCCTTCTGGACCTCCACCGCCGCCTCCAGGATGGCCCGGATCTGCATCTCGTAGATCTCGGGATAGGTGACCCCCAGACGGCACCCCCGGTGGCCCAGCATGGGGTTGTTCTCGTGGAGGGCCTCGATGCGGTCCTCGATCTCCTCGGGGGAGACCCCCAGTTCGTCGGCGACGGCCTTCACCTTCTGAGCAAAGACTTCGGGCTTTAAAGCCTCCCGGGACGGCAGAAATTCATGAAGGGGAGGGTCCAGGAGCCGGATGGTCACCGGCCGGCCCTCCATGGCCCGAAAGATGCCGGTGAAGTCCTCCTTCTGCATGGGGAAGAGGAAGGCCAGGGCCTTCACGCGATCCTCCCGGGACTGGGAAAGGATCATCCGGCGGACGTAGTGGATGCGTTCGCCCTCGAAGAACATGTGCTCGGTGCGGCAGAGGCCGATGCCCTGGGCACCCAGCTTGACGGCCATCTCCGCCTGGGCGGGCGTGTCGGCGTTGGTCCAGACCTGAAGGCGCCGGTACTTGTCGGCCCACTCCATGAGCCGGGCGAACTTCTGGTAGTTGGCGCTCTCTTCCGGCTTTTGCTCCCCGGAGAGAACCTGGAGCACCTCGCTGGGGCGCGTGGGGAGCTGGCCCAGGATGACCTCGGCGGTGAAGCCGTCAATGGAGAGCCAGTCCCCTTCCCGCACCACGTGGTCCCCGACCCGCATCTCGCCCCGGCCGTAGTCAATGTCGAGGGCCCCGCAGCCCACGATGCAGACCTTCCCCATCTGCCGGGCCACGAGGGCTGCGTGGGAGGTCATGCCCCCCTGGGCGGTGAGGATCCCCTGGGCGGCGTTCATCCCCCGGATGTCCTCGGGGCTGGTGAACTTCCGCACGAGGAGGACCTTCTCGCCCCGGCCGGCCCACTCCTCGGCGTCGGCGGCGTTGAAGACCACCCGGCCGGAGGCCCCGCCGGGACCGGCCGGAAGCCCCCGGGCGATGACCCGCTTCTCCCGGACGGCCCGCTCCTTGGCTTCGGCGTCGAAGACGGGAGCCAGGAAAGCGGCGATTCCATCGGCTTCGGGCCTGGAAACGGCTTCTTTCTCGGTGATGAGTCCCTCGGCCTCCATGTCCACCGCCATGCGGGCCGCCGCGAAGGGGTGCCGCTTGCCGGTACGGGTCTGGAGCATCCAGAGGCGCCCCTCTTCGATGGTGAATTCGAAGTCCTGCATGTCCCGATAGTGGCTCTCGAGTTTGTTCCGGATCTCCACGAGCTGGCGGTAGGCCTCCGGGAGGACCTGCTCGAGCTCGGCGATGGGCCTGGGGGTGCGGATCCCCGCCACCACGTCCTCTCCCTGGGCGTTCAGGAGGAACTCGCCGTACATGCGGTTCTCCCCCAGGGCGGGGTCCCTCGTGAAGCCAACGCCGGTGCCGCTGGTCTCCCCGCGGTTGCCGAAGACCATGGTCTGGACGTTCACCGCCGTCCCCCAGTCGTGGGGAATGTCGTAGAGTTTCCGGTAGGCGATGGCCCGGTCGTTCATCCACGAACCAAAGACGGCGCCGATGGCCCCCCACAGTTGCTCCTGGGGGTCCTGGGGGAACTCCACCCCCAGGCGGGTGCGGATGGCCTCCTGGAAGAGGGCGGTCAGGCGCTTCAGGTCCTCGGTGGAGAGGTCCGTGTCATACCGGGCCCCCGTTTCGTGCTTCACCCTTTCCAGGATGGCCTCGAAGGGGTCCTCCTCCTTCTTGTCCTTGGGCTTGAGGCCGAGCACCACGTCCCCGTACATGGCCACGAAGCGGCGGTAGGAGTCCCAGGCGAAGCGGGGGTTCCGGGTCACCCGGGCGAGCCCCTCCACCGTCCGGTCGTTGAGCCCCAGGTTGAGGACCGTGTCCATCATGCCGGGCATGGAGGCCCTCGCCCCCGAGCGGACGGAGAAGAGCAGGGGGTTCTCCGGGTCTCCGAAGCGCCGGCCCATGAGTCCCTCCAGGCGGGCCAGGGCACCGTCCACCTGTTCCCTGAGGTCCGTAGGGTAGGACCCTTCGTGGGCGTAGAAGTACGTGCAGACCTCGGTGGTGATGGTGAACCCCGGCGGGACGGGGATCCCGAGGTTGGTCATCTCGGCGAGGCCGGCGCCCTTCCCCCCCAGGAGCTCCTTCTGTTTCCCGTTGCCTTCCGCCTTACCGTCGCCGAAGAAGTAAACCCATTTGGCCATGGTTTTCTCTCCCCTACAGGCACAAGAGGGGGAGGATAGCGCACCTTCCCGCCGGCCGCCAGCCCGTACCCTCAGCCGATGTCGAGGAGGTTCAGGTAGAAGGGGTAGGGCGTCTTCCTGCGGTTCTCGGGGGAGGGCCTGGCAAGGAGAAGGGCCGAGGGGGTGAGGGAGGATGGGGAGAGGCCCCGGGGAATGCCGTCCCAGGCGATGACCGACAGGGTCTTTCCCTCGCCGTCCAGAACGTCCCAGAGGATGTGGCGGTCCTTGATAACGCGGGAGCCCCGGGCCCTCATTCCTTCGAGCCCCAGGACCGGTTCCTCGTTTCCGGGGCCGAAGGGATCGAGGAGGCGCCAGGCCTCCCAGAGCTCCGAAAGTTCCTCCTTGAGGAGGGGGATGTAGGAGGAGGGGCTTTCGGACCCGTCGGGGGCCGGGGGCGCGCTTTCCAGCAGGGCCTGGAGTTCGGCGATCCGTTCTTCCCGCACCGAAAAGCCCGCCGCCCCGGCGTGGCCGCCGAAGCGCTCCAGGAGGTGCCGCGCCGGCAGGAGGAGGTCCATGACGTTGTCCGAACCGAAGGCCCGCGCCGACCCGGTCCCCGTTCCGCCCGAGAGGCCCACCACGAACGAGGAGCGCCGGTGGGTTTCGGCGAGGCGGGCCGCCACGGGGCCGAGAACCCCCCGGTGCCACGACGGAGAAAAGGCGAAGACCACCCGGCCCGCCCCCTTCAGGGCCTGGCCCGAGGCCTCCTCATAGGCCAGGGCCTGGAGGGCCTTTCGCTCGGCGTTGAGACGGTCCAGCTTGCCCGCCAGCGCCGCCGCTCGGGCGGGATCCCTTTCCAGGAGGAGGTCCAGCACGATCCGGGCATCCTCCATCCGCCCGGCGGCGTTGAAGCGCGGCGCCAGGTGGTAGGCGACGTGGTGGCCCATCACCGGCCCCCCGGCGGAGGCCAGGCGGACCATGCGGGCGAGGGCGGGGTTGGGGGTCTCCGGGAGGACGGCGAGCCCCTCCCGGCAGATCCGGCGGTTCAGGGGGGAGAGGGGGGAGACGTCGGCGATGGTGGCGATGGCCGCCAAGCGGAGGAGCGGCTCCAGGGCCGGCGGGCGCCCCAGCAGCTCCCCGAGGCGCCGGACGAACTGGAGGGCCACCGACGCCCCGCAGAGGGACCCGTCCGGGTGGTTCGGTTGCAGGTGCGGGTTCACCACCCAGCCCGGTGGCAGGCCCTCCCCCGTGGGTAGGTGGTGGTCGGTCACCACCAGGTCCACCCCCGCCCGGACCAGAGCCTCGCCCGCCTCCCGAGAGTTGGTGCCGCAGTCGGTGGTGAGAACCAGGGAGGCCCCCGCCTCCCGCACCGCATCCAGGCTCGTCTCCGAGAGGCCGTAGCCACCGTCGAAGCGGGAGGGGATGTACACCTCCGGCGGCGCCCCCAGGGAAGCCAGGGTCCCGGCGAGGATCGCCGCCCCCATCAGGCCGTCCACGTCGTAGTCCCCGTGGACGAGGATCTTCTCCTTCCGGCGGACGGCCTCGGCCACCCGCTCCGCCGCCGCCTGGAGGCCGGGGATGCGGCCCGGGTCGGGCCACGGCTCCCGGGAAGGATCGAGAAAGGTCTCCAAAAGGCCGTCCCCGTCGTCGGGAAAGCGGGCGGCGAGGAGGAGGGCCGCCGCGCCGGAGAGGCCATGGCGCAGGGCAATTTCGGTCCTCCGGCCATGGAGGCCCGACAGGGGGACCCACCTCATGGAGGCTCCAAATGAAAAACGCCGGAGGGACCTCTCCGGCGGGAACGCTCACCCCCTTCGGCCGACGGGGGGAGGGGTTTGTTTGGTGGAGCTAGCGGGGATCGAACCCGCGACCTCTTGAATGCCATTCAAGCGCGCTCCCAGCTGCGCCATAGCCCCACCAGAAGACGAATTATAGCGAAGGGGCGGCCCGTGGTCAAGGGGAGCCCGGGGAAAGAGAAAGAAAGAGGGAAGGAGAGATGGGGAAAAGGAAGATCTTTGAACAGCGAGATTAAGGAGATCGGGGAGTGTTTTTTTCTTTTTATTTTCACTTTTTACTCTTCACTTTTTACTTTTAACTTTTCACTTGCTTTTTCGCCCAAGACCTACCCTCCAACGGCCCCCATGGCCTCCGACCGGACCATGGCCGCGGGGGGTCGCTTTCCCTGAAGGTACGGGGCCAGCCGAACGCTTGCCCCCTCGGGACCGCCGTCCCTCCAGAGGCCGGCGAGGTCCAGGCCCTGCCCGTCCATGAGGCAGCGGAAGAGGCGCCCCCTTGCGTCCATCCGGAGCCGGTCGCAAGCCCCGCAGAAACCTTCGGAGAGAGGGGTGATCCACCCCACCCGAATCCTCCGGCCGCGCCAGGAGAGGAGGCCCGTGCGGGAGGGAGCCGGGCCCCCGCCATCCGGTTCCCAGTCGCTGAGACCGAGCCGCTCGCGGACCTCCCCGGCGGTGACAAACTCCGAGGAGACCCAGGCCGACTGGGGCCCCGTCTCCATGAGCTCGATGAAGCGGATCTCGAGCCCCTCCTCCGCCGCAAAGTCCAAGAGGTCGGGAACGTCCAGCCGGAAGGTGCTCTTGCGAAGGACGGCGTTGAGCTTCACCGGCACAAGGCCAGCGCGCCGGGCGGCCTCGAGACCGCGTAGGGCCTTCCGGAGGTCCCCCCCACGGGTGACGTGGAAGTACCGCCCGGGGTCGAGGGTGTCGAGGGAGAGGTTGACCCGGTGGAGACCCGCCGCCCGAAGTTCGTCGGCGAGGTCCGGCAGGAGGATGCCGTTGGTGGTCAGGTTCACCTCCTCCATGGCCGGCAGGGAGGAGAGGATCCGGACCAGCCGGGGAAGGCCCCTCCGGACCAGCGGTTCCCCTCCCGTCAGGCGAATCTTGCGAAGGCCGAGGTAGCGGCAGAGGAAGCCGGCCAACTCTCCAAGCTCCTCCAGCGAGGGCAGGGAGGCGTGGGGCACGGAGGGAACCCCCTCCGGGGGCATGCAGTACCGGCACCGGAGGTTGCACCGGTCGGTGACCGAAAGCCGGAGAGTCCGGTAAACGGCCATCTCACCGGCGGGGGGAGCGGAGGGGCGGGCGGTTCTTCTGAGCCTGGATGCGAAGGAGGACGAGCGGGTCCGAGCGGCGGGACATGGCCATCTCCTTTCCGAACACGGGAGGCCGGACCGTTTCCAGCCCGACCCTCGGGGCGGGGTCCAAACCCCACCCGCCGTCCGCCACGCCCTGGCTGGAGCCGTAGGCCCGGCGGATCGGAGACCTTATCACTTTAATATCCTTTCAAGCGATTTGCAACCCCGAAACCGGGAAGGTGCCGGCTCCGTAAAAGGTTCCCTAATGGCGGGCCGTGGTCCCCGGAACGCCGGAGCCGGTTCGGGGCCCGGGGCCAGGGTTTCCTAGGGGCCGTCCCGCCGCCGGAAGGCACCGGCCCCCGATCACCTGGACGAAGGGAGACGCCATGAATTTCCGTAGCCGATCGTTCCTCCTCGCCGCCGCCTGCGCGGCCCTTCCCCTGCTGGCGGCCCCCCCGGCCGGTTCCTATTCGGGCCACGGGGCCGAATCGGTCCCGCCGGAGGTTCTGGCCCGTTACGCCCCGCCTCCCCTTCCCCCCGAACTCTCCCGAAAGATCCAGGGACTCATGGACATCCGCTCTCCCGGCCTGGGAACGGTCTCCCCCGACGGGAGCCGCCTGTTCTTCTCCTGGTCGGTCACCGGCTCCTCCCAGATCTGGCGCCTGGACGGTCCCGACCGCTTCCCCGTCCAGCTCACCGGAGGGGAGGACCGGACGACCCTGGCGGGCATCTCTCCCGACGGGAAGACCCTCTTCGTCCAGCGGGACTACAGCGGCGAGGAGAACCCGGGGCTCTACACCCTCCCCGCCGACGGGGGTCCCCTCACCCCGATCCAGCACCTTAAGGGCATCCAGACCTTCTTCCAGTTCGTCAGCGAGGACGGCCGCTTCCTGTACTTCACCTCCAACGACAGACGGCCCGACGGCTACGCCCTTTACCGGCAGGAGCTGGCCACCGGCCAAAGGGAAACCCTCCTCGACGACCCCGGCCTCTGGCACGTGGCGGACCACCGTCCCGACGGCCGCCTTCTCCTCGTGAAAGCCACCGGATCGCTCTGGGCCGAGTACTACGAATGGGACCCCCAGGCGCGCCGGCTCTCGCCCTTGCTCGGCCAGGGGGAAAAGGAAGAGTACACGGTGCGCTACGGCGCGCGGCCGGGCCAGTTCCTCGTCCTGACTCCCCGCTTCGGCGAGTTCCGGAGGCTCTACCGCTACGAAGGGGGTCGCTTCACCCCCCTCACCCCGGAGCTCTCCGCCGACGTCTCCGATTTCTCCATTGACGAGGGCCGGAACCGGATCCTGTACACGGTGAACGAGGGAGGCTACACGCGCCTCTTCGCCCTCGATGCCGCCTCCTTCGCCCCCCTGGCCCTTCCCCCGCTGCCACCGGCGGACCACGTCTACGCGGGAAGCACCACGCCGGACGGCCGCTACACGACCGTCGGCATCGAGACCACCACATCCCCCCCGGTGAGTTGGATCCTGGACTGGAAGACGGGAGCCCTCACCCGCTGGGTCGTTCCCAGCACCCCCGAAGTGGACACGCGTCGCTTCGCCCCCGCCTCCCTCGAGTACTACCCCGCCCGGGACGGGACGCCCATCCCCATGTTCGTCCGCCGGCCGCCCTCCTGCCCCAACGGACCGTGCCCGGTGGTGGTGAGCTTCCACGGTGGCCCGGAAGGCCAGGCCCAGCCCGGCTTCAACCCCATGGCCCAGCTCTTCGTGGACGCCGGTTTCGTCTACGTCGAGCCCAACGTCCGGGGGAGCGACGGCTACGGCAAGTCCTGGCTCGGTGCCGACGACGGCCCCAAGCGCCTTCACGTGATCACCGACATCGAGGACTGCGCGCTCTTCATCCGGAAGGCCTGGGCCGTGGGCGGAAAGCCCCCCCGGATCGGCGTGGTGGGGGGCAGCTACGGCGGCTACTCGGTCCTCATGGCCATGACCCGCTTCGCCGGCGCCTACGACGCGGGTTGCTCCATCGTGGGGATCTCCAATCTGCTCACCTTCCTGCAGAACACCGCCCCCTACCGCCGCATCCTCCGGATCTCGGAGTACGGGGACCCGGAGAAGGACCGGGAGGCGCTCCTTCAGCTCTCCCCCACCACCTTCGCCGACCGCCTGTTGGCCCCCCTGCTCCTCATCCAGGGGGCCACCGACCCCCGGGTGCCCGTGGGGGAGGCCATCCAGATGTACGAGGCCGCCCAGAAGAAGGGGGTGCCCTCCCGGCTGATGATCTTTCCCGACGAGGGCCACGGGGCGAGCAAACGGGCCAACCGGGTCCTCATGTTCGGCCACGAGTTCCTCTGGATGCAGGAGCACCTTCGCCCCTAGGCGGCGGTCCCGATCCTCCGCCGGCAGAACGGTTCACCTCCACCCGCTCCTTCCTCTAGACGAAACGGCAACCGCTGCGTCTTTCAGGAGGAAGGCGGCAAGAAGCCGCCCCATTCGCGAGAACCCATCCCTCCTTCCCTCCCTCAAGCGGGGCCCGCCTTTTGGGGCGGGCCCCCTCTCCTTGAGGGGTCGGCCTTCTCCCCGCCCCCCTGTGCTAGAATTCCCCCGCCGAGGAAAGGAAATGCTCAAGGCCTACCGCTACCAGTTCAACCTCGCCTGCGGCCTCGCGGACCTCTCGGCCCTGCTCGCCTCCTTCTTCTTGGCCTACGGATTGAGGCGGGACCTCTTGCCCCTCCTCTTCCCTTCCCTGGCGAACCGGCCGGTCTTTCCCCTGGAAGCCTACTTTCCGGTCTTTCTCCTCTCTTCCTTCGTCGTCCTGGCTTCCCTCTACGCCCTTCGGGGCTATTCTCAGAGCCCCAGCCTTCCCCTCACCGCCGCCTTCCTGCTCAACCTTCGGGCCAACGCCGCCGCCTTCCTCGTGACGCTGGCCCTGGCCTATCTCCTCAAGCTGACCTTCCTCAGCCGGATCTTTCTCGTTTCCTACCTCCTCTTCTTCCTGGTCCTCTCCACCGCCGGGAGGTACCTCCTCGCCCTCTGGTTCCGGCGCGCGGCCCAGCGCGGACGATTCACCCGCCGCGTCTTCCTGGTGGGGTGCGGCCCCCAGGCCCAGGTCCTGGCCCGGCGTCTCCTCGAACGGCCCGAGCTGGGTGTCCGGATCCAGGGCTTTCTCACGGAGGCCTCGGAGCGGGACCCGGACCAGGTCCGCGCCATGGAGGAGCTGGGCCTCCGCCACGCCGGTCCGGTCACCGCCCTGCCGGAACTGCTGGTGCAGGAGGTGGTGGACGGCGTCCTCTTCTGCGTCCCGGCCACCAACCTGGGGGCCTTCGAGGACCTCTTCCTCCTCTGCGAGGACCAGGGGGTGGACACCCTCATGGCCGCCAACCTCTTCCCCCACCTGGTGGCCCAGGTCCACCTGGAGCGTTTCGAGGAGCTGCCCCTCCTCCGCTTCACCACCCTGCCCCAGAACTACGTCGCCCTCTTTCTCAAGCGGGTTATGGACGTTTTGGTCTCCGCGGTGGGGCTCCTGCTCCTCTCGCCCCTCCTGGCCGTCATCGCGCTGCTCATCAAGGCCACCTCCCCAGGGCCCGTCCTCTTCAGCCAGGAGCGCGTGGGCCTCCACGGAAGGCGCTTCCGCTGCCATAAGTTCCGGACCATGGTGGTGGGCGCCGAGCGGATGCAGCGGGATCTGGCCCACCTCAACGAGGCCGACGGGCCGGTCTTCAAGATCCGCAACGACCCCCGGGTCACCCCCGTGGGGCGTTTCTTGAGAAAGTTCTCCCTGGACGAGCTGCCCCAGCTCTGGAACGTCCTCGTCGGGGACATGTCGCTAGTGGGGCCCCGTCCGCCCATCCCCTCGGAGGTGGAGAAGTACGAGCGCTGGCAGAGGCGGCGCCTTTCCATGCGCCCCGGCATCACCTGCCTCTGGCAGATCTCCGGCCGGAGCGAGCTGGACTTCGACACCTGGATGCGCCTCGACCTCCAGTACATTGACCACTGGTCGCTGACCCTGGATTTCGTGATCCTGCTCAAGACCCTTCCGGCGGTCCTCAGCACCCGCGGGGCCGCCTGACCCCTATCGGTGTTCCCCCTCCGGGGCGGGTTCGGTGATCCACCGCGCCGCAAGGAAGAGAACCGCCAGGATGGCGTAGCCAAGGGCGTGGGACCACGCCGGCCGGAGAACCCCCACCGTGTCCGCGGGAAGGATGGCGTAGGCGTGGACGAGGCCCGCCGCCGAAAGGGCCGAACCGGCCAGGCACCAGAGGGCCGCCCGGGAAAAACGCCCCTCGATGAGGTGGACCGTCGCCGCCGACAGGACCATGGAGGTGAAGATGAACCCTTGCTCCAGCGAGAAGGCCCCGTGGATCCAGGTGTCGCTCCGGGCGAAGGCGTCCAGCAGCCCCGCGGTGAAGGGCGGCCCTCCCGGTCCTCCCATTCCCGCCGCCCGGAGGCCCGCCTTGGCCATGAGTGCCCCCCAGGCCGCCAGTCCCGGCAGGATGCCCAGCACCACCGCCGGGGCGTGTTCCCGGGGCGTGGCCCGGAAGGCCTGGGCGGAGATCACGATGCCGATCCACAGGACGATGGCCATTCCGGCGTCCACGGGAACGGCCCAGGCGATGAGGCCCGCCGTTCCCGTGAGGCAGACCCCCGTGAAGAAGAGCGCGTTGAGGACCGAGTAGCCGGCCCGCGCCCCGAGGGACTTCCACCCGGGGTGGCCAATGTAGATCGTCGTGGGGAAGCAGGAGCCGAAGGCGGCCGCCGCCAGGCTCCCCAGGCCGTTGACGGCCAGGGAGGGGCGGGTGGGGTACCGGTCCCCCGCCGCCTCCGCCGAATCAAGGTTCTGGAGGGACCCCACGACGTTGAAGAGCCCCATGGGCAGGATGATGGAGAAGAAGGCCGCCCCGTAGCCCGAGAGGATCCCGGCCCAGAGGTCCTGGAGAACGGGCAGGGGAAGGTGGAGGCCCGCTGGAGAGGGCGCCGCGCCCTGCGGTGCGATCCCCGTGACCCAGGAGAGGAGGGTCCCCACCGAGACGGCCACGAGCCCTCCCGGAATCCTCCCCCGGAAGCGGACGCCCCCGAAGTAGGTCAGGAGGAGGATGCCCAGGGTGGTGAGGCCCACCACGGGACGGGCGAAGGTCCGGAAGAGGAATCCCAGGGAGATGAAGCCCAGCGCGATGCCGGAGAGGGTGGAGAGGAGGGCGGCCCGCGGGGTGCCCCTCCGGAGCCGGTCCACCAGAAAGGCGCCGCCGAACTCGATGAGCCCCGACCCGGCGCAGGCCACCAGTCCTGCCCGCCAGGCGGCGGCCGCCGGATCGGGATCTCCCGCCGCCTCGGCGGAGAGGCGGGCGGGAAGCATGACCAGAAAGACGTAGGCGAAGAGCGAAACGGTGTTGATGCCGTAGGGGAGGGCGCAGGCGTCGTCCCGCCCCTCCTGCCTCCCCAGGCGGAGGGCCTGCCGGGCGTAGTAGAGGTTTCCCACCAAGAGGGAGGCGGCCACCCCCGGAAGAACCCTGCCGTAGAGCAGGCCGTCGGAGAAGCCCAGCACCGTCCGGCAGAGGGCGTCGATGAGGAGCACCTGGACGAGGTTGTCCAGAGCCAGCCCGAAGAAGCCGTCCACGTCTCCCCGAACGAAGAGCCTCAACGCCCTCCCTCCTCCGGAGAAAGTATATCCGACCGCCGCCTTCCAAAATCCTGCCTGGCCCCTTGTTGCCTTTCACCCTCCGCTTCGCTCCGGGTGAAAGGCGGGAAACCGTGCCGGATAGGATTTTGGACAGCAGTGGTGTAGCATCTACTTCACCGAAGGCAAGACCCATCCATCGCGGAATTTGGGTGTTCAGGACCGAGGGTCCTTCCGCCCCGTTTTGGGTACAATAAGAGATGGAGGGCGGACCGTGGCCTGGTACGACAGCGTTCTCGGCTCCAAGAGCCACCTGGGAAAGCGCCGGGGGCGGTACGAGATCCCCGACGAGGCGCGGCTGGAGAAGGTCCGAAAGCGCCTCGAAGAGTCTGCCCCCCTAAACACAGAGGACCTGCGGAAGAAGCTGGGACCCGCCCCCGAAGGCCCCCTTCTGGGGCTCCGGGTGGACGTGCGCACCTCCCGGGGGCTCCGGAACCTGCCGGCCCTCTTGGAGGCCCTGAAAACACACGGCGCCCGTGCCACCTTCGTCTTCGGCCTGGGACCGGAACGTCCTTTCCTGGGGGCCCGCGCCTTCCTCTCGGAGCCCCGTCTGGCCCTCCGGGCCTTCCGCCAGGGCCTGCACCGGGCCTACGGCTGGGGCTCCATCCTCACGGGCCTCCTGGGGCCGGGGAGGCCCCTGGCCGCCCGGGCCCGGGAAGGGGTACGGGCCGTCCGCGAGGCCGGCCACGAATTGGCGGCCCTCCCCTGGGACCACTGGCGCTGGCAGAGGGCGGTCCCCCGCCTGGACGCCGACCGCCTGGCCGCCGAACTTCTCCGCGGAGCCGAGGCCCTCTCCGAGGCCGCCGGAGAGGAGGTGCGGATCTTCGCCGCGCCGGGCTGGCTCTGCTCGGAGGAGAGCCTGCGGCAAGAGGCCCGTTTCTCCCCCCTCTTCGGCGCCGATTGCCGGGGGAGCGACCCCTTCCTTCCGGTTCTCGACGGACGGGTCCTGAGAATCCCCCAGGTTCCCGTAACCCTCCCCGTGGCCCGCGAGGTCCTTCTGGCCGAAGGCCTCGACGCCGAGGGGGCCTTTGCGCGCATCGCGTCGGAGGCCCGCGGCGCGGCATGGCCCGTCTACGGGGCCAGCGCCGAGCTGGAGGGCGGCGCCTTCCTCCCGGTCTTCGAGACCTTCTTGCGCACTCTCGGGGAGGAGGGACGGAAGGTGGTTCCGCTGGGAACCCTCCTGGCCGCGCGGCTTCGCGACGGCGGTCCCCTCCCCCGGTGCACCATGGCCTACGGAGCCCTGGACGGCCGGCCGGGCTTTGTGTCCCTCCAGCTTCTGGAGGTCTGAGGCGGGACGGGCGCCAGGCCGTGGCTGACGGGACCTTCACCGCGGTGAAGAGAAAACGGGATGAGGGGATGAGGAAAAAACCAAAGTCCTGAACAGGGAGATCGGGGAGTTTTTCACTTTTCACTTTTCACTTTTCACTTTTTACTTTTTCCATTTTACTCCCCTTGGCCGGAGGGGGGCCATCGGGTAGAATGGGCCGTCGAGGAACCCATGAGGGAACCTTCAGGGCCGCTGGCCGGTCTTCGGAGTTTCTTCCGCCCGCCGAGGCTCCGGGCCACGGCGGCGGGGGCGCTGGCGGGGCTCATCCTGGAAGGGCTCTGGCTGGCCTTCTACTTCTTTCTGCTCAAGAAGGGCCTGGAAGCGGGAGCCGCCCGGCCCTTCTTTGAGTCGCTGGGCCTTCCCCACGAGGAGGCGACCCTCCTCCTCCACCTCTTCGTACTGGCCTTCTCCTTTCTAGGGGGGCTCACCGTCTACCTGCTGGTGGACCGTCAGGCCTGCCTCGAGCTCCACGTCCAGCGCGCCAGGGCGGAAACCCAGCAACTCATCTCCCGCCTGGAGGAGGAGTTGCACGCGCGCCGGGAGAGCGAGTCCCGCTTCACGGCCTTTGCCGAAAACCTGCCCGGCATCGCCTTCCTGAGGGACCTGCAGGGAAGGTACGTCTGGGTCAGCGACGCTTGGGTCCGGGAAATCGGAGTCCCCCGGGAGAAGGTTCTGGGACGTACGCCCCGGGACATCTTTCCCTCCCCCGCCGCCGAGGACTTCCTGGCGATGGACGCCCGGGTGGTGGCCGAGGGACGGGCCATCCAAGAAGAGATGGGAATCTCCGGCCCCTCTGGCTACCGCGAGTGGCTGGAAACCTACTTCCCCGTTCCCGGACCGGACGGGAAGCCGGCGCTGGTGGGGGGCATCTCCGTCGAAATCACCAACCGGAAGAAGGCGGAACGGGATCTAAAGGATTCCGAGGCCCGCTACCGAAACCTCTTCGAAAGGAACCTGGCGGGGGTCTTCTCCATCCGCGCCGACGGCAGCATCGTGGAGATCAACGACGCCCTGGCGCAGATCTTCGGCTTTGCTTCGGCCCAGCAGGCCCTCTTCCATGCTAACTGGGAGATCTTCCGCGATCCGGCCCAACGGGAGGCCCTCTGGGAGCAGGTACGGCGGGAGGGTTCGGTCTCGGCCCTGGAGATGTCCCTCGAGCGCCCCGACGGGAAGAGGATGGACGTCCTCCTCAACGCTATCCTCTCCCGGGACATTTTGGCGCGGGAAGTCCTCACGGGAACCCTGGTGGACGTCACCGCCGCCAGAAGGGCGGAAGCGGAACTCCGGCGGACGGAGGCCCGTCTCAAGGCCTTCATGAGTCAGGTCCCCGGCATCGTCTTCATTCGGGACGCCGAGGGGCGCTACCTCTACGTCAACGCGGCCTGGGAGAAGCTCACCGGAATGAAGGCCGAGGAGGTGGTGGGCCGGACGGTGGAAGATCTCTTCTCTCCCGAGGAGGCGGCGGCCCTCCGGGAGGAGGACCGGAAGACGCTGGAGGGCCAGGTCCTACTCTGGGAAGAGGAGCCCGAGGAGGTGGGCGGAGTCACGCGCTTCTTCGCCTGCTCCAAGTTCCCCCTGCCGGGGGAGGAGGGAGACAAACCGCTCGTCGCGGGCATCTCCATTGACGTCACCGAAAGGCGGCAGAACCGGCTTGCCCTGGAGGCCTTCCTCGACCACCTCCCCGGACCGGCCTTCGTCAGGGACCGCGGCGGGCGCTACGTCTTTGTCAACCGCGCCTGGGAGGAGCTCATCGGCCTCCCCCGGAAGGAGGTCATCGGAAAAGGGCCGTCGGAGATCTTCCCTCCGGAGATCGCGGCGCCTCTCGAGGCCGAGGACCTCGAGACCCTAGAGGGGCGGACCCGCCTCTGGGAAGAGGAGCCCCAGCAGTTCGGCGGCGAGGAGCGGTGGTTTTCCTGTGCCAAGTTTCCGGTGGGCGGCACGCCGGAGAACCCCCTCTGGGTGGCCGGCCTTTCGGTGGACGTCACCGAGAGACGAAGGGCCCTGGAGGCACTCCGCGAGAGCGAGGAGCGGTACCGCGACCTGGTGGAGAACATCGCCGACAGCTTGGTCCTTCATGACCTTGAGGGGCGCGTCCTCTCGGCCAACCGTGCGGCGGCGGAGCTCATGGGGCTCTCCTCCGGCAGGGAGCTGGAGGGCCGGTTCCTTCAAGACCACCTCCCCCCCGAAAACCGCGGCCTCTTTCCGGCCTACCTCGAGGAGATCCGCCGGGAGGGGCGGGCCCAGGGGCTCATGAAGCTCGTGAACCTCCGGGGCGAGACCCGCATCGTGGAGTTCCACAACACCCTCAAACAAGAGCCGGGAAAGCCCCCGCTGGTCCGGGCCGTCGGCCGGGACATCACGGAGCTCCACCGGGCGGAGAAGGCCCTGAAGCGGTCGGAGCGCCGGTACCGCCTCCTCTTCGAAAGGAGCCTCGTGGGGGTCTACCGGATGGACCTCGACGGAAGGCTCCTGGAGTGCAACGAAGCCTTTGCCCGGATGTTCGGCTTCTCCACGCCGGAGGAGGCCGTCTCGGCCTCCCACTCCTTCACGGCGGTCCCCGAGGACTTCGAGGCCTTCCGGCGATCGTTGCTGGCGGTGGGGGCGGCGGCCAACGTGGAGAGCCGCGGCCGCCGGAAGGACGGCTCGACCTTCTGGCTTCTGGAGAACGCCGTCCTTCTGGAGGAGGAGCGGGGAAAGCCCACCGTCCTCGGCACCGCGGTGGACGTGACCTACCAGAAGGAGCTGGCGGCCCTGGAGGCCCGTTCCCGCTGGATGGAGACGCTGGCGCGTCTCGTCCAGGGCCTGGCCCACGAGGTCCGCAACCCCCTCTTCGCCATCGAACTCAACGCCACGGCCCTTTCCCGCTTCGCCGGACCGGCCTCGCCGGAGACCGCCCAGGCCCTGGGCTTCATCCAGGAGCACGTCCGGCGCCTGGACGGCCTGATGCGCTCCCTTCTGGAACTGGGCCAGAGCCTCACCCCCGAAGAGGTGGCGCCCACACCGGTCCGGGACCTGGCCCAGTCGGCCCTCACCGCCGCCGAGACCCTCGACCCTCAGGGCTTCCGAAGCCATCCCGTCCGGGTGGACCTGGCCCCCGGCCTGCCTCCCATCCCGGTGGCCCCCCGCAAGATCGCCCTGGCGCTGGGCCACCTTCTCGCCAACGCCTTCCAGGCCTCTCCCGCGGGGGCCGAGATCCTTCTCTCGGGAAAACGGGAGGGGGGCCATCTCCTCCTGGCCCTCGCCGACCGCGGTCCTGGCATCGCTTCCGGGGTCCGGGAGAGCCTCTTCGAACCCTTCGTGACCACCCGGGAAGGGCGGACCGGCCTGGGCCTCGCCCTGGCCCGCCACTACGCCTCCATCCACGGGGGGACCCTGGAGGTGGCCTCCACGGGGGCCGGGGGAACCACCCTCCTGCTGAGTCTGCCCTACGACGGGCTTCGGAGCTCCCGGGGGCTCCCTACGGCGCCTCCGGCAGGCCCCAGCGGTTCACCGGCACCCGAAGAAGGGTTCCCGAGCGGTCGCGAACGAGGATGAAGCCCTCCTCCAGTCCCTTGAGGAAGAGACGGCCCGTCAGGAGGACGTCCTTCCGGCAGTAGGACTCGATGAGGTCGAAGCGGCCCTCCCGGAACCAGGCCACCGACTGCACGCCGTCCGCCTCCTTCCCTTCCCCGAAGTTGGCCTCCGCCAGGGAGGCGAGGGAGAGGCGAACCCCCAAACGCTTCTTCAGGAATTCCAGCAGGTCCAAGGTCTTCACCCGGCTGAGGTCTTCGTGGGTGTAAGGGGAGAGCACCTCCAGGTCGAAGCGGCGGAGGTTGAAGCCCACCACCAGGGGGGCTTGGAGGAGGTCGCGCACCAGGTCCTCCGCCTCCTCCTCGAAGTAGGTCCGGAAGCGGTCCCGGTCCAGGTCCCAGGTGACCGCCAGGGCGAGGCCCATGGAGCGGATCTTCCCCCATCCCCCCACCTCCGCCGCCAGCCGCTGGGTCTCCAAGTCGAAGACCAGCCGGCCCGGCGGGGCTTTGCGCCTTCCCTTCTCGGCGCGCGCCCTCGCCTCGGGAAGCCGGGCCTCCGGGGGGCCCGGCGCCGGCTCCGCTTCCGCCAAACCGGCCAGGACCTCCGCCGTCAGCCGCGCCCCGGCCTTGTCCAGGGGCTTGTTCCCCGATCCGCACTTGGGGGACTGGACGCAGGCGGGGCATCCCCCCTCGCAGGGGCAGTCCCGGAGGAGAAGGGCCGTCGCCTGGAGAAGCTCCTCGAAGAGGGCGTACCCCTTCCGGGAGAGGCCCACACCGCCGGGATAGCCGTCGTAGACAAAGACCGCCGGTCCCTCCACCTGCGGGTGGTGGGGGTAGGAGATGCCCCCCAGGTCCCAGCGATCGGAGAGGGCCCGCAGGGGGAAGATGCCGATGAGGGCGTGCTCAAAGGCGTGGATGCCCCCCATGAAGTGCAGCCCCTTTCGGGCGCAGGCCCCCTCCAGGCCGGGAGGAAGGGCGACCCAGAAGCCCTCCGTCTCGAAGACCAGCGGCGGGGCCTCCAGCGGGTGCTCTGAGAGGACCTGGCCTCCGCGGAGGCTTTTCTTCACGTACCCGTGGATCCGCTCGGTGACCTTGAGGCGACCCAGGGACAGCCGGACTCCGGCGGCGGTGAGGCGGCGTTCCAGCACGGCGAGGATCTCCGTCTCCTTCTCCGCCCGGACTTCGGTGTAGTGGTCCACCGACCGGGCCCGGGCCTTCACCACCAGGTCGCGGTGGGAGACCTCCTCCACCTCGTAGGTGACCCCCTGCTGGAGGTAGACGGCCCCCTCGTGGCACTCCCGGTGGACCCGCACCCCGTCCACGGTGCCGATGGTCCGTCCGGCCCCGTCCACGATGCGGTAGCTCTCCCCGATGCCCCTGAGGCTCAGTTCCCGGTGGGGGTTGCGGTGGAGGGTGTGCCACCTCGTGCCGCTCCCGTCAAGGAGAAGCCCCCCTTCCCGGCCAAGGGCCTCCAGCGCTTCCCGCCGGGGCCCTTCGGGGGGGATCTCCCCGTCTTCGAGGGGCATCTCCCGCGCGGCGCAGAGGAGGTGGCCGGGAAGGAGGTAGGAGTTCTCCGGATCGAGGATCGCCTCCTCCAGCGGCCGGTCCAGGAGCTGGCCGGGGTGCTGGACGAAGTACTGGTCCAGCGCGTCCGGGAGGGCGATGAAGAAGACGGCGGCGGGGCTCTCCCCCCGTCCCGCCCGCCCCATCCTCTGGAGGAGGGACACCAGGGACCCGGGATAGCCCACCAGGAGGCAGGCGTCCAGGCCCCCCACGTCGATCCCCACCTCCATGGCGGAGGTGCTCACCACGCCGAGGAGGCTCCCCTCGAAAAAGGCCGCCTCGATACGCCGCCGCTCCGACGGCAGGAAGCCTGCCCGGTAGGAGGAGACGGTCTTCCGGTAGCGCCGGTCCTTCTCGCAGAGCCACGAGTAGATGAGTTCGGTAACCCGGCGGGCCTTGGTGAAGGCCAGCGTCCGCCGTCCCTCTTTCAAAAGGCGGTCCATCACCTCCACCGCCAGCGTGTAGGGGCTCCCTTCCGAGGAGAGGAGGTGGAGGCGGCGGGGCGGACGGGGTCCCCCTCCCTCGGTGACCGCCAGGGCCTCCCGACCCGCGAGGGTCCGGAAAAACTCCCCCGGGGAGGCGAGGGTGGCGGAGGTGGCCACCCACCGGGGCTCCGCTCCGGCGGCCGCCAGCACCCGCTGGAAGCGCCAGAGGAGGTGGTGCACGTTGGCCCCGAAGACCCCCCGGTAGACGTGGGCCTCGTCCAGGACGACCAGGCGGAGCTTCGGGAAGTACTCCCGCCAGTTCTCCCGGTAGGCCAGGAAGGCCAGGTGGAGCATGTCGGGGTTGGTGATGAGGACCGGCGGGGGCTTTTTCTGCAGGGCCTTCCGGCGGGAAGCGGGGGTGTCGCCGTCGTAGACCTCCGCCCGGAAACCGGAAAAACCCAGGCGTTCGGCAAAGGCGTTTACCTTGGCGCACTGGTCCTGGGCCAGGGCCTTGTAGGGAAAGAGGAAGAGAAACCGCGCCTCCGGGTCCCGCCGCCAGGCGTGGAGGGCGTAGATCTGGTAGACGAGGCTCTTCCCGCTGGCGGTGGGGGTGGAGACGATCACGTCCCCCCCCTGCAGCAGGTGGCGAAGGGCCTGACCCTGATGGGAGAAGAGCCGCCCAGGACCCGCGGCCTCGAGGGCCCTCCGGAGGCCCTCCTCCAGGTCCACCGGGAGCGGTTCCAGCCGAGCCTCCGCGGGGGGCAGATCAAAGGTGGCCTTGACGGCCTTCTCAAAGCCGGCGAAGGCGCCGGGGTTCCAGAGAAAGCCTCCCGGCACCTCCTCCGCCGCGCGGCGCTTCATGGCCGGTCTTTCCGTCTCACCAGCCGGCCCCTCCCGGGACCTTGCGAAGATAGAAGATGTCCTTGCGCAGTTCGTAGCCCTGGCTCTGGAAGAGGGCCAGGCTGGCTTCGTTCCAGTCCTCGATGAGGCAGGCGACGATCCCCCTTCCCCGGCGGAGGAGGAGGGCCTCTCCGGCGGCGATGAGGACCTTTCCCACCCCCCGCCGGCGGAAGGAGGGCTTCACCGCCAGGCGGTTGATCCAGCCTTTCCGGCCGTCGTCGGTCAGAAGGACAACCCCCGCCAGGATTCCCTGCGAGAAGGCCCCCAACAGGACCGCCGAGCCCCTTCGAAGCTCCTCGGCCATCCGGGGCGGGGTGTCCCTCCCCTCCGGGTGGAAGGGCAGGCCCGCCTCGGTCCAGAGGGCGTGGACGGCGGGAAGGTCGCCCTCGCCAAGTTCTTTGATTTGAATATCCTTTATTTCCAGTATATTGTCTGTCACTTCTTCACCTTCTGGATGAAGGCCCGAACGGTCCGCCCTTCCTGGTGATAGCCGAGGAAGCGGTGGCCGGTGGAGCGGCAGAAGGCGGGAAGGTCGGCCTTCACCCCCTGATCGTCGGCCAGGATCTCCAGGAGGCCGCCCTCCGGAAGGGCTTCCAGGGCCTCGGCGGTCTTCACCACCGGCAGGGGGCAGAGGAGGCCCCGGGCATCCAGGAGGCGGTCACCAGAGCCGGGGCTGGGGGTCGTCGTCTCGCCGTCCACGGGGCTTCTCCTCCCTCTCGGGCTCCTTTGGCACCGGATCGGGACCCCCGCCGGGCCGCACCCGGTAGTAGCTCTTCCTCAGGACGTTGTCCCGCGCCGAGGTGAAGTCCCCCTCGGCCTCCGCGCTCCTCTCGAGGCTGGTCAGGCAGTTCTGGAGCTTGGCGTCGAGGTTGTCCAGGTGGTGGAAGAAGACCGCCTCCGGCGTCTGGGGATCCACGGCGCTTCCGAAGCCCTCGGCACGGTCCCCCTGGTGGCTCAGGACGATGTGGACGAGGTGGCGGAGCTTGCTTTCGGGAAATCCCGGCAGGGAGGCGGCCAGCTCCTCCGCCAAACGGGCTCCCAGGTAGATGTGGCCGAGGAGCTTGCCTTCGGTGGTGTACTCGAAGCCGGGCCGGCTGCTGATCTCCACCGCCTTGCCGGCGTCGTGAAAGAAGCAGGCGCAGAGCAGGAGGCCGAGGTCGAGTTGCGGGTAGAGGGGAGCCAGGGCCTTCACCCCCCGGGCCAGGCTCAGGGAGTGTTCCAGAAGGCCCCCCACCCAGGCGTGGTGCACCGACTTCGCCGCCGGGGCCTGGCGGAAGGCCCCGAAGTGGGGGGACCTCCGGAAGGCCTCCAGAAGCCGCCGGTAGTCCGGGTCCTCCACGGACGCGATCAGGGCCTCCGCCTCCTCCACCATCTCGCCGTCGCCCCGGCGGCTCCGGGGGGAGAAGAGAGACGGATCCGCCTCTTCGGGAGGGACGGGCTCGGCGCTGGAAAGGGTGAGTTGGAGGGTCCCCTGGAAGCGGTCCACCCGGCCCTTGAGCCGGTAGGGGCCTCCGGGCTTCAGCACGGGTGCCAGTTCCTTCACGCGCCCCTTCTTTCCGTCTCCACTGTCCCAGAGCTTGGCGGGCAAGGGGCCCTCGGCGTCCTGGAAGGTCCCCTCCCAGTAGGGCTCCCCGGCCTTGGTCTGCCGCACGGAGGCCGAGACGAGCCACAGGACCGCCTCGAAACGTTGCCCTTCTTCCAGTTCCCTGAGGGAGCGGCCCATCCTCTCGCCTCCTCTCTGGAGGCAGTCTAGCGAAAGGAGAACCACCGCCGCAAGGTGCTTTGCGCGAGAAAGGACGCACGGCGGAGAAAAAAGTGCAAAGTAGAAAGTAAAAAGAAAAAGCCCTCCCCGATCTCCCTGATCTCCCTGTTCCGGACTTTGGTTTCTTCCTCACCACCTCATCTCCTCCTGACCTCATCACGGCATCACTTCCCAAATTCCGCGATGGATGGGTCTTGCCTTCGGTGGTGCAGGTGCTTCACGACGGAAAAGCTTTTTCTCCCAAACGGGGAGGGGCCATTCCCTCCCCGCTCCACGGGCAAAGCCCGTGGAGCCTCACCCCACCCCTCACGCCTTCTTCGCCTTCGGCTCGAATGCCCCCAATCCCTTG
>Ga0209018_1001053_pt1 | contig 23478 bp, 14 predicted proteins | sample YNPBryBLVA2012_FD_185814 | JGI IMG/M metagenome (GOLD analysis project Ga0209018, IMG submission 185814) | Anoxygenic and chlorotrophic microbial mat microbial communities from Yellowstone National Park, USA - YNP Bryant BLVA 2012 (SPAdes)... ...
GTTGCTGGTTACCAAGCTGCCGCACTACACCCTGCCGCTCTACCCCGCCCTGGCGCTGCTGTGCGCCCGTGGTGTGTTTGACATCCGGGCCGCCTGGCTCCCATTCCTGCACACGCGCCTGGGCCGGACCGCGCTGTGGGGCTGGGTGGCGCTCAGCGAGCTGATCGCGGTCGGACTACCGCTTGCAGTCGCCTGGCTCGGCAGACTGGACGCCGGGGCAGCCGTGCTGACAGCGTTCGGCGTGTCGGTGGCCGCAAGTCAGGCGCTGCTGATCGCGCTGGCTGTCAGGCTGCGTGAAACACGCATCGCTCAGTCGCAGTGTCTGGCGCTGGTCGCATCCGCCTTCGTCTCGCTGGCTCTCTTCCAACTGAGCCTGCCGCACCTGCGCGCCCTCTGGCTCAGCTCGCGGCTGGTCGCCTGCGTGCGGGCCATCGATCCGCCGGCGCGGCGCCCGCTGGCCGCTGTCGGCTATCACGAGGACAGCCTGGTCTTCCTGACCAGGGGGCGCATCTGGAAACTGCAAGCGGCACAACTGGCGGAGTGGCTGGACGCTCATCCCGACGGGCTGGTCGCGATCACGACCACGTCGCGCTGCGATCTGGTCCTGCGCCGGGTCGCGGCGGTGGAAGGCTTCAACTACTCCACTGGGCGCTGGCAGACGATCGAGCTGCTTGAGCGGCCCCCGTGAGCCGATCGCACCCCCCTCACGTCGATTCGAGCGAGCTGGCGGGTGCCCCGCGGTGCCCGCGGCTGGCCGGCAGCAAGCGCCCCCGCCCCGCCGTGAAACTCAGCCGCGGGTAATACTCAGGCCCCAGTCGGCCGACGACGACGTGCATCCAGAGCAGCGCCAGCCCGGCGCCGGCCAGCACGTCCGACAGAAAATGCCGCTCGATGGCGACCCGCCCCAGGCAGGTCACCACCGCCGGCAGCACCAGGAGCCAGCGGCTGCGCGGAAAGTAGAGCCCCAGCAGAACCAGCAGCAGAGCCGTCATGGCCGCATGCCCGGAGGGCAGCGAATCCAACTGGAGCCGCGGGTCGCCGAACGCGTCGAAGTAGTAGGCGCCGTGCCCGTGCAGGAACCCGGCGTCAGGCCGCGCGCGCCCGATCAGCAGCTTCAGGGCGTGCAGGGCGCCGGCGCACCCGACCAGCGCCACGCCGAAACCGGTCAGCAATCGCTTCCGTGCCGGCTGCGCCAGCAGCAGCACGGCCAGTCCGGCAAACGTCCACCACGCAAACAGATGCGCCGGCATCTTGAACACGCGCCGCATGTAGCTTCCATGGGGCGCCAGGCCGGCGAACCAGTTCAGCGTCGCCTCATCGAAGGGTAGCGCCGCAAGGGCGAGAAAAAGGCAAGCCGCGCCGAGCAGCAGCAGGCCGCCACGGTATCCCGATGGCCGGCGGTCCGCCCTGCTCAAGCCCCGCACGAGATTATGACCCGCAGCCGACAGAGTCTTGCCGCTCGCCCGACTGTCCACCGAACACCTCCGTGCCCGCGCCGGCGCGCTTCCACGTCCCCATCTGTACGGCCCAGGGCGATTATATCCGCGGCACGCAGGCATGGGCGGCCCGACCGACCGCCAGCGGCGGGTGCGCGACCGCCGGCAGGAAGGCCGCAGCCGGCGCGTCGTCACGGCCGCAGTGCATGAGATTGGACTCGACGACCCAGGCGCAGACGGTCCACACTGATCCCCTTCCGCATGGCGCGCGTGTATGAAGGCGCGCCGGCAGGCCCGCGACTGCCCCGGTTGCCGCCGGGGCAGAGCCTGGGCGCTACATCTCCGTCGTCCCGTCGTTGGCCGGCGTCGTGCTGAAAGGTCCGGCGCTACTGGGGGCGAATCGCATCCAGAAGGCGCTGCACTCCGGGATAGTCAGGCGTGAGGCGCGTCGCGCGGAAAAGGCCGGCTCCCGCTCCGCCCGGGCCGCCCGGGAAACCGAACGGCCGGCCGCCAGGGGGGCCGACGCGCCGGTCGCCGGGTGGTCCCCAGGGGCCGGCGGCGGGCGGACCCCACGCCCCGACTCCCGGCGGCCCCCAGGCCTGGCCCCCCGGGCGCGTTGACGGTGCAGTGGCTGGCGGGCCGTCTGGCCCCTCGGAGCCGGGACGCCCTTCCCGGAACCAGCGGCGGCCGGGGCCGTCGCCCGGAGGTCCCGGCAGCTCCCGCGCCCTGCTGCGCTCGACGAATGGATTGACGTATTCCCAAACCGTCTTGCCGTCGGCGGTGACTTCGAAGATCCGTCCCTGTTCGCCCGAGCAGATCAGCGTGTTCCCGTTGGGCAGCCGCTCGGCGCCGGAAATGTGGCTGGAGAAGAAATCGCTCCTGTTCGGGGCGGTGTATTCCCAGGTCGGCCGGGAAGGGCCGAACCCCTTGCCACGCTCCAGGCGATAGTTGCCGGCCGCGTCGATCGGGGGCGCGATTTCGACTACGGAGGAATAGGCGCCGTCGGGCCGACCGGGGCCGTTATTGAACACCAGCAGATGCCCGGCGCCGGGTCGGCCTTCCGGAATCCAGCGCACATCGTGCTGGGCGAAAAGCATCTGATCCTGCACGCCGCCGGCGCCGTAGGCCCGCGGGTTGCCCCAGCGATAGAGCAGATCGCCGCCCTTGCCGTAGCGCCCGCCGCTGTGCCCCGCCGCTTCCTGTGTGCTCGTGCTGTGGTCGATGATCCAGATCTCGTTGAAGGTGTGCACGCTCAGCGCGATCTGATCGAGCCGCGGGTTGTGATCGATCGAGTTCGTGTGACACCAGTCGGCCTGCATGCCCGGCCCGCCAGGCCCGGGACCGAAGCGCGGCGGTCGCTGCTGCGGCACTGCCGGCTGATCCGGCGGCTCCATCTGCTCCGGCTCGGCACCGCCGACGTAGCCCAGAGCGCGCAGCCGGCGCAGCTCCTCCGGCGTCTCGCGCGGCCCGGTGCGGCGATAGTTCAGATCGACCAGTTCCGGGTGTTCGGCAACGATGCCGTAGTTCGGCCTCGTGGGGTCGAAATCCTGGACGAGGTGATCCCAGACGTGCCACTCCCAGACGATCTTGCCGTCGCTGGCGCCCGCGGGCTCCACTTCGATGATGCAATCGGGCCACAGCTCGTCGCCGGTCATCAGTTCCGGGTTGCGGCCGGCGGCGAGCGCCTCGGCGCGTGTCTTCTTCTCCCAGGCGATGAGCAACACGTTGCCGTTGGGCAGGGGCCTGATGTCATGGTGCTGGCAGTGGTGCTCATTGGCGTAGACGAACTGCCACAGAAGCCTGCCGTCGGGCGCGATCCGTTCCACCCGCCCGCCGATGCCGCCGCCGCCGAAGTGCCGGTTTCCCGGCTCGCGGGCGGCCCGCAGCAGGCTGCCGTCGTCGAGCAGGTGAACCGCCTGGCCCGGCTCGTATCTGCTCGGCCAGGAGTGAACGAGTCGGCCCTCAAGATCGACCAGGTACGTCGTCGTCGAGTTGAGCGGCGCGAAAAGCGTGTAACCCGGACACGCCGCATCGGTGTTGAGAACCAGTCCGCGTTTCGCCGCGCCCGCCCTCGCTGCGGGCCCGCCCGGCAGTTCCTGTCGCGGGGCCCCGGACGTTGCTGGGGGTTGTTCGTCGGGCCATTGTGCAGCCGATTCTGCACGCTGAGCGAGCGCCGGCGGCCGAAGGCCCTCCTCGGCGCAGGCGTATACCGCCAGCCAGCCGCCCAGCAACGAAACCCCGGTCTGAGCGACCCATCCCCGGCGAACGGCGTGGCGTGTGCGCATGCGACTGCCCTTTCGTGCCGAGTCTGACCATCCGGGCAACTGCGAGGTCCTCCGCGCCCGGCGTGCCTTATTGAGGTAAGACGAGCCAGCAGGCCCTTTATTCGGGGCGTATGTCCGTCCCCGGCAAGGCCCCTGACGGCGGCGGCCGTCGGACTAATCCCGCTGGAGGCCGGCGAAGTCGATCAAGTCCACGTCGCTGTCCCCGTCCAGATCGCCCGGTCCGCAGCCGGGACCGGTCTCGCCCCCCGGCCCGGCCATGCACTCGCCGAACGCTTCGAGGTCGTCCGCATCGACATCCCCGTCGCCGTCGAGGTCGGCGATCCGGTGGCCGACAGCCACCACCGCGTGCGGACAGTCGCTCGTCGGGATCTGCGTAATCTGCTGGACAGCCGCCTGCTCCGCCGACGACAGCGCCGCCTTGAACGCGCAACCGAGCCCCATGGCGCCGGCCTGCACCAGGATGCCACCGGCCGCAAAGCCGGTCTCCAACCGCTGGTACCAGACGCCCAGGCCCGACTCGGTCAGGCACAGCAGGATGTAGCAGGGCGCGGCAGGGATGTCCGGCAGCGCCTGCCGTATGGCATCCCGCACGTCAACGTCCCGGACCAGCTCCAGGCGATGATCCCGGGTAGCGAGGTTGGAGCCCACCCGGTTGCAGTAGCGCCAGACGCGGTCCGTGACGACGTAGATGCGATTGGTCAGGAAGTAGCCCGCCATCCAGGAGGGGACGGTCAGGCCGCCGCGTCCGTTGGCCGTCCAATGCGGGGTGCAGCCGTAACCCGCCCAGAGGAGCTGGGAGAGCTGCTGGAGCGTGAGGTCCAGGTCGGGGCGGAGTCTGTCGCGCAGGTGCAGGCCGGCGAGAACCTCTTCGAAGTGGTCCGGGCCGTCCGTTGCCGGGCTGGGCAGCGAGGCGTCGGAGGACACTGCTGCAAGCTGGTCGGTCAGGCCTGGGACGGTGTTGATCCCGAAGTTCAGGTCCGACTGCTGAGGGCAGCTCGCCACCTGCGAAGCGCTGCCGGTCCACAGCGACACGGAAGCCCACAGCGCCAGGACGTACGAGACGCCGGCGTCGAAATCGCGCTCGCGGTCATAGTTGATCCGGAAGGCGTTGGCGACCGTGCCCGCGGAATAGTACTCCAGCGAGTGATCCTCGGGGTGGTAGATATAGGTGGCGTTGGGAGTCTTCAGGTATATGGTCCGGTAGCTCCCCGTGACCGGGGCCTTCCCGGCCGCCCACAGGACGTTTGCGATCTGCTGGTCCGTCGCCGTACCGCCCAGCCCGGAGTGGCGGGATACCCTGCTGTTCAGGCAGATTTCCGTCGAATTGCCCGTCACGATCGGTGGCGGGAGCGGACCAGGTTCCTCGGCCCGCGTTCCGCGGCTGACGAGGTACGCGCCGGCGGCAAGCCCGCCCAGCCCGAGTGCCGCGGTCTTGCAGAAGTGCCGGCGGCTGATCGCGCCGCTTGTGTTTCCAGTGCCTCTTCCACCTGCCGTCATCGAAGGACTCCTGCGCCAAGGCCTCTCGGCGAGCGACCTGCCTCCGCACATTCTACCGCGAAAACCGGTGATTCGCTGGCTGTTCTTGAGCTGTCGCCCGTCCGGGGCGGCAACTCGCGCGGGGCACCCTTCTGCCACTCAAGCGCCCGGACGCCGCGCGGCGCGGCGGCGCTGGTCGGGTGACCGGTTCGTCTCGGGCGCCCGGGCTGAGGGCCTGCCGGCCGCACGCGGGAGCCGCGGCGGCTCGATCAACAACAGCTTCGATCACGCCGTTGCGGGCCCGCCGCAATCTGCCGCCGGAAACCGCTTCGCGTGAGAAAGCGGCCGCAGCCGTTTGACGCCCGGCCAAATCGTACTATACTCGTACTGATTCCAGGCGCCGCATCCGGCCCTGGATGCCAACCGAGTGCGCGGTGTCGCGCGCCAATCCCTCAGCTCCAATTGAAGGAGAACGGACTTGAAAACTCGCACCAACCGTCTTGGCGTCTGCGCCGCGCTGGCGCTGGCCCTGGTCGCTCCCGCAGCCCTGGCCGCCAACTACACCGTGGACTGGATGCAGATGGCGCCCACACCGTTCGGCTCGGCGCCGCCCTTCAACGCCTCCTACAACCTGACCGGTGTCGGCACCGTCCAGATGGCCTACACCTCGCATCCGGACTTCACCGAAGCCCGCTTCACCCTCCCGGCCCTGGCGACCGGGACGCTCAGCTACGGCGGCGACACCTACGCCTGGACCAATCACGAGGCGCTGGCCCGGACGAACTGGGGGTACTCCGGCGTGCTGAACTCGTCGTGGCAGGTGACCTACACCTTCCCGGGCACCGTGGCGGCAGGCCAGATCATCCTGGGCGTGCAGGGGCTGGGTCGGCGTGACCCGCTTCCAGGCGAGAATCCTGCCGACTGCATCACCGTCGCCACTGTGCAGCAGAACGGCACTCATCTGGGCGACTGGACCGGCAGCCTGAACGTGGGACCGACGCTCTTCACCCCCGCCTCCGGCAGCTTCACGATGATGAACTCGCTGACCGGCCCCGGCGGCCAGGATCCATGGTGGAACACCGGCCTCGCCCTCGTCCGCATCGACGACCCCGTCAGCTCCCTCACCGTGCGCTTTGACCAGACCAGCGGCGACGGCGTCGGCGTGAACATCGGCGTGATTCCCGAGCCGGCCAGCGCGGCGCTGCTGGGCGCGGGCGGCCTGCTGGCCGTGCTTCGTCGTCGCAAGCGCTGACCCTCGGGCGTCTCTGGTCCTCGCGGACCGACGTTGAATCGGCATCCTCCGCGCACGCTGTCGTCGGGCTCTTCCCGCTCACGCAGCGCACGCGGAGGTCCATCGCGCCGGCGACCGCGACAGATGTGCCGCCGGGGCGGCCGCCGGCGACGCGGGCGGCCGTTCAGGCGCGCGCCGGCAGCAGCATCGCTGCCACGTCTTCCGACGCGGCCGCGAGCTTGATCGGGCGGGCGGGCACGCCGACCACGGTCGCCATCGGCAAAACGTCATCGATGACGACCGCACCGGCGCCGATGATCGACTCGCAGCCGAGCGTCACCTTCGGAATCACCGTCGCCCCGATGCCGACGAAAACGCCGGGCTCAACCTTGACGCGGCCGGCGATGCGCACCCCCGGGCAGATGTGCGAGCCTTCCCCGATCATCGTCTGGTGGTCGATGATGCAGCCGGTGTTCAGGATCACCGAGTCGCCGATCTGGCAATTGGCGCACACCACCACCCCGGCGGCGATCACCACGTTGCGACCGATGGTCGCGTTGTAGGCCAGGGTGGCCGAGGGATGCACGGCGTTGATCAGCTCCAGCCCAAGCTGATCGACCTGCCGGGCCAGACCGCGCCGCGTGCCGTTGTCGCCGATGGCGATGATGACCCCGTCGATCTCCAGTTCGGCGCGCAGCCGTTCCAGGTCGTCAGTGCCGCCCAGCACCGGAAAGCCGTCCACGCGTCGCCCGTGGATCTCGCAGTTGTTATCGAGAAAACCGACCACTTCGTAGCGGCGTTCGTGAAGCAGGATATCGAGGACGACCCGGCCGTGCCCGCCGGCGCCCAGGATCAGCACACGGGTCTTGCTTCTGCCGCTGGATGGCATGCCACTCCTGATATCGGGTCGCCGCCTGGGGTTGCCCGAATCGGCGCAGGGCGCGGCAGCAAAGCGCTGGCGCGCCGGCCGGCGCCGCCGCGCGGGCGGCGTCGCAAGGGGGTGTGCGGCCGGTGGCGGCGCCCGCAAGTCCGGCGCCGACATCGGCCGATAATACGTTTCGAGGCGAATCGAGCGTGGCGCGCGTCGGCGCCGAACCGCGCGTGACCGGGGACGTATTGCCGCTTGCCCGGCAGATTCACCCGCCGGCCCGGGAGCCGCGGTTTGACACGCGACGCCGCCGCCGCTTAACTTCAGCCGCTCTGGAGCACGGAAGTCGCGCTTTTGCCAGCGGTTGTGGGCGGCGTGGGCCCTACAGGATCCGAAGTCTCGGATGCCGCGGCCGCGAGCGGCGCGACTGATTCTCGGTGAGCGCTCTGCGATGTCGAATCAGCACAACACCCGGACGGCGTTCTGCACGTTCTGCGCCTGCGCCCTGTGGGCCGGTCTGTCGGCGGGCTGCGCCCTGGTCCCGCCGCGGAGCTTCCTCGACCCCACCGCCGTGGGAATGTTCCCGCTTGATTATCGGGAGGGCGGCATTCGGCGGGTGCTGACGCCGCGCGACGGCCCGCTGGGACTGGCCAGCGCGGTCGAGCCGACGGCGGAGGACCTGGTGGTGGACTACTCCGAGTACCGCATCGGCCAGCAGGATGTGCTTACCGTCAACATCGATGATTTCCAGCGCATCGGCATGACGTTTCAGGTGGCACTGGAGGTCAGTCCCAGCGGCTACATCCGCTTGCCGCAGCTCGGGGCGATCCGCGTGTTGGGCATGACCGAGCACGAGCTGGAGCAGGAACTGCGCACGCGCCTGCAAGAGGCCGGCATCCTGACCGACCCCATCGTGCAGGTGTTCGTGACCAACCGGCGCAGCAAGGTGTTCAACGTCGTCGGGTCGGTCACGCGCCCCGGTACTTACCCGCTGGCCCAGCCCGACACGCGCCTGCTCGACGTTCTCGGCATGGTCGGCGATGTCGGACCATTGACCAAGCGGCTGTACGTCGTGCGGCGGACGGGGCCGGGTCCGGCCGCCGAGCTGGCGCCCCAGGCCGAGCCGCCGCCGCGCGAGTCGGAGCTGGTCATCCCGCCGCCCGGGCAGCAGCCCGAGCCGTTCGAGGGCGCGCTGCTGACGCGTTTCGGGGAGGCGCCGACCGGCCCGTGGTCGCAGGAGCCGCAGACGCAACCGACGCGCCGGGAGCTCAACGAGGTCATCGCCCCGCGCGGGCAGATCGCGGAGCCGGCGACGCAGCCGGCGCCGGAGCAGCCCGGCCGCCGTTTCGCGCCGCTGATCTTCGATCCCACGACCGGCACGCTGAAGGAGGCTCCGGAAGAGGCGGTGGCCCAGCCGGAGCCTGCGCCGCCGGTCCAGGAACCGTTCGTGTGGGAGGAGGTCCCGGAATACGAACTGTCGCAGCGGGTGATCGAGGTGGACGTCGAGGCCCTGAAGGCGGGCGACCCGCGCTACAACATCGTCGTGCGCGACCGCGACCTGATCAACGTCCCGGTGGACACGGCGGTGTTCTACATGATGGGCGAGGTGGCGCGCCCCGGCGTGTACAGCTTCGGCGGGCGCGAGATCACGATCAAGCAGGCCCTGGCCACGGCGGGCGGGTTCGCCCCGCTGGCCTGGCCGTCGCGCTGCGAGATCATCCGGCGTGAGGCGGGCACGCTCAATCAGGTGACGATTCCGGTCAATCTGGACCGCATCTTCGCCGGGCTGGCGGATGACGTACTGCTGCGGGACGGCGACATCGTCAACGTGGGCACGGATATCGTCGCCCCGTTCCTGTTCGTGATCCGCAACTCGTTCCGCTTCACGTACGGGTTCGGATTCGTCTATGACCGCAATTTCGCCGATGAGGACGCCGTCAGCGCGAAGATCAACCCGGACACGCTGCGCCGGCAGGAGCGCGCCCAGCGCGGCCTGCCGTTCTAGGGCCATGGAGGCGGGCGCTCCTCGCCCCCGGCACTGGCGGTCCGAGTGCAGTTGATCGGCCGGTCAGGGCCTTCAGCAGGCGGCAGGTGGAAACGTGAGCAGGTGAGAGCATAGGCCGGGGGCGTGAAGTTCCGGCTGAGGTGTCGCATCTCCGTGCAGTCTGCAACGGCCATGGCTACGACCCCGACGATGCCGGCGCCGGTCACTCTTCGCTTCGACCGCGCAGCGCAGGTGCGCGCGCTGATCGTCGGGCTGGCCTTCAGCGCCGTCTTCTACAACGTGCTGCTGGGCCTGATGCATACCTGGTACGAGAAGCCGGACTGGTCGCACGGCTGGCTGATCCCGTTCTTCAGCGTCTACCTGGTGTACCTGCGCTGGGAGCGCGTGCGGCGCGTCCGCATTGCGCACACATGGGTCGGGCTGCTGCTGCTGCTGGCCGCCCTGGCCCTGTACCAGTACTCGGTGTGGGGACTGGTGATCAGCTACCTGCGACCGCTGTCGCTGCTGCTGTGCCTGCTGGGGGTGATCATCTTCCTCTGCGGCCTGCCCATCGTGCGCGAAATCTGGGTGCCCTGGCTCTACCTGTTCTTCGCCGTCCCGCTGCCGCCGGGCGTGTATTTCCGGCTCACCGATCCGCTGCGCCGCCTGTCGGCGCTGGTCGCCACCAGCATCCTGGATCTGTTTCCGAGCCTGGACATCGAGCAGGTCGGTTCGACAATCTCCTACGTGTATCAGGGCCAGACCGGGGCACTGGGAGTGGCCGACGCCTGTGCCGGCATGCGCAGCACCATCACCCTCTGCGCGCTGGGCGTGGCCGTGACGTTCGTTTCCGAGCGTCCGTGGTGGCAGCGCGTGCTCATGATCGCCGCCTGCGTGCCGATCGCCGTCTTTGCCAATTTCATCCGCGTGACGATCACCTGCGTGCTGCACATTTTCGTCGATCCCAGGTACGCCGAGGGCACCTACCACACGCTCCTGGGGCTGGCCACGCTGCTGATCGCCTTCGCCCTGTTCGGCGGGCTGGGCTGGCTGCTGAACCACCTGTTCGTCGAGGAACCCTCCGGCGCGGAACAGTCCGCAGGCGGGCCGCCATGAGGCACACCGCTCCGTCAGGCGAGGAGACTGCGCGAGCATGAGCGACCGGTCCCCGACGCCCGAAGCAATCACGCCGGCGCCGGAAAGCTCCGCGGCTGCGGCCGGTGCCGCGGACCGCATCCGTGCGGCGCCCGCCACACGCAGCCCGACCACGCCGCGCTTCTACGTCTGCGTGGGCATCCTGGTGGCGGCGGCGATCAGCATGCAGGGCATCGCCCGGGCGCTGGGCACGTACTTCCAGAAACAGGCCGTGCCCTTGAAACGTCCGCTCAGCGCGCTGGACCGCAATAAGCTGCGACCCTACGAGCCGCATCGTCACCAGCCGCCGCCGCTGAGCGACGAGACGGTTGAGAACCTGGGCACGAAAGAATACCTGGCATGGAACCTGCGCGACCGGACGCGGGAGGCTGACGCCCCGGACGCGGTCGTGCGCCTGTTCGTCACCTACTACACCGGGAAGCGTGATCCGGTGCCCCACGTGCCCGAGGAGTGCTGGGCGGCAGGCGGGTGGGAGCAGCTCGCAGGCAGCGAGGCCCGCGTGACGGTGACCGCGGCGGACGGTCGGCCGGTGACCATCCCCGTAACCCTGCTGGAGTTCGCCCCGCCCGGTCGGCGCGGCACGCGGGGGGCTGCCGCCGGGGAGGGCGCGCCACGCCTGGTGGTGGCGTACTTCTTCTACGCCAACGGCCAGTACGTCAACTCGCGGCTGGGCGTGCGCCGGGCGGTGGCGAACCTGCGCGACCGCTACGCGTACTATTCGAAGATCGAGCTGTCTTTTCACGACGATGGCGCGGGTCGGCTGGCCGACCGCGAGCAGACCCTCGCGGCCACCAGTCGCTTTCTCAATGTGCTGATGCCGGTGCTGTGGCAGGATCACTATCAGGACTGGGAGGCGCTGCGGCGCGGCGCGGCTCCCGTGGTTCTTGACCGCTAGGCTGGGCGAGGAGTGCCAATCATGGCGCAGCGCCGACTGAACAAGAAGCTGGTCGCGTTTCTGACGGTCGCCGGCATGCTGCTGGCCGTGGTCGTTGTCACCATCGCGGCCTTCAATGCCAGCCGCCGCGACCCCGCCGTCATCGCCGAGAAGGCCCGCGCCGCCGAAGCCCGCGGCGACCTGGAGGATGCCAAGCTCAAGTACCGCCAGGCGTTTGAAGTCGGGCGGGACGCCCGCTACCTGATCGCGGCGGCGCGCTGCGCCTATGAGCAGGGCGAGGCGCTGGAGACGTTCGGCCTGTTGCAGCGGGCCTATTCGCAGTCGCCCCGCGATCCCCAGGTGTTGAACGCCCTGCTGGAGCGCTCGTGGGAGATGTGGCTGCCGCGCACGCGCGAAAGCCTGGACTACGCCGCCAACCTGCTCGAACAGCAGCCGGACCACGTCCTGGCCCTGGTGTGGAAGGCCGAGGTGCTGTACGCCCTCAGTGAGCAGGAGCCGGCGAAGAAGCCCGAGGCGGACGAAGCGCTGCGGCGGGCGGCCGAGCTCGATCCCACCAGCCAGTACGTGGCCGTCGCCCAGGCCCGGCGCCTGCTGCGCCAGACCTACGATGCCCTGGTGGCCGAGGCGGCCCGCGCGGGCCGGGCCATCGATCCGGCCGCACTCTTGCAGGAGGCCGGTCGGCGAACCAGTCAGCAGCGGGTGGAGACGCTGCGGCCGGCAGTCGAAGCCCATCCGGATGACGTGGCGCTGCGCACCCAGTTGGCGCAGGCGCTGGAGGACGGCGGGGACGGGCCGGCGGCCCGGGAGGTGCTGAAAGCGGGGCTGGCGCGGCAGCCGGAGGAGGCCGACCTGCACTACACGATCGCCCGCTTCGCACTCCAGGAGGCCGAGCAGCAGGCGCGGGAGGCCGCCCGCCAGGTCACGGGCGCCGGTCAGCCCCCGGCCGCGGACGCCCGTGCGCGCAGCGAGGAGAGCTATCGGGCGGCGATCGACGCCGCGCTCGTCGAACTGGGCCTGGAACACGCCAATCGCGCGATCGAGCTGGACAAGGCCTATTACGAGGCGTACACGGTCCGGGCGCACCTGTGGCAGTTGAAGTCGGTCAAGGACGGGACCTGGAGCGCCGACCCGCGCGCCTGCCAGCGCCAGATCCTCGACGCCTTCGTCAGCGCGCTCAATGACACGGTCGGACTGAAAACACGCCGGGCCCGGCTGGGTGTGCGGGCCCGCCTGGACATGCTGCTGGCGGCCTTCGAGATGGCCCGCCACTACTTCCTCACCAGCGGCGATGAGGCGATCCGCGCCCAGAGCCGCACCTACTTGCGCCAGTTCCAGCAGCGGGCCCGCATCGAGGCGCCCGAAGACGGCCGCACGGCGCTGATGACCGGGTACCTGGAGGCGCTGGACGGCGACCGGCGGCTGGCGGTCAACGCCTTTCTGGAGGCGGAGAAGACCGAGAACTTCCGCGAGACGGCGCGGAGCGAGCTGGTCCGGCTCTACCGCGAGCTGGGCGAGACGGGACTGTCGCTGCGCTACACCGACGCGATGCTGGAGGCCTGCCGGCGCGAGCAGCGCACGCCGCCGCCCTGGCTCTACGCCAACAAGGCCGAACTGCTGCTGCTGCTCGACCGCAAGCAGGAAGCCCTCGACCTGCTGGACTCGATCGCGACGCTGTATCCGGACGACCCCACCCTGAACACGGTACGCGCCCGGACCCTGGCCCTGCTCGGGCGGGCGGCCGAAGGCGCGGCGCTGCTCACCGGCGACGACCCGCGCAGCCTCTTCTTCCAGGCCGCCATCGCCGAGAACGAGCAGAACTACGAGCGCGCCGCGGAACTGTATCGGCGGCTGCTGGAGCTGGATCCGAACAACGTGGGCCTGCTGCGCCGGCTGGTCGGCACGCTCAACCTGGCCGGGCGCTCGGCAGAGGCCCTGGCGCTGATCGACGAGCGGCTGGCGCAGACCGCCGACGAGGGGCAGCGGCGGACGCTGCTGTCCTACCGGGTGTTGCTCTCGACCACCGACCCCCAGGAGCGGGAGCGCCAGCTTCTGGACCTGATCGCGGACAATCCCGACCCCTACGAGCGGGCCGCGGAGTACTACAACTTCTGGTTCCAGCGCGGCGACCTGGAGCAGGCGGCCCGCTACCTGGATGAGATGGCCCGGCTCCGCCCCGACGATCTCCAGGTGTTGCAGCGGCAGTTCGACCTGGCTTTGCAGCGCGGCGACTGCGAGCAGGCCGGGCGCCACTGCGCGGCCCTGGCGAATCTGAACGCCGACCAGGTCGGGGGGGCGACTTTCCGCGGGCAGTACGAGTTGCGCTGCGGCAGCCCGGACAAGGCGCTGCGCGAGTTCCGCACCGCCGAGCGCACGTTTCCGACGGATTCGTGGCTCAAGACCTTGGTCGCCCGGGCCCTGCTCCTGCTCACGCCGCCGCGCTACGACGAAGCGATCCGCACGCTCGAGCAGGCGCTGGAGGCCGATCCGCGCAGCTTCGTAGCGCACAGCCTGCTTTTCTCATGCTACATGCAGCAGCCCGGCGGCCGCGAGCGCGCCGCCCACCACCTGGAGCAGGCGGCCCGACTCCGTCCCGACGACCCGTTCGTCAAGACCAACCGCGAACTGCTCGAAGAAGAGCAGCACCCGCAGGCGGGTATCGAGCGCCGCGAAAAGCTGCGCGCCGCAGCACCGACGGACATCGCCAACCTGCTGCGGCTGGCAGAGCTCTACGCCCGGGTCGATGACAGCACCCGCGCCGAGGAATGTCTGCTGGCCGCAGCCCAGGTCGACCCCGCCGATCGGCGCGTGGCCGCCTTCGCCGCCAGCTTCTACGGCCCGCGCGGGGACCGCGCGGCCGGCGAGCGGCTGCTGCGCCAGTTCCTGGACCGGCAGCAGGGCATGGGCGAGATCGAAGGGCGCGTGCTGCTGGGCCGCTTCTACGAGCAGTTGGGCGATGCCGACAGCGCCCTCAGCGCCTACCAGCAGGCCCAGGCGCGCGTGGCCGAGGTGTTTGCGGCCGGCAGCGCGGACCGCAACCGGGCCATGGTTGCGGCGGCGTCCGAGCTGGCGGAGTTCTACCGGCGGATGCAGCGGCACGTGGACGTGGTGTCCGCCTATCGCGTCGTGTTGACGCACCTGGACCCGGCCGACACGGCGGGGGCGCAGTTCGCGCGGCAGCAGATCATCCAGGGGCTGGTGGCGCTGGGCCAGTGGGGACAGGCGGGGGAGGAGATCGCCCGCTACCGCAAGGACTACCCGGACGACGCGGCGGGGATGATGCTGGAGGCGCAACTGCGCAGAACCGAGGGCCATCTGGACCAGGCCCACGCTCTGCTCACCAGCGTCCTGGATACCGATCCGCAGACGGCCTGGCCCTGGTTCGTCCGCGGCCAGATCAACATCGAGCGCGGCAACTATGAGCAGGCGCGCACCGATCTGATCCGGGCCAAGGAGCTGGCGCCCGAAGGCTTCAACCTGCGCCACCGCCTGGAGCTGGCGCGGCTGTACCAGCTTACCGGCCGCCCGGAGCTGGCCGAGGCCGAGCTGCGCGAGCTGCTGCCGCTGAAGCGCTCCACGCGCGACGTGGAGCTGGCCCTGATCCTGGTGCTGGCCAACAGCAGACAGCTCGACAAGGCGCAGGCTCTCGTCAACGAGCTGCGGGCCCGCGAGCCCGGCGAGCCGTTCTGGCCCTACCAGCTCGGGCGGCTCCTGGCACAGCGCGGCGAGTTCTCCGCCGCCGCCCGCCCCTTGCAGGACGCCGCCCTGCTGGCCAGCGGACAGGACCTGGGTTCGGCCGCTTTCGAGAACGAGCAGCAGCGCCAGTTCTTCCAGATCGTCGTGGCCGACTGGCTCGCGGCGCTGGTCGGTGCCAACCGCGCCGACGAGGCGACCCAGGTCTACGAGCGCCTCAACCCCGCTGTGCTCACCCCGCGCATCAAGGCCCATGCCGCCGAGGCCTACCAGCGGCGCGGCCAGCCCGAGGTGGCGACGGCGCTGCTGGAGCAGGCCCTGGCGGACGGCAGCGCGCGCGGCGTTACGGAAGTGCAGTATGTGCTTCACTACGCCCGGCGGGTGCTGGGCTCCGACGCAGCGCTGAATCTGGCGCGCCAGGTGCTCGCGCAGTCCTCCGACGCGCTGGCCGCGCTGACGCTCCGCGACACGCTGGCCGGCTACCTGGCCAGCCGCAAAGAGTCGGCGGCGGAGGCGCTGGAGATGGCCGACGCGGTCATCGCCGGCGCCCAGCCGCAAAGCCCGCTCCGGCTGCATGCCCTGCTGGCGCGGGCCCTGGCGCTGTCGGTGCTGGAGCGCTATGACGAGGCCATCCAGACCTACGAGGAAGCCATCCGTCTGGCCCCCGACAGCACCCAGGCGCTGAACAACTTCGCTTACCTGCTGGCGGAGCTGAACCGCGCCGCCGAGGCCCTGCGCTACGCCGAGCGGCTGCGCGAGCTGGCGCCGGATGAGGTGAACGTGCTCGATACCGTGGGGTGGATTTACTTCAAGAACGGGCGGCTGGCGCAGGCGGAGGCGGTGCTGAAGGACGCCCTGCGCATCGACCCCGACAGCCTGGCGGCCCGCTACCACCTGGCCCACGTGTACGCGGCCCAGGCCAGCCGACGGGCGGAAGCCCAGGTCGAGTTCCGGCGCCTGATGGACAGAGCCCGCGAACTGCGGAACGCCGAGTACGAGCAGAAAGCGGAGGAAGCCCTGCAAGAGCTGCGCTGAGCGGGGCCGCCCGGGCCGCCGGCGGCCCGCGACCGGCGCGGCTGACAACTGATAGCCGAAGGCTGACAGCCCAGTTTCGTGCTGACGACGAGGTGCTCCATGACTTCCGTTCCGGCATCGCAACCGCTCACTGGCCCGCAGCAGTACGCCATCGCCTCGCCGCTCGGGGCTGCGACCACCGCCGAGACGGGCGGTCTCGGTCTGGGCGACGTGCTCCGCATCCTGCGCCATCGCCGGATGACCGCCATCATCGGGTCGATCGTGATCTACGTGCTGGTGGTGATCGCGACGGTCCTGATCTGGATCTTCGCCCCGGCCTGGACCAGCGAGGCGATCTTCGAGCTGGAGCCGCCGAAGACCGGCGAGTTCATCGTCGAGCAGCCCGAGGTGAACACCAAGTACATGGAGCAGTTGCTCCAGACGGAGGCCGCCAACCTCAAGAACCTCGATCTGCTCCTGGATGTCGTGGCCCTGCCGGAAGTGCAGGCCACCGCCTACTACCGCTGGTACGAGAGCGACGCGATGCAGGCGGCCTTCGGGTTGCAGGAGGACCTGAGCAGCGCGCCGATCCCCAACACGCGGCTGATCCGGGTGGCGCTGGCCTGTCGCGACCGCGAGGAGGCGCGCCTCATCGTGCAGGCGGTGGCCAACCGCTACGAGAGCAAGTTCCGGGTGCGCTTCGAGGACACGATGCGCGAGCAGCGCGACGCGCTGCGCAACACGCGCGCCGCCCTGGTCCAGGAACTCGAGCAGCGGCGCAACGAGCTCAAAACCTTCCGCGAAAGCGCCCGCATTCCGGCCATCGAGATGCGCCGCCAGGAAGCCCGCGAGGACGTCGTCCGCCTGCGGGCGCAGATCGGCGAGCTCGACGCCGCCGCCGCCTCCCTCCAGGCCCAGCTCGACAGCCTCCAGGGCATCGATCCCGGGCGGCTGCCGCTGACGGCCGAGCAGCAACTGATCATCGAATCCGATCCGATCCTGCGCTACTGGCGCATGCAGGTCGAGGCGCTGGACGTGGAGCTGGCGGCCCGCGCCCAGCAGGTCGGTCCCAACCACCGCGACATCGTCGTCATCCGCGAGCGGCGCCAGGAATACGAGCAGAAGGAGATCGTCAAGCGCGAGGAGCTGATGGCCAAGGTGCGCGCCCGGCAGATCGAGCTGCTGCGCCAGCAACTGGCGCAGACCCGCAGCGTCCAGGGCACCTTGCTGGAACAGTTCGCCCTGGTCCAGGCCGAGGAGCGCGACCTGGACCGCGCCCTCCAGCAGTACACGCTCATGGACGAGGACATCGCGCGGCTCAACGACCAGCTCAAGGAGGTCGAGCTGAAGCTCACCGAGGCCGAGCACGCCATCCACGACCCCACCCGCACCCGCCTGCACCTGCTTCAGGCCCCGCAGCTCGCCATCCGCCCCTCACGCCCGGTCCCCGAACTGTACCTCGGCGGCGGCCTGCTGCTGGCGATTGCCGGCGGCCTGGGACTGGCCTTCCTGCGCGAGATGACCGATCAGGCGGTGCGCACGCCGGTCGATGTCGCCCGCTTCTGCCGCCTGTCCGTGCTGGGCTGTATTCCGCAGCTCGAGGACGAGGAAGCCGAGGAGGTGGAGGTGATCGAGGAGGCGGTGCGCAAGGCGCCGCACTCGCTGGTGGCCGAGGCGTTCCGGCGCACCCGCACCAACCTCCAGTTCTCCGGCCCGGCGGAGTCGCAGCGTTCGCTGCTGATCACCAGCCCGGGACCGGGCGATGGCAAGACCGCCGTCGCCATCAATCTGGCTACCACCCTGGCGCACGGGGGCCTGCGCGTGCTGCTGATCGACTGCAATTTCCGCCGGCCGGCGATCCGCCAGGCCTTTGCCAATACCCGCGCCGAGGGGCTGAGCAACATCCTGATCGGTCAGGGCGGCCTGGCGGATTTCGTGACCCGGACCGACCTGCCCACTCTCGACGTGCTGTCCAGCGGCCCGATGCCCCCCACGCCCGCCGAACTGCTCGGCTCCCCCAGGATGCGCGAGCTGATCCAGGAGGCCACGAGCCGCTACGAGCGCGTCATCCTCGACGGGCCGCCGACGCTGCTCATCAGCGACGCCTCGGTGCTGGCCCTGGAGGTGGACGGCGTCATCCTGGTCGCCCGCGCCGACGCCAACACCCGCGGTGCCCTGCGCCGCGCCCGCGAACAGCTCGAAAACATCAACGCCCGCGTCGTCGGCGCCGTGCTCAACGGCGTCAAGACGCGCGCCGGCGGCTACTTCAGGCAGCAGTACCGCGAGTTCTACGACTACACCAGCGAGCAGACGATTCCGGCCGAACTGCCGGAGCCCGGCCCCGCGCCGCGCTCCGGCCAGCAGCGCGACTGACGGCCTGGAGGCCGCCAGTCAGAGGCGGAAAACCGCCGGCAGGAAGCGACGGCGCCGCACGGCGCCGCGTACGGCTCCTTCCGGCCTGGTTACGCCGACTCGCAGCCTGGCCGTCCGCTTTCGCCCGTGACGCAGCGCATGGAGCGCAACCTCAAGCTCACCATCGCCTACGACGGGACGGAGTTCCACGGCTGGCAGCGCCAGCCCAACCTGCGCACTGTGCAGGGCGAGCTGGAGACGGTGGCGCGGCGCGTCATCCGCCAGCCGCTGGAAATCGTCGGCGCCAGCCGCACCGACCGCGGCGTGCACGCCCGCGGCCAGGTGGCCCACCTGCGGACGGCGACGACCATCCCGACGGAGAAGCTGCGGCGGGCGATCGGCGAGCGGCTGCCGGCGGACCTGGCCCTGGTCGCGGCCCAGGACGTGCCGCTGGAGTTTCACGCCACGCGTGACGCGCTGGGCAAGCTGTACCGCTACTGGATCTGCAACGACGTGCGCCGCCCGGTCGAGTGGGCGGCCCAGCGCTACGCCTGGCACGTGTGGCAGCCGCTGGACGCTTCCCGCATGCAGGCCGCGGCCGACCTGCTGGTCGGCACGCACGACTTCGCCGCTTTCGCCGGCAGCGGCGGCGCACGCGAAAGCACGGTGCGCACGATCCACCGGGCGCAGATTCGGCGGCGGTTCAACGCGCTGCTGGTCGACTTTGCCGGTGACGGCTTCCTGTACAATCAGGTACGGAACATGGTCGGCACGCTGGTGGAGGTGGGGCGCGGGCACTGGGCACCGGAGCGCGTGGCCGAGATACTGGCCTGCCGCGACCGCCGCCAGGCCGGCCCGACCGCCCCGGCGCACGGACTGTTCCTCGAATGGGTCAGGTATCCCCCGCTCAGGGATCCCGGTCATGCCGATCAGGACCACGAGGCGTAGGCGGCCCGCAGCGCGGGGACCGGAGGACCTGGAGAACGCGCCACGACGGCAGCGCGGGCCCAGGAGCTTGAGGGATCGCGATGGAGCTTGAAGGCCGCGTGGCGCTGGTCACCGGGGCGGCGCGACGCGTGGGCCGCGCCATCGCGCTGCGCCTCGCCGCCGGGGGCTGCCACCTCGCCGTGCACTTCCGGCGCTCGGAGCCGGAAGCACAGGCGACAGCCGCCGACTGCCGCGCTTCGGGCGCGCGTGCGGAGGCATTCCAGGCCGACCTGGGCGAACCGGCCGCCGCCCGCGGGCTGGTGGACCAGGTCCTGGCCCGCTTCGGCCGGCTCGACATCCTGGTGAACAACGCCTCGGTCTTCGAGCCGATGAGTCTGGTTGAGTTCGATCCGGCAGCGTGGGAACGGACGTTGCGGGTGAACCTGACGGCGCCGCTGGTCCTGACGCATGCGGCCCGCGAGGCGCTGCGTCGTAACGCAGGCCGCGTGATCAACCTCTGCGATGCCGCGACCGCCCGCCCCTGGCCGGAACATCTGGCGTATGCGGTGTCGAAGGGCGCGCTGGAGACGCTGACGAAGGTGCTGGCCCGGGCCCTGGCGCCGGAGGTGAACGTGGTCGGCATCGCTCCGGGCGTGGCCGCCTGGCCGGCGCACTACAGCGCGGAACTGCGCGAGCGGCTGGTCGCCCGGATTCCCCTGCAACGCGCCGGCACGCCCGAAGACGTTGCTGCCGCGGTGCACTTCGTGCTCCGCGAAGGCGATTACATCACGGGCGTGATACTGCCTATCGACGGGGGGCGATCGGTCGTCTGATGCCGGCCGCGGGCGAGCCGTCGTCGCTCGCCGCGCCGCGCGGCCTCAGGCCTGCGGCTCATGGCCGGCAGCGAGCGGGCGCCGGGAGTCGAAGCGCAGCCCACGCCGACGCCTTTCCCGGTCGCGCCCGCCCGCAGGCGCGTTCTTGCGTCTGTCGCACGATGACGCATGCCGATCTACAATATGGAACGCTCCCGGGCGGAGTTGGGAGGCGACACCATGGGTCGGTCTTGGGCACGTGGCAGACGGCAGCGGCCGGTCGGCGGACGAGCCGCGCTGAGCGTCCTGGCGCTGACGGGCTTCCTGGGCCTGGCCCCGGCGCTGGGCCAGTACCGCCTCGCGGAAGACGGGCGGCTGTTTGACGCCAATCCGCAGCTCGGGGGCAGCCGCTACAACACTCCGGTCCGCCCCCTTTCGCCGCTGCTGGGCGGCAACCTGATCGCCGAAGGGAACATCGGGCGCGCCTTCGGGCTGCGGAGCTACTCGCCGATCGGCTCTCCGACGGCCTTCCAGGCCGCCACGGGCTCCGGCATGCTGTCGAACTTCATCCGCGATTCGGTCAGCGTGGCGGACGCCGGGCTGCCGTTCGGGGGGTTGACGGCCCGGCCCTTTTTCGACGCGGCACGCACGGCGCCGACGGTCGGGTTCTTTCAGGGCTACTACGGCGCTGGCATAGCGTCGCCCGCGGCGGGAGCGTTCCCGGGGCAGCGCGGGCGCGAGGTGTATGACTACCTCGGGCAAGGTCCGCTGCGTCTGGGCTCGTACCCGCCGCTGCAACCGGAGATCGGCGCCGGCGCGACCTCTCTGCGGGAAGTCTTTCGCAGCTCACGAAACACGCAACTGTCCAGCTCCATCTTCGGGCTGTCGGCCCCGCCGCTGCCGGGACTCCTTCCGCCGGCGGAACTCCAGCCGACGGCTCCCGTCGCCGCGGGTGTGACGGCTCGACCGCCTGCCCCGGCGCCGGGTGGGTCCGCCGCGGGCAGCCTGCTGGAACCTCTCGACCTGCGCCAGCAGGTTCAGCCGCTGGTCACGCCGACCGTGACGGCGCTCGACGTTTTCCTGCGCCCGGACGCCGGCTCTCTGCTGAGCCCGGCGCCGCCGGCCCCGACCACGCCGGCGGAGCCGAGTGCCGGGAGGGATGTGCCCGCGGGCGCCGCGGCGCTGCCGGTTACGCTTCGCGATCCGAGTCTGCTGCCCGGATACGATGTGTTTACCGACATGCGCCTGGCCCTGGACCTGTCGGCCAACCCCGATGCGGACTGGTATGTCGATCTGCTGAACGCCCTGCGGAGCGGCCGACTTCAGACCCCGACGCTCAGCCCGGCCGAGGCCCTCGAAGCCCAGACCCGGGCCGCGGCCGCCGCCGAAAACCTGCTGACACGCATGCTCGAAAACCCGCTTCAGACGTTTGTCGGCGCCGGACCGACGGAGGTGAACGAAGCGCTGCGCGCGGCCGAGAATGCCATGCGCCTCGGCCGCTACTACGACGCCGTGCGGCATTACGATCGCGTGCGGCGCCTGGATCCGGTCAACCCGCTGCCGCTGCTCGGGCAGGCGCACGCGCTGCTGGCCGCGGGCGAGTACGTTTCCGCCGCCGTGCACCTGATCACCGCACTGGAACGGTTTCCGGATCTGGTCCGCTTCCGCCTGGATCTGAAGGCCCTGCTGGGCGGCGGCGAGGTCGTGGATATCCGCCGCGCCGATCTGATGCATCAACTGGCGCGCCACGAGGAAGCGCCGCTCCGCTTCCTGCTGGGCTACCTGGAGTACCACACCGGCATGACGGAGCTGGGAATGCGGAATCTGGAAGCGGCAGCGCGACTGGCCCGGCCCGGAGAGCTGATCAGCCGCTACCCGGACATGCTGCGCAACGCGGTCGCACCGCCCACGCTGCCCGCGGCGCCGTCCGGCGATGACGCCGGGCGCAAAGACCCCGCAGGCAGCGCAGGGTCTGCCCAAGAGGGACCCGGATGAGGATATCTGCTGCTGGGAGAACAGCGCACGGCCAGTGGCCGACGGCTCAGCCTCCGCGCGTCGCGCGCGGGGCGCGGTCAGTGGCCGTCGTTCATTCGCGATCCATTGCTCTGCTGACGGCGTCCGTGCTATTGACCTGCGCCCTGAGCGGCTGTGCCGAGAGTCTGGAAAGCCGCAACTTTCAGTCGCGGCTGATCGCCGCCCCGCCCGACGAGGTCTTTCAGGCCGCCCAGGTCATTCTGCGGCGCGAGTTCGGATCGCTGACGGTGGAGCCGGAGGCGCGGCGGCTGGTGACCCGGCCGGTCGAGTACCGGACCGTCTCCGACAGCGGCACGGCCCGGGACCTCTACCGCGGGCGCAGCACGATGCGCCGCATTGCCCACTTCACGGCCGCCCCGCGCGATGGCCAGACGCTGGCGCGCCTGCGGATCGAAGTCGAACGCCAGGACACGGCGCGCCGCGAAGTCTTTCAGCCCGAGAGCCACCGCCTCAGCGACGCGCCCGGGCACACGGCGATCGAGCGCGATGCGGCGACCACCACCGAGCAGAACACGGTCTGGACACCGGTGCGGCGCGACCTGCGGCTGGAGCGCCAGCTTCTGGCAGAGCTTGAGGAGCTGTTCGCGCCGGAACCGGAGGGGACGCCCGCGACCCGGCCGGCCGCGGACGTTGCCCTCCCGCCGCCCTGAGTGGTCCAACCCCTGGCTGCAATACGAGGACCTCTGCACATGCATAGTTTTCTGTGCCAACCCCTGGCGGAAACGGACCCGCAACTGGCGGAGATCATCCGGCGCGAGGAGGAGCGCCAGCAGAACACGCTGGAGCTGATCGCTTCCGAGAACCACTGCTCGGTGGCCGTCCGCAGCGTGGCCGGCTCGGTCTTCACCGACAAATACGCTGAGGGCTACCCGGGGCGGCGCTACTACGGCGGCTGCGCCAACATGGACGCGGTCGAGGAGCTGGCGCGCCAGCGGGCCAGGCAGCTCTTCGGCGCCGAGCATGCCAACGTCCAGCCGCACTCCGGCGCCTCCGCCAACGTCGCCGTCTACATGGCCTGCCTCCAGCCGGGCGATACGATCCTCTCGCTGGACCTGGCCCACGGCGGCCACCTGTCGCACGGCCTGAAGGTCAACTTCAGCGGCGTGATGTACAACATCGTGCCCTACGGCGTCAGCCGCAAAGACGAGCGGATCGACATGGCCGAGGTGCGGCGGCTGGCCCGCGAGCACAAGCCCAAACTCATTATCGCGGGTTTCTCGGCCTATCCGCGCATTCTGGACTTCGCCGCCTTCGGCGAGATCGCACGCGAAGTGGGGGCGCGCCTGATGTCGGACATCGCGCACATCGCCGGGCCGATC
>Ga0209018_1001054_pt1 | contig 23475 bp, 14 predicted proteins | sample YNPBryBLVA2012_FD_185814 | JGI IMG/M metagenome (GOLD analysis project Ga0209018, IMG submission 185814) | Anoxygenic and chlorotrophic microbial mat microbial communities from Yellowstone National Park, USA - YNP Bryant BLVA 2012 (SPAdes)... ...
GTTGAGGACAGGATTAAGTCAGGGACAAGGTTTTTCTCCTTGAGCAGTTTGCCCATGCGCGGCGCGTCCTTTTCACCGCGCTTGCTCAAAGGGCGTTCAAAGTCGGGCATTTCACCTTCTTTGAAACTGGATTTTGCATGCCGCATGAGGAGCAGATTCTTCATAATTCCTCCCACAGGTAGGTTTAACCGCTGATGATGTGGGTTTCCTTTTATAAAAATTAGTATAACACAGCGAGTCAACAGATTGAAGGGCTGGTCAATTGTTAAAAAAAATTTAGTGTACAATCCCAGCCCTGCGATTCATCCTCCTGCGAGACTGGTTTAATATTGTTGACAAAATATAAATAATATCGAATTTACTATTGACAATATTGAATATTTGATTAAAATAATTGTAGATTGATTCAAAAAATCAAAGGCGTGGCGTTCTGGAACGCCTGCAAACAGGAGGAGTGATGTATCCCATCTTAAGCCGTTGCCCGGTGTGTTCATCTGAATTGATGGTCACACGTTTATATTGCGCCCAATGCAACACGACCGTCGAGGGGCATTTTCATCCTTCGGCAAACCCCTTTGCCCCACTGAACAGTGAGCAGCTGCAATTTTTGCTCACCTTCATCCGCTGCGAAGGACGTTTCAACCGCATGGAAGAGGAACTGGGGCTGTCGTACCCAACCCTGCGCAACCGTTTCAACGAAGTGCTGCGCGCTTTGGGGTTTGAGCCGGGCAAGGAAGAAGTACCCGTGCGCCTTTCGGCAGAAGACCGACTGCGCATTCTGGATGAACTTGCACAGGGATTGATTACCCCTGAAGAAGCCCACCGACGGTTGTTGGGCAAACGCGAAGAATCGGCCTGAAATGCCGGCGGAAAGGAAAGAATTCAACATGGCAAATCCGGAAGAACGATTAAAAATCCTGCAGCTTCTCCAGGAGGGGAAAATTACCGCCGATCAGGCTGCCCGTCTGCTGGAAGCGCTGGAAACCAGCGCCTCGCAGGCAAAAGGCGCGCCCCGCCCGCCCGTCCCTCCCGCACCGTCTCGCCCGGACGCGTCGCCAGGTCCGCCGTCGTAGACCGAATTGCCCTGGCCGGCCGCCGACGTGCAGGCCGCGGTCAGGAGGGTGCCCAAGAGCACCAGACGGGCACCGCTTGCGCAAACCAGGAGGGTGTCGCCTCGAACCACCATGCCCCAAGCGTATCGGTTCCTCACCCCGAGGCAACGCCCCTGCGCCACGCTTCTTCGGAGTTCGTCGGCGGGTGCGTTCGGTTCGCCCGGGCTTCGTCTCGCCCACACCACGCGCCGCGCCCCAACCCGTCACCCTCACCCGCACGCGAACGCATGCGCCCACGGCGGGCGTGCGCGCTGAGCCCGGCAGCAGACCGTGGCTCGTCAAGCGTGGATGGTCAGCCGGTACGGCCACCTTCGGCGCGTTTGGAACCCGGCCTAGCCGAATGCGCTCGCGAGCGTCCCGCGGCTTGACGCGCAACGTCCCGTTGGTAAGGCTTGGAGCGTTGCGGGGCCGACCGAAGGGCAGCCACGGAGGAGTCATGCGCATGCGCAAGGGTGGGCAATCGACCATCTCGACCTTCGCAAGTACGGTGTCATCGGCCATTGCCGTGACAGCGCTCACAGCCGGCGGGTGTTCGGGCAACTCGGGCATCGACACCGCGAGCAACGGAGGCGACGGAGGCACCGGCGTGAACACACCTGACGCTTCCGCATCAGAAGCGGGCGCAGCAGGCGATTCCAGCGCAGACCACAACGGCAGCCTGGACGCGCCAGGGGACACGGCCGGCGACCAGGTAGCGACGACGTGCGGCGACGGGGTCTGCTCTCCGTCCGAAGACTGCTCCGGCTGCGAGCACGACTGCGGCCCGTGCGCGGCTTCCTGCGGAGACGGCGTATGCGGGGAAGGCGAGACATGCACAACCTGTCCGTCGGAATGCGGCGCCTGCCCAGCTACCTGCCCGAACGGCGCCTGCGAACCAGAGGAAGACTGCACCACCTGCCAGGCCGATTGCGGGTCTTGCTCCGAGGCCGACGTGCTCTCGAAATGCACCTTCGACCCGATGCAGTGGTGGCGGGGTGCGGGGTTGCGCGACGTGACCTTCGTGGCCTTCGGCGACCCGCACGCGTCGGACCCCACCCCGGGCTGTCCGGTGAACGAGGCGCAGGGGGCCAACCAGAACGTGCTCATCCGCGAAGCGATCAACAGCGCTGGCGCCCAGCCACACGTATGGCCGACAGGCGCGAGTTTCTATCGCGAAGGTCAAGTCTACGACCACATACGAGGCGCTCTCATCCTCGGAGACCTCACGCAAGCGGGCAGCGAGTCGATCCCTGCCGGCACACAAACATGCCGGGAATACACCGCCTACCGAAATGCGTTCGGGCGCTGCGGCGCGGAAGGCAAGCTCAACATCCCCGTCTACGACCTTTACGGCAACCACGACTTCCCGCGAGCCCCCTTGCCCGCAACGTCGATGATCATCCAGTCATCGACTACCTGGACCGGATCACGCAGGCCCACCGTCCCGGGGATCCCTCCGACCTGTACGACGATTCCAACATCGGCACCGGTCACTATGCCTGGCGCTGGGACGATGTCTGGTTCGTCAACCTGAACGTGAAGCCGGGCTGGAAGCTGGAGTACATCGAACAGACTTCGAGCAACACCATGCGAATCGTCGATGCTCACTCGTCGATCCAGTTTCTACAGGACTTCCTACTGACGCGCACGAACAGCGCCCGCCGCCAGATCGTGATCGTGGCGCACTACCCCATCACGTCCGACCGGATCGACGACGAAGAGCGGAAGCGCTTCTGCAAGCTGATCCACGATGCGCAGAACGCGACGGGAGACTTTGAAGCGGCCGGGGAAAAGCTGTCGCCGACATGGCCCATCCTTGCCTACCTGCACGGTCACACGCACAGCCAGCCGAACCACCACGACTGGACATGCCCGAGCCCGTACGCAGCGGTCACAATACCGCAATTCAGCGTGGGGACTCCTCTGTACGGTGGGACCGAGAACGCTCCTGGACAGCTACACTTCACGATCGTGCGAATAGGTTCCACCAAGCTCGAGGTGGTCGGGGTAAGCGCGCCGGCTGCCAGCCCCACCGGCGCGTGGACGTACGTCTACAAGGAGCGTTTGAGCTACCCGCTTGAACCCTGATCGCCCCCCCCACGCGGGATGCAATGTCGACATGGCGATTGCTAACACGCCTGTCAGCCAAGCCCAAGGCGCGTGCAGACCTCCTGGAACTCGTCCGACGCCACGAACACGATGAGTTCACGCGCTTCGGCGTTTCGTCCGATCCAGGTGGTGCGATCCTTCGGCGCAGCCGGCGGCCCCGACGGATGGCCGCCCGCCCAGGCAATCGCATGGATCGCCGTGTTGAGATTGCCGGTCGCAAGGAGGGCGACACGGTCGCCCCAACCGTTCACCGCAACATTCAAGGTCGAAGCCCGGTTATCGAGCGCCCCACTGATCTCAAGGGCCAAAGCGGCCGCGCTCGGGTCGATGACCGCCGGCCTGTGCTGCTGGAAACGCGCCAACGCATCCTGGAAACGCTTCGGGTCGACTCCCGACGGCGAGTACGACGGCACCAACGTCTTGACGAACGCCGCCACCAGCGGGAGCAGGTCGATGGGCGCCGTACGCGACAACACGCACGCATGGGTCTGCACGATCTTGAGGGCCCGCAGCACCAGGAAGTTGCGCACCGCCGTCTCCGGCGAATTGACCAGCGAGGCCCCCATCACCATGCGCGGCCGAGACGACGAAACGGGTACGCAGGTGGGACCGAGCGCCGGCGATACCAGCACCTCGATCCCCGGCAGGCCAACCGCCACACCAGTGGAAGTGACCGCTTGCTGCAATTCGACCGCGGTCGGCGGCAGCGGCGACGCGCGCAACGCGGTCATGTCCATCGGATAGGCGGCTTCGAGCATGTGCCCTGCCTTGCTCAGCAAGGCGCGGAACGACGCGTTGAGCAGATCGGGCGCGATGAGGTCGTCCAACGCAGCATCAAACGCACGCGGGCCGGCAGCGCCGATGTCCACCGCTTCGCCGTCGAGCGCAGCAACCGCTGCACGTGCCGCACGCGCCCCCGCTTCGTTGCTCCGGACGCTCGCCACCGTCTCGATGACGGCGAACAAGTCGCGGTTGAAGCGCCCGGTCCGAAGCGCCCGGCGTGCATCGTTCGATGCACCGTCCAGTAGCAGCTTGAGAGCCGAGGCGTTCCCCTGACGCTTGTGGAACTCTGCCAACGCGCGCAGCGCCACCATGCTCGTCGGCGCCTGCTTGAAGACCTTGTCGAGCATCTGCTCGGCCTTCGCAACATCTCCCTCGACCTGCTCGTGGATGAGCGCAAGCTGGATCGTCCGCATCCGCTTGTCTTCCGGCGTCGTCGCTGCTTCGATCAGGGCCGTGCACAGCTCGATCGCTTTCGGCGCGTTCCCCGTCTCCCGGAACACGTCCACCAGCCGCTCCTGCGCCTCCACATCGTCCGGCTGGCGCTTGAGCACCTCGCGCAAAGCCTCCTCCGCGCGCGCGTAGTCCGGCTGATGATCCAGGTAGATCTTCGCGAGCTTGCGGTAGATCTCCGCCTGCTCCGACGCATCCTGCGCCAGTCGCCCCAATCGCAGCAGAGCCTGCTCGGCCGAGGACCAGTCCCCCTCGACGAAGCACAGCTCCGAGAAAGCGCGGAGCGCAGGCACATGGTCGGGACTCACGTCGAGCGCCGCCGCTAGTGCATCCTTTGCGCCCTGCGTCTCGCCGACCTCACTCAGCACCTTGCCGCGCAGCACCTGCATCTCCACCCGCTCGGCAGGGTCTTCGATCACGTCGAGTCGACGCTCCAGCAGCAGTGCCAGCTCGTTCGTATCATTCGACGCCATGTAGATCGCCTTGAGACGATCGAAGACGTCGGCGAAGGTGATGTCGAGGTCGCACGCTTCCTCCAGAGCACGCCTGCCCTTCTCTGCGTCCTTCACCTCGTCCATCCACAAGATACCGGCGCGGTACCAGAGCACGAGCCGGTGTTCCGCCACGTTACTCTTGCGTGCAAGCTCTTCGCATTCCTCCGCGGCACGCGCATGGTCGCCCGACTTGACCAGCAAGTCGATGAGCTGACGATGCGCGTGACACAGGTTCGGCTCACGCGCCAGCGCCGTGACCAGGTTCTGCACCGCGTCGCCGTCCTTGCCGAGGTGCGCCAGAGCGTCCGCCGCAAGCGCAAGAAGCGTCGCGCTCTCCGATTCTCGGCCGCTACGCGCCGCAAGCGCCGACGCATAGTCCACCACGGCCTTGGCGTCCGCTGCATGGCGCGCATGCGCCAACGCAGTCCGCAACGCCCACAACGACGGCTTCGGAACCCGCGCAGCCGCTTCGCACAGATCCCGGGTGCTCGACCACGACGACTCGCGCAGCCGCACGCGCGTCGCAACCACAGCATGCGCATCCACCTCAGGCCCATTCAGCGACCGAACCAGCTCCGACGCGATGGACTCGAGGTCGCCATCACGACCTTCGCCCACGAATGCGTGCTCGAGTCGGCGCAGGCTCGGCAGGTGCGCCGGGGTCTCTTCCAGGATGGTGCGGTGCCAGAGCAGCGCGCTGGCCTGGTCGCCCCTGCCCCGCTCATCCAGCTCCGCGAGGCGCTCCTGAGCTTCCCGACGCACGCGCGGGTCGCCCTCTTCCGAGCGCGCCTGCTGCATCAGCGTGTCCGTCAAGTCGGAAGTGCCCGCCCCCGCAAGCTCCAGGCGCTCCATGCACCTGCGTGCAAGCTCCGACGCTCCGGTCTCGAGCGCAAGCTTGGCCGCCTTCGCCGCCTCCTGCGTCTGCCCCAGGTGCTCCAGCTCCAAACACGCCTCCACCAGAAAACGCACGCGGTCCTTGGGCTCCATGGCTGGAGCCTGCTCCAGACGCCAACCCACCCAGTCCTCCGGACGCTCCACGGCAAACCGCTCGTACAGCGCCCGCAGCGCTACGTCCTGCGGCCGCACCGCCGACGCCCGCGCAAGCAGCAAAGTCGCTGCGCCGACGTCGCCCTCCAGCACAAGCATCGCCTCCCGACACAGGTCGTACGCCCCTTCCACCTCGTCCTGCGTTGCCTCCCGGCGCATTCGCACCCACTCAACCACGCCGTCGATGTCCCCACGCACCCTCGCAAGCCGCTCCCCCAGCCAGGTCGCGTAGGGAAGCTCCGGGCCAAGCTCCAGACACTGCCGCAACGCCACCTCGTGCGCCGCCTGATCCCGGTCGGGATCGCACCGCAGCGCCGACTCTAGCGCGTGAATCGCCCCCACCATCGGCTCGGCGGCGTTCCGCGCCAGCTCCGCAAGACGCGCCGCCTGGGTCTCCTTGTCGAGCATCCCGAGCGCACGCACAGGTGCCTCGCAATGCGCATCAGCCCCCGACGCTCGCTCGTACTCCGCCACCGCTCGGTCCGTGGCCCCAACGAGCTCCGCCACCAGCCCCGTCGCCAGCGCGCGGTCCCGGTCCGCGCCGTGCGCACCCGCCCAACTCGCCAGCTCCTCAAGCAGACGCTCCGGCCGCCGCGCCTCCAGTTCCACATCCACGCCGAGCAAACGCGCCACCGCCGCCCCCGGTGCCGCATCCAGCACCTGCTGCACCAGCGCCGCGAACCTCTCGCCATCCACCCCCGAAACCACCGCCCGTCCGAGCATCACCGACGCTCGCGCCGCGTCACCACCTGGCATCGCCGCGCCTACCCGCTCAACCGCTTGCTCCCCCTGCACCGCAGCCAGCGCCGACACCGCAGCCCAACCCAGCGGCGCCAGATCCTCCTCGCGCTCCACCGAGTCGGCAAACCCACGCACCCCCGCCAGGTCGCCCCCGAACAACACGCCGGTCGCAACCCTGTCCGCTGCCGTGAAAGAGCCCGCCCCCGGCGTCGAAAGCGCTTGCTTCAACGCCTCCTCGTCATGCGCCGCCACCGCGCACAACGCCTGCCTCCGCCGCGCTACGGCCGCATGCGGTCCATCCGCCAGCTCCGCCAACCACGCCAGCGCCAACGATCGAGACTGCGGCTTCTGCGACGCCAACACCGCCGCCAACCAGGTCGCACCCGGCCCGAGCCCGCGGACCTCGCCTAGCGCACGCGCGCTCCTTGCCGCAGCCACCGTGTCCCTCTTCTGCAACGCCGCCCAAGCCCGCGGTATCGCCTCGTACACACCCACCGGCTCGTCGCCGAACTCCGTCAGCGTCGGCGCCCTTCGAATCCGACGCACCACCTCGATGGCCTCCGCCAACGCCGCCAGCTCGCCAGCCTTCGGTACCGGCATCTCCGACGGCTCGCCCTCCGCATCCATGAGCGACAAAACGGCACCCTCCACGTACGCCCTCGGGTCCGCCGGAGCCACCTTCCTCGCCGTGTCCAGCAGCTTCCGCTTCGCGTCCCGGTCGCCTTGCTCCCGACCGGCCAGCTCCGCAAGCATCAACGTCCCGTGACATCGGGCTTCGTCGGAGGACGCCGCCTGCGTCTCCCTCTCGATCGCCGTCGCCAGCTCGTACCAGTTTCGATCGCGCAAAGCTACATGCCGCGCCTGACGGTGCAGCAGCGGGTTCGACGGCGCAAGATCGCGCGCCGCCGACGCCACCGCCACCGATTTCTCATCGTCGCGCACCAGCGCGCACAGCTCGGAAACCGCAAGCATGATCCGGGCGCGCTCCGCCGGGTCTTCACGCACCGCGGCCTCTTCCGCCAACCACGCCGCGCGACGCTCGATCGCTTCCCGGGCCTGGTCGGAAATCAAGCTGCACGCCTCCTGCTCGTGGTCCCACCGTACGGCCGATGGCTCGGGTGGCGCCGGCGCCACGGACTGTAGCATCGTCGCAACCGGCGCCCCCTCTCCCACGAGGCGCACCTGGTCGCCACGACCACTGTCGGCTGCTCCCCCAGCGACGTGAGACCGAAACCGCTGCTGCTGCGCGGCCGGAACCAGATCCTTGTAGACCCCCGTCGGCTCGTCCGGCGCATATCGACGCTGCTCCGGCTCCAGCAGCTTGGGTCCAACGGCAGCCAGCGCCGTGGGCTCGAAAGCGTCCGGCTGCGGAGGCGACGGCATCATCGCCTCCGGCGACGGCATATCTGGCGGCGGAGGAACCGTCGCCGGCTGCGCCTGCGCTGGACCTGGGTGCCGCAGCGGGGCTGGACGCCTCACCGGCGGAGCCGGCTCGCGCAGGTCCGCGAACGGGTCGAGGTCTTCGACCGCGCTCGCTGCTCGCTCAGGACGCGCAGCTACCGCCGTCGGAACCGTCGGCGCACGCCGCACGACATCCGGCGCCGAGGTCACCACGCCGTCTTCGTCAAACGCCACGTCGACGTCCTTGCCGCGCTCCTCACCTCCTGGAACGGTGGGCATCGATCCGCGACCAAGCAGATGACCGAGCCCGGACGCGCTGCCCACACCACGCATCGAATCGGCTAGCAACTCCGCCGGAATCTCGCCGACCACCGTGCGCTCTTCGTCGTCCGCCAGAGCCTGGTCGGCCGGCGGACGCGCCGTCGGCGTCGCCTTCGGCGGCGATGCATCCGACCCGTCCGTGCCGGGTACCGGCGTCGTGCGTTCTTGCGCAAGCTCCGCGGAAAGTGGCGCCTGATCCCACGCATCGAGCGCAGCATCCCAGTCGCCCTGCAGAACCCCATCGTTTTTCTTGCTGTCGTCGGTGCTCACCGGACCCCCATGCCAAGCTGACTGCGAAGTTCCAGGTACCGATCACTCAGGACGAACGCGATCAACTCGCGTGCCCTCGGATTCTCCAAGCTCACCTCGGGCAACCGCTCACGCGGTACACCCAGCACGTCGGACAAGACGAGCGATACGTCGCCCGCCGCGATGGCCGCAACCCGGTCCAGGCTCGCGTGCGCACGGTGATACCACGCAATCGGATCCGCACCGGAAGTGACGACCGCCTGGCAGTACTCCGGCAGAACCTTCTTGAGCTTGCCAGGAATCGATTTCGACAACAGGCGCGACACCTCTGTCAGAATCGCATAGGGCGGCGATTGGATCGGCACCTTCGCAAGCTGACACGCAGCCACCACGATAGCCCCAACCGTCGTTTCGTCTCGGGTCCGCACCACCGAGATGCCGCGCCGAATGGCGTACAGCTCGCGAGCAATGGCCTGCCGCGCAAAAGGCGACAGCGGCGCCGTGATCTGGTTGCCCACCACCAGCACCGGCGGGCTCCCCGCAACGCCTGCCACCCCCTTCGGATCGCGCCCCCCCACGTACAACTCGAACTCGCCGATGCCCAGGGCCCCCGCCCACTGGGCAATCTCGTTGCGCAGCGGCAAACCGTCCCGCGCGTCGATCCGGTCCTTCTTCGTCACCGACAACCCGACCAACGTCGGCCCCAGCGCGTCGGTGATCGCCTCCGCAAGCAAGAGCATCAGACGAGGAATCGCCCCGCGATCCTGCGGGTCGTTGATCGCCCCCATCGCTTGCTCGCTCAGCATCACCTGCGGAATGCGCGCCACCCGCGCGTCGAGCGCCTCGAGCTCCGCCAGCGACGCCGCATCCGCCGGCCGCAGCGCCATCAACGCCCCGAGCGTGGCCTGCCGAAGCCGGCTGTCCCCCTGCGCTTGCGCCACACGCGCCAGCAATTCCACCGATGCAGCGCTCAGACGGTCGGGGCGCACGGCATCCACGATCGCACGACGCGCCCGATGGAGCAGCCGTTCACGCGAGGCCGGAGCGCACACCGAAGGATTGCTCAAGAGCAGGTCCAGCGCCTCGGGATCCGACGGTGCCTCCGACAAGAGCTGCTCCACCGAGGCAGCCGCGCCCGCCGGATCGCCCATCTTGTCCCGGTAGATCACCATCGCCAGACGCGCTGCCTCGATGCGCCCTTCCGATGTCGCCCGCTCACGCATCAGCGACTCCAGCGCCGCGGTGGCTTCCGTCCACACCTGGTTCTGCGCTGCCGACCGCGCCAGCCGCTCACGCACGGGCAGCGTGGTCAGCCCGGAACGGGTCATGGCGAGCAGAACCTCCAGAGCCCGCTTGTTGTCGTGCAGCCTGTTCTCGCACAGGTCCACCGCCGCCATCCCGGACACCAGCCGCTGCTGCGCCGGCGCCTCCGGATGCTCCACCAGACGCGCAAGATGGTCCACCGCCTGCGCGAAATCGCCGCGACGAATGTATACCTCGCCTGCAAGCGCCAGCGCTCCGACATGGTCGGGCTCGAGCATCGTCACGGTCTCGAGCGCCGCCATCGCACCGTCGAAATCACCCTTCTGCCGCAACACACGCGCCTGCTCCCAGAACAGCTTCGCGATCTCCGCCGGATCCTCGGCCACCTCGAGCCGCCGGGCGATGAGCTCCAACAACCCGTCAGCGTCGTCTCGCGCGCGCACGCGCCGGAACAGCTTGTCGAAACTAACGAACCGCCGAAGATCCTTGTCGAAGGCCGCACGCAGGTTGCGCTCTCCGCGGTCCTCGTCCCCGACTCGATCGATCCAAAGCAACGCGGCAGTCTCGTGGAACTCCGCCGCACGCGCTTCGTTGCGACAAAGCTCGCCGAGCTTCTCACACGCCAACGCCAGCGTTCTGACGTCGTCGACCGCCTCCGCAGCCGACCGCACCCCTTCCCACGCCACCAGATCCCCAGGCCGCGATGTCGCCACCGCACCGAACACGTTCAGCGCGGCCTGGGCATCGCCAGCCACCAGCAGCGACCAGCCCGCCAGCATCATGGCGTCAAGCCTCGCCTCCTCGCCCAGCGCGTCACCCAGCCCCTGCAGCACCCAGGCCCGACGGCGAGGATCGCAACCCGCAGGCGCAAGCTCGAGGTTCATCAAACGCGCAGCCACATGCTCCGATTCGACCGGAGCAGGATGATGGCCCGGCTCGGACCCGAGCAGCTCCACCAGCGTGGCCGACGACTGCAACGCCGCGGACGCACCGTCGGGAAGATGGCGCGCAGCCAGGCGCAGTGCCGATACCTCCGCTTCCGCATCGTCCGCTGCACGCCCTGCCGCCATCCACTCGATCGCCGGCGCCAGGCCGCCATCCGCCAGCGCCCACGCTTGCGCCGCATCGCGAGCCTTGTCCCTGTCTTGCTCCTGCACCCGCGCGACCCGGTACTTCTCCGCAGCCACCACCGCCGACGCCTTGATTCCGAGCGTCTCCAGCCCGTCGAGGGCTCGCGCTCGCGCCTCCTGGTCCTCGCTCTCGAAGGGGTAGACCAGTCGCCCAAGCCAGCCCGCGACCCCCAGCTCCCCCAGCGCGTCGCGTTCGATCGTGTCCAGCGCCGACGCCGCCAGATCTTCGTCACCACCGTCGGTCGCTTCGACGGCCACCCGCTCCAGCGCCAGCCCGATTCGGTCGACCCCGCACTCCTCACCGAGTTCCAGCATCCTGCGACGAGCGTCGAGCGAATCCGGGTCCACCTGCGCCAACGCCCACATCAGCAGCGTGGTCGCCGCAGCCGGCACCTGGGCCCGCGCAGCCGTCATCTCCTCGAGAGCGCGCCCCTTGTCGTCCGCCTTCCAGAACAGCAACGCAGCCTCGAGATGCAGCGACGCCGCAACCTGCATGTCGTCTTGCGCCGCCGCGGACGCGGCAAGCACCTCCGCCGCAGCCGACCATCGCCCCGCGGCGCGCTCCAGGTCGGCAAGCATCGACATGACCAACAGGTCTTCGAGGTCGGCCTGATGCAGGTCGCGAAGCCGTTGCAAAGCGACGTCCGCCTGCCCCGCGCGAGCCCAGCGAATCGCAGCAGTCACGCGCAACGCACGCGCCATCGTGGGGTCCGAATCAGCCTCGGCAAGCTGCTCCAGGGGACCGGCCTCGAGCTTCGGCGCTTCGCCCTTGCCACGCAGCCCCAGTGCATAGGCCGCCAGCACACGGCCCAACCACAAGCCTCCAGCCGCCCCCGCAACCGCGTCCAACGCCTGCCGCGCCCCCTCGTCGTCGTGGCGCAACAAGCGCATGCGCGCCAGCTCGAACCATAGCGACGCATGCTCGGCTTCCGTCGCACCCGCCGCCAGCAACCGACGCGTGGCATCTTCGAACCACACGTCGTCTTCGATGGCGGATGCAAAGGCGCGTGCGAGGCGAGACACGACACCGGGAGACACGCCGAACATCGCCGCTTGAGACAGGGCCGCCTTCGCGCCAGACACGTCCTTCGCGTGCATCGCCCACGCCCACGCCGACAGCAGGTAGGCACGCCCCTTGGCCTTGTCCGACAGCCCTTCCTCCGCCATCGCCTCGAGCGACGACGCAAATGCCGCCGGGTCCGCTTCGATGATGAGATCGAGCTGCAGCGTGCGCGCGGGGATACACCCAGGGTCGAGCGACAGCGCCTTCGCCAACGCATCGATGGCGTCCTCCCTGCGCCCAGAGGCTGCCGCCGCCTCGAACACCGACATCCACAACGCTGCCGCCGCCCGCCCCGTCGACCCGTTCTCCAGCAACCTGCCCGCCAGCATCGACGCCGTGCCCACGTCGCCCACCGCCTCCGCAGCCTTGCGACGCAGATGCAGCAGCGCAGGATCGTCGGGAAGCTTCGCGAGCGCCAGGTCGAGCGTCGACGTCACACCGTCCGCGTCGCCCATCCGACGACGCGCCTCGGCGGCACGCACGAACAGATCGGCAACGAAGACAGGCGTACGCACGTACAGCGGCACGCCGTTGCGGTCGCCCGCCGCACCGTCGTCGAGCGCTTGCACCACCAGATCGGCTTGCGCCTTCAGCACGTCGGAGAGCAGCTCGTCGCGCTTGTCCGCGCGTGCGATCGACTCGATCGCTTGCAACGCCTTGAACCTCGCGGGCGAATCGATCTCGCGTGCCTGCCGGAGCAGCTCAAGCGCTCCGTCGAGGTCTTCCCGCTCTTCTCTCGCACGCGCCAGATCGATGAGCAACAACGCCTTCCACTCGGCTGGCTCCGCCAGACGTACGCGCTCCTCCAGCGCGCGTAGCCGAAGATCGACGTCGCCCGTCTTGCCCGCCACCAGCTCCAGCTCCAACCACGCGGCGGCTTCGTCTGGATGCTCGGCCGTCGCTTGCTCGAACGCCGCCTTCGCACCGTCCACGTCGAGCTTCTGCTCGAGCGCGAATTGCCCATACATCAGATGCGCACGGGCCAGCTCCTCCGCGTCCGTCGCAGCATCCTTCATCGCCTCGAGCAGCCTGCTCAGGTTCTTGAACGACTTGCGGCGTTGCAGCAGTGCGGTCAGCGCCTCCACCGGCTCGCGGAAGCCCGGGTCCGCGTTGTGCGCCGCCAGGTAATCCCTCGCCGCACCCGCCTCGTCCTGCACGCTTTCCCGAATCTGATCGGCCTCGTGGTACAAGATCGCTTTCTGCTCGCGCAGCTCCGACTGCCCTTGCTCCTGCACGAGCCACTCGATGCTCTCCGCAACGTCGGGTGGTACGTTGGAGCCGGTAGGGGGGAAGTTCGATCCAGATGGGGCCTGAGTGTGGTCTGGCGGTATCGTCATGCGGGCCTTGTTTCCTCCGCGTGCAGGACGGTCGCCCAGCACGCGTACAACCCTGAAACCTGGTTGCAGTCTAGGCGAGGTTGACCTCGATGCATAGGTCGAACACGGACAGCGGCCAACCGCACGCCACCGGTGCGGTCCGCATCACGCCGCCCCGATGGCCGCCTCGAGCTTCGCCTTGACCTTGCCCTCCACCGTCCCCTTGATCGCCCGAAGCAACAGCGGCAGGTCGATGAGCACCCGGACCTCGGTCGCCCCTACCTGCACCTCGCCCGTGACCCCTTTCGCGGCGCCCGCTGGGGTGTCGAACCTGATCGTGTCCGCCTCCCAACGCCACTTGATCCCCAGCTTGGCCTCCATGTCGCGTGCCAGATCCTCCGCCCGTTTGCGCACCTCCTCCCGCGCCAACGAGTGCTTCCTGCACAGGTCGATCGTCGCCATGACCCCGTCGCCTCCTTCGCGCTTCCTACCTCGACAGGTTCTTCAGCACCCAGAAGCCGGTCGGCGTGTCGACCGGCCCGCCCACCGCTCCCGGTGCCAACGTGAACAACACATAATTCGGCGCCGGCTCCAGCACCCCTCGCTGGATCCAGCCGAGATCCGCCGCCGAACCGTCGTCGCCCTTCTCCACCGCCGCCTTGAAATCGCTCTTGGCTAGCTGCGCCAGCGCCTCCGCCAGCTTCCAGGCGTCTTCCTTCGACCGCGCATTGGCCGGCGCCCGCTCCGCCCCGCGGTAGGTCACCAGAATCACCCCGAACCGCACCTCCGACGGCGCATCCGACGGCAGCGGCCCAGGTGCGCCGCCATCCGGCAGGACCGTGCCCGGACGCCCCGGCGGCAACGCGCGCAACGCCTCCAGCTCGCGAACCGCATCCACCACCACGGACCCGGCTGCAGGCACATCCGCCTCGATCGCCCGGCTCACCCCAATCGGCGGCACGACCACCGCAGCGTCGCGCCGTGGTCCCGCTCGCCAGATCACCAGGACCGTGGCGACTACCACCAGTGCGCCGAGAATCGCCGACGTGGTCTTCTGCATGCCTCCCGGCCTATCGCAGATTGGCGTGGTCGGAGCAAGAGAAGTGCACCGACTCCGACGCCCCTCTCGCTGGACGCCCGAGCCAGGCGAACGAGCAGGCGTAGCAGACGCCAGACCAGCACCCACGCCGCTCGAAAGCACACCCCGCCAACCCCCGCCGCCAAACGCCTGACTCCGCCCGGTCCCGACCCAAACGGCCACCGAACGCCTCCGCGAGCGGATCAAACGATCTCGAACGACCACCGAACGCCTCCGGTACCCGCCCGGTCCCGACCCAAACGGCCACCGAACGCCTCCGCGAGCGGATCAAACGATCTCGAACAGCCACCGAACGCCTTCGGGATCGGATCAAACGATCTCGAACGGCCACCGAACGCCTCCGGTACCCGCCCGATCCCGACCCGAACGGCCGCCGGATCCCTCCGGCTTCCCAGTCGCCACGAACCGGGTTAGCGTTCGCTTGGCTTGTATCGTGGGGGGCTATCTGTGCCACAATGCATCCGCTAGTCTTCTGCAAACCGCGCACCGTGCAGGCACCATGCTGAAAGTCGAATGCGAAGGCTGTAGGTCGCTGTACCGAGTCGACGAGCGACGGATTCCGCCCGGCGGGCTGAAGATGCGATGTCCGAAGTGCGGCAGGACATTCGTGGTTCACGCCGCAGAAAAAAAGGACGCCCCGCCCCCTGCGCCGCCACCTGCCGTTCCGCCACCGCCCGCGCTGCGCACCGCCGCGTCCAAACGCACCGTGATGGGTATCGGCGATCCGAACGCCGCGTTAGGCGTCCGTCCGGCAACCCCCGACGACGATCACAACGCTGGACTGCCGGTGGTGTCGACCTCGCCTGCCGCTCCGGCGCGCCCGGCTCCACCGTCCTTTGCCGACCTGCCTTCGCCCGCCCCCGGCGCAAGACCAGCGCCCCCCAGACCGGCAGCCCCCAAGCCGCCCCCCCCCATGGACGACGACCTGCCCGTGGTCGGGCGGCCTGGCGCCACCACGCCTGCCCAGCATCCACCGATCGCCCCCGACTTCCCTCCCCTCGACCTTCCGGTCGTGGCAACACCACGGGCACCCGCCCCCAAGGCGCCGCCGCCGCCCGCACGTCCAGCCCCGCCCCGAGCACCGTCGCCATCCGCCCCCACTGCCGATCTGCCCGCGGTCGCTCCCGCTCGTGGGGCCAAACCCGGTCGTGCAAGCGACCTCGCCGACTTCGGCGACCTGCCGCTACCCGTCGTGTCACCCGGTGTCGCCGACCTGCCGGCCGTTGGCGGCAGCGCAGACTTGCCTGCACCGGTTGGCTCCCTCGACTTGCCCAGCCCGCAGAGCCCGTCCGCGTCGCGCCCGGCCCGGCAGATCACCGGCGCTGCGCTGTTCAGCTCCCCCGACCTGCCCGCCGTGGCCCCCCCCCCACCAGCACCCGTTCCCGCAGATTTCGGCGACAACTTCGGCGAGCTCGACCTCCCCAGCGTCGGCGCTCCGGCCGCGGACCTCCCCGTCCCCGCCCCGGTCGGCCTCCCTGCCCCGGCCAACGTCGGCCTCCCTGCCCCGGCCAACGTCGGCCTCCCTGCCCCGGCCGGCGTCGGCCTCCCCGCTCCGTCGAGGGGCGACGGGCTACTGCCATCGCCGGTCGACCCGCTCGCCAACCTGCCGAAGGTGGCCGACCCGGCAGCCAATCTGCCATCGGTCCCCGCACCAGGATCCCACTTGCCGTCCGTGCCGACACCGGGGTCTCACTTGCCTTCGCCCCAGCCCGTCAGCCAACCATTTCCCGCGCCATCGGGGGAATTCGCCTTCGACACGCGCGGGGCGTCCGCGCCTCCCCCGGGGGCTGGCGTCTGGCCCGAACCTCCCCTGGCCTCCGCGGACACGGGCGACGACTTGTTCGGCGCGCTTCCTCCACCGCGGACGTCCGCGCGGCCGACGGCATCACCCGCGCCCGCGGATGGTGTCCCACCGGCTGTGACGCGCCAGGCCGGGGGCGGGACGGCGTTCGGCGAGGTGAACCTGGCCGGCGACGGTGCGGCAGCGGAGGCCGTCGGCGTGGGGGAAGGGGCGCAGCAGGCGGGGATGCCATCGTTTGGCGAGCGGGATCTCAAGCCTGGCGACGAAGACATGGAGTTCGGCGAGATCCCGCAAGAAGCGGAGTCGGGCGGCGGAGCCGAGGGCGGCGCTGGCACACCGGTGATGGCCCAGGGCGCGCCCCAGGCGCCACGACGCGCCGCACCGCCGGTCGATCTCCCGCCCAAGAAGTCCAAGGCGCTACGCTACGTCGCGGCCGGCCTCGCCGTGTTCGCCGTCGGCGGCATTGCCATGGCAGCAAGCCCCACGCTCGGCGCGTTCGGCGTGCACATCATCTCCGACACGCTCAACGCGAACAAGCACCAGCGCGCCTTGCAAGACCTGGTCGCCTCGTCGCGCAAGAAACTGGGTGCCGACACCGCGGACCAGTCGCAACAAGCGGTGGACGCGGCGGATGCCGCGGTCAACGCGGCGCCCAGGTTTGCGCCGGCTGCGGCCTACGCCGCCTACCTGGGCTTCCACCGGGAGATCCGGTTTGGCGCCGAACCGGCCGTGCACGCTCACGCCACCGCGTTGCTGGCACGGGCCACCGAAGCCAAGGAGGCACGCTACTCGCCGCTGGCGCGAGCTGCCGAAGCAGCCGCCAACGGGGAGGTCGCCAAGGCGCGACAGGCCATTCAAGCGCTCGCCCGGCAGTCGCCAGAAGACATCGACGTCGCCATCGTGGAAGGCGAGGTGGAGTTGATGGCCGGTGAGTACAAGAACGCGCTGGCAGTGTGGGAGCGTGCGACCAAGCTCGAGGACTCTGCCCGTACGTCGTTCGGCAAGGCGCGCGCGCTGTTCGGGATGGGCGAACTCGACAAGGCCAGGGAAGCGGCCGACCTGACGATCAAGCGCTCGAAGGACCATGTCGGCGCACGCATCCTGCTCGCGCGGATCATCCTGAAGCAGAAGGGAGGAGACGAAGCCGCGGCGTTGCTCGACGAGATCGTCGGGCCTGCCCCTGGAGCGCGATTGCGCGTCGCGGCCAGCAAGGCAGAGCAGGTCACCGCTTACACGCAACTCGGACAGATCAACCTCGAGCGGTCCAAGATGTCCGCGTCGGAAGCAGCCTTTGCGGAGGCGTTGAAGCTCAACGCGAAGGACGCCGACGCGCTGTGCGGGTTCGGCGAGGTGCTGTACCGAGAGGGTCGCTACGCAGAGGCGCTCGCCCGGTTCGAGGCGGGCATCCAGGCCAACCCGGAGAGCCTCGCCGCCAAGATCGGCGCCGCAAAGACCAAGATCGCGCTCGAACGCCTCCAGGAGGCCAAAGAGCTCCTCCGCAAGCTGCGCGAGAGCAGGCCGGCCGATCCCGTCGTCGCGTTCTGGCTCGCGCGCGTGGAGGAGGCGCTCGGCAACAAACCCGAGGTGGAGAAGATCCTCGTCGAAGCCATTGCGCGAACGCCGACCGGGCCCGACGCGATCAACCTGTACGTGGCGTTGTCGCAGTTCCTGGCAGCACAAGGCCGCATGCAGGAGGCCGACGCCAAGCTCGCCGAAGCCAGGCAAAAGCTCCCGGAGTCTCCAGCGATCCACAAGGCCCTCGGCAACGTGGCGCTCGCCTCGGGTCGCCTCGCCGACGCCAAAGCGGAGTTCGAGGTCGCCCTCCATGCCGACCCCCGCGACCTGTCGTCGCTGTTCAACCTCGGCGTGACGCTGCGTCGAATGGGACGCTTCGACGAGGCGTCGGAGATGTTCGACAAGGTGTCGAACGTCGACAAGAACTACCCCGGCCTCGCGCTCGAGCGGGGCGTGCTGTTCGAGGCGTCGGGACAGGTGCAGCGCGCGCTCGAGATGTACCAGGAGGCGCTCTCCAAGGCGCCCAACGACCCGGACCTGATGCTGCGCGTGGGCTCCGCCGAAGTGGGGGCGGGGCACGCAGCGCAGGCCGAAGAGATCCTGCGCAAGGTGCTGCAGGAGCGGCCGAATAGCGCCGAGGCCAACCACTACCTCGGACGGGCCCAGCTCCTCAAAGGCACCAACCTCGCCGAGGCGATCCGGTTCCTCAAGCGCGCCACGGAGATCGACCCGAACCGCGCCGAGTACTGGCTGTACGTCGGGTGGGCGGCCAACGAAGCCGGCCAGCCTGGCACCGCGGACGCCGCGCTCAAGAAGGCGCTCGAGCTCGACCAGAGCCTGGCCGACGCCTACTGGCAACGCGGCGTGCTCGAGCGACGCCAGGGTGCCGTGCGCGATGCCGAACGGGACCTGAACAAGGCCCTCGAACTCAAGCCGTCGAGGTTCGAAGCACACGCCACGCTTGCCGAGTGCTATGAGGACATGTCCAGGTGGGACGCTGCCATCACGGCCTGGCGAAAAGCGATCGCGGCCGACGGCAACCGGTCGTTCTGGCGGTACAAGCTGGGGCGGCTCTACTACAACAACAACAACCGCGCAGCCGCCGCCGAAGAGCTGTCCAAGGCCATCCAGCTCGCCGAAAAGGAGGCCCGTCCTCCTTGGCTCTGGGAAGCCTATCTGATGCTGGCGGACATGGACTACGCAGCCAACCGCCGCCAGGAGGCCATCGACCACTACCGCGAGTTCCTCAAGCTCGCAGCACCCGACTCCCCGTTCCGCGTGGAGGCAATCAAGAAACTCCAGGCACTCGGCGCGCAGTACGACGGCCGCTGACCGCGTCGCTAGCGGGAACGTCGCCGCAGCAACATCGCTGCTCCGAGCAACACCGTCATCCACCACCTGGACGGCGGCATTCGCTGCGACGGTGTTGTGCAAGAGCATCCGCCGTCCGACGCAACGGGCGCCGGAGCGTTCTGCCCCGAAGGCGTTGCCCCGGCCTGACCTGCCGCACCGCCCGAACTGGCGGCACCTCCAGACCCCGCTGCACCCGAACCGCCTGCTCCGCCCGCGCCAGCGTCGCTTCCTCCCGCACCCGCCGCACCTCCGCTGTCGCCGCCGTCCCCGGCGTCGTCCAGCCCACCGTCCGTTCCCGCGTCCGGCTGCGGCGAGTCGTCAGGCAGCGGGTCGCACGGCCCGTCCACGAACTGCGCAACCACCTTGTCGAAGCCCGCCTTGCCCCCAACGGTCACACTGACGGTCACGTCGTGCAACCCTGCGGACAGCGGTGTTGTGTCGACCTCGGCCGCCCACACGTTCGGCTGCTGCTCCGTCATCGCCTTCGCGGGCAACGTGTCGATCTGCACCGCCACCGCGGTCGTGGGCCCGTCGCCAAAAACGAGCGCGCGCACGGGCGTATCCTTCCGTTCGTTGCACACGGTGTACGCGTAGGGGTTGGGCTCGCCATTTCGCAGCGTTGCGCTGACCGGCGCGGTGATCATCACCAGCGGCCACGGCGTCTTGGTGCTGGTCACGCGGTAGATGAAGGCGTTGTGGTCGACGGCGCCGACGGCGATGTTGTTCGTCTCCTTCTGCCCGAGCGAGTCGACCTCACATGCCACGATGCTCGGGTCGCCGTCGGTGTACTCGTCGTACTCGTGCACATGGCCGTGGATGTAGAAGCCGCCGCCCACACCGCTCAGGGCGTCGATGACGGGCGCGCTGTTGGCCGGCTGCGTGATGCGGTGATGCGCGAGCACGAACACGAGCTGGGCGTCCGCGTTCTGGATCAGGCCGTCCTGAAACGCCGCCACCTGGTCGTCGAGGAACTTCGGATCCTCGGAGATGGCGCCGCTGCCCACGCCGGCGCTCGAGAAGCCGAAAAAGTAGTAGGTCCCGAGCGGGGTGTCGACGTTCCACGACACGTAGGTCGTGTGCCGGGTCGATCCATGCAACGAGTTGGCGAGGTAGTAGTGATAGCCGATGTCGCCGTAGCCATCGTGGTTGCCGGGCAGGTCGAAGTAGAAATCGGGCGTCATCCCCGCGGCCTGGTACAGCGCCTTGTACTCGTCCCACTCCTGCTGAGACTGGCCGAGCGTGGGAAGCCCGTTCGGAGAACCGTCCACCAGGTCGCCGGTGGCTACCAGGAACCATGGCTTGATCACCTGGACCGCGGGGCCGAGAGCGAACGCGATGTTCTTTGACTCGTCCGTCGGGTCCCATTGACAGCTCGTGTGCAAGTCCGAGACGTGCATGAACCAGAAGATGCCCGTGGCATCCCGCGCCAGGTGCGCGCTCGACGGCGCGGCGGCAGCAGTCGTTGCGAGCAAGCCAAGCGCCCCCACAGCCGTCAGGCCGGCCAGGACCGATCGTCGCATGCATCCTCCGCAGGTCATCGCTTCCACGTCACCATGGAATGCGTCAGTGTAACACGAACGACACACTCCCGACACGTGGACAAGCGGCGATGGGCGACGCGAATGCGAATCAGGCGGCGGCGCGTCGGCGATCGATGAGGATCAGCACGGCGGCGCCGGCTGCGAACAGCGCGATCGACGCCCAGGCCGGCCAACCGGTCGCGCTGCCCATGGGCAGGATCTGCCCGCTGGCGAACCGGACGTCGAGCAGCATCCCGCGAACGCCTGACCCTGCGAAGAAGAGCCAGCCGGCATGGGCCCCCCACGCGCGGTACATGCCGCGGCCCGACCGCCAGAGCAGCGCGAAGACAAAGCCGGAAAGCAGCGTGACGACCACACCGGTCGCGGTCGCGGTCCGGGACAAGACGAGCGGGGCGGCACCGAGCAGCGCGGTGAAGGGAAGCGCCCACCGATCCGCCACGCGGCCGCTCATCAACGCGAGCGGCAGGCCGCGAAAAAGCAGTTCATCGCGCGCGGCGAGCGCCAGAGCACTGACGACGCCGATTCCGATCCCGACCGGCGCGGGGCTGCCCAGCGTCACGGTCGCCCGCCCCGCAACAACCACCGCAAGCGTCGCGGCAAGCGCAATCGCCGCCCCCACGCCTGCTCCGGCCGCAAGCCGCAACCCGACCACCTGCCACCGGTCGGCACCCGACTCATCCCACCGCATGCCCGCGCGTCGGGCCATCCAGTCCACCGCCAGGGCACCGACCACGAGCGCCAGCAGGCGATTGGACTCGAGCAGACCTTCGACGGCGAAGGCAATGGCGCCCGCGCCCAGCAGACGGATTGCGTCGAGGCCAAGGGCAGGCAGGTCGTTTCGGCGGTCGGTCATCACGGTGGTCCACACGAACCGATTGGAGTCGCGAACATGACGGACGGTGCAGGGCGGTCAAACGAAGTCGCGGTAGGCATCGCCGTGCGCCAGCGCCGCGGCCACACCGCCGGTGTGCACGAACAGCACGCGCTTGCCCAGCCAACGGCCGTCGCGATGGATGGTCTCGGCCAGTCCGGCCATCGCCTTGCCGGTGTATACCGGGTCAAGCACCACGCCGCTCAGCCGCGCCACGTCGACGGCAAACCGGACCTGCGCCGGCGTTGCAACACCGTAGGAGGGGCCTTTCGCGGTATCGTCGACCACGACGCGAACGGGGTCGGGCAGGCTGCTTTCGAGCTGGCGGGCTTCGCGGACAATCCTGCCGATCTCGTCTTCGAAGTAGAGCTTGTCGTTGCAGACCGCGAAGGCCAGAACCTGGTCGGCGACGTCGAACCTGGCGGCGCCGAGCGCGAGGCCGGCGGCCGTACCGCCGCTTCCGCAGGCCGTGACGACGGCGTCGAACCTGCCCTGTCCGGCCAGACCCATGCGGATCTGGTCGCGGACCTCGCGCATGGCCTCCACGTACCCGAGGGCGCCCAGGCCATTGGAACCGCCCTCTGGAATCACGTAGGGTCTGCCGCCGCGGCGTTCGACATCGCAGGCCAGCGATTGCATGGTTGCTCGTCGATCGCGATAGTCGCTTTTGGAGACCTGGTGGACCCGCGCGCCGGCCAAGCGCGACAGAAACAGATTGCCCGACGTTTGGGGCACGGGGTCGTCGGACCAGAGCAGCAGCTCGCAAGCGAATCCGAGCGCGGCGCAGGCGACGGCGGTGGCGCGGGCGTGGTTGGACTGCGCGGCGCCGCAGGTGATGACGGTGTCGGCGCGGCGAGCGCGGGCGTCGGCCAGCAGCAGCTCGAGCTTGCGCAGCTTGTTGCCCGCGTCGGCGCTTCCGGTCATGTCGTCGCGTTTGATCCACAGGTCGACACCGAGGCGGTCGCAGAGCCGGGCGCAGCGGGTCAAGGGCGTTGGGCCGTGGACCAATCGCAGGCGTGGCAAGCCAGGCTTCATCCGCTCATCTCGACCAGCACGGCGCCACCCTCGACGCGATCGCCCTCCTTGACGAGGATCCTCGCGACCACACCCGGACGGGTGGCCCGCAGCTCGTTTTCCATCTTCATCGCTTCGACCACGACGACAGCGTCACCGGTGTCCACCTCGGCACCTTCCTTCACGAGCACCTTGACGACCCGACCGGGCATCGGGGAAGTCACGCTGCCGCCACCCGTGGCGGCCCCAGCGGCTGTCGCTTCTGCAGCAGCACGCTGACGCTCGCTTTGGACGTCGACGTAGGCGCGGACACCGCCGCCGACAGCGCCCAGGCGGGGAGGCTTGCCCTCGACGGTCAGGTCCAACACGCGGTTGCCGATGCGCACCGAGAGCGCGTCGGGCAGCACCATCACATCGGCGTCGATCCGCTTTCCCTCGAGCTGCACGTCGTATCCGCCGCCAGGCAAGGCGGTCACGTCGACCGGCAGCTCGGACCCGCCCACGTTCACGAAGTAACGCATCGGAGGGGACACTAGCAAAAGGTCGGGGCTTTTCTCAAGGGAACCGCGGATGGGCACGGTTCGTGGTGCGATGGGGCGCACGGTTCTCGGGAGCGGTACCCCGGCCGGTCGAACGGTGGACACAACGCCTGTCGCTGCGAAGCGACCAGGAGCTGCGGGCAAGAGCGATGAGCGCCCTGGGCACGATCGCGCTTCTCTTTGTTCGGCACGGTCGCGACAAGCAGGGCTTGCTCACGCTGCTGCGCGACTGGGCGGACCTGCTGCGGGCGGTATGGCACGCGCACGACGGTCGCGAGGCGCTG
>Ga0209018_1001057_pt1 | contig 23432 bp, 19 predicted proteins | sample YNPBryBLVA2012_FD_185814 | JGI IMG/M metagenome (GOLD analysis project Ga0209018, IMG submission 185814) | Anoxygenic and chlorotrophic microbial mat microbial communities from Yellowstone National Park, USA - YNP Bryant BLVA 2012 (SPAdes)... ...
GCTCGCCTGGCTGACGGAGGTCAGCGCCAGCGCGGTGGCGGTGGCGGTCAAGAACGACCTGCGCGCCCGCCTGTTCGACAAGATTCAGTCCCTGGGTCCAGCCTTCGTGCGCGGCGAACGCACCGGCGAACTGACCGCCCGCAGTTGATCGTCTGCTTGGTGGACGAGGAGCACGAGAGGGCCATCGAAGCCAGCAAAATGCTATTGTGCCAGTACCTGGCGGAGCAGCCGCACATCGCCAAAGTCAGCGGCGTCTCGGGGGAGGTGGCACATGAAATTCAGTCCATCCTGGGCTGGCCGGCCACCAAAGAGCAAATCGAGCGCGCCAGGCACCTCGTGCCAAACGACCTGGCGCATCGCATCACCGCTTCCGGGACGCCAGACGAAGGGCGGGCAAAAGTCCAAGAATACATCCATCGCGGCTGCACTTGCCCGATTCTCTACTCGGCAGGCGGCAATATACCCTTGCTCATTGATACGTTTGCCGTAAAACAAGCCTCAGGGCGTCTTCAAAAATAAAATTTTGGTCTATAATAAGCCCTTGCTCTTGCCCGACAAGGCTTTTTATGTGCCTGTATTTGTTCGTAGCGCGGACTTCATTCCGCAGCCTAAAGATTGTCTAGAACAATAGAGTTCTATCGCATTATCACTAACATTTGCATTGTCCGCGCAAATCTTGTTGGCGCCGCAGTTCCCTGGGCAAGCGCCAGGACAAGCAACTACGGCGCGACGTCAGTTCGTTTGCGGCTGCAGGCCGCGCTATGGTAGAATAGCCTTGTACGGAGTGATGGCCGAGTGGACGAAGGCGACTGACTTGAAATCAGTTGTGGGCTCTGCCCACCGGGGGTTCGAATCCCTCTCACTCCGCCTGGAGGTTGCAGCACGGTAGAACGTCAGGCAAACGCCTGGCGTTTTACTTGGGGCGGCCATTCAGTTGAGCAGGCCCAAAGGCATCGGGCAGGAGCGAACGTACATCGGTTTTGAAGAACAGTGTGCCCTCCTCGCTCACGCTCAGCACGAGGGTATCCAGGCCAAATTCGGCCAACACCTGGCGGCAAGAGCCGCACGGTGAAGCGCCGTTGGGGGTAGCAATGACAATGGCCACAAATTCCCTCTCCCCCTCCGAAACAGCCTTGAAGATCGCCACCCGCTCGGCGCAGATGCCATCGGGGTAAGCGGCATTCTCGATGTTGACGCCATCGTAGATGCGGCCCGAGGCGGCCAGCAAGGCCGCGCCGACGGCATAACCAGAATAGGGTGCATAAGCCCATTGCCGCGCCTCCACGGCAATCTGCGTCAACCGTTCTTGCTGTTCAATCGTCAATTCCTTCATTCTCGGCACTCTCCTTGGGCGTGTCTGACACCCATGCGGCGCGAATTTTGCGAATACGCCGCCCGCTGACCTGCTCCATCGTGAGCAGCAGGTTGCCCACCGATATGCTCTCGCCCTCGAGGGGGACGCGCCCCATCCGGCTGTAGACGAAGCCCCCCAGCGTCTCGGCCTCGTCTTGCGGCAGAGCGCTGCCCATGATCTCGTTGAATTCTTCCAAATCTACCCGCCCCTGGAAAATGTACTCGCCTTCTCCAACCTGCTGGTAGGGAGATTCTTCGGCCTGGTCGTATTCATCCTGAATTTCGCCGATGATTTCCTCGACGATGTCTTCGAGCGTTACCAGGCCGGCAATGCCGCCGTATTCATCCACAACCAACGCCATGTGGACGTGATTGCTTTGCATTTCGGCCATCAGCTCGTCCACTTTTTTGGCTTCGGGGATGAAGTAGGCCGGGCGGATGAGGTCGGCCAAAGTGCGGCCTTGCGCGCCGTCACGATAGACTTGCAACAAGTCGCGGGCATACAGCACGCCGCGGATGGTGTCCACCGTATCCTCGAAGACGGGAATACGCGAATGACCGGCGCGGATGACAGCCTCTACGGCTTCAGGTAGGGGGGTGGCAATATCGAGGGTGTTCATGTCAATGCGCGGCACCATGATTTCACGCGCCAGGGTGTCGCCCAGCTTGAAGATGGAGTAGATCATTTTGCGCTCATCTTGCTCAAGCACGCCCTCGGCCTGGCCAGCATCCACCATACTTTTCAAATCGTCCTCGGTGATAGCGGCGTCTGGCTCCACGGCGCTGTTCGAGGAAGGGGTTAAGACGAAGGGGCAGATGGTGAAGGGGGTGAAGGCGATCATGAGCAGGCGGGCATAAGCTGATAGGCGTAAAGCCCATAGCTCGACGGCGCGGGCCACCATCAGGCGGACAAGCCCCTCCAACCAGGAGACGCCCAAAGCCAGCAAGGCCAAGACGCCCAGCGTCTCGAGCAAAGCCCATGGGGTGGAAAGGGGCCGGTTGAGCAAGGCGATGACCAGACCGGCGGCGAGAAAACGCCACAGGGTTTGCGCCAGGATGAAGGTGGTGCGCAGGCGCGGCGTGGCATGGGTCAAAGCGAGCACACGGTTCACCTGGCGTTCGCGGCGTTCGCGTTGGGTCAGCAGATGCGCCAGGTTGATGTTGAGCAGGCTGGCGCGCGCGGCTGCCGTGAGCACATCGAGCCAGAGCAGCACTGCCAGCAAGCCGGCTTCCACCCAGGTCAAGTCATTCATTGGGCTGACGCGTACGCAGCGGCCGGGCGGGCACGCCAACGACGATGGTGTTGGGCGGCACATCGTGGGTGACCACCGCCCCCGAGCCGGTCACGGCGCCGGCGCCAACGTTGACCGGGGCAACCAGCAAGGTGTCACTGCCGATGAAAGCCCCCGCGCCGATTTGGGTGCGGCTCTTCTTGCCGTCCACGCCAAAGTTACAGGTGATGGTGCCGGCGCCAATGTTGACGTCGGCCTCGATAGCGGCATCACCAATGTAGGAGAAATGTCCCATCTTGGTGCCGGGGCCAAGCCGCGAGTTCTTCACCTCGCCGAAATTGCCCATATGCACCCCCTGGCACAGATACGCTCCCTTGCGCAGATGCCCAAACGGCCCAATATCCACGTCGTCTTCCAGCACCGCGCCTTCGAGCATGGAGGCAACCACCTTACAGTGATTGCCGATGGTGGTGTCCTGGACGATGGTATTGGGCCCGATGACGCAATTCTTGCCAATGCGGGTCTGCCCCTGCAGGTGAGTGTTGGGCCAGATGAGGGTGTCCTGTCCGATGACGACCTGCGGCTCGATGTAAGTGGTGGCAGGGTCCACCAAAGTCACGCCGGCCAACATCCAGCGGCGGTTGATGCGCTGGCGCAGGAGGGCGGCTGCTTCGGCAAGGTGAACACGGGTGTTGACGCCAATCATCTCGGCAGGGTCTTCCACAGCCAGGGCTTGCACCGGCAAGCCATCGGCAATGGCGATGCCGATGACGTCTGTCAGGTAATATTCGCCCTTCGGGGAAAGCGGCACACGCCGCAGGGCCTGCCAAAGCCAATCGGCGGCAAAACAGTACACGCCAACATTGAGTTCACGGATGGCAAGTTGTTCGCGAGTGGCCTGGGCTTCTTCGACGATGCCCATCAGGCGACCATCGTCGGCGCGCAGGATGCGGCCAAAGCCACGCGGGTCGTCGGTGTGGCCGGTGAGCAAAGTGGCCGGGCCGCGGTGGGCGCGCTGCGCCTCTACCAGGCGGCTGAGCGTTTCGGCGGTGAGCAGCGGCATGTCGGCGTAGGTGACCAGGATATAGTCTGCCTGACCTTCGAGCAAAGTTTCGGCTTGCTGCACGGCGTGGGCCGTGCCGAGCTGGGGGGATTGCACCACGTAGCGCGCCGCTTCACCCAATGCCTGGCGCACCTCGTCTGCGCCGTGACCGATAACCATGACCGGTGGGGTGGTGGTGGCGGTGCGGGCCGCCTCCAGGGCAAAGGAAGCCATTGGGCGACCGAGCAGGGGGTGCAAAACTTTGGGCAGTGCCGAATTCATGCGCGTGCCTTGGCCGGCAGCCAGGATGACAGCAGTGATCTGACTCATGGGGGTCATTCTCCAAAGTAAAAAATGACGAGCTTCGCAGCGCTTGCAAGGCAGTGCGAGGCTCGTTCAAGGGGAGGGAAAAGGTTGGCAACGCAGGGCTTTGGTAAACACAAGTAACCGACAGGCTGGGGCGTCCGGAATCGAACCAGAATAAGCAGATCCAAAGTCTGCCGTGCTGCCATTGCACAACGCCCCAATACAGCTCGCTAAACGAACGAGCGGGCTGTATTGTAACATAAGCTCATTTGGGTTGACAAGCCAATTTTCCCCTTCGACGCCAAGAATTGTCCGACTGGGGTAGCTGCCGCAGCAACGCTCACTTTCCCCTAAAGGCCATCACCAACAAGGGCGCAAACACCAGCAGCACGCAGAGGAAGAGAAAGCCAAAGGCAGCCACCGTGCCGAGCATGACTTTACGGCTGACGCTTCCGCCATCGGTGCGCAGAGCTTGCTCGAGCTGCGAGGCTTGCAATGGCTCGGCTGGGGCGGGGATGCTCTCGGCAACGCCAGCCACATCGCACAGATCCTGCAGCCATTCCTGCACGGCTTGCGGCGTCACTCTATTGGTTTGGGTGCGGTAGAGCCTCAGCTGCAAGGCGTCGGGTCTGAACAATAAGTTGACCAATTCGAATGGCCCTGGCGCTTGCATCAGGCGCAAAATGGCCTGGCGGGCAAGCTCGTTGGCCAACAAGTCGCGCGCCCAGCGCTCGTCGTGCGGGTAGATGCTCAGGAAGGTATAGGCCGGGTCGCCGGTGTCGAGCGGCTTGTGGGGTTGATGGCGAAGGAGGCCATGGCATCGAGGGCGTTGGGGGTGGCGATGCCCATGCGAGTGTGGAACGGTGCAGCGAGATAGATGTCCAGGATGGGGCCGCGGTAGAAATAAACATCCACCCGCCGGCCGCGATACTGGCCGTGATACTGTCGCCCGTTGATCAGGTAACTGCTCGCCTTCAGGCCCAACGGGCAGAAGGCTGCATCCAGTTGCCGTGCCCGCCGGCGAATGACCACCACGGCCGCACCGACCACCCCAGCCATGAAAAGCGCCATCCACAGGACGAACGAACCTGCAAAGATCAGGAAGCGATCGTCTTCGTACGGCGCAGGCAGAGGCACGAAAAGGACAGCCAGTGCTATCGCCAGGAGGGAGCAAAGGATGAAGGCCGAGGCGGCCAGCGTAATCAGCGCTTGCACGCCACACCCCGCCAGCCAGGCTTTGAGACTCTTGTTCATTGTGGAGGCTTTCCAACTCTGATCGAGGAGTAGCTGCCTTTACTCGAAAGGCGTGCTCAGAGCGCCCGAAGCGACGATTACCCACACAACCGTCACCCCCGGTCGGCGGCCGCCCGTCGTGCCGGCGGTGATGATCACTCCTTTGAGGTTGATTGCCCCGCCGCTAATCGAATAGTCATCAGCCTTGGAATAGCTGTAAACATAGCCGGTTTCCGTCGGTTCAGCGGGGAAGAAATCCAACGCCGCCAGCCCCGGATAAGTGGCCTTGATCAGCTCTAGAGCGGCGGCTCCATCCGCAGGAAGCGGCTGTTTCACACGGATGGAGAAAACGCCCAGCGAACCTTCCTGGATGTCGGTGACGAAATCGCCGCTGGCAGAGCCGCTGCCCATGCTGACAGAGGCCATGCCGTCCGTCCATACACCAAAATAGCTTACCCCAGCCAGGTTCAAAGCATACGAGACGCCATCTTCATAAGCCACCGGGATTTCCAGGTCCTTGACCCTTCCGCCGCCGGTTGTGACCGTGATTTGCAGACCTAGCACATCGCGAGCATAATCTTGGATGACTTGCTGGGCGTCGGCCTTGCCTTGCGGCGTCCACTGGGGGGTGAAGGCCAGGGGGGGACGCGTCCCCTCCGGCAGAGGCGGGGGTGTGAAGGAGGGCTGGGCGGAAGGAGATGTGGGGCTGGCGCTCAGCGGCGCGGTCGTGGCCGTGGGAGGGGAGGCTACGCCTCCTTGGGGTGTTGTGGGTATAGTCGGGCTACCGCTGCAAGCCAGTGCTGCCAAGACGAGCAGGTAGAGAGGGAGGAAAGACACACGGGACATAGGGCCTCCAAAGGAAGTTTTACCGAAGTGGAACACAGGATGGGCTTGTCCTGGCGTTTTCGACGATTGCTGGCGGTGATGCCACGACAGCTCTTTTAGTATAGCAGAGAATGAGGTCTGTGTCAGCAAGAGAAGTGCAGCCCGGACAGAGCGAAGCGAAAGGGTCGCATTTGGTTTATAATTGCACTGCTGCGCCGCTGTGCGAAGCACAAAGTGTTGTCACATTTAGGAAAGGAGGCCCATGCCCAGCGATTGAAGTCAACTGCTTCTCTCACCCACAAAACCCATCAACCTAATCGACATTTGGAGGAGAACCGTATGAAACAAAAGCTATTCGTTGTACTGGCCCTATTTGTGGTTGCCAGCCTGGTCTTGGCGGCATGCAAGCCGGCGCCTGTCGTCGAAAAGCCGCCTTACGAGGAAGTGAAATTCGCCCCCTACAAGGTCGAAGCGCCTGATTGCAATTACGGCGGCGAATTCAAGGCCATCGAGGCGGTAGACGAGACCACGGTCAAGTTCACGCTATGCTACCCTGATCCGGCTTTCCCCTCGAAGGTGGCCTTCTCGGTGTTTTCCATCCAGGATACCGGCTACCTCGATTATTTCAAGGGCGACTCGGTCAAGATGAGCGATAAGCCCAACGGCACCGGCCCCTACTATGTCAAAGAGTGGGTGCGCGGCGACCACATCACCTTCGAAGCCAACCCCAATTATTGGGGCGAGAAAGCCAAGATCAAGACCGTCATTTTCCGCTGGTCTGAGCAGTCGGCGCAACGCCTGCTGGAACTGCAATCTGGCACGGCTGACGGCATTGACAACCCTGCGCCCGAAGATTTCGCCACCATCCAGGGTGATGCCAATCTGAAGCTGTACCCCCGCCCGGCGTTGAATATCTTCTACATCGGCTTCAACAATACCTACCCGCCCTTCGACAACGAGAAGGTGCGCCAGGCTATTGCTATGGGCATTGACCGCCAACGCATCGTGGACGAGTATTATCCCACCGGTTCGAGCGTGGCCGACAACTTCGTACCACCGCCTTTCAACCCCGGTTATAGCCCCAACATCAAATGGTACGACTACAACAAGGAAGAAGCCAAGAAGCTGTTGGCCGAAGCGGGTTACCCCAATGGTTTCGAAGTGACGCTCTCCTTCCGCAACGTGGTGCGCGGCTACCTGCCCACGCCCGACAAGGTGGCCCAGGAAATCCAGGCGCAATTGGCCGAGATTGGCATCACCGTCAAGATCGAGGAGATGGAATCGGCCACCTTCATTGACGCCACTTCTGCCGGTAAGGAAGACCTGTACTTGCTCGGCTGGGGCGCAGATTACCCCGATGCCACCAACTTCTACGACTACCACTTCGCCAACGAGAACAACCTGCAGTTCGGGACGCTGTTCCCCGATATCGTCAGCGAAATCAAAGCCGCTGCGGCTCTGTCTGATCCGGCTGCCCGCCAGCAGCACTACGACAAAGTCAACGAGCTGATCAAGCTGCACGTGCCGATGATCCCGGTGGCTCACGGCGGCTCGGCCACTGCCTTCAAGGCGGAAGTTCAGGGCGCACATTCCAGCCCGCTGGGTAACGAGAACTTCGCCGTGATGAACAACGGCAAAGAACAGTTGGTGTGGATGCAGAACGGCGAACCGGCTGCTTTGTGGTGCTCAGACGAGACCGACGGCGAGACGCTGCGCGCCTGTGAGCAAGTTTACGAGCCGCTGCTCTCTTACAAGATCGGCGGCGTCGAAGTGCAGCCAGGCTTGGCGGAGAAATGGTCGGCCAATGCGGATCTGACCGAGTGGACTTTCACCCTGCGCAAGGGCGTCAAATTCCACAACGGCACAGCGCTCGATGCCGGCGATGTGGTGGCGACTTTCGTGTCGCAATGGGATGCCGCCAGCCCCAATCACGTTGGCCGCACCGCAACCTTCGAGTACTTTGGCGCTTTCTTTGGCTCTTTCCTGAACGCCCCCAAAGAGTAAACAACCTGCCTTTCGAAACCGAGAGTTTGGCGGTAGCACTACCGCCAAACTCTCTCTCCGAGCCGCTATGCTACAATTCATCACCCGCCGCCTGATCTTGTTGTTGCCGGTTTTCATCGGCATCTTGCTGATTACATTCGCCATCGTCCGTCTGATTCCGGGTGATCCTTGTGTGGTGATGTTGGGAGAGCGCGCCACCCCGGAAAAATGCGAAGCGTTCAAAGAACGCTTTGGCTTGAACGACAATATCCTGGTGCAATTTTTCCGCTATCTGGTCAATATCGTTCAGGGCGATTTTGGGGTGTCCATCCGCTTTGGTCGCCCGGTGGTGGATGTGATTGCTGAACGGCTGCCGATGACTTTCGAGCTGACGCTGGGGGCGATGATTTTCTCGACGAGTTTGGGTATCGTGTTTGGCCTGGTATCCGCTTTGAAACGCAACAGCGTCATAGATGTCATCACGATGATTGGCGCCAATATCGGCATCTCCATGCCGGTGTTTTGGCTGGGTTTGATGCTAGCTTATGTGTTCGCCCTGTTGCTCAAGGATACAGCCCTGTATATTCCTCCTTCGGGGCGGTTGACTCCTGGGATTTCGCTGCCCTCTTTGGCCACGCTGTGGGGGCTGGGGGACTTGCCGGGCTTGCCTAAATTCTTGCTTGGGCTGATTTCCAATTCGACCCTCTTGAACAGCCTGTTGACGGCCAATTTTGCCATGCTGCGCGACGCCTTATGGCATCTGATCCTGCCCTCCGTCGCCGTCGGCACGATTCCTATGGCGGTGATTGCCCGCATGACACGCTCCAGTCTGCTGGACATCCTTGGCCAGGATTACATCCGCACGGCGCGCGCTAAGGGGCTGGTGGAGCGCTTGGTGATTGCCCGCCATGCGATGCGCAATGCCTGGATACCGATCGTGACCATCATCGGGTTGGAGACGGGGCAACTGCTGGCCGGGGCGGTGCTGACCGAAACGGTCTTCGCTTTGCCGGGGGTTGGCACAGCGCTCAAGGACGCCATCCTGGCGCGGGATTATCCGGTTGTGCAGGGCTTGACGGTGGTCATTGCCACGACCTTCGTGATCGCCAACCTGCTGGTGGATATTTCTTATGCTTACCTCGACCCGCGCATCCGTATGGAGTGAACGATGAACACTGCCGTACCGAAACTCTCTGCAGAAGCCATCCCTGAACGCCGCTCGCCCACCGTGGAGACCATCCGCCGCTTGTTGCGCCATCGTTCGGCGCAAGTGGGAATGGCCTTGTTGGGCTTCATGGTGCTGATTGCGATCTTTGCGCCCTGGATTGCCCCTTATGACCCAATTGCGATTCTAAAAGACGCGCCGCGCCGCGCCGCGCCGTGCATTCATCTGCTGGGGTGTCCGCCGGAGCGGGCGCAGCACCTGATGGGCATTGACGGCAACAGCCGCGATCTGTTTTCGCGGGTGATCTACGGCTCGCGGCTGTCGCTGCAGGTGGGAATTGTGACCATTACGTTCGCCATCTTGGTAGGTGGTCTGATCGGGGCGCTGGCCGGTTTCATCGGCGGGTGGCTGGACAATATCCTGATGCGTTTGATGGACGTGCTGTTGGCCTTTCCGAGCCTGTTGCTGGCTATTGCCATTGTGGCCGTACTGGGAACGGGGTTGATCAACGCCCTGTTAGCCATCGGCATTGTGTCCATTCCGATATACGCCCGCATTGTGCGCGCCAGTGTGCTCTCGGTGAAGGAATTGGATTTCGTCTCGGCCTCGCGCGCACTGGGGGCGTCGAAACTGCGCTTGTTGTTTACCAAGGTGCTGCCCAACGCGCTCACGCCGTTGATTGTGCGCGGCACTTTGGGCATTGCAACAGCCATCCTGGATGCCGCCGGGCTGTCGTTCCTCGGCCTGGGGGCCGAGAAACCCATTCCCGAATGGGGGTTGATGCTGGGGGAAGAACGTAACAGTGTTTTCAATGCGCCGCATTTGGTTTTCTTCCCCGGCCTGGCTATTATGATTCTGGTGCTTTCGTTCAACTTGCTGGGGGATGGACTGCGCGATGCGCTTGACCCTCGCCTGGCGCAGAACCGTTCCGCCTAAACCAACGGCAGAAACATTCGGGGGCTGTCCTCAACGAGGACAGCCCCACGATCACAAGTGGATGGGCCCGGCCGGTTTCGAACCAGCGACCAAAGTGTTATGAGCACTCCGCTCTGCCACTGAGCTACGGGCCCTAGAGCGGGCGACGGGATTCGGACCCGCGAATGTCAGCTTGGAAGGCTGATGCCTTACCACTTGGCGACGCCCGCATCTCGAGTGCCCCGATTTTACCGTGTTGAGCGCAGACGGTCAAGCGCCGCGCAGCCTGTCCTGTCGGGCATCCAGCAACCAAAAGCAAAACGCGGAGCCAGGCATAGCCTGGCGGTACAATGAGCTCATTGCAGAATCTTTACGATTGTGGAACAAGACATAGGCTCGAATGGTCATACTATAAACCCAATTCGAAAGGATGCAAAAAAAATGGAGACTAAAACCTGTTGGTTGTGTATCCTGTGCCTGCTCTTGTTGTCGGCTTGCCGCCAGGCCGAAAAGCAGGTCGTTGCTCGCACCGTTTTCACGACAAAGGAAACCGCTGCATTAGCAACGGTTGTCGAAACACAGTTGGCAAAAGCTCCTGCCTTGCCCATTTATCCTCCCCCCTATGATACAACCGGAGGTAGCTATGCCGTGCCAGAATCCGATGAGCTTTCCGCCTCTCAGATGGTGATCAAAGAGGCCAGTATCCAACTGCTCGTCGAAGACATACCGCTGGCCGTGGATCAAGTGACCCAATTGGCTGTGGAATACGACGGCTACGTACTCTCTTCCTCGAGCCAATCCGAGACGGATAACCAGTACGCCACGCTGCGTTTGGCCATCCCCTCCGACCACTTCGAGGCCGCTTTGGGCGCTTTACGGCAAATAGGGGTGCAAATTCTCAGCGAAAACCTCTCGGGCAAAGATGTGGGCGCTCAATACGTTGATCTCCAGTCGCGCCTGAACAGCCTGGAGGCCACCGCCGCCCGCCTGCGGCAACTTCTGGACGAAGCCAAGAATGTCCAGGAGGCCTTGCAAGTCAACGCCGCTCTCTCCGATGTGGAAACTCAAATCGAGCAGATCAAAGGACAAATGAAGTATTACGAAGGCCGCTCGGCTTTCTCGATCATCACCGTTGATCTGAGCCTCTACGTCCCCACGGCCACAGCCGAACCCCCTACACCCACACCAGCCTGGAATCCCGGCGAGACCTTCCAGCAAGCTTCGCAAGTGATGATTAGCTCGGCTCAAGGGTTAGCAGACGGCGTGATTTGGGTGATCGTGGTGGGAGGCCCCTACCTGATTGTCTTGGGGGCCTTTTATGGGCTGGGGCGGTTGCTGTTCCGGTGGCTGAAACGGAAGAAAATTGGCTAAAAGGCGTCCGCTTGCAGCCGGTGCATCTTGTTGCAACGTGCGGGCTATCTGCCAGGCAGGTAGCCCGCTCTTATTTGCCGCTCGTCAAACACTTATCAACACTTTATCAAGCCTGCAAAACCGAAAAGAGCTACACTCGAAGTAACTCAAGAAAGGAGTCGCCCCTATGAAAGCCAAAATCTCTTCTATCCTGATAGTCTTCGCCTTGTTCTTATCGGCTTGCAGCGCCAAAACCGTTGTCGCCCCCGTCGTCGTCAAATCCACCTCAGTGGCCCAGCAAGCCCAACCGATAGCCGCGCCCGCCGAGGCGCCGCTCGCCCTGCCCACCGCCGCGCCCCTCGTCCTCTACACTGTCCCCACCGCCGCACCCGGCCCCGTCTCCACCCCCGCTGACACCTTCTTTACCAACTACGGCGTCAATCCCTATACAAACACACGTGAAGACCACCTGTCCACCTTTGCCCTCGATGTGGACACGGCTTCATACAGTCTAGCGCGCAGCTACATCAACGAGGGCCTGATCCCCCCCGTGGATGCCATTCGCGTCGAAGAATTCATCAACTACTTCGAGCAGGGCTACCCCGCCCCCGAAGAGGCTACCTTTGCCATTTACGCCGATGGCACCCCATCCCCCTTCCTGGACGACGGCACCTACCTTGTCCGCATTGGCATCCAGGGCTATCGCCTGCCCGAAGCCGAACGCGCCCCCCTCACCCTGACCTTCGTCATTGACGTATCTGGTTCGATGAGTCAGGACAATCGTCTCGAATTGGTCAAGCAAGCCCTGGCCTTGCTGGTAGACCGCCTGCGCCCGGACGATACGGTCGGCATCGTGGCCTACAGCAGCGAGGCGCGGGTTGTGCTGTATCCCACAGCCGGCAGCGAGCGCAGAGCAATTCTCGAAGCCATCAACAGTCTCTATCCCGAAAACTCCACTAACGCCGAGGCCGGTTTGCGGCTAGGTTATCAGCTTGCCATGCAATACTTTCGCGCCGGCACCACCAACCGTGTCATCCTGGCTTCGGATGGCGTGGCCAACGTGGGCGCCACCGGCCCGCAGACCATCCTGGACGAAGTGCGCGGCTATGTGGACGAGGGTGTCACCCTCACTACCGTGGGGGTGGGCATGGGCAACTACAACGATGTCCTGCTCGAACAACTGGCCGACAACGGCGACGGTAACTACGCTTATGTGGACACTCTCGACGAAGCGCGCAAAGTTTTCGTCGAAGATTTGGTGTCAACGATGCAGGTGATTGCGCGCGACGCCAAAGTGCAGGTGGATTTCAACGCCGATGTGGTCGAGCGCTACCGTTTGATCGGCTACGAGAATCGCGCCGTGGCCGATGAGGATTTTCGCAACGATGCGGTGGATGCTGGCGAGATAGGTGCTGGCCACTCGGCCACGGCCCTCTATGCCGTGCAACTCCGGCCGGGGGCACAAGGCCGCCTGGCCACAGTCCAACTGCGCTGGCAAGAACCCCAATCCTACGCCATCGTCGAAATCAACCACAACCTCAACACCTCGGACTTGGCCGCCAGCTTCGACGATACCAGCTCGTACTACCAGATGACTGTCGTCGTCGCCCAATTTGCCGAGGTGCTGCGCCACAGCCCCTACGCCGCCGGCAGCGAGGCCTGGCAACTGGTCGAGCTTGCCAACCGTCTGCCGCGTTCTCTCGAAGACGCCCGCGTGCTTGAATTCGCCCAATTGGTCTCACGCTCGGCGCAACTCGGTGCCCTGGGACGCTGAGCGGCATGACGAAGGTCACAAAATTCGCGTGACAAATGACACATGAAACACAGGATAGAAAGCGCGAAGATGTAAGCAACCAACTATATAAGCCGAAGCGGCCCCCCTCGCTGGCATATCCCTGGCTCTTGCCAGAAGCAGAATCTGCTCAACGCCAGAAATCACCAGCTACAGGCTGGGAGAAAGGCCGCTTCGGTCAATTTTTTGCCTTGTCATTTCAAGCAGGTGTGAGTATAATGCCCTTCACCTGGGCGGGTAGCTCAGCTGGTTAGAGCACTGCGTTGACATCGCAGAGGTCGCAGGTTCGAGCCCTGTCCCGCCCACCACAAGTGACCCCCCGCGTTGACCGGGACGAGTAACCGGTGCAGACCCGCCAGGGAGAGGCGATCAGCGACTGAGAGTCGCCTCCGGCGTCGAACCGGCCAAAACCCCCCGCGAGCGTGAAGCTGAACGGCTCTGGCCCACTAAGCAGAACGGCTGGCCCCGTTATCGGCCCAAAGAGATGAGCAAGGCCTGCCCTTGCTCAATCTGGGTGGAACCGCGATGAGACGCTCTCGCCCCAGTGGGTGAGAGCGTTTTGTTTACCCTCCTCCCCCACAGAGGAGGACCCTACGGAGGTCGAAATGTCTGAAAAACCTATGGAACGTTACGAAGACAGCGAGCTGTATCGCATTCGCCACTCGGCCGCGCACATCATGGCGCAAGCCGTGGTCGAAATGTTTCCCGAAGCCCGTTACACCATCGGGCCGCCCATCGAAAACGGCTTTTATTACGACTTCGATTTGCCGCGCCCCCTCACCCCTGAAGATTTGGAAAAGATCGAGAAACGCATGCGACAAATCATTGCCGGACGGCATCCCTTCGTGCGCAAGGTCGTCTCGGCCGAAGATGCGCGCCAGATTTTCAAAGACCAACCCTACAAGCTGGAACTGATTGACGGCCTGGAGCAGGGCGGCTTCGACGAGTACGGCAACCCGCTCGACGAGAAACCCGAAATCTCCATCTACCAGCATGACAAGTTCACCGATTTGTGCCGCGGCCCGCACGTCGAACATACCGGCCAGATCAACCCCTCGGCGATCAAGCTGATGAACGTGGCTGGGGCCTACTGGCGCGGCGATGAGCATAACCCCATGCTTCAGCGCATCTACGGCACCGCCTGGCGCACCGCCAACGAACTCGAAGAATATCTGCACCGCCTCGAGGAAGCGCGCAAACGCGACCATCGCAAGCTGGGCAAAGAATTGGAAATCTTCGTTTACGACGACGAAGTTGGCCCCGGCTTGCCCCTCTGGCTGCCCAATGGTGGTGTGATGATCGAAGAATTGGAGCGCCTGGCGAAGGAAATGGAAGAACAGGCCGGTTACCTGCGGGTGCGCACCCCTCACCTCACCAAAGAAGACCTGTTCATCCGCTCAGGCCACCTGCCCTACTACGCCGAGAGCATGTATCCCCCCATGGAGCTGGAAGGCGTGCGTTATTACGTCAAGCCGATGAACTGCCCCATGCACCACAAAATCTTCGCCTCAAAGCCGCGCTCTTACCGTGACCTGCCCATCCGCCTGGCCGAATATGGCACCTGTTACCGCTACGAGAAATCCGGCGAATTGTTCGGCCTGATGCGTGTGCGCTCGATGCAAATGAACGACGCTCACATCTACACCTCCGAAGAACTGTTCGAGCAGGAATTCATGGGTGTCGTAGCCTTGTACAAGAAATACTTCGAGCTGTTCGGCATCGAAAAATATGTGATGCGCCTCAGCCTGCATAGCAAGGCCGGCCTGGGCAAAAAATACGTGGACAACGAACGCCTGTGGCTGAAAACCGAAGACATGGTGCGCCGCGCCATGACCAACGGCGGCGTGCCTTTCGTCGAGGCGCAAGACGAGGCCGCTTTCTACGGCCCCAAGATAGACGTCCAAATCTGGAGCGCCATCGGCAAAGAGTTCACCCTGGCGACCAATCAGGTGGATTTCGCCGTGCCGGCGCGCTTCGATCTCAAATTCATCAATCGAGAGGGTGTGGAAGAGACGCCGTTGTGCATTCACCGCGCCCCCCTCAGCACCCACGAGCGCATGATCGGCTTCCTCATTGAGCATTACGCCGGCAATTTCCCCGTTTGGCTTTGCCCCGAACAGGTGCGCGTCATCCCCATCACCGACAGTCACCACGCCTACGCGGCGCAATTGGTGCAGCGCCTCAAGGAAGCCGGCCTGCGCGCCAGCGCCGACCTCGGCCCCGAACGGATGAATGCCAAGATTCGCCAGGCGCAACTGATGAAAGTGCCTTATATGCTCGTCGTTGGCGACGCCGAAGTGCAAGCAGAGACCGTCTCGCTGCGCAAACGGGACGGCGCCCGGCAAGATGGTATGCCGGTGAGCGAGTTCATCGCCCTGGCGCAAGCGCGCTACCGCAGCCGCTCGAAGGAGTTGTAATCACACACAGAACACGTGCACTTCCCCTGGCCCATGCACGCCAATCGTCAGTGTCATCTCGATATCGGCGGTGCGTGACGGCCCGCTGACCAACACGACCGCCGACGCTTCTCGCACCTCGCTCAGGCTCAACGCCTGGGCGAGGTTGGCATAGATGGTTTCCCGGCGTAAGACAGCCAGGTGGATTTCAGGCAGCAAGGAGGCCGTCAGCGGGCGGCCTGGGCCGGCGGGGATGATCAGCGTGCCCGTCTCAGCCACTGCCGCCAGCGCCCCGCTGAGGCCCACCCTGGCGGCCTTGGCCTCGTCATTGACGAGGATGCCGCTTTGCCGCAATCTTTCCAGCACTCCCTCCGGCAGGCCCTCATCCCACGCGGCGATGTGCTTCACTTCGTGCGCGTGCAACCATGCCAGGATAACCTCGCCCAGCTCATCTTCAGCGCAGGCCGTAAATGTTCCTCCCAGAGCCAGCCATTCTCTCTCGAATTGCTCGACCGATTGTTTCGAAAACGGCGCGGCTTCGGCAGCGGCTGCCGCCGCCAGATCGGCAGGGTGAGAGGGATACTTTTCGCCGCTGTTTTCCCTCCGCCTGGGGTTGCGCCGCGCCAGGAAGGGCCTCGTGGCTGGGGCGGGGAAATCTTTGCTGTATCCCCAGCCCGTCCACGCAGGCAAGCGCAGCCAAGCGGAACGGGGTGCAGCCAGCCTGGCAGCCAAACCGGCAAGATGCTGCATCAGGCGGTAGAGCGGGGGGATGACAGCCACCCACGAGAAAAACCGCAACCCCCACTGCAAATAGGCAGGGGCGTTGGGCCGCTCGCCCCCTGGCCGCCGCCCGTCGCTTGAATATCCCTCGCCGACCAGCCCGGCCCTCACCCGCAGCAACAGTTTCGGCAGATCAATGGCCACCGGGCAAGCCTCACCGCAGGCCCCGCACAAGGTGGAGGCGCGCGCCAGTTCGCCAAAGGCCGCTGGGCCAAACAGCCCAGGCGAGAGCACCGACCCCATCGGCCCGGCATAAACGCTGGCGTAAGCGTGTCCGCCGATCTCGCGGAACACCGGGCAGACGTTCAGGCACGCCCCACAGCGGATGCAGTACAAGATTTCCTCGAGCGGCGAGCCGCGCAGGGCCGAACGCCCGTTGTCGAGCAGAATCAGGTGACGTTCTTGCGGGCCATCGGCGTCGCCAGGGCGGCGTGGGCTGTGCAACAGGCTGACATACACGCTGAGCTTCTGACCGGTGGCCGAGCGCGGCAGCAAGGTGAGCATGAGCGCCAGCTCCTCGAAGCTTGGCACCAGCCGCTCGATGCCCATCAGGGCAATGTGGATGCGTGGCACGGTGGTCACCATGCGCCCGTTGCCCTCGTTGGTGACGATGACCAGCGTGCCGCTTTCGGCTACGCCAAAGTTAACCCCCGATAAGCCGATCTGCGCGCTGAGGAACACCTGGCGCAGCAAGCGGCGGGCCAGGTTGGTCATGGTGGGGATGTCTTCAGTGAGGGGCATGCCCAGCTTTTCGTGGAATAGGCGCGCTACGTCGCCGCGCCGCAGGTGAACAGCAGGGGTGATGATGTGCGCCGGCGGCTCGCCGCGCAATTGCACGATGTATTCGCCCAGGTCTGTCTCCACCACGCGCATCCCGGCCGCTTCGAGGGCCGCGTTGAGGTGGATCTCCTCCGAGATCATCGTCTTGGATTTGGCGATGAGGATTTGTGCATCGGGTGAGGGCGGATTCTGGCGAGAATCGTCCGAGCGCTCATCGGCCTTCGGTGAGCGCGCCGCTTCACCCTGTTGGCGCGCCAAATCCAGGACTATTTGCACCGCCTCTGCAGCGGTGGCGGCGCGATGGACAATGAGGCCGTTGGCCTGAGCGCGGGCGATGAACTGTTCCAGGTAGCTATCCAGGTTGGCGATGACCTCGGCGCGCACCGCATGTGCACGCTGGCGCAGCGTCTCGAGGGGCAGGTCGGCAAAGGCCTGGCGGCGTGCGCGGATGCGCCGCTCGGCGTTGGCATCCAGGGCCGCCTGCAAATTGGCATCGGCCAAAGCCGAACGGATGCGGGTTTTGAAGGGGGAAGGCATGGGGCAAGAGCGGGGATCAGCGCGGTGGGTTGCGAATGGTCTTGAACTCTGCCACCGGCAACACCATCTGGCCTTCATCGGGGTGGCCGATGCAGGTGGTTTGCTCAGGATGGGTGGCAGCAAGCCAGGCCGTATAGGCAGCGACCAGAGCGTCCAGTTCGCCGGGCGTGTAGAGATCGTCGAGGGGGAGAACCCCTTGCAGCAGACGATGGGCGGTAATTTCCTCGAAGACGTCCATCGGGTCGGGGACATGCAGTTTGCGCTGGTAGAGGACAAGCTGGCGCTGGATGCGGCCTTCGAGGGTGAATTTGGGGAAGGGTGTCACGCCCAGCAAGGTGGCGTAACAGGCATGGGGGTACACTTCCAGCCATTGCAGATGCTCACCCGCAGCAGGGAAGGGGCGGTAGCCCACGCTTTCCAGCCGCCGGTAGAGGCTGAAGCCCATGCGCATCCAGGCGGGGCAATTTTCCTCGCTGGCGGGGGTCTTGGGACAACTGATGTTGTGCTGACGTAACAGGTATTCGGCCAGCCGGAAGCCCAGCCACCGCCCTGGGCGAGGCGGCGGCGAGAGCTGTTGGCGCACTTCGGGGTGCTGCAAGACGCCCTGGCTAGGACGGCGCGGGGCGCACACGGCTGCCGTTGCCTGGCGCTGCCCGGCGACAAAGGCCAGCACCTCGTCCAAATCGCCTTGCCCTAGCGCCAACAGGTGCAAATCGCCATCCAGAGCGGCATAAGTGAAAGGCTTCTGCCCCGCAGTGGGGTCAACACCGATATAGGCCGAAAGGGCTGTGAACATGGCCATGCGCTCTTTTTCCTGCTCTCTCCACAGGGGTGGGGTGACCAATGGCTCGAAGGTTTTACCCTGGGTTGCGGCTAGAGCCTCGCTATGGAAATTATACAACAATACCGGCTATCCCGAACGGCTGTTGATTGCCGCTTGCCCAAGCGATTTGACTCTGGCCCGAAATGGAGTAAACTTGGCGCGGGAGCGCATAGGATGTCAAACACGACCCCCGCTTACTCCGCTCGACCGCCAGCCTACGAGCCATCTGACCCGACGCTGACAGCCTCGCCCCAGGTCACTCTCTTGGGGCAAGCATTGGCTGCCCTGGCTGGCGGTGTGGTCTTGCTGGCGCTGTTGGTGTTGTTGCTGCCTTTCGGTTACAGCCTGGTGTATGCCGGGCGGGTTTTTCCAGGCGTTTCGGTGGCAGGCGTGGACCTGTCGGGGATGAGCATGGCCGAGGCGGCGGCGACGCTGGCGCAGCGCCTGGATTATCCCGAACGCGGGCGCATCGTTTTCCAGGAAAGCGACCAGGTGTGGAGCGCCCGCCCCAGCGAATTGGGTCTGGTTCTCGATTATCCCACCAGCGCCCAAGCAGCCTACAAGTGGGGGCGCAGCGGGCGGCTGGCCGAGCGCTTCTCGGCTCAATGGCAAGCCTGGAGCCAAGGCGTGGATTTGCCGCCGGTGTTCATCTTCGACGAACGCACTGCACAGAGCTATCTACAGGGCATTGCCGCTCAGGTGGATCGGCCTATCATCGAAGCTTCGCTGACGGTGAGCGGGGTGGAGGTGATCGTCCACCCTGGGCAGGTGGGACGCACGCTGGACATAGAGGCGGCGCTGGCAGCCCTGCGCGGCCATTTGCCCTCCTTGAGCGATGCGATTATCCCCTTGATCGTACACGAGACGCCGCCGATGATCTTCGACGCCAGCGAACAGGCCGAGCTGGCACGCGCCATCCTGAGTGCCCCGCTCACGCTGACCGTGCCCAGCGCCGAAGCGGGCGACCCCGGCCCGTGGGTCTTCGAGCCAGCGGCGCTGGCAGAGATGCTGACCATCGAGCGGGTCGCGGCTGCCGAGGGGGCGCGTTACCAGGTGGGCTTGAAGACCGATGGTTTGCGCGCTTTTCTGGAGGGCCTGGCCCCCTCCTTTGCCCGCTCCCCGGCCAATGCCAGGTTTGTCTTCGACGACGAGACGCACCAGCTCGAGGTGCTTCAGCCCTCGGTCGTGGGGCGTTCTCTCGACGTCGAAACGACGATCCAAACCATCAATCAGAAATTGATCACCGGCGAGCATACCATCCCGCTGGATATAGATTACACCAACCCGCCTGCGCCAGATACAGCCACAGCCGAGTCGCTTGGCGTGCGCGAGTTGGTCAGCTCGTACACCTCGTACTTCTACGGTTCGAGCGCGGCGCGCATCCAGAACATCACCCTGGCGGCGGCGCGCTTCCACGGCGTGCTGGTGCCGCCAGGGGCGACCTTTTCGATGGCCGAGGTGCTGGGCGATGTCAGCTTGGATGCAGGTTATGCCGAAGCGCTCATTATTTTCGGCGACCGCACCATCAAGGGTGTGGGAGGCGGTGTGTGCCAGGTGAGCACCACCCTGTTTCGCACCGCTTTCTTCGGCGGCTATCCTATCGTCGAGCGCTACGCTCACGCTTACCGCGTCTCTTATTACGAGCTGACTCGCAGCGGTGGGGTGGATACCCGCCTGGCCGGGCTGGATGCTACCGTCTTTGCCCCGGTGGTGGATTTCAAGTTCACCAACGACCGCTCATCCTGGTTGCTCATGGAGACCTACGTTGACCAGGCTGCCCGCACGCTGACCTGGAAGTTCTATTCCAGCGATGATGGCCGCACCGTCCAATGGGACACCACCGGCCCAACGAATATCGTCGAGCCGCCTGAGCCGCGCTACGAGTTCAATCCCGATCTGCCCGACGGCGAGATCAAGCAAGTGGATTGGGCCGCCCAGGGCGCCGACGTGACCGTGACCCGAACGGTCATCAAGGATGGGCAAGTTTATTTCACCGACCGTTTCTTCACCCATTACTTGCCCTGGCAGGCCGTTTACCAGTATGGCGAGGGCGCCGAGGTGCCCACCCCCGAACCGACGCAAGAGCCATAGTGGTAAAATAACGCCAGTTCGGGACACCGCCCGATGCTCTGCTTTGCAGGTGGAGGGTTTTGGCAAGCCCTCTGTGCATGAACGGATGCGGCGGCTCAGGCTGGAAAGCCTGACCGGCGACGAGCAACGAGCGATGAGTGGTGAGTCGTTATCCCGAATGGAGGTCGAAATGGTCTCAATCTTTCAATTCAGGAGCTTCTCATGGTGAACCAGGAACTGCTCGAAATCCTACGCTGCCCGGCCTGCGTGCGCGAGAAAGACGGCTTGCTGGAGTATTACAAAGAGAGCTGGCTCATCTGCCAGGATTGCGGTCGTAAATACCCCATTCGCGATGACATCCCCGTCATGTTGATTGACGAGGGGGATAAGTGGCTGCATACAGCTAAGGAGGCGCTGCCTGTTCCGCCGCCGGCCAATTGAACTCAGCCGTGGGGGGCGTTGGCACAGCGCCTAACGCCACGCCGAGCGTCACTCACCACGCCCATAAGCCCCACAGCCCGATCATGGCCACTCCCAGGGCCAGACGCACGAAGTAACTCAAGCCCCAGCCCATGGCCAGGCCGCGCACCGTCAACAGGGCGGCTTTGGCATCGCGCAGGCGGACGAACTCGGCCAGCCACAAGATCAGCGGGGCGAGAAGCACACCGCCCAGCGGCGGCAGCGCCAGCGTGCCGACGATACCGCCCATCAGCGCCAACACAATCGCCACCCACGAGGCCCCCTCTTTGTGCGAGGCCAGGCCGATCAAGATATTGTCAATGACCACACTGACTAGCATCAAGAGCGTGATCAGGGCGAATATCGCCCCTCCCAGCACGTCGAAGCCGCCCACGATGCCGTAACCCAAGGCGGCCAGCCAGATGATCACGCTGCCAGGGTAGAGGGGCAGCACCAACCCCAAAAAACCTACCAGCATGACAACGAAAACGATGATTTCCAGCCCCGGCGCTCCGTTCATGCTGCCTCTGGTCGGATGATTTCGATGCCGCCCATCCACGGGCGCAGCGCCTGCGGCACGACCACCGAGCCATCAGCCTGCTGGTAATTTTCCAAGACGGCGATCAGCGTGCGCGGCATGCCCAGCCCTGAGCCGTTGAGGGTATGCACCAGGCGGGTTTTGCCGCCTTCCGCAGGGCGGTATTTGATGTTGGCGCGGCGCGCCTGGAAATCGCCCACGTTCGACACCGAAGAGACCTCCAGCCATTCCTGACAGCCCGGCGCCCACACCTCGATATCGTAAGTCAGGCGGGCAGCAAATCCCAGATCGCCGCTGCACAGCTGTTTCACGCGGTAAGGCAGGCCCAGCCCAGCGCAGGTTTGTTCGGCGTCGGCGCGCATTTTCTCCAGCATCGCATCCGATTCATCGGGCTTGCAAAAAATGTACATCTCGACCTTGTCGAACTGGTGACCGCGCTTGATGCCGCGCACATCGCGCCCGGCGCTCATCTTCTCGCGGCGAAAACACGGCGTATAGGCCGTGTACAACTTGGGCAGGTCGGCTTCTGCCAGGATGTCGTCCATGTGCAGGCCGGTCAGCGGCACTTCGGCAGTCGGCACCATCCAGTAATCTTCCTCGGCGTCGTGATACAGGTTGTCGCGGAACTTGGGAAGCTGACCTGATGCATAGAGGGTATCAGCCTTGACCATGAAAGGTGTGTACTTTTCAGTGTACCCCTGGCGGATGTGCAGGTCGAGCATCCAGGCGATCAGCGCCCGCTGCAAGCGCGCCCCGGCCCCGCTAAGCACGTAAAAACGCGAGCCGGTAATCTTCACGCCTTGCTCGAAGTTGAGGATGCCCAGCGCCGGCCCCAGCTCCCAATGGGGTTTCGGCTCGAAGTCGAAGGCCGGGATTTCGCCCACCGATTTCAGGATCACATTTTCGCTATCGTCTTTGCCATAGGGGGTACGCTCGTCCGGCAGGTTGGGGATGGCAGCCACAACCGCGGTCAACTGCTCTTCCACTTGCCGCAATCGCTCATCGAGCTGGCCGATTTGCTCGCCCACGGCGCGCATGGCTTCGATCTTGGCTTGCCTTTCGGCAGGGTCTTTCATTCTGCCGATCTCCTTCGAGACAGCGTTGCGCTCGGCCTTGAGGCGTTCTGTCTCCTGGATGACGGCGCGGCGTTGCTCGTCGAGGCGGAGAATTTCATCCACCGGTGCGGCGTCCATTTGCCGGTCGGCGAGAGCCTTGCGAAATCTCTCTGGGTTTTCACGGATGAGATTGATGTCTAGCATAATGCACCTCCTTCGCAATCAGCAGTGGGTTTTGGATGAGATTTCCTGTTAGCGGTTGAGCGTCGTTAACAAAACAACCCCCTCGACAGCAGGACGAGGGGGCGTCGTGGTGCCACCTGCTTTCGCTGTTGCCCCGTGGGGCGCAAAACAGCCTCAACTTCGCGCTAACGGGCGCACCCGGCTTCCCTTACGATGGACTGGCCATCCCTGCGGGAGCGATGGCCCTGCCTTCCAGCAGGGCGGCGGAGGGGATTTGGCTGCCGTCCCTACCGCCTCGCACCCACCGGCGGCTCTCTGCCAGGCACGTACAACCACACGCTCCGCGCTCATCGTCACTCATTCGATTGAGCGGGATTATACCCAAGCCTGGGGGCTTGTCAAGCTGCCAGAATTGTGGGTTGACTGTTCTGCAAAAAGGTCATTTTTAACGCAAAGGCGCAAAGTCGCTAAGATTTTTGCTACTAAAAGTCTGATTTCTGTATCAAGAAATTAATTCCGGCTCCGGCGGGGGGCCCCCGCCTCAACACATGGAAGTTGGCTGGAAGCCGACTCCAGGCGGCAGCGGCCAGACACAGTCCGCTTATGGAGTTTAAC
>Ga0209018_1001060_pt1 | contig 23368 bp, 18 predicted proteins | sample YNPBryBLVA2012_FD_185814 | JGI IMG/M metagenome (GOLD analysis project Ga0209018, IMG submission 185814) | Anoxygenic and chlorotrophic microbial mat microbial communities from Yellowstone National Park, USA - YNP Bryant BLVA 2012 (SPAdes)... ...
TCGACGTGCTCGCGCGCGCTGGCACGCTCCGTACCTGACGACGGCGTGATCTGGTTTGCGCGTGACCGGTACGGCGCCACGGTCACCACGCGCAATCCTGCGCCCGATCCAGTGGCGTGAGAGGTGACGCAACGGATCCCCTGACGTTCGTGGTCGATGCGGCTGGCGCGCGCCAGCGGATCGACGTCTGGCTTGCTGGCGTTCTCGCTGCAGCCGGCATCGACGTGACGCGAAGCTCGCTGAAGCAATGGATCGAGCAGGGCAGCGTGCTGGTGGACGGGCGTACGGTCAAGCCGTCGGCTCGCGCCTGCGTGGGGGCGAGGATCGTCGTGCATCCCGCGCCGCCGCCTGGGTCCGACGCCATGCCGGACCCTACGATCCCGCTTTCGATCCTGCACGAGGATGACGACCTCATCGTGGTCGACAAGCCGGCTGGACTGGTCGTGCATCCGGCGCGAGGGCACGAGTCCGGGACGCTGGTCAACGCGCTGCTGGCGCACGCGACGATCGAGCAAGAGTCGCCAGAGCCGGGAGACGACGCGGTAGCGCGCCCCGGCATCGTGCATCGGCTGGACAAGGACACCAGTGGTGTGATGGTGGTGGCGCGCACGGCACGCGCCCGTGAAGGACTCAAGGCGCTGTTTTCCCGGCACGACATCGAGCGAGAGTATCGCGCGGTCGTGGTGGGTAGCGCGAGGGATGCGACCTACGACACGCCGTTCGGCCGTCATCCGGCGGACCGCTTGAAGTTCAGCACGAAGGCGAGGGGAGCGACGCGCCGGGCGGTGACGCACGTGCGCGTGCTGGAGCGGCTTGCGGGGGGTAGGGCCACGCTGGTGGCCTGCACGCTCGAGACCGGGCGGACGCACCAGATCCGGGTGCATCTGTCGGAGTGCGGGCACACGCCGGTGCTGGGGGACAAGCTGTACGGAGGGCGTGTGCGCGACCGAGAACTCGCCGAGATAGTGTCCCGTCTCGACCGGCACTGGTTGCACGCGGCGGTGCTGGGATTCGTGCATCCGGTGACGGGGGCGCGCATGCGCTTCGAGTCGATGCTGCCCGAGTCGCTGGTGTCGGCGCTCGAGGCGCTGCGTCGGTTGGGGAGCACGTCGGCGGGGGACGTGGCGGGAGGGTAGGGCAGCCTTGGGCCGACGCGGTGGTCACGGTTGGCGGCCAGCACGTGGTCTTCGTGCGGTGCATCGAGGCAACGAGAGCGACGCGCTGAAGGGCAGGCGGGCGTGTTCGAGTGCTTGCGGAGGTCGAGTCACGCTTTGAGATGGTGGGCCAGCAGAGCAAGGACGTCCTTGCGAACCGATGCTGGCAAGCGCAAGGTACGGCGCGACGATGGATACGACGACGCTCGTGGAGTTCAAGGACGTTGCGATCGGGTACAGCGGTCGCGCGATCCTGGACCGCATCAGCTTTCGTCTGAGCCAGGGAGACTTCCTGGGGATTGTTGGGCCGAACGGTGCGGGGAAGTCCACGTTGTTGATGACCCTGCTCGGCAACATCCGACCCGTGCGAGGATCGCTCGAGCGCCGTCCGGGCTTGCGGTTCGGCTATGTCCCTCAGCGTTCGCGGCTCGATCCGATCTTTCCCCTGTCGGTGCTCGACATGGTTCGGCTCGGGGGCATGGGCGCCGGGCGGTTTCCGCTTTCGTCTTCGCCGCGCCGCGACGCCATGGCCGCGCTCGAAGGCATCGGGCTGGCGCACCTGGCGAGTCGGTCGTTCTTCGACCTGTCAGGCGGCCAGCAGCAGCGCGTCCTGGTCGCCCGTGCGCTCGTTCGCTCCCCCGACGTGCTTGTCCTGGATGAGCCGACTGCTGGCATGGACCTTCCCTCCGAACGATCGCTGCTCGACTTCGTCACCGACCTCAACCGCAAGCGGGGCACCGCGGTCATCGTCGTGGCCCATGCGATCGCGCTGGTGACCGGCCGTGCCCATCGCATCGCCCTGCTCAACAAGGACACCGGTCTGTTCGCCGTCGGCACCGAAGCGGAGATTATCTCGACCGAGCGTCTGACGGACCTGTATCGCTCTCCGATCCGCGTCTTCGACATCGAGGGCGAGAAGGTCATCCGCGCAGCAAGCCACGGGGAGGGCGCATGAGCTTCTGGGGATCCTCTTTCCTTTGGCTCGAAGCGGTCATCGCTGCCTGCGCGGTCGGCGCCGCCTGTGCCGTCGTGGGCGTCTACACGATCCTGCGCCGCGTGGTGTTCCTGCCGGCCGCGCTCTCGCAGGTCTCCGGCTTCGGCGTCATGCTGGCATGCCTGCTGCCGACCTGGTTCGCGTCGTTGCAGGGCACCAAGCTTTCGAGCGCGGAGTGGATGGCCTCCGGCATTACGATCGTCGGGTCGCTGCTGTTGGGATGGATGCCCGAGCCCCGCAGGGTGACGCGTGACGCCGTCATCGGCATCGCGTTCGTGCTCGCGTCGGCGCTGACCATCATCATCTCGGACCGTTTGCCCAACGACGTACACGAGCTCAAGGACGTGCTCTTCGGCAACGCGGTCGTGGTGGAGCACGGACAGATGTACGTCGCGGCGGTGGTGTCGGCGCTGGTGCTTCTGACGCACGGTCTGATGCACCGGTCTTTTCTGCTGACATCCCTCGACGCGGACACGGCGGGGGCGCACGGCGTGCCTACGCGGCTCATCGACGGGGTGTTGTTCCTGACGATTGGTGTCACCATCGGCGTGGCCACGAAGACGATCGGCGCGCTGCCGGTGTTCGCGTTCTCGGTGCTGCCAGGAGCTGCGTCGCTGATGGCCTTTCGGAGCATGAAGGCCGTGCTGCCGGTGGCTGCGGTGCTGGGAGCGGTTTCCGCTTTCCTGGGCTACTGGTTGTCGTTTGCGCACTCGATGCCGACGGGCGCCAGCATGGTTGTGGTGGCGGCGCTCTTCCTGGTGCCTGGCGCGATGGTCGGGCTCGTGCGCCGGAGGTTGGCGTAGATTTTCGGCGGACCGTGGTGACCTCGGGCGCGAGCCCATGGCAGGCATCGCGCGGAGTCGTGGGCGCCCTCGGAGCGGCGGCTGCGGTGGTCGCGAGCGTGCGGTGACCGCGATCGGGCGCAACGCCGTTGCTTGACAGTCGTTCTCCCGGGCCGTACGAAAAGGGCAGTGCGTAGCGTTCACCCACGGACTTCTGCCACCGGACGAGCCGGACCAGCCTTGGGGGCGTTCCGTTCGCGTGCGCCGTGGATCACGCTGCTGATGGTCGTGGGCGCGCTGCTCATCGGCAACGCGCACGACGTATTGCACTTCGTTCTGGTCACGCACCGCTGGTGCGCCCTTCATGCGCAGATAGAGCACGTTCCTGACGCCGAAGTCGCGCGTCGGCAACCGCCGCGGATGGCGGGGCCGATGCCCACCGTGTTGGTGTCCGACCCCGACGACGGCGTGCATGGCCCGGATGCTGGATGTGTGATCCTGGCGTCGCGGCAGCAGCACGTCGCGGTGCTGTGCGCGGCATCGTCCGTCTCGAGCATTGCCCTCATCGAGGCATCGGCGTCCTGCCTTCACATCGGGGTCATTGTAGGCGCGCCGTGCCTGTCGTTCGCCCCCAAGCGGTCTCCTCCCACGATCCTCGTCTGACGCGCAAACAACCGGCCGAGTGCCGGTGGTCATGCAGTTTCGACGAACGAGGACGTCCCGGTGCGCGTGCAGGGAGCATGCGCCGTGGGACACGGAGGTCACGATTATGAGACCCACGATGTTGAGTGTGCTCGCCGCCGCGCTGACGATACCGTCGTTGGCTGCGCTGGCGGGCGAGCCGCCCGGGCAGGCCGCGACACCGGTTGCGCCGCCCGATGGGTCAGCACAACCCGCGCAACCCGCTAGCGCGGAAGCGTCGGCAAAGCCGCCGACCGAGGCTCCTTCGCCTTCAACGACGCCGTCGGCTTCCACGACGCCGATGGATCCCGCGTTGCTCGCGCAGTTGCAAGCGGCGGCGGGCGCGGACGAGCAGACGGTCAAGGCGCAGAATGCGGGAGCGTTGGGCGGGACGCAACCGAGCGCACCAACTCAACCCGAGCTTGGCAAGGGAGTGGTGGGCAATGAGACGAACCCGGCGATGGCGTTCATCGTCGACGCGGCGGGCGCGTGGTTTTCGCAGGACCATCGGATTCACCAGGAAGGCCACACGCCTCACCAGACCGGGCCCGTGTTGCAAAGCGCCGAGCTTGCGATCCAGGCGCCTGTCGACCCGTTCTTTCGGGTCTTTGCCGCCGTCGAAGTCGCCCACATGGAATTGGAGGAGGCATACGCAACGACCACGTCGCTGCCGCTCAACCTGCAGGTGCGCGCGGGCAAGTTCCTGAGCATGGTCGGGCGGCACAACCCCACGCACCTGCACCAATGGAAGTTCGCGACGACGCCGCTTCCCAACGAGTTCTTGTTCGGCGGAGAAGGGATGGCGCTGCCAGGCGGCGAGCTGTCCGTGCTGTTGCCCGTCCCCTGGTATGTCGAGATCGTGGGTGCGGTGCAGGCTGGTGAAGCTGGATCCTACAGGACGCGGACAGAGGGATCGGGCGAGCCGACGTACCGGGACTTCGTGTATCCAGCTCGTCTGGTGCAGTTCTTCGACCTGGCGGACGACTGGGCGTTGCAGGTGGGGCTGAACACGGTGCAGGGGCGGTCGTCGGCGGGCGAGCGCGGCGCGGACCGGACGCAAGCGTATGGCGCCCACCTCTTCTTGAAGTGGCGTCCGATCGGTCAGGGCGCGACGGGTTACACGTACATCTCGACGACGGTCGAAGGCTGGTACCGCACGATGGACGTGGCGGGCGGTGACCGGTGGAAGGATGCGGGCGGCTACGCGGAGATCACGTTTGGTATCGACAAGGAGTGGGACACGGGGATTCGGGGTGAGCTGTGGCGGCGCCTGGATGACCTTGGGGTTCCCGAGGAGCGGCAGCCGTTCGGGCTCGACGCGACTCGGGGGACCGCGCAGATCAGCTTCATGCCAAGCCATTTCTCGCGGATTCGTGCGCAGTATGCGTTCGAGAAGACAGAGCTGTTTCCGGACAATCACATCGGGCTGTTGCAGCTCGAGGTCGCGGCGGGCGCGCATGGCGCCCACACGTATTGAGGAGTCGCATCATGAAGAAGCTCACTTTCGTATTGCTTGCGTTCGCAGCTTGGCTGGCGACGGGCACGGCGTTCGCCACGGTGCGTGTGGTCAGCACCATTCCGGACTTCGCGGACATCGCCAAATCCGTAGGCGGTGACAAGGTCGACGCCAGCTCGCTGGTCCGTCCGACGCAGGACCCGCACTACGTCGATGCCAAGCCCAGCTACGTGCTGGATTTGAACCAGGCGGACGTGCTGCTGCTCGCGGGCATGGAGCTCGAGGCGGGGTGGCTGCCGTCGCTCATGACCGGCGCTCGCAACGGGAAGATCCAGCGGGGAGCGTCGGGCTATCTGGATTGCTCGACGCTGATACCGCCGATGCAGGTGCGCGCGCCGAACCGTTCGGAGGGCGACATCCACCCGGGCGGCAACCCGCACTACTGGACGGATCCTCGCAACGGGATTCGGATCGCCAGGGGGATTGCGAAGAAGCTGGCGGAGGTCGATCCGGGCAATGCGTCGGCGTACGAAGCAGGTGCGCAGGCGTTCGTGGCGATGCTGGAGACACGGATGGCGGAGTGGCGGAAGCTGCTGGATCCGGTGAAGGGGCGCAAAGTGGTAGTGTACCACGAGAGTTGGGTCTACTTCCTGGACTGGGCGGGGATTGTGCAGGCGGGGACGCTGGAGCCCAAGCCGGGGATTCCGCCGCGTGCCGATCACGTGGCGCAGCTCATTCAGCAGACGCAGGGACAGGGCGTAAGGTACATCATCCAGGAGTCGTTCTACCCGACCCAGCTCTCCACGCTCTTTGCGCAGAAAGCGGGCGCCGAGCTGAAGGTGCTGCCCACCATGACCGGGGCGGGCGGAACGCGGCACTACGCTGACGTCATCGACGTGATCGTCCGGGAGATCGCGAAGTAGAAACCGCGTGACCCGGTCCTGTCCGGGCGAGCCTTCCCGCCAATTCACCCCCCCTCTCACCGCCGCGCTTGAGACTGGCGACCCGATAGGCTACGAGCGGAGCCGCCTGATTTGCTTCGTGAGTCCTCCTTCGTCAACATGGCATCGCGCGTGACCACCATCCGACCCAACTCGCCCCGGATCTGGCTTGCGTGCGTCGTGGCGGCCTTGCTGATGACCGGAGGGCGCTGGTCGCATGCACAGGCAGCGGGCGAGGCGGGCGCTGCCGACAGGGGCGATGCCGGGGCTGGTGCATCCGACTATGCGTCGGACCCCTACGGCACAGAGGATCTGCCATCGACGCCGCCGGCGATACCGTTGAGCGAGGCGGAAGGCGCGCGCGGGATGCCGATCCTCGGCATCGAGATCTCGGGCAACCAGCGGGTAGCGACCGAGGACATTGCGACCTACCTTCGCGAGAAGACGGGGCAGCTCTTCCGGCCCGAGGAGCTCACGCGCGACGTGCGCGAGTTGTGGGACTCGGGCTTCTTCGACGACATCGTGGTGGACATGGCGCGTGCAGACGACGGGGTGCGTCTGCGTTTCATCGTGCGCGAGCGGTCGAACATTCGGCAGGTGACGTTCGAGGGTAACTCGGAGATCGACACCGAGAAGATCGAGGAAGCGATCGAGGTGAAGTCGAACACGATCCTGAGCTACCCGGCGATTCGCCGTGCGGTGCAGAAGATCCGCGACATGTACGCGGAGGAAGGGTACTTCCTAGCGGATGTGGCGTACGAAGTGGTGCCCCAGGCGGGCAATGAGGTGTCGATCAAGTTTCGCATCCGCGAGCACGAGCAAGTCTCGGTGCGCAGGGTGACGATCATCGGCAACGAGAACGTGTCCGAGCAGGAGTTGCGGGACATCATGTACACCGGGCAGAGCTCGGCGTTCTCGTTCGGTTCGGGTGGTCCATTCCGGCAGGATGCATTCGAGCGCGACGTGCTGATGATCAACGCGGCGTACTACGACAAGGGCTACCTGAGCGTGCAGGTAGCGGCGCCGCGGGTGAACCTCACGCCCGACCGTACGGGCATCGAGGTGACCATCACGGTCAACGAGGGGCCGCAGTACCGCATCCGGCGTCTGCGCGTGTACGAGCGCGACGCCGGCGGGCGTGAAGTCGAACCGCTGGGCGGTCGCCGCGTGCTGCGGGAGATGGTGCGCTCCAAGAGCGGCGACGTCTTCCATCGCTCGGAGCTTGCGTCGGACCTGCAAGCCATCCGGACGATGTATCGTGACGCGGGCTACGCGAACGTGGAAGCCGACCCGGAGACCAACCTGGACCCGGAGCACAAGCTGGTCGACGTCATCGTTCCGATCCGTCGTGGGCCCCTGGTGCACATCGAGCGGATCAACATACGTGGGAACACCAAGACACGCGACAAGGTCATCCGCCGCGAGATGGAGGTGGAGGAGGGCGACCTGTTCAGCGAGACCAAGCTGGAGGACTCTCGCAAGAACGTCATCGCGCTGGGCTACTTCGAGCGGGTGGACCTGTCGACGGAAGAGGGGTCAGCACCGGACAAGGTCGTGGTGAACATGGAAGTGACCGAGCGTCCCACGGGCACGTTCCAGGTGGGGGCGGGCTTCTCCAGCATCGAGAACTTCATCGCGACCGCGCAGGTGCAGCAGGCGAATCTGTTCGGCACCGGGCAATCGTTGTCGTTGCAGGGGCAGATCAGCGGATTGCGCCAGCTTGTCGACCTTCGCTTCTTCGAGCCCTACTTTTTCGACAGCGACTTCTCCTTCAGCGTCGACCTGTACGACCAGCTCCGCATCTACAACGACTTCTCGCAGACCTCGCTCGGTGGTGCTGTGACTTGGGGGTACACGCTGTCGCGTCCGGAGACGGCGGTGACGCTCACGTACACAGGCGAGTACGACAAGGTGTCGACCGTTTCGCGTTCCACCTTCCTCGGCACGTCGTCGGCGGTTTCCGTGTTCCGCCGACTCCCGCTCGCGAACCTGTTCCGCGACGGCTTCACGTCGAGCATCAGCCCGGCGATCCGCTACGATACGCGGGACAACCGTCTCTTTCCGACAAGTGGCATCTACCTGCGAGGCTCGGTCGAGCTGGCGGCACCCTACTTCGCGTCCGACAACGAGTTCGTCCGATACAACGGAGTCGGGCACTTCTACTATCCGCTGGGCGCCGGATTCGTCGCCAAACTCAACACGTCGCTCGGCTATGTCACCAGCCCCGACCCGGCAGGTGTGCCGATCTTTGCGCGCTACTTCTTGGGGGGCATCTTCGACGTGCGCGGCTTTCGCCTGCGCACCATCGGGCCACGCCTGCCGCTGGCGTCACGGCTCGATCCGAACGCCCCACCGATCGCCAACGGAGCCAACATCGGCGGCAACCTGATGTACTTCCAGAACCTCGAGCTCGAGATCCCCATCGTGGAGAAGGTGGGCGTGCGCGGCGTGGTGTTCACCGACGCCGGCAACACGTGGAACACCGAGCGCCTGTACTGCTCGGCCGCCCGGGGGCAGAACGCGACCGACTCCGCGGCCATGGAGGCGTTGGGCGTCTACGCGGTCAACGACCCTTGCTTCTCGCTAGACAGTCTGACGCACCTTCGTACGTCGTGGGGCATGGGCATCCGCTGGTTCTCGCCGCTCGGACCGTTGCGTTTCGAGTGGGGTTTCCCGTTCCGCCCGCTGCCGTACGAAGAGAAGAGCGTCTTCGAGTTCACGATCGGCAACTTCTTCTGATCAGAAGCCGACGCCTACCGTGGCAGCGCCGATCATCCAAGCTGCAAGGTCCGGCGCTCCCTCTCCCCGAATCGCGGGAAGCGTGCCGACCAGGTGGACCCCGGCGCGCGCGTCGACGTCCTCCAGCGGCAGCCGATACTCGAGGGCTACACGCAGCAGCCCGACACCGATGGACGACCCGCCGCCGGTTCGCGTCCCGGTGTCGTCGACGCGGTAGGTACGCGCCAGCCCGGCGCCGGCACCCAGCACGGGACGCCATCGGCTGCGTCCGCCAGCATCGAGGGTCAGCTCGCCGGTGTATTGCGCGACACCGTCCTCCGAGCCGACGCGCAGCCATGCGCCGCTCGCGCGGAACCCGGCTGGACCTCTGCCGAAGTCGAGGGCGGCCATCACGCCGGGGGTGACGCGGTCGCTGTAGGTTCGGCCCGCGCCGCCGATGTGCAAGCGGAACCAGGACAGGTGCTCCCGGCGCCACGAGGAGCTGCTGTAGCTGTCGTCGCGATAGCCGCTGGGGGACGGTTCGCCGGGGTCGCCGGGGGGCCTGGCGAAGGGTTGAGCGTAGGACGGTCTCGACCCGAGCGCGAGCGGCAGGCCGAGGACAAGGGCGAGCATGCTTGGCTTCACGATGACAGAACGCGCCCCCCGGGCCGGTCCTTACGCTATGCTCTGGTCGTGGTTCTGAAAGTCGATCTTGGACGCAGCGTATCACGCTTGTGGATGGCGGCGGTGGTAGGGGCGGTGTTGGCAGCACCGGTGGCGGCCTGGTCGGGTGGCAAAGAAGCGGCCGGGCCGACGAAGTCCGAGCAGGACCAGGCACAGGAGCACTTTCGCAAGGCGCGCGAGCACTACTCGGCGGGGCGCTACCGCGCGGCGATCACCGAGCTGGAGCTGGCCTACAAGCTCGACCCTTCGGGGGCCGAGCTGGTGTACAACCTGGGGCTCATCCACGAGAAGATGGCCGAAGTGGACGACGCGATCAGCTACTACCGGCGCTACATGCAGATGATCGACGATGACGCGGAGAAGGCCCGCATCGAAAGCGTCATCCGGCGTCTGGAGGGAGCGAAGGACGAGGTCGTTGCCCCGGCCGCGTCGTCGGAACAGCCCACGGTGGCGCCGCCGCCGGCGTCGAGCGCGCTGCCGAAAAAGGGCAGGGCGGACGGCTGGGTGATCGGAACGGGCGCCGTGGCTGGTGCAGCGCTTCTGGCCGGGGGGTACTTCGGGTACAAGGCGTGGAGCGACCGCGTCGAGGACCCACCGTCGACAGGCCCGGGGCGATCCATTGGAGACTTGCAAGACCAGGCGGACAGAGCGCACCGGGAGGCGGTGATCGCGGACATCGGGTTTGGGGTCGCGTTGGTGGCGGGAGCGACCTCCATGATCTTGTACCTTGCGAGGGATGCGACCCCGGTGGAGCGCGCGCCTGACGGGCCGGTCGAGGCGCGTGTGACGCCCACGCTGCGCGTCCTTCCGCACGGCATGGCTGCGGGGATTGGGATAGGCTTCTAGGCGAGGGCAGTGTGATGGGTGGGAGCGGACATCGTTGGGTTGGGGTTGCGGTTGCGGCGCTGGCGTCTGGCTTGTGGTCCTGTGAGCTGGTCGTGCCGCAAGCGAACCTTGACGACGTGCGCTGCCAGCAGGAGGGGCAGGTCGGGCCGCCGGCTTGTCCGGAAGGCAAGACGTGCCTCGGCGGCAGGTGTCGGGTGGGCGCGTCCGGGACCGATGCGGGGGCGGACGTGGATGCGTCGGTTGGTGGGTCGAGCGGGACGGGCGGGACAGGCGGCACGGGCGCGGGCGGATGGGCCGGCGCGGGTGGTACTGGCGTGGGCGGCGCGACCGGAGGCACGGGCGGGACGGATGCGTCATCGGGCGGATCGGCCGGAGCGGACGGCGGGACCGGGGGCGTGGGGGAGGATGCGTCGGATGCCCCTCCGGTCAAGCGCCCGCTTGGAGAGCTGTGCGGAAGCGCGGCGGAATGCGAATCCGGCGTGTGCTTGCCGGTGCCGAACACCAGCGAAATGCGCTGTTCTCAGTACTGCTGCAGCTCATTCATGTGCCCTGCTGGCACGGTGTGTTCGAGCTTCTGGGGAAATCAGCTCTGTGTGGACCCATCGGCGGTGCCTGGTCTATCGAAGCCCGACGCAGACGCGAAGGCAGCCGGCGAACCATGCACGACCGGGTCGGCGTGCCGGTCGGGGCGATGCGGCACGAACGGCCAGTGCGTGGACGTGTGTTGCGTCAATGATAGCTGTCCCAACGGGGCGGCTTGCAGGCTGACGGCGGAGTTCGGCCAGGCCGCCTGGTATTGCGCGGACTACACGGTGGGGACCCACGCGGCCTGCGGGGACGACTGTTCGGGAGATTCCGAGTGCGACTCGAACATCTGCCACGACTACTCCCCCCTGGACGGGAAGAAATGCAATGGACCGTGTTGCACGGACGACGACTGCAAAACTCTCCGGTACCTCGGACACGAAGGGGTCTGCGACTATGTGCTCGACGGGGCGACGCCGGTGCGTCAGTGCTTCGAATGGAGGCCTGACCGTCCAGACGATAGGCAGGCATGTTGCACCGACGAAAACTGTGCACCCGGGCAGCACTGCGTGCCGGTCTACTCGAACGTGGCTCCCTGGGAGTTGCTCTCTGGCTGGAAGGAGGCGTGGGTGTTTCGCTGCCAGTAGCCGTTTGGCGGGGGCAGGTTGTGTCATCGCGCTTGCCCTGGGTGGGGGTTCCGGGCCAGGATCACGGTCGTCGTGCAGACCGTTCCGGGATCCGGACCGCTGGTCGATGCTGCGCCTGCGGCGCTTGATGCGCGGGTCTGCCCGAAGTGCGGGACGGTGTATCCTGGGCCGGCGAACGCGAGCATGCCGATCGAGGTATGCTTCCACGACCGGCTCGCGTTGGTGAAGCTGCGGGACTTCGAGGCGTCGGGGCGAGATCCGCTGCTGGGTCGCACGGTCGCTGGTCGGTTCATCGTGATGTCGAGGCTCGGGACGGGCTCGATGGGGGCGGTGTACCGGGCCTGGCAGACGACGGTGGGGCGATGGGTAGCGTTGAAGCTGATGCGCTACGACAAGATGCAGGAGGCCGAGGCCAGGGCGCGGTTCGAGCGGGAAGCGCGGGCGATGTCTCAGCTCGTGTCTCCGCACACGGTGACGGTCTACGACTTTGGGGTTGCGGAGGACGGGTCGGTGTTTCTGGCGATGGAGCTTCTGGAGGGCGAATCGCTGGGGACGAGGCTGCATCGGGTGGGGCGGATGACGCCTGGGCAAGCGGTGGGGATTGCGCGGGACGCGCTGACATCGCTGGCCGAGGCCCACGCCAAGGGGATCATCCATCGCGACTTGAAGCCAGACAACCTGTTCCTCACGCGCGTGCCGGACGTTGCGGGCAAGCCGTCGCGTGAGATCTGCAAGCTGCTGGACTTCGGCATTGCGAAGGTGGTGCGTGAGGAGCAGGCGATGGGCGTGCTCGAGACGCAGGCGGGCACGGTGTTCGGAACACCGCGCTACATGTCACCTGAGCAGGCGCAGGGCAAGGCGCTGGACGCGCGCAGCGACTTGTACTCGCTGGGTGTGTTGCTCTATCAGATGGTGACGGGGGTGCCACCGTTCGACGACGAGGAGGCGGTGGTGGTGATGGCTCGTCACATCAAGACGAAGCCTCGTCCGCCGCGGGAAGTTGCGCCGGACGCCGCGATACCGCCGCAATTGGAGCGCGTGATCATGCGAGCGCTCGCCAAGGATCCGGGGGATCGTCCGGAGTCGGCGGAGGCATTCATCCGGGCGTTGGACGTGGCCGAGCGGTTTTTCTCCGACGACATCGCGGCGTCGTCGGTGATGACCAGTGGGCATCTGGCGGCGATGAGCGCGGACCCGCTGCCCACGCTTGCGCCGTCTGCGGTCCGGCGCCGACGGTGGGCGTTGGTGATCGGGCTCGGCGCGGTGGTGGGTGTGGTCGCGGGCGTGACCGGGGTGCTGGTGCGCCGGTCGCCCGGGCCGGAGGGGCCTCCTGCGGCGATGGCGTCGCCGCAGGGCCTTGCGACGGCGTTGCCGGTGGTGTCATCCGGGCCGTCGGTGGCAGCGGCAGCGTCGTCGGGCCCGACGTTGGATGCGGACGAGCCGCCACTAGCGTTGTCGGTGGACGAGCTTCCGATTGCGGGGGCGGTTCCGAGGACTCCCCCGCGAGGCCGTGGTCCGTTGTTGGGACGTCCGCCCGCCGCGGAGACGTCGCCACCGGCCGAGCAGACAGTAGCGTCGCCCCCGGCGACGGCAGCGACTGCGCCCCCGGCGACGGGGGCGGGCGTACCAGCCCCGACGAAGAAGTATGAGAGGTTCGAATAAGGGGCGGGGGGCGTCACCGGACGCAACGGTCCGTTGCAGCATGGATCATGCGCGTGGTAGCGTGCGCCCGAAATGGATCCTCGGGAAGTCGACGCGCTGGTACAGCGGCTGGTAGCCAATCCTCACGACCAGGAAGCACTCGCGTATGCGCATCAGGCAGGCGCAAGCGATCCTCGGTCCTATGCGATGTTGCTCGAGCGAGTGGGGCGGGAGACGCCGGACCCGGGGTATGCGAGCCACTGGCTGAGCGAGTCTGCGAATGTTTGGTCCACGACATTGGGCGACGCGCACCACGCGGCAGAGGTGTTGTTGTTGGCGGTGGTGAAAGACCCGATGCAAGACGTGGCGGCCGAACGGCTTGCGCAACTCTACCGCGAGAAAGGCGACACGAAGGGGTTGGTTGCGCTGCTCGAGAAGCGCGTGAAGATGCTGGCGCCGCATGCGGCGCAGGATCCTCAGCTCATGCCGAAGCTGGCGGCGATGCACGAGGAGCTGGGCACGTTGTGGGCGGAGCCGCCGCTTTCTCAACCGAACCGTGCGCTGGACAACTTCAAGCGTGCCTACGAGTTGGATCCGCAATCCGTATTCGCGATCTATTCGGCGCGGGAGATTCTCAAGTCGATGCAGCAATGGGCTGACGCGTTCCCGTTGTATGCGATGGAGCAGGCGTTGGTGGCCGACACGGAGCGCAAGCTGGCGCTGTTTCGGGACGAAGCGGACACGCGCAGGCTGGCGCGGGATCTGGCTGGAGCGATCGATGCTCTGCGGAACATGCGTGTGTACGCGCCGGAGGATCCGGCGCTCTGGCAGGAGATTGGTTCGACGATTCTGGAGCGGGTGAGGGCAGGGGAGCCGGTTTCGGCGGACGATCGCGAGGAGGGGGCCGGGTTGTTCGTAGCGCTGGCGGAAAGCTACGACGGCGAGCACGGGTTCGCGTACTCGTTGGCGGCGCTGGATCTGATGCCGGGAAACGACCGCGCGGTCCAACTCGCCACGTACTACGGAGCGCAGCTCGGGCGCGAAGCGGAGTTGCCGCCGGCGTGGCAGGCGTACTTGGCGGCCAATCCGAACGGAGCGATGTCGCAGGACATCCAGGCGCGTCTTGCTGCGTCCGGCGTGCAGCCACCTTCGCCTCAACCAGCCGTAGCGCCGTCGGCACGTCCTCCGATGGAAGCAGCGCAAGCGTCGGCGTCTGCCCAATCGGCGCCGCCTGCGCCCATGCCGGAGCCGTCGGGGCAGTACGAGCATCGCGCGGCGGAGCCGCCCAATCCGGAGCGTCTTGCGCAGCTCCTCGACGCCGCACAGCAGTATGCGACGAAGCGGCAGGCCAAGGAAGCGTTGCAGACGTACATGGAAGTGCTGCATCTGGATCCGGTATCACCGGAAGCGCTGGCGTGGGTGGACGAGCATCTGCGGTCGAAGCGCAAGTTCGCGGAGCTGCGGGACGTATACCAGGCAGCAGCGCGAGCGCCGAGCATCGGGGCGGATCTTCGGAAGAAGTTCTTGTCGAACGTGGCGAACATCTGCGAGCAGCAGCTACGCGATCTGGATGGTGCGATCCAGGCGTTGAAGCAGGCGTCGCAGATTGATCCCGCAGCGCGCGACAACCTTCGGCGGCTGCTGGAGAAGGGGCAGCGATGGGACGACCTCGCGGTGCTGCTGGACCAGGAGGTGATGGACGCGCCGGACCAAGAGGCGCAGATCGCGCTCTTGAAGAAGCTGGCGGCGATGCACGAGCAGAAGCGCAAGGACGTGGTCGCAGCGGGCGAGGCGTGGGCGCGTCTGGCGACGTTGATGTTGGGAGATGAGAACCCGATCTTGGCGGCGGTCAAACTGTTCGAGAAGGGCAACCGTCTCGACTTGGCGGCGGAGGTCATCGCGGACAACGTGGGCGGGATCGAGAGCCCAGACACGCGGATGACGTTGCAGATGCGGCTGGGTGAGATCCGGGAGAAGCTGGGGGATCAGGCGGCAGCGGGGGAGGCATACGCCGAAGCGGCGGAGCTCGGCGGCGGGGCGAAGGCATGGGAGCTGGCGGAGAAGTGCTGGCAGGCTGCGGAGCGTTGGGAGGACGCCGCGCGTGCGACGGGAGAGCGTGCGAATCTAGCGACTGACCCGCGGCAGCAAGCCGTGTTGCACGCTCGCGAGGCGGACTTTCTGTTGAAGGCGGGGGACCAGCCGAGCGCAATCCTGCGGCTGGAGCAGGCGGCGGATCTCGATCCAGCGAACGACGAGTTCGCGAGTGCGCTCGAGGCACGCTACCAGGAATCGGACCGTTTGGACGACCTGGTGCAGTTCTTGTTGCGACGGGCGTCGAAGCTGACTGATGCGGGCAAGCGCCGGGCGTTGCGAAGGCGGGCGGCGGAGTTGCAGCGCGAGAAGCTCAGCGACATGGACGGTGCGCGGGAGACGCTACTCCTGGTGCTGGAGGACGGAGATGATGCGGAGACGCTGACGCTGCTTGCGGACGACGCGCGGGAGCGGGGTGAGTATCAGGAGGAGGCGACGCTTCTGCATCGTCTGGCGGCGGTTGTGCCGGACGACGCGCAACGCACGCAAATCACGCTACGCGAGGCGGCCGTGCTTGCGACGGACCTGAACGACGTCGACGGTGCGATTGCGGCGTATCAGGTGGTGCTCGACAAGCTCGATCCGGGCAACATCGAGGCGCTGTCGGCGATAGCCGACCTGGAGGAGCGTCGGGAGAACTACACGGACGCGGCTCACGCGCTGGAGCGCCGTCTGAAGCTGGTGGCTGCGCCCGAGGAAAAGATCGAAATCGCGCGGCGTCTGGCCGATATGTACCAGCACCATCTGAGCGATCCGCGTGGTGCGATCCGGGCACTCGAGGTCGTGCATGCGACGGATCCCGACGACTTCGAAGCGGTGTCGCGGCTGGCCGAGCTGTGTGAGAGCGTGGAGGACTGGGATCGTACGGCGGTCTTGCTCGGCAAGCTGCTGGAGGTGGAAGGCGATCCATCGGAGGCGTCGTCGTTGGCTCGCAGGCTGGCGGCTATCCTGGACGAGCGACTCGGCAGGGGTCAGGAAGGGCTTGCGGTGCTGGAGGGGCTTGCCGACGAAGGCGACGAGGAGTGTCGTGCGGCGTACGTGGAGATAGGCGATCGGCTGAACTTCAAGGGCATCGTGGCGATGAAGCTGCGGGACTGGTATGTACTCGCGCCTGCCAGCAAGCAGCACGAAGCATTTCGCGGGGCGTTCGAGCGATTCCTCGAAATGGGACGCGATGCCGATGCGGCGCAGGTGGCGGTGGAGCTGATTCGAAGCAAGGGTGCGACGCCTGAGATGATCAAGCAGCTCGAAGAGATCGCCACACGGACCAAGGATCTGGATTCGCTGAGTGCGGCGCACGACATGATGGCTCGAGAAGTGTCGGGGGTGGAAAGGGCCGAAGAGTACGTGCGGCAGGCCGAGGTGCTGGTGCAGGCGGGGGTGCCGTTGTCCGAAGCCGTGCAGCATGGCGAGCAGGGGTTGACCGCTGTGCCGCCCGCGGAGGTCGAGCCGTTGCTCGAACGTCTCGCGAGACTCCTGACGGAGTCGGGGGCCGTGGTCGACCTGTACGAGCGTCAGGTGGGCCGTTGCAAGGCGCCGAACGACAGGTTGGCTGCGCTGGCACGCGCGGCGCAAGTGGCGGCAGAGCGAGGGGCCCTCGATCGAGTGAAGGCACTGTTCGAGCTGGCTTTGGGCGGTGGTGCGCACGACGACACCGTCGAGATGCTGGAGAAAGCTGCTGCCGAAGGAGATGCAGCCCGCGGCAGCAGTGACCTGCGATACGCTCTCGCGAACGCGATGGCGTCGGCCAGCACGGGGCTAAGGGATGGTGGACGGACGCGGGCTGCGATGCTGCGAAGGGCGGCGATCATCGCGCACCGGGAGCTGGACGACACGGACAAGGCTTTCGCCTGGATGGGCGAAGCGCTGGTGACGCACGTCGACGCGGCTTCGCTCGACGCGCTGGAGATGCTGGCCGACGAGGTCGGCGACATGCGGCGCGCGGAGGAAGTGATCGGCAAGGCGTTGGAGCAGGTGTTTGACGGTCCGCTTGTCCGTCAGCTCGTGGCACGGCGCGCGGCGCTGCGTCGAACGCGACTTGGCGACCTACGCGGTGCAGCCGACGATCTGAAGCGGTTGCACGACCTGTCACCGTCGGACAAGTCGATCACGGACGACCTGTACGATCTGCTCAAGCAGCTTCGGGACTTCCGCGGCATGGTGCAGCTTCTCGAGGACCAGATCTTGCGCGGGAAGGATCCGGCCCAGCGGGCGGAGCTGGCCAGAAAGGCTGCTCGGCTTTGGGAAGAGCGTCTGGCCGACCCCCGTGAGGCGGCGGACGCATGGCGTCGAGTGCTGCGGATGAAGCCCGGGGATCCGGAGGCACAGGCCGGGCTGGAGCGAGCGAAGACGAACATGCTCAAGCCGCCCGAGTCGCTTCTTCCGCCGGGGCCTGACGATGTGGAGGCACAATCGGCGATGCCTCCAGCTACGCGTATGCCGGTCGACGCGGCGAGCACGTCAACGGCTCCTGCGGCGACGGAGCCCCTGGAACGCGACACGATGCCGCCGAGTGGGGGCGTGGAGCACGGCGCGACGGAGCGACAGCCGGTGACCGATGCGCCTGCGGCTGAATCGGCGGTTGCGCCTGCGAAGCCGGCGCGCCCGGACATCTTGTTCCGGCGTGGTGGGGATGAGGAGCCGACGCTATCGACGCCGGTTGCTGCGTTGCCGCAGCAGCCGGTAGAGATTCTGCCTGCGGCGACGGATGAGTTTCCGTCGGCAGCGTTGCTGGACGTGGACGCATCGTCACAGCAGCAGTACGTGGACGATTTCTCGGACGACGATGTCGAATCGGTCAGCGACGACGAGTTGATGGACATGGAGCCGGTGACGGAAGAGGTCGAGCCAGAGCTGCCGAGGAAATAGGCAAGACAGGCGAGGTGTCACGCGCTCGTTGTGAGAGAAGCGCTTTGTTCCGAGGCGTCGAGGCGTGCGTGGGATCCGAGCAGCAGGGGCTGATTCGGTTCGCTGTGGCCGGAACAGATACCCCAGGCGATGGGCACGCCCAGGGGTTGGAGCGTCTGCCGTAGAGCCTGTTCGACGTTGACGCCGTCGGGGCCAGCGAAGCAATCGGTGAAGTGGCCGAGCACGACGGCGGCGACGTGATCGAAGTATCCTCCGACGCGCAGGGTGGTGATGGCGCGGTCGACTCGGTACGGCCGCTCGCCGACGTCTTCGAGGAAGAGGATTGCGTGTTCGGGCACTCGGAGACGTCCTGCGGCGGCGCATGCATGGAGCATGGTGAGGTTGCCGCCGAACAGGGGGCCTTCGGCCGATCCTGGGTTCCAAGTGGAAAGGCCTTGGACGGTACGCGTCTTGCGCGGGTGCTCGATGGCATCGACCCATTGCGTTCGGGAGCGGTCATCGCTTCGGCCGAGGTGAGCAACCATGGTGGCGTGCAAGGACATGACATGGACGGCCGCGCATTCGACGTGGAGCGCGGTGACGTCGGAGAAGCCCACGATCCATTTCGGGGAAGCGGCGAAGCGAGTCCAATCGAGTTGGTGAGCGAAGCGACTCAGGCCGTATCCGCCGCGCACGGCAAGGACGGCTCGGCAATCGTCGTGGAAGATTGCGTGCTCGAGTTCGTCGCGTCGACGCTGGTCCGAGCCTGCGAGGTAGCCGGTGGAACGGAACATGGAACGGTCGAATCGCACGCGATAGCGTGTGGAGAGCCAGGCGATACCACGCCAAGCGAGGGTGGGATCGAAGGGACCGGCGGGGGCGACGACACGGACGGGGTCACCAGGTTGCAGGGCTGGGGGAACAATCATGGACTACGTGGGGCTATAGCGCCGAACGGACGGGGATGGCGAGAGGACGGTGCGGCGCAGGAGGAGAGGGGGCGCGAAGGAGTTGGATGCGGGCCAGTGTCAGGCTACGCTCATGGGACCGATGAATCGGAAGACCGCGTTGGTCAGGCTGGACAACGAGCGGGGGCGGACGCCTTTCGGCATTGGTCGACACCTGCTGGAGAGGGCGAGTTCGCTGCTGTACCGGGTGGCGGGCGAGGACTTCGACGAAAGAGTCCGACGAGTGGCGGAGCAGCGGGATCACGTCGACCCGTTCGGGTTCGACGTGGAGTGGACCAAGTGGGCGCTCTTGGCGGTCTCCGTTCTGTACCGCCACTACTTCCGGGTGGAGGTAGAAGGGATCGGAAACGTCCCCCAGGGCAGGGTGCTGTTGATTGCGAACCACTCGGGGCAGGTTCCAATCGATGGCGCGGTGATCGCGGCGTCGTTGTTCTACGATGCGGATCCGCCTCGGGCGGTGCGGAGCATGGTGGAGAAGTGGTCCCAGACGCTTCCGTTCGTGTCGGTGTTCTTCACGCGTTGCGGGCAGGTAGTAGGGGTGCCGGAGAACGCGCGTCGTCTTCTGGAGATGGATGAAGCGTTGCTGGTATTTCCAGAGGGCACGAAGGGAATATCGAAACCATTTTCGGAGCGGTACCAGCTGAAGGAGTTCGGGTTGGGATTCATGCGGCTGGCTTTGGAGACGCAGACGCCGATCGTGCCAATCGCGGTGATTGGGGCGGAGGAGCAGTACATCAATCTGGGCAACATCAGGACGCTCGCGAAGGCGCTGGGGATGCCAGTGTTTCCGGTCGTTCCGCAGTTCCTGATACCCGGTGCGCAGATGCCGCTGCCGACGCGGTACCGGGTATACTTTGGGGAACCGTTGCGTTTCGAGGGAGATCCTGATGATGAGGACGCCGTGATCCAGGCGAAGGTGGACATCGTGCGCGCGACGATCCAGTCGATGATCATCCGCGGGTTGAAAGAGCGAAGGCACATCTTCTGGTAGAGGGTGGCGTGGGCAAAGCAGAGGGCAATGGTGGTCGTGGCAAGGTGGCAGCGCGGGACGCGCATGAGTATGCCGAACCGCCGGTCGTGATCACGGGCATCTGCGGACGGCTTGGCAGACGACTCGCGCGGCTCCTGCATCGGGAGCGTCCCATCATTGGCATCGATCGTCGTCCGTTCCAGGGCAAGCCGAAGGACATCAAGCACGAGGCGATAGACATCCGGCGGAAGAAGACGCGGGACGTATTTCGAAGCCAGCGGATCGCAGCGGTGGTGCACATGGGCATCATGCACAACCCGCGGTCGAGCTCGACGGAGCACCACACATGGAATGTGGTGGGGTTCCAGAAGCTCCTGGACTACGTCGCGCAGTACAAGGTGCCGAAGCTCATCGTGCTTTCCGGTGCGGCTGTATACGGGCCGAACCCGGACAACCCACAGTTTTTGACGGAAGACGCGCCGTTGATGGGCAGCGCACGGTTCAGCGAGCTTCGCGACCTGATCGAAGTCGACATGCTGGCGCAGTCGTTCTTCTGGAAGCACCCCGAGGTCGAGACGGTGATTCTGCGTCCATGCCACATCCTTGGCGAGGTGCGGAACGCGTCGTCGAACTACTTGCGTCTTCCGAGGATACCGATGCTGCTAGGGTTCGATCCGATGGTGCAGGTGATGCACGAAGAGGACGTGGTGCGGGCGATGATTCTCGCGCTGCGTCCCGGGATCCGTGGCGTATTCAACCTGGCCGGGCGTGAGCCAGCCAAGCTGTCGAGCGTGATTGCGCTGACCGGACGTCCGACGGTATCGATTCCGCATCCGGTGGCGGAGATGGCGCTCAAGCGCATGTGGCGGCTTGGGATGACTTCATTCCCTGCGCCCGAGCTGGATCACATCAAGTACGTGTGCATGGTGGACACGACGCGGGCTCGATCGGTGCTCGGCTTTGAACCGAAACATGATCTGGCGTCGACGGTGGACGCTGTGTTCGCGGGCGAGTAGCGGGTGGCGTCGATGTGGAAGACGATGACCTGTCTGGTCGTGACACTGGTTGGTGCAGCCGGGTGTTCGGGGCGGGTGAACGGTGAGAGCAGCGCGCCGGCGTCGACGCCATCTGGCATTGTGCCGGCGCCACCTCGTGCATTGGGCCCTGCTCCGGCTTGCATGTTGCGGCCGTTGGGCAAGCGGGGCATGGTGGATTCTGGTGACGACGACGAACCGATGGTTCCAGTTCCGGAGGCGCCGGACGGTGGTGCCGGAGCACCAGGTGGCGGACCGACGCATCTGTGAGGTGACGATGCAGCGGAGACTGGGGACGGGGATGGTGGTGGTGGTCGTTGGTCTTTCGGCCGGGGTCGCGTGGCAGGGGTGTTCATCGAGGTTGACCCCGCCCAATCTGCCACCGCCGGAGTACGAGCCCGCACGTGCACCAGCGTCCGCGTCGGCGTCCCGCGAACAGGCGACACCGGGTCAGTCGGATCCCACCGTGGGAGGCTCGATGTCTACCGTGGGAGAGCTTGAGGGTGGTGTGGGTGACGCGGACTTGCAAGCGCGCTAGGAAGCCGGCATGGGGATCCTTCGAACACTTGGTTGGGGGGCAGCGTGCGCAGTACCGATGGGCGTGCTCGTGGACTGCAACCTGGACAGCTACGGTCTGGGCAGTGTGGGGCAGATGGCGTGCCCAGAGGTCAACGCGAACGTGGACGTGTTGGGCGCGACGTTCACGTCGGATGTGCGCGCGAACGCCAAGATTCGCACGTTTGTGGCAGCGAGCAAGGACTTGATGGCGGTGGCTGCGCAGGCGGAAGCGGAGGCAGCGGACGCCTGCACGCGCATCGGCGTGGATCTGGGCATTCCGCCATCCGAGATGGCGCCTCGGAATGAAGCTGGTGGGAGGGCCAGTGGAGCGTGCGGTGCAGTCGCAGCACGTATGGACGCGGTCCTGCAGCAAGGCATTCGGTTCGAAGCGATCGTGACACCACCGCGGTGTCAGGCGAACGCAGATGCGCACGCTCGGTGTTCGGCGTCGTGTCAGGGGCAACTGGATCCAGGGCAGATCGTGGCGCAGTGCGAGCCGGGGAAAGTTGCGGGATACTGCCAGGGGAGATGCCACGGGCAGTGCGAGGGGCGCTGTGTGGGAAGCTGTCGAGGAGTCTGCATGGCTCGCGATGCGCAGGGCAACTGCGCGGGCGCGTGTCAAGGCGAGTGCCACGGGGCGTGCGATGCGACGTGCCATGCCGGTTGCGACGGGCAATGGCAGGCGCCGCGTTGCGAGGGGGCGGTGCGTGGTCCGAGTGGTGACGCCGAGTGCGACGCGAGTTGCAACGCACACGCGGACCTGCAGGCTAGCTGCACCCCCATTGCGGTCATCGTGCGTCCATCGCAGGCGACACCGATCGGGTTGAAGCTGGCGGCATCGTTGCAGGCGAATCTGCCGCAGTTGCTGCACGCGGAGTGGGTGCTGGGCAAGCGCGTGCTGGCGGATGCGGATGTGGTGGTGAAGGTGGGGCGCAACCTGCCTGGCGTTGTTGGACATGCAGGGGCGAGAGCGCTGGCGTGTGTTGGAGCGGCGGCGAATGCGTCGGTACGGGCGTCGATGAGCATCCGGGTGACGGTGTCGGCGAGTGCGAGCGTATCGGGGCGTGCAGGCGCGGGGACATGACGTGAAGTCGAGGGCGACTGCGGGCTTTGCGTTGCACGACGTGAGGTGGGCGAGCGCGGTTTCCGAGTGTTGGGAGCCTCGGCCTGGCGGGCTTCGTTGCAAGGATCTTGTGCACGTCTGTTCTGGCGCTATGCTTCGCGGTATCTATCTCCCGATGTCGTGCACCACCGGAGCGCCTGCGACCGATTCGAGCGTCGAGCACGTGCGTGTACTTGCCATGGGGAGTTGCCTGGCTCGCATGAGGCGAGGGGCATCGCGTCCGCCGCACCGCGCGGCGCGGCGGCGGATAGATACCGTTCGACGCGCGAAGAATCGGACTGAGTGATATGGGTACCCGTCTGTATGTTGGAAATCTCTCGTACTCGACGACCGATGGCGAGCTTCGTGAAGCATTCGCGGCGTTTGGTGAGGTGGTTGCGGCCACGGTCGTGCTGGATCGGATGACCGGCAAGTCGAGGGGATTCGGTTTTGTGGAGATGGCGTCGGAGTCGGAGGCACAGGCAGCGACGCAGGGTATGAACGGTGCAAGTCTGGACGGGCGAGCGCTGGTGGTGAACGAAGCGCGTGAGAAGACGGATCGCGGCACCGGCTTTGGTGGCGGCGACCGTCGCGATCGAGGGCCGCGTCGGGGTGGAGGTGGCGGAGGCGGGGGTCATCGCCGTTAGCACCTCAGACTGCCCTCCTGATGCGGGAGGCGAAGCGTGATCGGAAGTTGGCGACTTGACGAGGACGCGAGCGATCATGGTC
>Ga0209018_1001061_pt1 | contig 23349 bp, 18 predicted proteins | sample YNPBryBLVA2012_FD_185814 | JGI IMG/M metagenome (GOLD analysis project Ga0209018, IMG submission 185814) | Anoxygenic and chlorotrophic microbial mat microbial communities from Yellowstone National Park, USA - YNP Bryant BLVA 2012 (SPAdes)... ...
ACAACGTGACCAACGACCCCACCACGGTGCGCATGGTGCGGCCGTAGCACCTGCCGCTGCGATACGGATGCGCGCATGGGAAGGAGGGCTCCGGCCCTCTTTCCCTTTTGCCGGGGCGAAAGAGCCGGCCGACGGGGCGGAAAATCTGCCCGAATGCATGGTTTGCACCGCACGGGAGCATGGGGCTGGAGCAGCCTCGGGGTTTGGAGCGTGCGGCGAGGCTTGGGAATGGCTGGAAAAAAAGTCGGCGCTGCCCACGATCGAGCGCGCGAACCAGGCCGGTGGATCCGTGCATGCGCTGGAAGCGGGAAGCTTGGGAAGCGAGGTTGCTTTTTGCTGAACTCTGTGGCAGGATAGCAACTGATCTCGGGGGGGTGTGGTGACCAGGCGCAGGAAGCCGCCGCCGGGGGAGCCGGGGAAGCCGGCCGCGGGGGAGGGGCAAGTGGCGGGCAGCGCTGCCCTAGCTTCGTCCGATGGCAGCGCAAGCTCCACGGAAACGTACGACAACGCGCAAGATACGGCGCAGGCCGCTGCGGTGGCGTGGCCGGCGTTCCCCCAGCGCTGGCGGCCCGAGCGGCTTCTGGGTTCCGGGGGCCAAGGGGATGTTTGGCTCGCCTGGGACAGCAAGCTGGAGCAGTACGTGGCGATCAAGGTGCTTCCCGGCGAGCTGCGCGGGCGGCAGGTGGTGCGGCTGCGCCGGGAGGTGGGGGAAGGGCGCAAGCTCGCCCATCCCAACCTGGTCCACGTGTACGAGCTGGTGGAGTGGGCGGGACACCAAGCGGTGGTGATGGAGTGGGTGAGCGGGGGAAGCCTCCGGCAGAAGCTTGCCCAAGGTCCTTTGCCCGTGACTACCGTGGTGGCGGTGGCCGAGCAAGTGCTGGAAGCGCTGGCTTACCTCCACGAGCACGGCTACGTGCACCGGGACGTGAAACCCGGTAACATCCTCCTCGCCGAGGACGGGCGCTACAAGCTGGGCGATCTGGGGCTGTTGCTGCCTGCCGGAGCGAAAACCGCCACGCTCATGGCGGTGGGCACCATGGCCTACATGAGCCCCGAGCAGCTTTTCGGCCAGCAGCCTGGCCCACCCGGGGATCTTTACGCGCTGGCCGTAACGCTGTACGAGTGCCTCACGGGCAGCTTGCCGCCGCGACCCGAGGAGGGGCTCTCGCTCAAGGCCTTGGCTGTTCCCAACCCCCGCCTGGTGCGCCCCGACTGCCCCAGGTGGTTGGGGCAGCTCGTGGTGCGCTTGGGGCAGCCCGATCCGCAGGATCGCTTCGCCGAGGGCAGGCAGGCGCTGGAAGCGCTGCGCCGGAGGAAGCTCCTGGGGCTTCGGAGGGTCATCCGGAAGGGCCTGGCGGCGGCTGGAGTGGGGGCAGCGGTGCTGGCGCTGGGGTTGGCGCTGCGCCACGGCCACGAGAGCGCTGTGAGCGTGCGCAGCGAGGGGCAGGAGGCCGTAGGGGTGGGGAGTAACGGCCAGGTGGTTTGGCGGTACGAGCTCCTGGCGCCGGTGGTGCAGCACATGGCTTTCGATGTGGACGGCGACGGCAAACAGGACTGGGTTTTTGCCGCGGGCCGGGATTTATGTGGGCCGCGGGACGGCGCCCCCAACAGCCAGGTATTGGCGGTTTCCGCTGCTGGGGAGGTGCTGCTGGATTTCAGGCCCGACGATTTTTTGCGCACGGAAAACCGCATGGCGCCGCCCATACTGTTCCCCAAGGTGCGGGGGCTGGACCTGGATGGGGACGGGGAGGAGGAGCTCGTGGTGCACTTGCGGCACCGCTGCCTGGGGACCTCGTACCTGGTGGCTTTTTGGCCAAAGTCGCAGCGATGGACGGAAATCCTCGCCCACTTGGGTGGCTGGATCCTGGGCTTCGACACCGTGGCCGGCGAGTCCCCTCCGGCGCTGGTTTTCACCGCGGTGAACACCACCCTGGGAGGGTGGGTGACGGTGGGGAAGGTGGCCATCGTCCCGGAGCGAAGGGTGAACCCCATTGGCTTCGGGGGGGCCGGTATTCCCGGCTTCGCGCCGAGGGATCAGGCAAAACCCCTCTGGTACACGCCGGTGGAATCGGAGTCTTTTGCTCACGTGACGAAGGTGAGCTTCGGAGAGGATGGAGCTACCTTTTTTGCCAATGGCGGGAATTTCCAGTACGGCGAAGGCTTGCGGGTGGACAGGTGGGGCAACCCCAGCGGAAGCCCCCTTTGGGGCAAAGACCGGGGCGCCCTGCGCTGGTCCGCGTTGGTATCGGTGGGAGATTGGTTTGGCGCTCTCATGCCCGGTGCCTTCCGGGGTCCCGCCGAGGTGGCCGAGGCGGAGCGGCGATGGTTGGAGGGAAGCCGCGAGCTCCTGGTGGAGCCACCGTACCGGGCAATCCACGCGATTTTTGCAGCCCGGCACTACGCCACCGCGGGGGGCGCCACCCAGGCCAGGGCGTTGTTGGCCCGGGCCTGGGAGGACTTTCCGCTTCTTGGCGTGGCCCTTGCCTACGGCCACCTTTTGGCGGTGCAAGGGGATCGGGAAAAGGCGCTTGCCGTGCTGCGTTCCGCGCTGCAAAACCCTCAGGCCCGCCCCGTTTCTTTCCGCATTCCCCAGCTTTACAGTCGCGTGCTGCTGGATGAGGTGGAGCTGCCCGAGTGGCAAGAAAAATCCAGCAGTTATTTCGTCCGCATTGGCTCCGCCGAGCCGCTGGAAAAGGCCCGGGCGCGGATCTGGTACGACGAACCGGAGGACAGCGACACCTCCCTAGAAAGCCACGATTTGCTTCCGGAAGGGGCGGCTTTCGCGGCCGTGGCGGCGTGGCGGCGGGGCAGCCTCCAGCCTGGTGCAGCGGAGGAGCTGGCCCGGCAAGCGGAGCGCAACCCCGATGCCATGCCTGAGTTCCTCCTCGCCCAGGGGCTTGCCCGGGCCAGCGAACGACACTTCCCCGAGGCACTGGGGCTTTTGGAGCAGGCGCGTCTCTGGATTCTCGGGGAGCACAGCGAGCGGTGGAACTTCTTAGCCTTGCAAAACTTCGAGCTGGTGGAGGCGTGTCGGGCCAAGGTGCTGCTCGCGGCGGGCAAAACCCGCGAGGCCCGAGCCCTGGCGGAAAGCTTGCAGCCGCTGCTCGTCCCGGGCAGGCTTCCCGCCAACCTGGTGGCGGAGGTGCTGGCCGCCACCGAACCCGCCTCCCAGCCGCCCCGCCCCGCCCCGCCACCCTCCCGCTGAGCCCTGGACAACTGCGCGGTCCGAAAAAGCCCTGAGCACGGACCGAAAAAGCTCGCGGCGTTGAGCGACGCCACGCCAAAAGCCCTCGGGCAAAAACCCGCAAGGGTTCTTTCTGGTTGCACCCCGATTTATTGCGGGGTCTGGCGAGGCCGACCGTCCGTTTTGCCCGGCGGGAGCGGGCTCTCATTTCGCGAGGTGCTATACTGCGCGCGATGCTCGTTTTGTGGCAAAAGCGTTGCACGGGGAGCAAGCGAGTTGCTCGGGGGATGGTGCGCTTTGTGCCGGCGGGTGCGGGGGAGGCGGGGGGAGCAACTGGTTCGATGGGCAGCGCTGCTCGAGGGTGATCGGTAATGGCCAAGAAACTACAAGCTGCTTGGGCGCTGGTGAAGGAAAAAGGGGAAGGTCCCGAGCTGCTCCCCTTGGCTGGGGATGCGCTGCTGCTGGGGACGGCCAGGGACTGCCACCTGGTGGTGGCGGCCCGAGGCGTTTCCCGGCGGCATGCGCGGCTGGAGGTGCGGGAGGGAAGCGTTTTTTTGGAGGACCTGGGGAGCAAGAACGGCACGTTCTGCAACGGGACCAGAATCCAGGGGAAGGTTCGGCTTGCGGCAGGGGATAGCCTTTCTTTTGGCGCAGCGACGTACGTGCTGTCGAAAATCGCTCCTGAGGATCTGCAGTTGGCGGTGAAGCTGGAGGGGCCTTCCCGGGCAGCGTGCGATCCTGACAGCAGCACCGAGGAAGCATCGCAAATCCCCGCGAGTTTCCTGCAGGCGATCGTGGAGCTCGGCAAACTTGTAGAAAAAAGACCAGCCGAACTGGCAGCGGTTTGCCGCATCGTCGCGGGAACGCTGCAGTCCACCAGCCTGCTTTTGGCCAGAGGGAGCGCGGGAAAGGCCACCGAAATCCTCGCAGCCTTCGGCAGCGACTTGGGCTTGGCAAAGGTGGAAGAGCTGGCGTCTTCGTTTGCTTGGCAAACGCGCTTGGGCAAAAAACCCGTATTCGGCTGCGAAAAGCGGGACTTTGCCGCGGCTTTCGCCATGGATGGCGACGGAACTTGGCTGGCCTTGGCGTGCACCGGGGAAGAGATTCGCGGAAGAGCCGTGTTCTTGGCGGCTGCCGCGGAAACCCTGGCACGGAAGTTGCTTGCGTTTTCGGAGGGGGATGGCGAGGAGACGGTGCAACCCCTGGAGCTGCTCTACCCGGCCGGGCACGTGCTGTTGCCTTCGCGACCCATGCAGGAGGTTTACGGGCGCATCAGGGAAGTGGCGCGGGCCGATTTTCCGGTGCTTTTCCAAGGGGAGACCGGGGTGGGCAAGGAACACATGGTGAAGGTGCTGCACCTTTCCTCGGGCAGGAAGGGTCAGCTGGTGGCGGTGAACTGCGCCGCCATCCCCGCAGAGCTCTTGGAAGCCGAGCTTTTCGGCATCGAGCGCGGCGTGGCCACCGGCGTGACGGCCCGGGAAGGGAAGTTCCAGCAAGCCCGGGGGGGTACCCTTTTTCTGGACGAGGTGGGGGAGCTTCCCGATGCGCTGCAAGCGAAGCTGCTCCGTGCCCTGGATCAGGGGGAGGTGGTGCCGTTGGGGGCGCGAAAACCTCTTGCCACCGACGCGCGCATCGTCTCCGCCACCAACCGGGAGCTTGCCAGGAAGGTCCAGGAAGGACGTTTCCGCGCCGACCTGTACTACCGGCTTGCCGGCATCGTTATCGAAATCCCTCCGTTGCGGTCGCACCCCGAGGACGTGCCGCTTTTGGTGACATCTTTCCTGCAGCGCGAGGCCGAGCGGTGGCAAAAGCCGCTGCGGGGGTTGAGCGAGCGGGCGCTGCGAGCATTGGTGGCCTACAGCTGGCCGGGGAACATCCGGCAGCTGGAGCACGAGGTGCGGCGGCTGGTGGCCGCCTGTCCCCCCGGGGGGTTGGTGACCTACGAGTTGCTCTCGCCGGAAATCAAGGCGGCAAGCGTGGGCACGGAGAGCGAGCCGGCGGCCGGGAGCTTGCGCCAGCGGGTGGCCCAGCTGGAGCGGGAGCTGATCAGCGAAGCGCTGCGGGCGAGCGACGGCAGCTTGCGGGAAGCGGCCAAGCTTTTGGGCATGAGCCGCTACGGGTTGTCCCTCAAACTCAAACGCCTGGGGCTTCCGGCCGGAGAAACCCCCCGGACCCGCTCCCGGCGGCCGAGGCGGTGAGGCTTCCTAGGGAGGCAACGGCGCCGGTGATAGAGTTTTGCCCGGCGTTTCGAAGTGAGGTGCATCTGTTTTCCCGAGGCGTTGGCATTGCCTGGGGGTCGGGGTTAGAATCAAAGCGTCTATGGAGCGAACAGCTCGTGGGCCGGGGAGCAAGGCGAGCACCTGGGCGATGCTCGGGGCGGCGGCGGTAGTGTTCCTTGCGGCAGCTGCCCTGTGGCTGGACATGCGCCACGAGTACCGCTTGGAGCTGCAAGCGCACCAAGCGCTGCTTGCCTCCCGTGCCTCCCATGTGCGGCAGGTGGCCACGCTGGCCCTGGGGGCGTTGAGAAGCGGGGATGCGGCGGCGCTCGCGGTGCTGGAAAGCTTCGGGGAAAGCGCTGCGGTGGCGCTGGTGCGCTGGGATGGCTCGGCTGGCGCGGCGGAGAGCTTGCCGCCGGAAGCTTCCTCTTGGCTGCCGCCGCGGCCGCCCACGGTGCCGCGGGGGTCTTGGGTTTTCCTCGACCCCTCGCAGTTGCCTCCCGGTGCTGCGGGTGTTTCTGGCCTGGTGGCCTACTTCTCCCCGGAGGAGCGCCGTTGGCAGGCGCTGGTGCTCGACCTGCCCAGGCTCTTTTTTTGGGCGATGGCTTGGGGGAGGGCCAGCAGCGCAGCTGGCTTTTGGCCCTGAAGCTCCCCGGTGGCCTGGCGCGGTTTTTCAGTTGCGAGCGAGTGGGGTTTTCGCCGCGGGACTGGCGCTGCAGCCCCCAAGGAGCGCCCACCGGGAAAGAACTTGCCGCTGTTCCTTGGGGCGAGCAGGTGCCTTGGGGGGATGGGGTGCTGCTCACCCACTCGCTGGTGGTGGCCGGCGGCACGTTGGGTCTCGGCATCTGGGTTCCCGAGGCGGGGTTCGCTTCCAGGGCTTCTCCGGGGTGGGTGGTGCTGGTGTTGCTGGCCTTGCTCGCCAGCAGCGGGGGGTTGGCGTTGCGGCAGGGGCTTTTGGCCAAGGAGCGGCAGCAGGCGGGGCTTGCGGCGGACCTCGCCCGTCGCGAGAGGGAGCTTGCAGCGCAAATCGCCGAGGAACAGTGGCGGCTGCTCCTGGAGGGGGTCAAGGAACCGATGCTGTTCCTGCGGGACGAGTTCGTGATCCGCGCGAACCAAGCCGCGGCAAGGCTTTTAGGGTTCGAGCACCCTGGAGATTGCATCGGCCGCCGCTTCCTGGACTTGGTGGCAGCCGAAGAGCAGGGGAGGGTGGCGAAGCTGCTGCCGGCGGTGGCCGCTTCCCTGGGCTCGTTCACCACCTACCTGCGGGGGCGCAACGGCAAGCGCCGCACCGTGGAGATCCGCCCCTGGAAGCTGGAAGCTGGCGAGGAGGTACTCACCGCCTTGAGCCTTACCGACCACACCCCAAGGGAGCGGGCGGAAAGCCTGCTCCGGGTGCTTTTGGCGCACCTCGGGGTAGGTGTGGCCTTCCTCGACCGCAAGGGCAAGGTGCTGTGGGCCAACGTCGCTTTGGCGCAGGCGCTGGGTCTGCGGGCAGAGGATTTGCAGCAGCGGGAGCTGCTCCCGTTCGCAAGCCCCACCGCCTGGCGGACGGTGCGCCGCGCCCTCGCCAGGGGGCGGCGCGGACAGGAGCAAGCGCTCACGGTGCCTTGCCGCCTGGCTGGTGGGGTGGTGGAGCCGGTGCACCTGGCCATGGTGCCCGTGCCGGTGGCTGGGGAGGTGGGCGGGGTACTGCTGGTGGCGGCTCGCCACGGGGTTGCGGATCCCGAGGGCAGAGTCGGGGAAGCCATGAGCTTGGTGGAAGCGGTGGTGGCGCGCCAGACCCACCGCTGTGCCAACATCCTCCAGGCGCTCCTGGCCCATCCCCCCAAGGGGCGGGGGGCGGCGCTTGCCAGGCAGCGAGCGCTCGAGGAGCTGGCGCAAGCGCTGCGCCAGATGAGCGCGCTTTTCCGCGTGCCTGGGTCGGGGGAGAGCCCCTTGGAGCTGAACGGGTTGCTGGAAAGTGCAGGTGCTTCGCTGGCGCCCCGGCTGCCGCCTACCGTGCGCCTGCTGCTGCGTCCCTGGCACGAGCCGGCCTGGGCCCAGGGCAACCGGGAGCTGGTGGAGCTTTTCCTGGGGGAAGCTTGCGAGGTGGCGCTGCAGGCCATCGGCGAGGGGGTGGGCACCGTGGAGCTCGCCGTGGAGCGCCTGCCTTCGGGGCAGCTGCGCTTGGCGGTGGCGGATACCGGGGAAGTGTGCCAGGAGGATGGGAAGCAAGCCGCCACGTTCCCGGTGCGGCTTTACGCTCGCGCCTTGGCCTGGCTCGTGGCCCGGGCCTTGGGGGGGGAAGCGGGTTTCCGGGAAAGGCCCGGGTTCGGTGCCCGGGTGTGGATCGAGCTCCCGGCAGCCGCGGTCCACCCCAGCCCGCAGCTGCACCCCGGTGCCCCACGGCCCGGGAAGATCCTGGTGGCGGAGGACGAACCCAGCGTGCGGGAAAGCTTGGTCCAGGCACTGCGGGAAGCGGGGTACGAGGTGGTGGAGGCCGCCGATGGGCGGCAGGCGGTGGAGCTTTTCCAGCAAGACCCGGCGAGCTACGGGCTGGTGGTCCTGGACCTGGTGATGCCGGAAATGGACGGCCGGGCGGTGTACCAGGAGCTGGCGAAGTCCCCCACGCGGCCTGCGGTGCTCCTCGCCACCGGCTACGCCCCGCGCCAGGACCCGCTTTTGGCCGGGCTTCCGGTGTTGCTCAAGCCGTTCACCCTGGAGGCGTTCCTGCGGGAGGTGGAGCGGCTGCTGGGGGCTGGAGGGCAGGCTACTGCTGCTTCCCCGTAAGCGGCTGCCCCTGTGGTAGCATCCGTGCCGTGAGGATCTACACGCGCACCGGGGATGCCGGCGAAACCAGCTTGGGGAGCGGACAGCGGGTACCCAAGAGCCACCCCCGGGTGCAGAGCTACGGCGAGCTGGATGAGGTAAACTCTTGGCTGGGAGCGGTGAGGGCTTTCGGTGTGCCGGAAGAGGCGGATCACCACCTGGAGCGGGTGCAGCGGGCGCTGTTCTCCTTGGGCGCGGTGCTCGCCGGCAGCCGGCGAAGCGGGCTTTCCGCCGATGCCCAGGATGTGGGGTGGCTGGAGCGGTGGATCGACCGCATGAGCGAGGAGCTGCCTCAGCTTGCCAACTTCATCCTCCCGGGCGGGTGTCCCGCGGCGAGCCTCGCCCACGTGGCCAGAGCCGTCACCCGGAGGGCGGAGCGCGCGGTGGTGGCAGGGGGGCTCGGGGAGGAGACGGCCCTGGTGGCGGTGCGCTTTCTCAACCGCCTGGGAGATGCGCTCTTCGTGTTGGCTCGCTGGCTCAACTATCGCCACGGCGCCAGCGAAATCCTCTGGCATGAGTAACCGGGACGAAGCTGATTCACGCGGTGTCGGCCCTGGGGGTTCGGCCCGAGGGCGCCACCCAAGCCCTTCCAGGAGGGCAGAGGGGAAGCATGACCAGTTTGCAGTTGCCTGAGCGAAGCTTGGAGGTGCTCTCCGGGAACCTGGAGGAAAACTTTCGCTACCTGGCGGAGCGGCTGGGGGTGCGGGTGCAAGCCCGGGGCGACACGGTGGTCCTTGCAGGGGAGGCGGAGGCCGTGGCCACGGCCCGGCGCTTGCTCCAGGACCTGGGCACCTTGGTGAGCCGCGGCTACGCGGTGGGGCGGGAGGAGTTCCGCACCGCGCTCCGGGTGCTGGAGGAGGACCCCACGGTGGATCTGGTGAACTTCTTCACCGATGCCACGATCCCGGAGAGCGTGAAGCGCCTCCTGGTGCCGCGGAACCTCAAGCAGCGGCTTTTCATCCAAGCGGTGGTGCGGCACGACATCGTTTTCGCCATCGGCCCTGCGGGCACCGGCAAAACCTACCTGGCGGTGGCCCTGGCAGCGGCGGCGCTGGCGGAAAAACGCGTGCGGCGCATCGTGCTCACGCGCCCGGCGGTGGAGGCCGGGGAGCGTTTGGGGTTCCTGCCGGGGGACCTGGAGGAGAAGGTCAACCCGTACCTGCGGCCGGTTTACGACGCGCTGTACGACATCCTGGGGTACGACAAGGTGGTGAAGCACCTGGAGCGGGGGGTCATCGAGATCGCGCCGCTGGCGTTCATGCGGGGACGCACGCTGAATGACGCCTTCATCCTCTTGGACGAAGCGCAGAACACCACCCCGGAGCAGATGAAGATGTTCCTCACCCGCATGGGGTTCCACTCCAAGGCGGTGATCACCGGCGACGTGACGCAAATTGATTTGCCCCAGGGTTCCCCCTCGGGGCTGGTGCAAGCGAGGCAAATCCTCCAGGGCATCGCAGGCATTTGCTTTTTCGACTTCACCAAGGAGGACGTGGTGCGCCACCGCTTGGTGCAGCAGGTGGTGGAAGCCTACGAGCGGTTCGAGGCGGCGCGCCGCGAGCGGCCGTGAAGCTCCCGAGACTTCCCCGCAGCGCGGACACCCCCCGCCCGCAGCGCAGAGGCGGCGAATGGGGCCAGAAGCGCCGGCGTTTTTTGGCCCAGGCCTGGCTTTTGGGACCAGCGTTCGTGCTGCTGGCTACCTTGCTCATCGCCCCGCACCAGGTACGGCACTACCCGCTGCTGAAAGCCGGGGAGATCGCCCCCACCGACGTGGTGGTGCAGCGGGACGTCACCTTGCCCGACGTGGAGTCCACCGAGCAAAAGCGGCGGCGGGCGGGGCTGGAGGTGCCGCCGGTGTACGTGCTGGACGGGACCGTGGCGGAGCAGGTGAAGACCAAGCTGGCGGCGATCTTCGCCGCGGGGGCGAGGCTCGCGCGGGGCGACCCTCGGGAGGCTGCGGCCGAGCTTTCGCGGATCGCCGGGCAGCGGGTGGAGCCCCGGGAGGCGGAAGCGCTGCGGGCGCTGCGCTTTTCCCCGGAGCTGGCGGCTTCCCTCGCCGACCTGGTGGAGCAGGTTTACCGGCAAGGGGTGGTGGAGGACCGGGTGGAGGTGCTCCGCTGGGCGGACAAAGGGGTGACCGTGAAGGAAGCGGGGAGCGACCGGGAAACGCTGCAGCTGGATGTTTTCCGCTTCGTGGATGCGGCGAGTTTGGCGGAAACCCTGGAGCAGCGCCTCGCCTCGCTGCCAGGAGTGGAGCGGCGGCACCGCCAAGCGCTGGCGAGCTTCCTGGCCCGCCTCATGCCGCCCAACCTGATCCTCGACCGGGCGGAAACTTTGGCCCGGCGCATGCGGGCCGCGGCTTCCGTGGAGGAAGTTTCGGTGCACCTGAACCGTGGTCGGGTGCTGCTGCGCCGGGGGGACGAGGTGAGCCCCCAGGTGGCGCGGCTGCTGGAGTCCCTAGCTGCCTCCTCCCAGGGGCCCAGGAGCTGGTGGCCCACCTTGGGCAGCATGGGGATGGCAAGCCTTTTAGCGCTGGGGTGGTTCGTTTACTTCCGCCGCCAAGAAGCCCAAGACCAGGAGCAGCAGGTGCGGTACGGCAGCGTGCTTTTGGTGCTGGCTTGCTCGCTGGTGCTGGAAGCGGCTTTTGCCTTTGTGGTGGGACACATGGCGGCGGCAGTGGTGCGGGAGCCCTTCGATCGGGTGGAGGTGTACTGGCCGGCGCTACCCCACGGCACCGGCCCGATCCTCGCCAGCCTGATGTTCGGCCTGCCGGTGGGGGTGCTGTTCGCCGCGAGTCAAACCGTGCTGGTGACGCTGATGCTTGCCTTTCCCGGGCAAGCCGCGGCGTACACGCTTTTGGCCGCGGTGGCTGCGGCGTTCGCCAGCCAGCGGGTGAAGGAGCGCAACGCCCTTACCCGGGTGGGGTTGGTGCTGGCTTCCTTCAACGTGTTTTGCGCGGTGACTCTGCACCTGCAAGCTGGTCCCTCCCCCCAGTGGTCGGAGGCCACGGCTCGGGGGATCACCGCGGCTTTGGGAGGGGTGATCGCCGCGGTGCTGGCCAGCTTTTTCTTACCGGTGCTGGAAAGCGCCACCGGGACCATCACCGACATTCGCCTTCTGGAGCTTTCCAACCCCAACTTGCCGTTGCTTCGGCGTCTCGCTAGCGAGGCCCCGGGCACCTTCCAGCACTCGCTGGCTATGGCCAACCTGGCGGAAGCGGCGGCGGAAGCCATCGGCGCCAACGGGCTTTTGGCGCGAGTGTGCTGCTACTACCACGACATCGGCAAGCTGATGCGGCCGGAGTACTTCATCGAAAACCAGAAAGGCGGGCCGAACCCCCACGATCACCTTTCCCCGTGGATGTCGGCGCTGGTGGTGAGCAAGCACGTGAAGGATGGTTTGGAGCTGGCGCGGCAGTACAAGCTCCCCGAGCCGATCCGCGAGGCCATCGCCACCCACCACGGCACCAAGCTGATCCACTACTTCTACAACCGGGCCAAGCAGCAAGCCGGGGCGGACCAGGAAGTCCCCGAGCAGGAGTTCCGCTACCCTGGCCCCAAGCCCAAGTCCAAGGAGATGGGAATCATCCTCCTGGCGGACGCGGTGGAAGCGGCGGCCCGAACCCTCACCGAGCCCACCCCGGGGAAGGTGCAAGGGATGATCGAGCAGGTCATCAAGAAAGTTCTGGAGGACGGGCAGTTGGACGAATGCGAGCTCACGCTCAAGGACCTAGAGAAGATTTCCGCCGCCTTTTCTTGGGTAATCCTCTCGGCGGGGCATCACCGCATTGACTACCCCGGCTTCGACTTCAACCGAGGCAAGCATGGCCGCTAAGCCCACCGTGGCGATTCGCTGGCAGGGACGCCCGATGAAGGGGCTCACGGCTTCCCTCCGTGAGCTAGCCCAGGAAGTGCTGCGCCGCCTGGGGGTCGCTCAAGGGGAGCTTTCGGTGCTTTTTTGCGACGACCGGACCATGCAACTTTTGAACGGCTACTTCCGGAAAAAGGACAAGCCCACGGACGTGCTTTCCTTCCCCGCCCACGAGCCGCTCCCCGAGGGCGGGGTGCACCTGGGGGACATCGCGATTTCCCTGGAAACCGCCGCCAGGCAAGCCGCCAAGGCAGGGCACAGCTTGCAGCGGGAGCTGGCCATCCTGCTGATCCACGGCATCCTCCACGTGTGCGGCTTCGACCACGAGACCGACAGCGGCGAGATGGAGGCGCTGGAGTCCCGCCTGCGGGAGGCGTTGCTGTGAGCGCGGCGCTTTCCGCCTGGTGGAGCAACCCGGTGACCGCCTTCATGCTGGCCGGGGTTCTGGGGGTGGGCACGTTCCTGGTGCTCGCTGGGCTTTTGGGCGTGGTGCGCTTGGGGAGCATCCAGTTCGCCGGGCTGCTTTCCAGCCGCAAGCAGCTGCTCCCCGGGGTGGGCCGCACCCTGGAGGCCGCGGCGGCAGCGGCGGTGTTCCTGGTGGCGGCGATGGGAGCGTTGTGGGTGCTGCTCACCGCCGCCGTATGGCGAGCCGCCACGACCGCAGGGTTGGGGGAAGCCGCTGCGTGGGTCTTCACCTTCGGGGTTTGGTTGCTGCTGGTAGCGTCCGCAGCCCGAGCCACCCAGGGACCGAGGGCGGAGAGCTTCGCGGTGATCGCCTTGCACCTGCTGCGCCCCATGGCGCCGGTGATTGCGCTTTTCGCCCGGGTCAACGAGCAAGCCCAAGAGAAGGAAGAGGGTTCCGAAAACGTCGAGGACGAGGTGGACGAGCACGAGGTGCGGGCGTTCATCGGCGCGGGGGAGGAGGCGGGGATTTTGGAGCACGAGGAGGCGGAACTGGTGGCTTCCATCGTGGAGCTTTCGGAAACCGTGGCGCGGGAGATCATGACCCCCCGCACCGACGTGGTGGCTTTGCCCATCGAGGCCAGCTTCGACACGGTGAAGGCGGTTTTCGCCGAGTCCATGTTCACCCGCCTGCCGGTGTACCGGGAGAGCTTGGACCACATCGAGGGGGTGGTGCACGTGAAGGACGTGCTCCGCGCGGTGGCCTCCGGGGCAAACCCCACGGTGCGGGAGCTCATGCGACCGGTGCTCATGGTGCCGGAGACCAAACCGCTGCGGGACCTGTTGCGGCAGTTCCAGGCGAGCCGCCAGCAGCTGGCGGTGGTGCTGGACGAGTACGGCGGCACCGCGGGCATCGTCACGCTGGAGGACGTGCTAGAGGAAATCGTCGGGGAAATCCAGGACGAGCACCAGCAGGAGGCACCCGAGGTGGAACGAGAAGCCGACGGTGCTTACCTCATCGCTGGCAGCGCCCACGTGGAAACCCTCGCCGAGCTTTTCGGCGTGGAGCTGGACGAGGAAGCAGCGTACGATTCGGTGGCCGGGCTGGTGCTGGAGCAGCTGGGCCGGCTGCCCCGCCCCGGGGAGCGCATCCAGGTGAAGGGGTTGGAGGTGGAGGTGCTGGAGGTGGAGCGCCGTCGCCTCAAGCGCTTGCGCGTGCGCCCAGCGCCTCAGGGGGACCGAGCGTAGCCAGGCGCCGCGTCAGCCCCGGGGAGGGCGTGGGGCGTGCGAAAGCGCGTAGAATGGTGAGGGGAGGCGGCAGCATGGCGCTTCGCGTTTTCACCGCTGTGGTGCACCGGGAGGGGGACCTCTTCGTGGCAGAGTGCCCGGAGGTGGGGACCGTAAGTCAAGGTGCCACGCTGGAGGAGGCGGTGGCTAACCTGCGGGAGGCTACCGAGCTTTTCCTCGAGGAATTTCCCCAGGAGGAGTTTTCTCGCGCTGTGGTGACCACCTTCGACCTCCCCGCCCATGCCTAAGCTGCGCCGGATCTCCGGCGAGGAGGCAATACGGGCACTGGAAAAGCTCGGGTTTGCTGTGGTGCGGCAGCGAGGTAGCCACGTGGTGCTCAGAAAAGACGGTCCCAGCGGCGCCGTGGGGTGTGTGGTGCCGTTGCACCGTGAGCTGGCCATCGGCACGCTCCAGGGGATCCTCCGGCAGGCCAGGGTAGCGGTGGACGAGTTTCTCGAAAACCTCTAACCTCTCGGGCAAGCGGCCATGGGTGCTCGCAAATCCGGAACCGTGGCGCTGTTGGGTCGGCCCAACGTGGGCAAGAGCACGCTGGTGAACGCCCTGGTGGGGCAGAAGGTGGCCATCGTCTCCCCCAGACCGCAAACCACCCGCCATCGCATCGTGGGGGTGCGCACCGAACCTCGGGGGCAGATCGTGCTTTTCGACCTGCCTGGGGTGCACCGGCCGCTGCACCGCATGAACGTGCAAATGATGCACTTGGCCCGGGAAACCATCAAAGAGGTGGACGTGGTGCTCCAGCTCTTCGCCGCCGACGAGCCCCCTGGACAGGGGGAGGCGTTCGTGGTGGGGCTGGTTTCGCAGCTTACCACGCCGGTGATTCTCGTGCCCAACAAGGTGGATCTTCCCGCAGCTCGCAAGCACCTGCGGGAGCGGGTGGCGTTTTTCACCGAAAAGCACAACTACGCAGCGGTGGTGCCTTGCTCGGCGCTCACCGGGGAAGGGGTTCCGTTGCTCCTGGAGGAGCTTTTCGCGCTGCTGCCCGAAGGGGAGCCGCTGGTTCCCCCGGATCTCACCACCACCCAGAGCGAGCGTTTTTACCTGGCGGAGCTCATCCGCGAGGCGCTGCTGGAGCGGGTGGAGGACGAGCTGCCGTTCACCACCGCGGTGCTGGTGCGCCACGTGGAGGAGCAGGAGCGGGAGGGGAGACCACCGCTCCTGCGCCTTTGGGCCGACATCCTGGTGGAAAACAAAAGCCAGAAGGCCATCGTGGTGGGCAAGGGCGGGCGGATGATCAAGGCCATCGGTACCGCCGCCCGGGAACGCATCGAAAAGCTCCTGGGGGTGCAGCTGTTCCTCGACCTGCGGGTCAAGGCGCGGCCAGGGTGGCGGGAGGCGCAACATGTGCTTTCGGAGCTTGCGCCGGTGGAGGTACCCTGGAGCGGGGAGGAGAGGTGATCCTCGTGTACGTGGCCGAAGGGTGCCCCCACTGCCAGCGGCTGGTGGCTGACCTGCTGCGGCGGCACGTGGATTTCACCCTGGTGAACCTCTCGGAAAACCCCGAGCGGATCGGCGAGCTGGCCCGCTACACGTTCCAGCGGGCGGTGCCGGTGGTGGTGGACCACGAGCGCTGCACCGTGGGGTTCGCCGGGGGCAGCACGCCGCTTGCCGACCTGGGGCTCTGAGGGAAGCTGTCTTACAGCAAGCTCAGGCTTGCAGGGACGAAGTAGCTGGCTCGGGGCGCCTCGTTGGCGAGCCAGAAACTAGCGGCCAGCACCCGGCCTGCTCCCTCCAGGAGCTGCTCCACCGCTTTGGCGAAGCTCACCGGCAGCAGCAGCGAAAGCTCGCGCTTTTCGCTGGGTGCGCTGGCTGCGAACTGCAGCGCCCAACCCAGGGCGGCCAAGGCGGCCTCCTCGGTGGCACCCACCACGGGCCCGCATTGCTCGGCCCCGCCGTAGCCGTAGGCGGTGATGCGCTCCCCTTCCCGCACCACGGCCAGCTGGAAGTTGCGTTCCAGGAGCCAGTACTCGTGATCCATGGGCCGGGCAAACCCTCGAACCAGGCGGTCCAGGCGCTCGAGGTCGGCGAAGTACGCGCGCCGCTCCAAGGCTTCCTTGGTGACCTCCGCTCCGGGGAGCAGGCGGGAAAGCTGGTGCCCCAGAAGCTGGGTTTGCTCCAGGGAAAGGCCCAGCCGCAGGCAGGGGAAAACCGGGGCCAAGGCGAACTGCACCCCCAGCGCCAGCTGCCAGGGGGTCAAGGCGTGGAACACCACCTTGGAAGTCCCCGAGCGCTCGCCGAAGACCAACGCCCGGCGCACCAGGGTGCGGGGCACTTCGGAAGCTGCCAGCTCCGGCAGAACCCAGAGCTGCGAGAGCACCAGATAACGGGAGCGCACGAAGCTGGCCACGAACCCCAGCACCTCTGCCCCTTCCGATGCCACCAGCAGGCCGTTGGTGTCGTGGTGCGCCAAATGCTCCAGGTCGAGCCGCAGGTCCGCGGGCCCCCGGGGCCGTTCCGGTCCCGGCTGGGTGTCTTCCCAACCCGGGAGCATGGCGCGGAGCTCCGCCGCCATTTCCGCAAGCGGCCCGATGCCTACCCGCGAGGTTGGCAGCACCTTGATCTTTCCCATGCGAACGCCTCAGCTCCGAGAAAACCCGCCTCGTCTTGGCAACGCGGCCTGGGGATTGTAACAAACCCGCCCGGGAAGCCTGTGCTCTGGCATAATGCGCCGGGAGGAGGTGGCTATGAGCCATGCCACGCAGCTTTCCTTGGGTCCCCTCATGGGGCTTTTGCTTTTTTGGCTCCTGGGCTTGGCAGCGCTTTCTGGGGTGGTTTGGTCGCTTCGCCGCCGCCTGCGCCTGGTGGCTGCGGGGAGGCGGGGGGTGGTGCTGGGGCAGTGGGGCAAGCGCGTTGCCGACGTGGTGGTGTACGTGCTCGGGCAAAAGCGCATGTTCTCCGAGCCCGTGGCAGGGGTGATGCACGCGCTGATCTTCTGGGGCTTCTGCGTGTTCCTGCTGCGTTCCGCGGGGCTTTTGTTCGAGGGGGCGAGCGGTGGCATCGAGCCGTTCTGGGTGCACGGGGGTTTCGGGGTGGCTTACACCTTCACCAAGGACCTGTTCGCGGTGCTGGTGCTGGTGGGAGTGGGGATTGCCGCGTTCCGCCGTGCGGTGACCCGTCCCGCGCGCCTGGAGTACTCCGCGGATGCCTGGTTCATCCTGGGGATGATCGCCACGCTGATGATCACCGACCTCACCATGGACGCGCCGCGCATCGCCGCAGGGGCGCAAGGACCGTGGCAGGGGGCGGTGGTTTCGCAGCTGCTTTCGGGGGTTTTTGCCGGCGTTGCCCCCGCGAGCTTGCAGGCGATCTACAAGCTCTCCTGGTGGCTGCACGTGGTGGTGCTTTTGGTCTTCGCCAACTACCTGCCCTACTCCAAGCACTTCCACGTGTACCTCTCGTTGCCCAACGTGCTGCTCCGTCCCCTGGAGCCCGCCGGCAAGCTGGCGAAGATGGACCTGGAGAACATCGAGGAAGGGGCGACGCTGGGGGCGGCGCGGATTGTGGACTTTTCCTGGAAGCAGCTTTTGGACTTGTACACCTGCACCGAGTGCGGCCGCTGTACGGTGGTTTGCCCCACCACCATCACCGGCAAGCCGCTGATCCCCCGGGACCTCACCATTGCCCTCCGGGACCACCTCACGGGGGCGGAGAAGGCCATCGTGGCGGGCAAGAGGGAGGACCTGGCGGAGCTGGTGGGGCCCGTGCTGGACCCGGAAACCGTGTGGGCCTGCACCACCTGCCGCTGGTGCGAGGAGGCCTGCCCGTTGTTCATCTCCTACACCGACAAGATCGTGGAGATGCGGCGCCACTTGGTGCTGGAGAAGGCAGAGTTTCCACCCGAGGCCGAGGCGGCTTTCCGGGGGATGGAAACCGCCGGCAACCCCTGGCAGCTCCCCGCCGAAAGCCGTGCGGATTGGGCCAAGGGATTGGGGGTGCCGTTGGCCAGCGAGGCGGGGGAGTTCGAGTACCTCTTCTGGGTGGGGTGCGCTGGGTCGTTCGACGAGGCGGGCAAGCGCACCTCCCAGTCCCTGGTGAAGCTGCTCCAAGCGGCTTCCGTGAAGTTCGCGATCCTCGGGCCCGAGGAAAGCTGCACCGGTGATGCCGCGCGCCGGCTCGGCAACGAGTACCTCTTCCAAATGCTGGCCCAGGCCAACGTGGAAACCCTCAACCGGTACGGGGTGAAAAAGATCGTCACCAACTGCCCTCACTGCCTGCACACGCTGAAAAACGAGTACCCGGATTTCGGCGGCCACTTCGAGGTGGTGCACGGCACGCAGCTGGTGGCCCAGCTGCTGCGGGAGGGCCGCCTGAAGCTCACCCGAAAGCTGCACCAGGAGCTCACGTTCCACGATCCGTGCTACCTGGGGCGCACCAACGGGGAGTTCGAGGCTCCGCGCCAGGTGCTGGCCGCGATCCCCGGCTTGCAGCTGCGGGAAGCCCCGGCCAGCCGAGGGCGGGCCATGTGCTGCGGTGCCGGAGGGGGGCGCATGTGGCTGGAGGAAAAGCTCGGCCAGCGCATCAACCAGGTGCGGCTGCAGCAGCTGGAGCAGTCGGGTGCCCGGGACGTGGCGGTGGCTTGCCCGTTCTGCGCGGTGATGATCGGCAACGCCCAAGGGGAGCTGGGGCGGGAGCAAGCCAAGACCGCGGACGTGCTGCAGCTTGCGGCTCAAGCGCTGGGTGAAGGTGAGGCCTGAGGTCCATCCCCTGGCCGGCGCTGGGCGCCGGCGGCTCGGGTGGTGGGGCGAGACGCTGGCGCTCTGGTGGCTCCGGGCCAAGGGGATGCGCCTGGTGGCTCGCAACTGGCGTTGCTCCCTGGGGGAGCTGGACCTGGTGATGCGGGACGGGGAAACCTTGGTGTTCGTGGAGGTGAAAACCCGCACCTCGCACAACGCTGGGTTGCCGGAAGAGGCAGTGGGGAGCGGCAAGAGGGAGCGGCTTTACCGCCTCGCGCAAGCGTTCTTGGCCTCCCAGCGTTGCGGCCAGGTCCCCTGCCGTTTCGACGTGGTGGCGGTGAGCTTCGCGGGCCCGCTTCCCCGCTTGCGCCACATCCCCGCTGCGTTCTCCGGCAGCGCGGCCCGCAACTCGTTGTGCCAACGTTAAAAAGGAGGCGATGGCGATGGAGGTACGAGGTTGGGCTGCTTCCGGGCCAGGACAGGAGCTGGCACCTTTTTCCTACGAGCTTTCGGTGCAGGGGCCTTTCGATGTGCTGGTGGAGGTGGAGGCTTGCGGCATCTGCCATTCCGATATCCACATGATAGATGACGACTGGCGCCTTTCCCGCTACCCCTTGGTGCCGGGGCACGAGGTGGTGGGGAAGGTGGTGGCCAAAGGGGAGGCGGTGGAGGGGCTTGCGGTGGGGGACAGGGTAGGGATCGGCTGGCAGGGCGGGGCGTGCATGACCTGCCAGGAGTGCCTTTCTGGCAAGGAGAACCTCTGCGACCAGCACCAGGGGCTCATCGTGGCCGGCAGGGGTGGGTTCGCGAGCCACGTGAAGGTGGACGGGCGGTTCGCTTTTCCTTTGCCTGCTTCGCTGCCCGCCGAGGCTTCCCCGCTGCTTTGCGGTGGGGTGACGGTTTACGCGGCGCTGCGCAGCGCCGGGATGAGCTCGGGGCAGCGGGTGGGGGTGATCGGTTTGGGTGGGTTGGGGCACATGGCGGTGCTTTTCGCCGCGCGGCTCGGCAACGAGGTGACGGTTTTCACCACTACCCCGGCCAAAGCCCAGGAGGCCAGGAAGCTGGGGGCGGCGGAAGCGGTGGTGGTTCCGGCAGGTGCGTCCCCACCACCGCCCGGAAAACGCCTCGACCTGCTGCTTTCCACGGTGCCGTACCCTCAGGACTGGGTGGCCTACCTGAACTGGCTGGGGGCCGACGGGACGCTGGTTTTGGTGGCGGGGGGGAACGAGCCGGTGAGCGTGCCGTTCTGGGCGCTTTTGACCAAGCGGCGGCGCATCATGGGCTCCCCCATCGGCGGGCGGGCCATGGTGCGGGAAACCCTGGAGGTGGCAGCGCGCTTCGGCATCCTCCCCCAGGTGGAGGTTTTCCAGCTTGCGCAAGTGAACGAGGCGCTGCGCCGGGTGCGGCAGAACCGGGTGCGTTTCCGGGCGGTGCTGCGGGCCTGAGGGCGGCGGGCAAGAAAATGGCGGGCCTTGCGGCCCGCCATGGGTTTTTGCGGCTTGCCGCCTACGGGCGCTCGAGGAGGTAGGCGAACCCCATCCCGCCGCCGATGCACATGGTGACGATGCCGCGCTTGGCGTTGCGGCGCTTCATTTCCCCCAAAAGCTTGCAGGTGAGGATCGCCCCGGTGGCACCCAGGGGGTGACCGGTGGCGATGGCGCCGCCGTTGACGTTGTACTGCTCCTCGGAAAGACCTAGCTCGCGCACGCAGTACACCGCTTGGGAAGCGAAAGCCTCGTTGAGCTCCACCAAGTCAATGTCCGCCAAGCGCAGCCCTGCCTTGGCCAAAAGCTTGGGAACGGCTTTGGCTGGCCCGATCCCCATGATGTCAGGGGGCACGCCAGCGACGGCCCAGTCCCGCACGTAGGCTTGGATCGGCAGCCGCAACTCGTTGGCCTTTTCCTCGGACATCACCACCACGAACGCGGCGCCGTCGTTGATCTGCGAGGAGTTCCCCGCGGTCACAGTGCCCCGGGGATCGAAGGCGGGCTTGAGCTTCGCCAGCGCTTCCAGCGAGGTGTCCGGGCGAGGCCCCTCGTCGGTGTCGAACACGAACTCCCGCCACTTGCCGTCGTCCATGGTGCGCACCTTGAGGGGGACGATTTCCTCTTTGAACTTGCCCTCGGCGATGGCGGCGCACGCTTTTTGGTGGGAGCGCAGGGCGAAGCGATCCTGGTCCTCCCGGCTGATGCCGAACTGCCTGGCCACCACCTCGGCGGTGGTTCCCATGGCGATGTACGCGTTGGGGAGGAGCTCCATGAGCTCGGGGTCGGCGGTGAGCTTGTTGCCCCCCATGGGCACCATGGACATGGACTCCACGCCTCCGGCAATCACGATCTCCGCCGAGCCAGCCTTCACCATGTCCGCCGCCCAAGCGATGGACTGGGACCCGGAGGAGCAAAAGCGGTTGATGGTGGTGGCGGGGACCTCCACCGGGAAGCCGGCCAAAAGCCAGATGAGGCGGGCCATGTTCATGCCCTGCTCCCCTTCGGGCATGGCGCACCCCACGATGAAGTCGTCCACCATGGCCGGGTCCAAGCCGGGGGTGCGGCGCAGGAGCTCCTGGAGCACCGGCGCGGCGAACTCCTCGGGCCGAGTGTCCTTGAGGCTTCCCTTCTTGGCGCGGCCAATGGGGGTACGGGCGTAGCTGACGATCACGGCTTGACGCATGGCAGCCTCCTTCTCAGTTGCGCAAAGGCTTGTTGTTCAGAAGCATGTACTTGATGCGCTCCTGGGTCTTGGGCTCGCCGCACAAGGAGAGGAACGCTTCCCGCTCCAGGTCGAGGATGGTTTGCTCGGAAACCGGGTTGGCGATGGTGGTGTCACCGCCGCAGAGGATCGTGGCGATGTGGGTGGCGATCTTCTCGTCGTGGGAAGAGATGTTGTGGGTGAGCTTGAGGTTGTGGAGCAGCATGCGCAGCGTGGCGATTCCCGAGCGGCCCGGGAGCCGGAACGTCTTGGGCAGCGGGGGACGGTACCCCTCCTCGGCCATGGCGATGGCCATGCGCTTGGCGGTCCAGAGCTGCTGGTCCCGGTTGAGCTCCACGTGGTCGCAGGGGCGCAGGTACTTGAGCTCCCGGGCCTCCTCCGCGGAGGTAGCCACCTTGGCCATGGCAATGACCTCGAACGCCTTGCGGATGAACGGCAGGTTGTCGAGGATCGGCTCGTCAATCCCCTCCAGCACCCGCTCCAGCATGAACACATGGCCACCACCCGCTGGCACCAACCCCACCCCCACCTCCACCAAGCCGATGTAGGTCTCCGCCAGGGCGCAGACCCGATCGCCCCCCATGGTGATCTCCGCACCGCCGCCGAAGGTAAACCCGAAGGGGGCGGTGACCACGGGGATCGGGCAGTAGCGCATCCCGGCCGTCATGGCCTGGAATTTCCGGACCATCTCGTCAATGGCCTTCCACGCCTGGGAGGTGGCCCCTTCCAGGATCATCAGCAGGTTTGCCCCGGCGCAGAACTGCTCCGCCTGGTGGTGGATCACCAAACCCCGGAACTCCTTGGGGCCAATTTCCAGGGCCTTGAGCATGACCTCCATGATCTGGTCGTCAATCGGGTTGAGCTTGGGCTGCATCACCGAGTGGAACTCCACGCAGCCGATGCCGTCCCCCAGGTCCACCAGGGAAGCGCCGGGGTTTTCGTAGACGATGCGGTTGCGCCGCTTGATTTCGGGAAGCACCAGGAAGCTTTCCGGGCGCGGCTCGGGAAGGTACGCCTGCCGCGCCACGTCCCAGTACTCGCGGCGCTGCTCCCCTTGCCGGTAGAAGCTCTCGGCGCCGGCGGCGAGCATGGCCTCCACCCAGGGGGCGGGGGAAACCCCCTCCGCCTTCATTCGCTCCACCGTAGCGCGCACCCCCAGGGCGTCCCAGGTCTCGAAAGGCCCCAGCTCCCAGTTGAACCCCCACTTCAGGGCGTTATCAATGTCCACGATGGTGTCCGCGATCTCGGGAATCCTTCGGGAGGTGTAGGCCAGGGTGTCCCGGAGTACCCGCCAGGCGAAGGCGCCGGCGCGATCGTTGGCGCTCGCCAGCGTCTTGATCCGCTCCCCGGGGTCGTGGATGTTCTTGGTGGCTTTCAGCGATGGGTAGTCGTAGCGCTGCTTGGGCCGGTAGGTGAAGCTCTTCCAGTCCAGCACGAAGTCCTGCTTCTCGCCTCCCTCGCCTTTTTCGCGCTTGAAAAACCCAGCGCCGGATTTGCGCCCCAGCATCTTTTCCTGCACCATGCGGGTGACGAACTCCGGGACCTGGAAGTACGGTTGGCCCTCGTCGTTGGGAAGGTCTTCCCGCAAAGTGCGGACCACGTGGACCATGGTATCCAGCCCCACCAGGTCCACGGTGCCGAAGGAGGCCGACTTGGGGTGCCCCATGGCCGGGCCGGTGATGGCGTCCACCTCGTCCACCTGGTAGTCCATCTCGATCATCGCGTGGAGCGTGGCCATGAGCGCGTACACGCCGATGCGGTTGCCCACGAAGTTCGGCGTGTCCTTGCCGTAGACGATCCCCTTGCCCAAGCGGAACCGGCCGAAGTCCGCCATGGTTTGCACCACCTCGGGGTCCGTGTCCTCCCCAGCCACGATCTCCAAAAGCCGCATGTAGCGCACCGGGTTGAAGAAGTGGGTGACCAGGAAGTGCTTGCGAAACTCCAGGCTCCGCCCTTCCACCATCTTCTTGATCGGCAGGCCCGAAGTGTTGGAGGAAACGATGGTCCCCGGCCGCCACACCTGCTCCACCCGGGCGAAGATCTGCTGCTTCACATCGAGCCGCTCCACCACCGCTTCCACGATCCAGTCGCATTCGGCCAGGCGCTGCCAATCGTCCTCGAAGTTCCCCACCTCCACGAGCGGAAGCAAGCGCTGGGAGTAGATGAGCGAGGGCTTGGACTT
>Ga0209018_1001063_pt1 | contig 23344 bp, 20 predicted proteins | sample YNPBryBLVA2012_FD_185814 | JGI IMG/M metagenome (GOLD analysis project Ga0209018, IMG submission 185814) | Anoxygenic and chlorotrophic microbial mat microbial communities from Yellowstone National Park, USA - YNP Bryant BLVA 2012 (SPAdes)... ...
ATCATCCAAGCATCTTTGTTATTGATTAATCCTTCTTCTTTTGCAAATTGGTTTGCCAAATGTTGCTACTGTACCCCATAATAAAAGAAAAGACTGTAGCAATGCTCCAGAACCAAGTACGGAGGCGGTGCCACTGCGACCCCTGTTCCATTCTCATTGAGGACTGCTATGGGACCCGTCCCTCTCAGCTTTCTAAGGATAAAGTTTCTGTTTACGATCATGCCGCACCCCCTGATGCACCAATTCCTGTGAACCAAAATTGCCCCATCCCCGTATAAACGATTGGCTACCACAGGAGGTAACGGAACACTAAGTTTTATGTACGGGCGCTGGCTGGGGCTGATGGTGGTGGGATGGCTGTCCCTGTGGGGATGGTTGGGCATGGCTGGGCCCGCCCAGGCGGCGAGTCCCCGTTATGTGCAGGCGGAACTGGTGAGCGAGGTGCGGACGGTACAACCGGGAATGCCATTTTGGGTGGGTTTACAGTTACAGATCACGCCGGGCTGGCACGTCTATTGGCAAAATCCGGGGGATTCCGGGGACCGGGTGCGCCTAACTTGGCAACTGCCCCCAGGGGTGACGGCGGGGGAATTGCAATGGCCTTACCCCCAGCGGTTTCCCGTTGGCCCTCTGATGAATTTTGGTTACGAAAACCAGGTGTTGCTCCTCAGCCAAATTACGCCCCCGGCGGACCTCACCCCCGGTCAAACCTTGGATTTGCGGGCGCAGGCCAGTTGGTTGGTGTGCCAGGAGGATTGCATCCCCGAAGCGACCCCCGTGACCTTGAGCTTACCCATTGCCAGTTCTGCCCAGCCCAATCCAGCGGTGATAAGGGCGTTTGCACAGGTGCGGGCGCAACATCCCCAGCCGGCCCCTTGGTCAGTGGTCTATGGGGTTGACGGGGAAAAATTGACGTTAAGCCTGCCGGTCGGTGGGGTGAAGGAAGCCTGGTTTTTTCCCCTGGCGGATGGGGTGATTACCAATGCGTCGCCCCAAACCTTGACCAGCAGGGGACAGGTCACCGAATTAACCCTACAGCGGGGCTATCAGGAACATTTAACGACGGTGGCGGGGGTGTTGGTGCTGACCACCCAGCAGGGAACCAACGCCTACACCATTCAGGCGCAACCGGGAACCCTACCCACTGCCGGGGGGATGGGCCATCTGGGACGGATTTTGGGGCTGGGCTTTTTGGGTGGACTGGTGTTGAATGTCATGCCCTGTGTCCTGCCGATTTTGTCCCTGAAAACCCTGCACTTGGCGGACAAGATGCGTCAATCTCCCCGGCAGGTGCGCTGGGGGGGGTGAGCTACGGGGCGGGAGTGCTGGTGAGTTTTGTGGCGCTGGCGGGCGGGTTGCTCATCCTGCGGGGGCTGGGGCAACAGTTGGGCTGGGGATTTCAGTTGCAATCGCCGGGGATGGTCCTCCTATTAATGTATGTCCTGTTTGCGGTGGCACTGAACCTGTCCGGGGTGTTTCAGGTGGGCACAGGTTGGCTGGGGGTGGGGCAAAATTTGACCGAGCGACCGGGGTATCTGGGGGAATTTTTCACCGGGGTGCTGGCAACGGTGGCGGCGACTCCCTGCACGGCTCCCTTTATGGCGACGGCAATTGGGGCGGCCTTGACCTTACCCGCCGGGGCGGCGATGGCGGTATTTATCAGCCTGGGGGTGGGATTTGCCCTGCCCTACGTGGCTTTGTGTTTTGTCCCAGCTTGGCGCAAGTGGCTACCCAAACCGGGAGCCTGGATGCACACCCTGCAACGGCTGTTGGCGTTTCCCCTCTACGGAGCGGCGGCCTGGTTGCTGTGGGTACTGACCCTCCAGACCGGCACCGATGGCTTGGCGGTGGGACTGTTGGGGCTGGTGCTGTTGGGGTTGGCGGCATGGCTGTATGGTCAAAGTCAAGCGCAGATTGCAGGGCGTAGGCTTGCTATTTTTAGTACATTGTTAATTTTAAGCTTTTGTCTGACCCTGCCGAGTTGGTTGCCCAGTGGTAATGCTTTTGTTTATACGAATACCCCAGACACCCAGGGAGCAAGTTGGGAACCATTTACCCCTAGCCGGTTGCAGGCACTCCGTCAGCAGGGGCAACCCGTGTTTGTGAATTTCACGGCGGCCTGGTGTGTGACCTGCCAAGTGAACGAACGCTTGGTCTTCAGCCAGCCGGAGGTGCAACGGGCTTTTCGGGAGCGGGGGGTCACCCTCCTCAAGGCGGACTGGACAAGGCAAAATCCAGAGATTACCCAAGTTTTGCAGGGGTTTGGCCGCAGTGGGGTGCCCCTGTATGTCCTGTATCCGAGGGAAAATCAGCCCCCGGTGGTGTGGCCGAGTCAGCTTAGTCCGACTCAGGTCACGGCGTTGTTGTCGGCTCAACTAGGAGGTTAACTATGGCTCGTTTTTCTTGGTTCGTTCCTGCTACCGCCGCTGTGGTGATCGCTGGGGCAACTATAAGTACATTCACTGTCAATACATCTGCCACCGTGCGGGTGGGGAGTCCTGCCCCGAATTTTACCGCTAAGACCAGCACCGGCCAGACGGTGAACCTCAGCGACTACAAGGGCAAGGTGGTGGTTTTGGAATGGACAAACCACGAATGTCCCTTTGTGGTCAAGCATTACAGCACGGGCAATATGCAAAAACTCCAGCAGGAGGCCAAGGCAAAGGGGGTGGTGTGGTTCTCCGTGGTCTCCTCCGCTCCGGGGCAACAGGGGTTTGTCACTGCCGAGCAAGCCAATGCGGTAGTGAAGGAGAAAAAAGCCAGTCCGACAGCGGTACTGCTCGACTCGGATGGCACCTTGGGGAAGCTGTACGGTGCCCGAACCACCCCCCATATGTTTGTGATTGATAAAGCGGGTCAATTGCAGTACATGGGAGCGATTGACGATGCCCCCAGCTTGGCAAACCAAGATGTCACCAAAGCCAATAACTACGTCCGTGCGGCGCTTGGACAAATCATGGCCGGTCAAAAGGTGACGACCAGTACTACCCAGCCCTATGGGTGTTCGGTGAAATACAAAAACTAAAAGAAATTCGCTAACACCCACTTTTGAGACATCCCTGAACCTAATTGAGGGGTGTCATTTTTTTGCGATAAAATCCTATGAAACTTGAGCAAAACAGTTCTCCGGGCTTTAGGGTGCAAGCTGAAGGGAAATAGTTTTGGGGCAATTCTAAAAATGGGTCGCAGGGGCACGGTTTCCGTCCTTGGTTCTGGGGAATTGCTTTTCACTAATCAAGTAGGATTGCTATATAAGTTTAGTATTAATTTTTGTAAACATTTTGGCATGATTGTTAAATTTAGCAGGATTTCGTCACAACAAGCCGCCAAATGCGAAATTGAGAACTAGGCTAAAGAAATAGAGGTATGCGATTGGGGTTATGAATACGGCAGAATTGTTGGTTCACTGTTTGGAAAATGAGGGTGTGGAATACATTTTTGGCCTGCCTGGAGAAGAGAATTTAGACCTCTTGGAGGCCATCAGTCATTCTTCAATTCAATTCATTACCACCCGCCATGAACAGGGGGCGGCTTTTATGGCTGATGTCTATGGTCGTTTAACCGGGCGGGCAGGGGTTTGTTTATCCACTTTGGGCCCCGGCGCTACCAACCTGATGACCGGGGTGGCAGATGCCAATTTGGATGGGGCACCTTTGGTCGCCATTACGGGGCAAGTGGGCACGGATCGGATGCACATTGAATCCCATCAATACCTGGATTTGGTGGCGATGTTTGCCCCCGTAACCAAATGGAATGCCCAGATTGTACGCCCTAGTATTACGCCAGAAATTGTCCGTAAAGCCTTCAAAATTGCCCAACAGGAAAAACCGGGGGCGGTGCATATTGATTTGCCAGAAAATATCGCCGCCATGCCTGCCGCTGGCCATGCCTTGAAACAGGATCGTAAGGAAAAAGTTTATGCTTCTTTCAAAGGTATCGAACTGGCCGCCCAGGCGATTGAAAATGCCAACAATCCCTTGATTTTAGTCGGCAATGGGGCAATTAGAAATCATGCCCATCAGGCGCTTACGGAATTTGCCGAAGCGTTAAATATTCCGGTCGCTAATAGTTTCATGGGCAAAGGGGTGATTCCCTATACCCATCCCCTGGCTCTGTGGAGTGTGGGTTTACAACTGCGGGATCATATTAACTGCGCTCTTGAACATACGGATTTAATCATTGCCGTTGGCTATGACCTGGTAGAATACTCTCCCAAAAAATGGAATCCTCAGGGCACGATACCGATTATTCATATCGCTCAAAATTCTGCGGAAATTGACAGCAGTTATATCCCAATTGTGGAAGTTGTGGGCGATATTTCCGACTCCCTCAAAGAGATTCTCAAGCGCACCCATCGTCGGGGCAAACCGGAACCCTATGCCCTGCAATTTCGGGATGAAATTTGGGCGGACTATCAGCGTTATGCCCAGGATGATGAATTTCCTATCAAACCCCAAAAACTCATCTATGATTTGCGGCAAGTGATGGGAGCCGATGACATTGTGATTAGTGATGTGGGTGCCCACAAGATGTGGATGGCACGTCATTACCATTGTCTGCAACCCAATACCTGCTTGATTTCCAATGGCTTTGCCGCTATGGGCATTGCGGTACCGGGGGGCATTGCCGCCAAATTAGTGGCTCCGAACCGGCGGGTGGTGGCGGTCACCGGGGATGGGGGATTCATGATGAATTGTCAGGAATTGGAGACTGCTTTACGGGTGAAAACCCCTTTTGTGACGATTATTTTCAACGATGGGGGTTACGGTTTGATTGAGTGGAAACAACACCAACATTATGGGCATAGCGAGTATATTAAATTCGGCAATCCTGATTTTGTGAAACTCGCCGAAAGCATGGGCTTAAAAGGCTATCGCATTGAAAAAACGGCGGACTTTATCCCCACCTTAAAAACCGCTCTGGAACAAACGGTTCCCACAGTCATTGATTGCCCGGTGGATTATCGGGAAAATCTCCGGTTTACCCAACGGGCGGGGGATTTGGTCTGTCGTATTTGAGCCTGAGCAAACGTAACCAAATTCGAGGGGCAAAGAAGCGCTGAAAAATACCTGGTGGGCATCTCTAAAAATAGGTCGCAGGGGCGGCGTTATTGAGAACTCCCCGGATTGCTGACAATCGCTACGGCCGGGACAGGGTTTATGGCTGGGTGCGCAGACCCTCTGTGTACGTGCAAAAATCAATGGGACTGGATGCCCTCCCCGTCCTGTGCGGTAGATCACAGATTCAGGGGCAGTAGCATCACTTGACCTTCCCTGGGGGTCACTTAGTATATAGTCAGGGACAAACAATGGTTCCTCGCTGAAAGTCCACGCTTCTCAACCCTCGTTTCCCTCAGGAGTTCACGCAGTATGCTTCGCCTCAAGTTTGCGGTTATGCTCAGTGTTTGTGCTGGTGCTTTGGTTACGACTCCGGTTCAGGCGAACCCACTCCAGGCATGGACAGGCCGCCTGTTGGACTGGGGCCAAAAACGACCTGTGGCTACTGTTACGACTGTCGGCTTTATTCCGCCTACGGGGGGATTGCCTGCCAACCGGGAGGGTGGTTCCGCTCGAGGCGGTATGTGTCCCAATAGTCCGCAACGGCTGACCGCTCTTTTGCCTAGCTCGTCCCTGGGACTGACGATAGCGGCTCGGCCGAGCTTTTTTGCTTATCTGCCCCCAACCGGGGGTCGTCCGGTGGAACTGATGCTACAAAATGCTCAGGGGGAAGTCTTGCATCTTTCCAGCTTTCAGACCAACAAAGTCGGGTTAGTACGGGTGGATTTACCCAACAATGCCCCAGAACTGACCGTGGGAGACACCTACCGCTGGTATCTGTCCATCATCTGTGACCCCAACGATAGCAGTGCCAGTTTACATGTGGGCGGTTGGGTGCAACGGGTGGCTTTGTCGGACAATCTACGGCAACAACTGGTGAAAACTCCGGTGGCTGACCGTCCTTACCTGTACGCAAAGGCTGGTCTATGGCATGAAACTTTGGTTTCCCTCATGGAATTGCGCCAAAGTCAACCCGGCAATGCGAGCCTGCAAACGGATTGGACATCTCTACTGAAGTTTGAGGGTTTGGAACAGGTGGCTCAAGAACCTTTTGTTGGCAATTTGTAGCCAATGATATAGCAATCCTACTTGATTAGTGAACAGAAATTCCCCAGAACCACAGACGGGGGCGGTGCCCCTGCGACCCCTGTTCCACTCTCATTTAGGACTGCTATATATATGTGATGATTGAGCAGGAGATACCCGACTCACTTCACCTGTAAGTTTGACAAAATAAAGCTCTACCTCCAAGTCAGGGTAGCGTTGCTGAATTTCTGCATAGGCTTGGGTTAGATGTTTAACATGGAGATTCTGCTCTGATGCCAGATCGGAGAATGGCTGTTGATACATACTCGCGTAGGCTCCACAATCTTGATGATCGAGAATCATTACTTTGCTAATGTTATGTAATTGTTTGGATAAAGCAAGCTGATCCCAAAAGGTTTCTGCCTCTGCAGGGTGGGGAAACCCACTCAGCGCAAGGGATGCTCCCGCTAAAGCAACCCAATCATAGGCTTGGTCTAAATGCTGTCTGGCTAAAAAAGATTGTTCCAAGCCAACAAAGCGAAAATCAATACAACTCAGCACTAATGCCTTTGCCTGATGTTCGCTGGCTAGGGCGGATTGAGGATGGAGAAGATTCCCGCCCCAGATGATTCCAACGGGAAGTATCCTCTGTATAAAAAAGCGACGGGAGACCTGACAACAGGAACAATTGAAACCAGGATTGAGCGCCATATCTTTATGTAGTCATGAGACAATTGCTGGGTTGTTTAGAGCAGAACTTTTTCTGGTTTTGGCTCAGGCAACTCACCCATTAGCCAAGCAGTGATTGCTTTTACGGCGGCATCGGTACTGTCAAAACAGTTCTCTGGCCCAATCCGAGCGAGCAAACCAGTGCGATCAAGTAATTGCCTTACTTCCGGCTGTAAACCACTGAGCAGGAGTCGACAACCACGGCGTTTTAGGTCATAGTAAATGTCTTCTAAAGCGACTAAACCTGTTGTATCCATAACGGGAACAAACCGCATCCGTAAAATCAAGTAACGGACTTCAGGTTCATCCCGCAGAAAGGTCACAAACCGTTCGGCCGCACCAAAAAACATCGGTCCATCCACCCGATAGACGGCAATCTGCTTACCCAAGTCCAAGGGAACACCAGGGGGGAATGCCTCAGTTTCAGGCACCCTACCCAAGCTCAAATCACTCATTCGTTTGATAAATAGTGCACCAGCCGCAATCAGACCTACTTCAACTGCCAAGACCAAATCAAAGCAGATGGTAACAACCCAAGTCAGCACCATGACTGCAAAATCAGCATAGGTTGCCCGCATCAACAACCCGATCGCTTCCCATTCCAGCATCCGTACGCTGGTCACCATCAAAATGCCAGCCAGCGCGGCCAGGGGAATTTGGGCGGCTAAGGGAGCGAGCAGCAGCACGATTAGCGTTAGCGCCAGACTATGAATGACTCCAGAGAGGCGGGTTCTGCCTCCAGCGCGGATATTGACGGCGGTGCGGGCGATCGCGCCGGTCGCAGGAATGCCCCCAAAGAAGGGGACGATCATATTGGCCAGACCTTGCCCAATCAGTTCGCGATCGCTATCGTGCTTTTCACTGACTGTCATACCGTCAGCTACTACCGCTGATAACAGGGATTCAATACTGCCTAACGCCGCTAAAGCTAAAGCCGGATTGATCAACTCTCGAATTAAACTGAAATCATGCCAGTGGGGAATCCCATGGGGTATGGGCAATGTCTGGGGAATAGCCCCGATCGTGGGTACATCCAAATGGAAAACCGACACCACCACTGTTGCCAGTACCAACCCAACTAACGAGCCTGGTATGGAAGTGCCTAATCTTGCCCACAGCAGTTTTGTGCCAATCACCAGCAAACCAATCCCGATCGTTTGCCAGTGCGCCTCAGACAGATGATGCAACGTCTGCCATAGACCGGGTAAAAAATGCTCAGCACGGGGCAGATTTAGACCAAGCAAGTTATTCAACTGACCACAAAAGATGATGATAGCAATGCCATTAGTGAACCCAGCGGTCACAGGATAGGGAATGAACTTAACCAAGCGCCCCAGTTTAGCAACACCAAGGGCAATCTGAATTAAACCTGCGATGACCCCAGCCAGCCAAACCTTCTCGATCCCATACTTGGCAACAATGCCCACTAGAATCACCGCCATAGCCCCAGTAGGTCCAGTAATTTGCACTGGCGAACCCCCAAAGATAGCCGCCACACAACCCGCCACGATCGCAGTATAGAGTCCCGCCTTCGGTTCAACCCCACTAGCGATCGCAAAGGCAAGCGCCAAGGGCAACGCCACCACCGCCGCCGTCAAACCGCCCATCAAATCCCCCCGCCAATGGGCTACCAACCCCCCATCATGGGTTGTCCTTACTACCGAATTGTTGACCATTAGATGCTGAAACACTCCTTAGTTGCCAAGCAAGCTTAAACCAGTGTAATTTTAGCATAATTGAATATCTGTATCTGCAAATTCTTGCGGATATATAGATTAGGCACCAGACTTAAGGCTGTTGCTACAGACAATGGACATCATTAGCATTGAGTTCTTGAAACAACTTGGGCACGAGGATGGTAAACTATCTAGTAAAATTTGTAGCTACATAGATATTAAGTGCAATGACATTCAAACCTAGTTACTTCAAAGCCGACCTTTTCAAAGTCCTGTCGAACCCTGTGCGGATACAAATTTTGGATGCCCTACGGCTAGGGGAGCAGAGTGTAGGCTACATTGCGGAATGGCTGGAAATTGAGGCTTCGGCAGTTTCTCAGCAATTAGCTGTGTTGCGGAGTCGGAAGTTAGTCGCCAGTCGCAAGCAAGGTAACTACGTTTTTTATTCTATCCGTGATCCAGCCCTTTTTAAGGTTCTGGATGCGGCACTGGAAGTGTTCAACAATCACTTGGTTGATGTCCGTAACGCATTGGAACAGTTAGAATAAGGAAAACTGCTAGATTTCTCAACCCTCGATTGCGTTCATTGGGCATACTGGAAACCCTAATTTTCATAGGTTACTATTCCCTCGATAAAATCGGCGAAATACTGCCCCGGTGGGTTTGCCAACCGATGCTATCGGCAATAGTTCAGCCCTGGGAGAGGGATTCTTCGGGATTGAGATTAAATAAGGTGTGTAAGGTTTGTAACGCACGTTTACGGGCGGCAATATCCCGTTGGGCCCGCAGTTGTACCATCGGGTCGTGCAGAATTTTATTGACAATTCCCTTAGTCAGGGCTTCAACCACTTCCCGGTGTTTGCCGGTCAAATCCGCCCCCAAGCGGGAAAGGGCTTTTTCCAATTCCTGTGCCCGGATCGCTTCCACCTTGTCCCGCAGTTGATTTAAGGTGGGCACGGTTTCCAGGGATTGCCACCAGCTATCAAAAGCCTCCAGTTCCTCCTCCAAAATGGCTTCCGCCTCCAAGACCAATTGCCGCCGCCGCTCCTGGTTGCGGTTGACCACCTCCCGCAGGTCGTCCACATTGTAGGTATGGACATGGGGCAATTCATTCACATCGGCGGCCACGTTGCGGGGGACGGAAATGTCAAAGAGCATCAGGGATTGGTTCGGTGCCAGCCAGGATTGCAGCAAACCCCGATGCACCAGGGGTTCGGTCGCCGCCGTACTGGTAAACATCACATCGGACTCGGGGATGGTTTGGGCTAAATCCTCCAGGGCAACAATGTGGACTTGGGTCTCGGGAAATTGGCTGACCAATTCCATCGCCCGCTCCGCCGACCGATTCACCAGGGTCAATCGATTCACCCCCTTCGCCACCAGATGGGTGAGCAGGAGCCGTGCCATTTTGCCCGCCCCCACCACCGTCACCCGGGCCCGGTGCAGATGGGGCACCCGCAGATAGGCCAACTCCACCGCCGCCGAGGAAATGGACATGGCACCGCTACTGATGCTGGTCTGCGCTCGCACCCGTTTCCCCGCCTCCAGAGCACCCCGCAGTAAACGGTTGAGCACCGTCCCGGTACCCTTGGCATCCTGGCCGAGTTTATGGCAATGCTTCACCTGCGCCAGAATTTGCCCCTCCCCCAACACCAAACTGTCCAACCCGGCGGCCACCCGCAGTAGGTGCATCACCGCATCCTGGTGCAAGAGAGTGAAGAGATAGGGGCGCAACTGGGTCAGGGGAATGCCGCTGTGTTCCGCCAAAAAAACCGTCACCTCCCGAATCCCCTGGGTGGCATCCGGCGTGACCAAATACACCTCCAGCCGGTTGCAGGTGCTGAGAACCGTGGCTTCCTGGATGTGCGGATAGCTACACAACTGCTGAATCGCCGCCACCCGCCGCTCCTCCGGGATGCTCAACTTTTCCCGCACGGCCACCGGTGCGGTTTTATGACTCAACCCGACCACGACTACCGGCATTGCCCCACCCCCTAACGTAGTTGAATGACCTTGGGTTGCCCCGTCAGATGGATCGTGTCCACAAAGCGCGCCGTCCGGGACTGGGTAGAAATCACTAGGGTGGAAGTCCGCACCCCGCCCGTGAAAAAGCGCACCCCCTCCATCAATACCCCCGGCGTAATCCCCGTGGCCGCAAACAGCACCGTCTGACCGCTGGCCAATTCTTCGGCATTATAGACCTTATCCGGGTCGGTAATCCCCATTTCCTTGAGCCGTTGGATATTCCCTTCCCGGGTCCATTTCTCGCTTTCCGGGGTTTTGACCACCGCCGGGTCATAGACCAACTGCCCCTGGAAATGGCCGCCCAAACAACGCATGGCCGCCGCCGCAATTACCCCCTCCGGTGCCGCCCCAATCCCCATCAGGGCATGGATATTCGTCCCCGCAAACGCACAACACAGGGCCGCCGACACGTCCCCATCGCTGATCAAGCGCACCCGGGCCCCCGCCGCCCGAATTTCCGCAATCAGTTCCTTGTGCCGGGGACGGTCCATCACCACCACATTCAAATCCTCCATCGCCCGCCCTAGACATTCGGACAGGATGCGTAAGTTTTCCGTCGGCGTTTTGCGAATATCCACATGGTTGCGGGCCGCCGGGGGAGCCGCCAGCTTATTCATATAAAAATCCGGGGCGGCAAACAATCCGCCTTTTTCCGAAATCGCCAGCACCGCCATCGAGCCATTTTGCCCTTTGGCCACCAGGTTGGTGCCCTCGCAGGGGTCCACGGCAATATCAATTTCCATCAATTCTTCCACCGAACACACCTCAGCGGCATTGGGCTGGGTACAAATCCCCACCTCTTCGCCGATGTAGAGCATGGGGGCCTCATCCCGTTCCCCCTCCCCGATGACAATCCGCCCCCGCATATAAATCTGGTTCATCCGGGCGCGCATGGCCTCCACCGCCGCCTGGTCCGCCCCATCCTTGTCCCCTTTGCCCATGTACTTGGCCGAAGCAATCGCCGCCTGCTCGACCACCTCAATAATCTCTAACCCAATCGTGCTATCCACAAATTTCCCTCAACGGATGTCCCCTGTTCCAGTCTATCAGGGGCCAGAAAACCGGGAACCCTGGCTAAATATTAAACTTTGTAGCACTAGGTAAATAATTTTCACAATTTCTTTGGTTTACCCGCATCATCTGCTAGAAGTCCAGGCATCCGTAAGTCCTAGCGGCTCAGAATCCCCGACCATTGCACCTGGGTTTTCCCGTCCCGGCGGTAGGAATAAAACCGTTCCGGCTCAGCGTAAGTACAATGGGGGGACACGGCGATCTGGTCAGGCTGGATGCCCAACTGCAATAACTGTTGCACCTGCACCCGGCGCAAATCCAACCGCCACCGTTGCCCATCCGGTCGGAGCAATTCCGGCTCGGTTCGCCATCGGGCAATCACATCGGCCATCGTGGGTTGGTCGGCAGTCACCACCGTAGTTGCCAGTGCCGCCACCACATCGTCCTGTACCTGATAATTACCGCCACTGATGGCTGGACCGAGGGCCATGCGTAAACTGGACAATTCACTGCCCTGGCGGAGCAATTTTTGTACTGCTGTGGGAATGATCTGCGCCGCCGTCCCCCGCCAACCCGCATGGAGTGCCGCCACCGTCCCCGTGTGCAGACAGCCGATCAGCACCGGCACACAATCCGCACTGCACACCCACAGGGCTTGACCGGGTTGGGTCGCCATCAGCCCATCCCCCGCACTCCCCGACTGCCTATCCATTGGGGACAGCACCAAGCCGCTGTGAATCTGCCGCAACCGGTAGTTTTTCACCCCCGGGAACTCCCGCTCCCCCAACCGCCCGCCAAATTGGTGCCGCCAACTCGCCAACAGGTCACAGGTGAGGTGCGTCTCCCCCTGCCAATGCCATCCTGCCGCCATCATCGCTGGACGTACCAGTTAGTGGGAATCACCATAGAAAACTCAGATGTGATGAACATTATGGTAGCGAAAAATTTTGCCCGCACCCCTGACCCAATCGGTGAAAACGTTCCTGTATCATAAATAAAGGCACTTCTAACAATAGGTCGCAGGGGCGTAGCCCCCGTCTGTGGTTCTCAATAATATTGGCATTCCAGCGAGATACCCTTCTGGTAATGCAAACAAATAGAGGTGCCCATAAGTTAAATAATGCTGACTAACTGCTGTCTTTTCCCCATGACTTTAACCGTTTATAACACCCTGACCCGCAAACTCGAACCCTTCCATCCCCAACAACCGGGGGTCGTGACCATGTATGTCTGTGGTGTAACGGTTTATGATTACTGTCATTTGGGGCACGCCCGTAGCTACATTGTCTGGGACGTGGTACGCCGATATTTAGAACATTTAGGCTATGAAGTCCGCTATGTGCAAAACATCACCGATATAGACGATAAAATTCTCAAAAAAGCCCAAGCCGAACAGGTACCCATGCAGGTGATTACCGAGCGATATATTCAAGCCTGCTATGAAGATATGGGTCGCTTAAATATCCTCCCAGCTTGGCAAAATCCCCGGGCGACCGAATCGATCCCTGACATGATCCAGTTAATCCAAAACCTGGAATCCCTGGGTTATGCCTATGCCGCCGCTGGAGATGTGTACTATGCGGTAGAGCGTTTCCCCACCTACGGAAAACTTTCCCAGCGCACCCTTGACCAAATGCAATCAGGCGCCAGTGGGCGGGTCGAAAAAGGGGAATTTGAACGCAAGCGACATCCCCTGGATTTTGCCCTGTGGAAAGCCGCCAAACCCGGGGAACCAGCGTGGGAATCTCCCTGGGGTCCTGGTCGTCCGGGCTGGCATATTGAATGCTCAGCGATGGTGTACAAAACCTTGGGGGCAAGTATTGACATTCACGCCGGGGGTACGGATTTGATTTTTCCCCACCATGAAAACGAAATTGCCCAATCGGAACCAATCACTAAAAAACCCCTCGCCCGCTATTGGTTACACAATGGTTTTGTCACCGTGGATGGGGAAAAAATGTCGAAATCCCTGGGGAATTTTCGCACCATTCGGGATGTCCTGAACCACTATGAACCGATGGCACTGCGGTTGTTGATTTTGCAATCCCACTACCGGCAACCCATCGAATGCACGCCCGCTGCCCTCCAAGCCGCCCAATCCGGTTGGCATACCCTCCAACAAGCGGCACAAATTTACGATTTGCAGGCGGATTTTACCGGGGATAAAAGCGATTGCGACCCGGAAATCTTAGCGCAATTTGAACGGGGCATGGATGGGGATTTTAACACCCCCGCCGCCCTCGCCGTTCTGTTTGGTTTAGCCAAAAAGTTAAAGGGAGCCAGGGATAGGGTTACGCCCGCATCTCGGAACATTTGGCAGACGTTTGTTTATCTCGCCCAGAATGTTTTAGGGTTAAACTTTACCTCCGCTGAATTGCCATCAACAGCGAATAAAACTGAGCAAGATAGAGCAACCCCACAATCCCTGAGCGAGGAAATTCAAGTCCTGATTAAAAAACGCAAAGAAGCCCGTTTATCCAAAAATTACTCAGAAGCTGACCGCATTCGCCAGGAATTGGCAAAAAAGGGCTGGCGATTGATTGACCAACCCAATGGGGAAACCCTGGTTGAGGCGTGTTCCGAGTGAAGCCCATTGTCCTGGTGGGAGCCGGTCCCGGTGCCCCGGAACATTTAACCCTCGCCGCCCGGGAAGCCCTACAAAGAGCCGATGTGGTGATTTATGACACCTTGATCGATCCCCGCATTCTGGCACTGCTACCCCCCCAGGTGGAAACCCGTTCTGTCCAGGGTTTGTCCCAGGATGAAATCAATCATTTGTTATTACAACATTACAACAATGGTCAGCGGGTGGTACGTCTCAAAAGTGGTGACCCCTTTATCTTTGGCAAAGCCACCCAGGAATTGCCAGCCTTGGATACAGCTAATTGTATGTATCATGTCATTCCGGGTATCAGTACCATCACCGGGGCGGCAACCCTGGCGGGGATTCCCCTGACGGACCGGGACTGGGGGCGCACCATCGGGGTTTTTACCGCCCATGCCCCAGAAAATTTAGACTGGTCAGCCCTGGCTCGCATGGATACCCTGGTGGGCTTGATGGGGGTTGGTCATCTGGCTCATATACAGACAAAGTTATTACAAAACGGTCGGAGTCCTGAGACCCCTGTCGCCTTGGTGCATCGAGCAGGGCAGGTGGGGCAGAGCGTCTGGCGAGGAACCCTAGCCCAATTAACGACCCAAGCGGCACAGGCACCCAGCGTTTTGATTGTGGGAGCGGGGGCGAACTGCCATGCCCAATCCCGTTTGCCATTACAAGGTAAAAATATTTTAATTACACGGGCAGTAGGCAGTGGTAGCGAATTGGAAGAATTATTGCGGGAGCAGGGAGCGAGTGTGGTGAGTATGCCCACCTTGGTGGTTCAGCCGCCGCCGGATTGGGCACCCTTGGATCAGGCAATTGGTAATCTTCAGGAATTTAATTGGCTGATTTTGACTTCGGGGAATGCGGTGGATTATTTTTTGGAACGTCTGTGGTATCACCGGCAGGATGTGCGGGCTTTAGCTCACTTAAAAATTGCAGTGGTGGGGGAAAAAACCGCTTTACATTTACGACAATGGGGGCTGAAAGCGGATTTGATTCCCTCAGAATTTGTGGCGGATCAATTACTCGCTGAATTTCCCCAGGATTGTCAGGATTTGCGGGTCTTATTCCCACGGGTGGCGAGTGGTGGACGGGACGTTTTGGTGCAGGGATTACAACAGCGGGGAGCGCAGGTATCGGAAGTTGCCGCCTATGAAACCACTTGCCCGCAGGAAATTCCCAAGTTTATTCTAGATTACTTACGCCAAGGATATATTGATGTCCTCACGTTTACCAGTTCCAAAACCGTGGCGCATTGTTATCAATTATTAGAACAGGTTGCCCCTGGACAGTGGCAAGATTGGCTCAAATCCAGTCGGCTGGCGGTGATTGGTCCCCAAACGGCGCGCACCTGTGAACGTTATTTTCAACGGGTGGATATGGTGGCGAAGGAATATACATTAGCAGGTTTGGTACAGGCGGTCATTGATTATTGGAACCCATGATTAAAACCCTTGTGGGGTGATGGTTGGCAACCTTGGGTTTTCTCAAGATAAAAAAATCTTTACTCACAGTTGATGCGGGGAACCTCTCTTTATTTGCACCAATCATCAATCCCATCCTGGAAATGCCCCTATTACCCAGAACCAAGGGCGGGGATCGCTAACTTTGAATTTAATTTATAGGGGTGCCCTGCGCTAATTACCAAGAATGATAGGGTGTGAGTGCTTTGGCTATGGAGCTAATTTTTAGAGGTATCCACCCGTCAAACCCGATGCTGATATGACACAATGGATTCAGCCCTGTTGAAGTACTAAAATTCCTATGACTGTCGCCCTCAGTGCCCGTGACCGCTTTCAGCAAGCCTACGAAAACCGTTACACCTGGGATGAGCAATTTCCCGGCTATACCGCCCGTGTCTCCTGGCAAAGTGGGGAACAGCAGGTCACCGCTCAGGTGCGGATTGAACGGGATTTATCTGTCGTGATTGAGGGGTTGTCGCCCGACCAGCCGCAGTACAAAGAATTGCTGGGGTTGATGCGGGATGTGGTCACCCACCGGCAGAGACGGGATTTTGCCACAGCGCATGGGCAGAATGAATTTACCGCCGAGTCCCCCCTGCCCGATGGAAGCGTGCCGATTCGGGTCACCGGGGATGCGATGGGTTCCCACTACCAGGTGCGGGGGTCGGTGATTACCCAGGTGAGTCGGGTGATGGGCGGCAGTGCCTTTACCATTGATACGCTCTCGGTGGAACAGACGGCGCAGGGCTATTTCCCGCTCCACTACCGGGTGCAATTTACGGATGCGGCGACCGGGGCACCCCAGCAGGTGGTGGATATTCGGGAACGGTATGCCTTGGTGGATGGCTACTATCTCCTTCAGGAACGGCGGCAAACGGCGACCAAAAATGGGGTAACGACGGAAACGGTGATTGAATTCACGGATTTGCAGTTGTTGACGGCATAACCGATGCCCTTTGCGGCGCATCCCCCTAACCCCGGCGATTGGGAATTAGCGAACTATAATTACGCCCTGCCCCCGGAACTGATTGCCCAGTGTGGGATGGAACCCCGGGATCATGCCCGGCTGTTGGTTGTTTACCCAGACCACCACGAACACCGGCGGTTTGATGAATTGCCAGAACTGCTTCGACCGGGGGATTTATTAGTATTAAATAATACCAAAGTACTACCTGCCCGGTTGCTGGGGACTCGTCCAGGCGGTGGGTTGACCGAATTTTTGCTTTTGGAACCGGGGGAAGCCAATTGCTGGCGGGTGTTGGTACGTCCAGGGCGGCGGGTGGGGGTGGGGACAGTGGTGCGATTTCCGGCGAGAGAAAAAACTAAAGTGCTTGGGGTCGTCCAGGAACGGGATGAAAGCACCGGCGGGCGGTGGGTACAATTTCAGACCCCGGACGGGCAGGTGATTGACCAAACAAAATTATTACATTTACTGCACGACCTGGGGGAATTGCCCTTACCTCCTTACATCCAGAGGTTTCAGGGCGATCCCAACCAATACCAAACCGTATATGCCCAGGTATTAGGTTCAGTAGCGGCACCCACAGCGGGATTACATTTTACAGAAGCATTACTGCAAAAATTAACGGCGCAGGGGATTGCCCAGGCGATGGTGACGCTCCATGTGGGCATCGGCACATTTCGCCCGGTGAGTACAGCGGATGTACGGCAACATGAATTACACAGCGAATGGGTGGAGGTGTCCCCAGCAACGGCGGCGCAGATTCGGAACACTCAAGCCCAGGGTGGACGGGTGATAGCGGTGGGCACGACGGTGGTACGGGCGTTGGAAGGGGCGGCGCAGGGGGGGGAATTGCAGGCGATGACCGGTAAAATTAACTTATACATTTACCCTGGCTATACCTGGCGGGTGATTGACGGGTTGATTACCAATTTTCATTTGCCCCAGTCCAGTTTGCTGTTGTTGGTGAGTGCGTTGATGGGTCGGGAGCGGTTATTACATCTTTATCACGAGGCAATGCGGGAACGCTATCGGTTTTATTCCCTGGGGGATGCGATGGTGATCCTACCGGCGGGGGATGTTCGCTAAATATGGCAAACTAGGGTAAACGCTCCCCGGCATAGTGATGGCAACGGTGGCTTTTTCGCCTGCACACGTTTGGAAATCGCTCCGCTTTTGGGTACAACAGGTGCCCGTGTTGGATCGGTATTTGTGGCAGTTATTTCTCGCCCCGTTTTTGTTCGGGATGGGGGCATTTAGTTCTATCGGTTTATCGGTGGGGGCGTTGTTTGAAACCGTGCGGCGGGTGGTGGAATCCGGCTTGCCCCTGACGATTGCCTTCCAGGTGTTAGCCCTCAAAAGTCCCTACTTTATTGGGTTGGCATTTCCGATGGCGACTTTGTTAACCATGTTGCTGACCTTTGGGCGTTTGGGAAGCAATAGTGAGTTGATCGCCCTGCGTGCCTGTGGGGTACAAGCCCGGCGTTGGGTGATCCCAGCCATCTTGTTCAGCTTGGTCACAACCGGCTTGACTTTTGTGGTGAATGAAGCGATTGTGCCGGTAACCAATCATCAGGCAACGGTAATTGTGCGGCAGGCGTTGGATAAGGACCGTCCCCGGGTGGAGCGGCGGAATATTACCTATCAGGAATTTGACCAGGAAACGGGCAAAAAACTGCAACGGTTATTCTATGCCAGCTGTTTTGATGGGCGGTATATGCGGGGGTTAACGGTGCTGGATTTTTCCCAGGAAGGTCTGCAACAAATTTTGAGTGCAGAAACGGGTTTTTGGAACGAAGAACGCAAAACCTGGGAGTTTGAAAATGGCACGATTTATCTGGTTGCCGCCGATGGCAGTTACCGCAATATTATTCAATTCAACAAACAGGAAATTACCCTGCCCCGTGCCCCTTTAGATTTAGCCACCCAGCGACGTACCCCGGAGGAAATGAGTATCCTGGAGGCGCAGGATTATTTACAAATTTTAGAGCGCAGTGGCAATCTCACCAAAATTCGGGAGTGGCAGGTACGGATTCAACAGAAAATTGCCATTCCGTTTATTTGTTTGGTCTTGGGTTTGGTGGGAACGGCTTTGGGCAGTTTACCACACCGCAGTTCCGGGGGGTGGGCATTTGGGCTGAGTGTGGTGATTATTTTTGTCTATTACCTGCTGATGTTTGTGGGGGATGCCCTCAGTCAAACGGGGGTGTTGGCACCAGTGGTGGGGGCTTGGTTTCCCAATGTTTTAGGACTGCTCACCGGTATTTATCTTCTGCGCCAAGCGGATCGTTAAATACTTGCTAAAGGGTCAGGAATTGTGGGGGAAGGGGCGGTAAAACTACCAGTTAAAACAAATTCCAAACGCAGTTTTAAAAAGGTGGCAAAGTCCGGGTCAGTTGTAATCACCGCCGCCGCCGGTTGGGGACATTTGGCTTTGATTTCTGCCAATTCTGGGGCTTCTAAAAATGCCGGTCGTGTCACCAGAAAAAAATCAATTTCCCGCCCCTGTTCCTGGTAGTGACGGGTGCGCTCCCGGAGGACTTCCTCTAGGGGTTCTATCTCAGTGAGAAATTTTTCGCTGGCGAGAACGTAATAGTAATTCATGGGGATCGCTCAAGTAGTCATGAAAAATGGTAGCAGATCGGGTGGAAAATTTGACTGGATAGCATGGGCTTGTAATAACTCGAAAACTTTGAGGGCGTAGGGTTTGGTATTAGTCAAAGCTCCCCTCGCATGGCTCGTTTCATATCCCGCACCGCCTGGGTCAATCCCACCAACACCGCCCGACTGATGATGCTGTGCCCGATGTTCAATTCCTCCATACCGGGGATGCAGGCAACTGGGTAAACATTTTGATAGGTCAACCCATGCCCCGCATTCACCCGCAGACCCAATTCCTGGGCGAGTTTTGCTCCTTTTGTTAAACGCTCTAATTCCTGATGACGCTCAGGTTCTTGCTTCGCTAAGGCATAGGTGCCCGTGTGCAATTCAATCCACTGGGCTGTGGTTTGTTGGCTGGCACGAATTTGCTCCGGTTTCGGGTCAATAAATAAACTCACGGGGATGCCGTGATTTTGCAATTCCTGTACTGTTTTGGTCAATTCTTTTTGAGATGCCACCACGTCCAACCCGCCTTCGGTAGTAATTTCCTGCCGTTTTTCCGGGACTAACGTAACATAATCCGGGCGAATTTCCAGGGCAATTGCCACCATCTCTGGGGTAGCCGCCATTTCCAAATTCAGGTGGGTTTGCACCGTTTGCCGCAGACAACGTACATCCCGCTCCTGGATATGACGGCGATCCTCCCGCAAATGCACCGTGATCCCGTCCGCTCCCCCCAACTCCGCCAAAACTGCGGCGGCAACCGGGTCGGGTTCCGTCGTGCGCCGTGCCTGCCGGACTGTGGCAACATGGTCTATGTTCACGCCCAGGGTTAGCACCGTGTCCGCCTCCCAACTGTTCTCTGCTATTGTACCGTTCTGGCGCAGGCAATCCCCCACCCAACGGGTATTTTTACTCATCGGTGTGAGCTTGGTGCTGGTGTATGCCTTGGCGGCGATGGGGGCGGATTGGTTCGTAGCTTGGGGTTTACCAAAGCCCCAGGAATTTTTAGCCCATGTACCCCAGCAACCCCCCAGTCCCCAACATTGGTGCGGCACCGACCGCCAGGGCTACGATGTCCTCAGCCGGGTGATTTTTGGAGCACGAGCGGCTTGGCAGGTGGTTCTCCTCGCCACCGGGTTGAGCTTGGGGGTGGGGTTTCCCCTGGGTGCCCTCAGCGGTTATTGGGGGGGTAAAGTAGATAAATTATTATTATTTATTATGGACACTATTTATACATTGCCAGGGTTACTACTATCTTTAACGGTGGCGTTTGTGGTGGGACGGGGGGTGGTAAATGCGGCGATTGCCCTCAGTATTGCCTATATTCCCCAGTATTATCGGGTGATTCGCAACCATACGCTTAGCTTAAAAAACGAGGTGTTTGTCGAGGCGGCGAGGGCATTGGGGGCGGGGAGTCTGGGGATTTTGATCCGGCATTTGAGTGGACATTTGAGTCGGAATTTGCCGGTTTTATTCAGTGTCAATAGTGCCGATGCGGTACTGACATTAGCAGGACTGGGATTTTTGGGGTTGGGCTTGCCCCCGGAGGTGCCGGAGTGGGGACACGAACTGGCGCAGGCGTTGGACAGTCTGCCTACGGGCATTTGGTGGACGACCCTATTTCCCGGTTTGGCGATGACAGGGCTGGTGGTGGGTTTAGCCCTAGTGAGTGAGGGGTTGGGGGAATCCTGACGGCACGGGAAGGAAGCATTACCATAGAGAAAAAAAGCAACCAAAAGAAAAGGTTAAGATTCATGGGGCAGGATGATTTGCAGACCGAACTGAGTTTACTGCGGCGTGCCAATGAGTTATTGCGCCAGGAAAATCAGGATTTGCGGTTGGGGCGGGAGGTGCTGTTGGGGCGACTGCGGGATTTGGAGGCGGTCACCCATCCCTGTCACAATTGTCTGGCGATGGGGGAACAATGGCTCCTCCAGGCTTCGGGGGTGAATTATACGGCGTTGAAGGAATTTTTAGCCCAACAGGACTGGGATAATGCGGACCGGGAAACCCAACGATTGTTATTAAAAATTGCGGGGAAAAAGGCGGAAGAACAGGGGTTTTTAGACGCAACCCATATTGATCATATACCCTGTATTGATTTGAAAGTGATTAATAAACTGTGGAGTGTGTATTCTAATGGCAAATACGGCTATATTATCCAACAAAAAATCTGGTCACAAAGTCGCAGTACGGCTAATCTTTGGGGGCATCCTGATTTTGATGGCTATTACCCGATGCGGGAGGGGATTGGCTATTCCTTAGCCCAGCGTTTGTTGCGGTGTGCTTTGGAGAGTTTTTAGCGGATGCAAAAAACCAATCGTTGGTGGATTATTGGGTTAATTATCCTGCTGGTTGCCAGTGTTTTAACTTTTTTATTTGCCCCGGCAGGAAATGAACTCAAACGGGGTTCCACCTACAGCCGTAGCCCGGATGGGTATGGGGCTTGGTATCAATTCATGAAAGAACAGGGTTATCCCATTGAACGCTGGCAAAAACCGGCGGATGAATTAATTAATTTAGGGGAAAAAATCACGCTCCTACAGGTGGGGCACGAACTATCTGCTTACGGTCATGGGTATGTTGACCCGGATTGGTTGGCAGAGGGAAATGTGCTGATGGAACTGGGGATTGAAACCCCGGTGACCGGTGCGCCCTTTACCACTCAGCATCCAACGCAGGTAGGAGCAGTAAAAATCCAAACCCGGCGACGTTTCGGGAATGAACAATCCGCACCTAATTCTGAAGTAACGCATATTCTGCCGATTTTACAGGATCAATATGGGGTGATTATTCGGGAAAAACACATTAAAGAAGGAAAACATCTGGAAGCAATTACCCCTCATCTTGCCGCCAATGCCTATCAATCGGAACCGGGCAATTTTGAGTACCTAAAATCGCTGGTGACTCAACCGGGATTACCTATTTATGTAGATGAATTTATTCATGGTTACAAAGATGAGGAAACTCTGCAACAAGAACGCAACCGTAGCTGGCTGGATTACCTCTCCCAAACCCCTTGGCGGGCGGTATTGATTCAGGGCATTTTGGTGTTAATCGTATTACTTTGGGGACTGAATTGGCGATTGGGTTCACCCGCCTCCTTACCCTCCCCTGAACTGGATAATAGTCGGGTTTATATGGATGCCTTATCGGCGGTTTTAATGCGGGCGGGATGTACGGAATTGGTGATTGAACTTTTGAAGCAGGAAGAACAGCGTTATCTGCAACGACAATTGGGGCTGGGGGATGAACTATTAGCCCTAGAACAATTCGCCTCAATTTGGGAGCAACGAACGGGACAAAATGCCTTAGAGTTAATTACAATTTTGGGTTTAACCCCTCAACGCTTAAGCGATAGACAATTAACGGATTGGCTAGAAAAACTTCAGCAATTGCGGAATAAAGTGCAAATGCAAATTACGGCAACCTGAAGTTAATTGCGCTTCATGCGAGTAGGGGAACCGTGACCCTGCGACTTATTTTTCCGAGTCTCTTTGGGACGAACGGCGCAGTTTTTGTACCCGGCGTTGTAAATGCTGAAAATACTCGGTTTCGGTAATTTCTTGCACCTGCCGATCCCGTTTTTGCTGGTCAATGGTTTGATGAAGTTCTTCAATTTGCCGTTGTAAATTCTCCTCCTGTTTTTTGCGTTCGGTGATGTCCCAGAGGGCACTGAGTACCGTATTTTGCCCCTGGAAAACAAACGGTTGCCAATTCAATAAAGCCCATAGGGTCGAACCATCCGCCCGTTGTACAAGCAATTCATAATTAGTAACACTTCCCTGAACAGCATAAAGTTGTTTTAAGCGGTTCACATCTTCTGGGTCATGGCAAAAGTCCCGCCCCCGCAACGTCCGTGCCAGGGTATCGGGCGTGATCCCCAGCAGGGCAATCGCCGCCGGATTGCGGTAGAGAATTTGCCCCGTTTCCAAATGCAGGATCAGCAGTGCCACCGGATTTGCCTCGACGAGGGTACGAAATTGCACTTCACTTTGCCGGAGGGCGGCCAGTGCTTCCGCCTGTAACTGGTCTGTAACCGTATCCGCATGGGCGGTCATGGTTTCTAAAATTAACTCCAGGTCCGCTTTTTCCTGCTCAATAGTTGTTAATAAATGTTGCAGTCGGGACTCGGACATTTGTAAATCCCGTTCTGCCCGTTCGTGTTGCAGAATTTTTGCCGCCAGTTG
>Ga0209018_1001064_pt1 | contig 23331 bp, 17 predicted proteins | sample YNPBryBLVA2012_FD_185814 | JGI IMG/M metagenome (GOLD analysis project Ga0209018, IMG submission 185814) | Anoxygenic and chlorotrophic microbial mat microbial communities from Yellowstone National Park, USA - YNP Bryant BLVA 2012 (SPAdes)... ...
GAGGATTAACACCATGTACGACTATGTGATTGAGCAAGGGGAAACCAGTTGGGGTGCATACGTTCCCGAATTGCCGGGATGCGTAGCCGTTGCTGAATCTGAAGATGAAGTGCGAGTGCTAATTTTGGAAGCCATCCAGGAGCATTTGGAATTGCTGAATGAAACGGTGCCCATGTGATGCAGGATCACCAAATAACAACTATAGCGATCCTACTTGATTAACAAACAAGAATTCTCCAGAACCAAGGACGGGGACGGTGCCCCTGCCACCCCTATTCCATTGAAATCGGCTATAAGTGGCGTTTTAAGTACTTGTTAGGATAAACCTTCTGCTCATCCCAATTCATGCGCCCATGATGCAACGCCTATTCCTCTTCCAAAGGCAACCCCACCCGCACCCGCCCTTTGCCAAAATACTGCCCAAACTGCAATTCGTACAACTCGTCCTCGTCCTGGGTCACTAACTCCAAATCCGACCGGGCATAGCCCACACAGGTCAGGGCATACCCCTGCGCCCGCAGTGCTGACGAAATCCCCAATGCCTCCGGTTGGTACACCTCCCCCTGTAACACTCGCACCCCACAGGTGGTACAACAGCCATTGCGACAGGCAAAGGGCAGGGCAATCCCCTGGGCTTCTAAACTCGTCAATAAATACTGATCCCCAGGCACCTCTGCCCGATAAATTTCCTGCTTTTGCCGGTCGTGAATCACTACCTGGTAATAACGTCGCATTTACAAACACGCTCCTTGGGCAATCAATTTCTGGCGTAACTGCACCCCATCCACCTGCCGGGGTGGAATTTGAGCATCCAAAGACATTCCCATCGCCACCGCCGCCGCTTCCCCCATCGCCCGACAGTTGGACTGCACCCGCACCGACCCCTGGGCCGCAAAGGTCGCCGACAGACACCGCCCCGCCACCAACAACTGCTCCACCCCCAGGGGCACCAGACAGCGGTAGGGAATTTCGTGGTACTCCCCCGGCGGCAGACGGGTCAACCCCGGACGCTGATCCTTGGTGGGACGGTGAATATCAATCGGGTAATTGTTGCGGGCAATGCCATCGGGAAACTTCCGTGCCCCCAACACATCCGCCTCCGTCAACACGTATTCCCCCACCATCCGCCGGGACTCCCGCACCCCCACCAAGGGCGCACTCAGCACCAGATAAGCGTTTTCACACCCCGGCAAATACCGCCGACAAAACGCCAAATACCGCCGCATCGCCCGCCGCCCCAAAATTTGCGCCTGGGTCAAATGCCAGGGATTCGTCCCATCCACCTGCCCACTGATGCGAGGGCAATTAAACGCCAACTCCCCCGGACGACCCGCCATCGTAAACACCTGGAAATACTCCCCATCCTCCGGCAGGAGCACCCCTTCTGCCACCGCCTGCTGAAACAACGGCTCCAAAGTCCAGCCCCGCCCCCACACCATCGCCGTATGGATCAAAGGCACCTGGGAACCCTCCGCCTCCGGGAGAATTTCCGACCGCCCCAGGGAACGCAAAAACGCCGCCAACCGCTGTAAATCCACATTCCCCAGGTGAAACCGCACCGAAAACGGCTGATTCACCCCCGTCTCCGGGTCGCCACTGGCAAAGGGCACCCCCGCCCGAACCGCCACATCCCCATCCCCGGTGGCATCAATGGTACGCTGAGCGAAAATCGTGCCCCGCCCCGCCTTATTGGTAACCACAATCCCCACCACCTGCCCCTCAGCGAGAATCACATCCTCAAAAAAACTGTAATACAAAAGCTGTGCCCCACTCGCCAACAGCATTTCCTCCAACACCCACTTCAGGGACTCCGGGTTAAACCAGCCCCGGTTGCCGTCCGACCAGACCCCCGACTCCTGCAAATCATTCATGCGCCGGTTAATTTCCGCATCAATCCCCCCGTTGAGCGGCACCCCCTCCACCTGATTGGGCATCATCGGTGTCACCAACGCCCCGGTCTGGGTTCCCCCCACATACCCCAACTGCTCCACCACCAGCGTCCGATACCCCGTGCGCCCCGCCGCAATCCCCGCTACAGCCCCTGCGGTTCCCCCCCCGACCACCAAAATATCCACCTCGGCGAGGGTTGGTAGAGCGGTCACGTCCGTAAATGCTAATGCCATGATTTAACGACGCATGGGTGGCGGTGGAGGGGCATCCTGTTCCCCATTACATCCCTTCCAAGCCTCCCGCATCGCCAGCAAAGCTACTTCTAAGGGCATCTCGGTTAAACTTTTGCGGAAATGAAATTTCAAACTGGCAATTAGTTCCCGCACTTCCGGCGGAAAAGGCACTTTTGGTTGCATAGGTTGGGGAGAGGTGTTCACCGCCCCGGAGGGCAACACATGGGTCTGATCATATTCTGTCATGAACATCACCAGAAACAGGAGCAAAACAAGGGCATCAGGGACATGGCAATTGGATAATTATACCTAAAACTATGCTACAACCTTGATTCTAGGAATAATCCTAGAGAAATGACAAAATATTTACAATCCGTCAGGCTAAGTCAATCTGTAATACTCCCATGCAGTTAGTGGAAATAAATCTATATTTATAGCAATCCTCCTGAATTGGCAAACAAAAATTCCCCAGAACCAAGGGCGGGGGGTGCCCCCCTGTGACCGCTAACTTTGAATTTATAGGCATATCTATTATAGAAATATTTTTGGAAAAGTAAATCCCGGGGGAATCACCCCTGTTGCCATCGCCCGTCCTTATGAATCAGTAATCAATAATCAATGGCAATAACAACTCACATCTTCCCCGCACTGATCCGCCAAAAAACACAACGCCCGCCAGCGTAATTGCATCAGTTCCCCGTACACCGGATTCAAATGACACAGTGCCGGAATCCGCAATATCCGCCGCCCCCGGAACCAGATTTCCCGCTCGAAGGGACACTGAGCCGGAATCCAACGGCAGAGACGGTGCGCCATTTGGGGGTCATGAATTTCCAACCCATTCAGCCAACGTTTCACAGGCATCCACAGCTTCAACCAATAATGCACAGGCATGGACAACCTCACATAAAAGAACATGGGGTGAGAAGCAAGCCATGACTACTTCCGAAACCACCCATGCGGGTAAAAAATGCGGATTACAATGGGGCATACAAGTAGATAAACCCCACTGTTTAACCCATAACCCATACTAAAAAATTCCCCACACGGTTGCAGGTGACTTAGACTACATTTTCCACAAAAATCCCCACTTCACCGGACTTACGGGCAATTACTTTATTTAATTTTTTACAGAATTAATAAAACGTAATACGAGTTTTCAATCAGTTATATTCAGCGGGTGAGGTGGGTTTAATTTGCCACTGCGAAACCCCTCCAAATCCAGAGTTACCCAGCGAAATCCCAACTCCTGGAAATAGCTGACCAGGGCGGGCAGATCCATCGTCTGCACAAAGGGGACAATCTGCTCAGCGGGGATTTCAATCCGGGCGGTTTCCCCCAGCGAGCGCACCCGCACCACCCGCCAGCCCAACTGCCGCAGGTATTGTTCCGCCCGTCCTACCCGGTAGAGTTTCGCCGCATCAATCGCCTCCCCCGCCGGAAATCGGGAACTCAGGCAAGGTTGCGCCGGTTTGTCCCACCAGGGTAGCCCCAGATGGCGAGACAGTTCCCGTACTGCCAATTTACTGATATTTAATTCACTCAAGGGCGAGCGCACCCCCCGTTCCCTCGCCGCCTGAATCCCCGGGCGATAATCCCGTTCATCATCCGCATTCACCCCATCTACAATCTGCGCTGAAGCGTAATTTTGTATTAAAACTTTGAGCCGATCATGCAGTTCACTTTTGCAAAAATAACAGCGGTTGACCGGATTGGCGGCATAGTTGGGATTCGCTAATTCATTGGTAAAAAGCAATTCATGGGTAATGCCAATGTACTGGGCTTGTTCCTGGGCTGTCGCCAAATCTTCTGGCAGAAGGGAAGGGGATACGGCAGTTACGGCGAGGGCGTTTTCCCCCAGCACATCGTAGGCAATTTTGGCAACCAAACTGCTATCCACCCCGCCGGAGTAGGCGACCACCACCCGCTCCCAAGGTTGAAACCAGTCCTGCAATACTTCAAGTTGCTTTTGTATGTTCATTTACACTACATCTGCTGTATTATAAAATATCAGCTTTTAACCTGCTGGTAGGGGTTCCGGGGCAACCACCCGTTCTGTCCACACCCGGGGGGGATGGGTACGGCGGATCAGTCGCCAGATTTTGGTCGCCGCCAAACAGCCATCCGCTACCGCCACCGCCACCTGATTGACCCCTTTTTTCAAATCCCCAATCGCAAAAATCCGGGGGTGAGTGGTCTGGCAAAATTCATCCGTGACCAAATTTTCCCCATCCCAGGTGAGTTCGGGAATAGATTTTAAGTAATGGTTGTGATAAATCGAACCCATATTAATCAAGCCGGTGGTCACTGCAATCCGGCTCCCATCGGTAAATTCTACCCCTTGGAGTTGGTGATTTTCCCCCAAAAAGCGGGCAATCGGGGTTTCAATCAGGGGATAACCATGTTCCCGCAAACGGGTTTTCATCGCTTCACTAACCGGGAATTTACCATTGGTTAATACGGTGATGTAAGGGGTAAACCAATTCAGAACAAAGGCGGCTTCAATTTGCGATTCTTTACCGGCAATTAAAATCGCTTTTTGATCCCACATATCAAACCCATCACAAATCATACAGACGTGCAAAGTATAGCCCGCATAATCATAGACATTTTGCATATCTTCAAGTTGGGGCAGAATGTCAATAATTCCGGTAGCGGCGACCAGATATTTAGCCTTAAAGGTCACATACATGGGATTGGTTTTCCCCACTTTTACCTGAATTTCCAAATAGTCTCCCTGGTCGTTTACCCCATCCACAAATGCCCGCAGGTAGTCCGCTCCCCAATGCAAAGCCGTATTCGTCCCATGTTTGAGCAAATCCCGCCCCGGCGTGTGGGGGTCAAGTCCCAAATAATTCCGCAATTCTTGCATCCAGAGCGAGCGTCCTTTGCCCTTTTCAATCACCAAACATTTCAATCCGTAGCGAGCCAGATAAATTGCCGCCGACAGCCCCCCGGCTCCCCCCCCCGCAATCACGGCATCGTAGAGGGTATCCAAACGTTGGTCGAGGTTTTTGCTGGTGAGTTTCATGGGGAATCAATTATGGTTCGATACAAGTATAGGATTTTAAGGGCAGGTTGGGTGGGGATGTAAATCCTCGGGAAAATTGGGGTCAAGCAGTTGGGTGACGGTGTAAATGGGGGTTGCGGGCAAGTCGGCATAGTCTAAGGGTGTTTCTAAAACCACCAAGTCTAAACCCATCTGATGAGCTTTAGGGATAACTTCAGGTAAATAGGATTGGAGGCTGGGATTTTCTGCCAGAATGTCCATGATTTCCCGGCGTTGATTCCGAATGGTTACCCGCCAACTTTTGCTCCGGTTTTTGGGTTGGAAATGCCATTTGAGTAAATGCCCGATTAAAATACCCAGCCGATTTTTTAATTCCCGCCGCTGTTGTTTGCCCAAGGACTCGATTTCCTCGATAAGATTACCAACATCCAAACATTCAAATTTACCCTGTTTGAGCAGAGTAGCTTGTTCCTGCGTCCAGGCGTAAAAATCAGTTTCGTAGAGGGTATTGAGCATGAATTTTATCCCCCAAGATAAGGCGGTATTAGGCAAGATTTTACAAGCAGGGCTAGGGGAATTTCATCATGCTAAGTTCATAAATAAAATCCCCCTTGCCAGCCCATTGCCTTAGGATTTTAGGGATTTGAGATAATTCAACATGGTATCCGCATCGGAGACTTCAAAGGGGTCAATCGGGCAATCATCGCTAAAGTTGGGTTCGATGAACATTTTTTCAATCACCCCATCATTCACATACATGGAATAACGCCAAGAACGCATCCCAAACCCCAGATTATCCTTGCGTACCAGCATCCCCATCTTGCGGGTAAATTCCCCGGAACCATCGGGCAATAAAAACACATTCTTTACCCCCTGTTGTTTGCCCCATTGGTACATGACAAAGGCATCATTCACCGACAGGCAAATCACCGCATCAATCCCCAGGGCACGAAACTCATCGTAAAGTTCTTCATAGCGGGGTAAATGGGTGCTGGAACAGGTGGGGGTAAAGGCTCCCGGTAGGGCGAATAAAACCACCTTTTTGCCGCCAAAAATATCCTGGGTGGTCAGGTCTTGCCACCGAAAGGGGTTGGGACCACCCACCGACTCATCCCGCACCCGGGTCTTGAACACCACATCCGGTACACGCTCTAGGACTGCCATTTTGCCCTCCTGGGTCACTGCATCCTTACCATAGCAGAAGCCGTTTCCCCGCTTAGTTACCTGGGGGTAACAAAAAAATTTTGGTAAATTGGGGTTACTTTGGGTTGAATTATCCCCAAAAGAGGGCAATTCGGATTAGTATAGAACCAATTTATTCTGGGTACGAAAAGAATTTATGACCACCATGCCTCCGCTCGGTTCTGTCATTCAAGGGTCACTCACCCAAGGTTTAGAAGTGCGGTTACATCCTGATATTTCCGTTGAGGATTTACGGGTGGGCAAATTTTTGGTGGTGCAGGGACGCAGGGCACGGTTTTTTTGTATGCTCACGGATGTGGTCTTGGGCACCGCTAGCCCCCGGATTCTCGCCGATCCCCCCGCACCCCACAATCAATTCCTCACCCAGGTTTTGGCGGGGACGGGCACCTATTCGACGGTGAATCTTAGCCCCATGTTGACCCTGATTACCGGGGATGGGGATCAGCCGATGGAACTCCTGCCGGTGAAAACCGTACCCAGTCATTTCAGCCAGGTTTATGATGCTTCGGAGCAGGATTTTCGTTCGGTTTTTGGGTGGGAGGATGACCCGCACCGGCGCAATTTTGCCATCGGTCGCCCCCTGGATATGGATGTGCCGATTTGTATTGATTTAGACCGGTTTGTGGAGCGGAGCAATGGCATTTTTGGGAAATCGGGGACGGGGAAATCCTTTTTGACCCGCCTTTTACTCTGCGGCATTATTCACAAACAGGCGGCGGTGAACTTGATTTTTGATATGCACTCGGAGTACGGCTGGGAGGCGATGAAAGAGGGTAAGGATGTTTCGATGGTGAAGGGGTTACAGCAATTATTTCCTGACCAAATTAAAATTTATACCCTTGACCCGGCTTCGACCCAACGGCGGGGGGTGCGCCATGCCCAGGAATTGTGGATTAGTTTAGACCAAATTGAAGTAGAGGATTTGGAACTTCTGCGGGAGGTGTTAAATCTTTCCGAAGCCAGTTTGGAAAATGCCAACATTCTGCGGGCGGAATTTAATAAGCAATGGATTGCCCAGCTACTGCAAATGTCGAACGATGACATTCAGGAATTTTGCCAGACCAAACGGGGGAGTCCGGCGGCGATCATGGCGCTACAACGCAAACTGCAACGGTTGGAAAATCTCACCTATATCCGTTCCGGTTCGGCGAACAATTACGTGAACCAAATCCTGCGGGACCTAGATGCCGGGCACCATGTGGTGGTGGAATTTGGCTCCCAGTCCAACCTGTTGGCTTATATGTTGGCGACCAATATCATTACCCGCCGGATTCACAGTTCCTATGTGAAAAAAGCGGAGAAATTTCTGCAAAGTAAAGACCCCAGCGACCGCCCCCGGCAGTTGGTGATCACCATTGAGGAGGCGCACCGGTTTTTGAATCCAGGGGTGGCACACCAGACCATTTTCGGTACCATCGCCCGGGAGATGCGGAAGTATTTTGTCACCCTGTTGGTGGTGGATCAACGCCCTTCTGGGATTGACAACGAGGTGATGTCCCAGATTGGCACCCGGATCACGGCGTTATTAAATGATGAAAAGGACATTGATGCGATTTTTACCGGGGTTTCCGGCGGTCAGGGACTGCGTTCGGTGCTGGCGAAATTAGATTCCAAACAGCAGGCGCTGGTACTGGGTCATGCGGTGCCCATGCCGGTGGTGGTGCAGACTCGCCCCTACGACATGACCTTTTACCAGGAATTGGGGTACCTGGATACCCAACGGGATCGGGACAAAATCCTTGCCCGTGCCCAGTCCGCCCGCCGGGATTTGGGCTTCTAGGGAACTTTTGCCCCTGGGAGAACGTTTCTCAAGTAGGTGTGGGAACCCACCCCCCAGGTGACTATGCATTTCTGAGATACTGAAGGATGAGAAGGGTTAAACTTCGTCTGGGACTCAATCCAACCGCTCCCGCCCAACGTATCAATTTACATAAGGATACATTTGGTTTACCATGTTAATAGAAACACTTACTGCTACCGTCCCCATTCCCCTGTGGTGCTCCCGTTCCTAGAGACCTATTGGGATTCCTGGTTCTTGGTCTATTTGCTCGTTTCTGCGACGGGAACCTATTGCTGATTGGCTCAACTGAACCGCGACCCCTGGGAAAAGTTTTCATCCACCTCGCCCCTGAATGCCCCAACTATGATTGAACCCATGACTGACTACACCGAAGCCCTCACTGATTTGGACAGCCCCCTGACTTCCCCCGGTGACTTGGAACCGACGGGTGGGCGGCGGGGAGCGGTGACCCCGGATATGGTCCGCACCTATCTCCAAGAAATCGGGCGGGTGCCGCTGTTGACCCATGAGCAGGAGATTGTTTTTGGCAAGCAGGTGCAACAGATGATGCAGTTGCTGGAACTGCGGGATAAAATCGCCGCTGAAACCGGGCAGACCCCGGATATGGAACTCTGGGCGGAGAAAGCCGGGATGACGGTGACGGCTCTGCAAGACACCCTGCGCCGGGGACAGCGGGCAAAACAACGGATGATCGAAGCCAATTTGCGCCTGGTGGTCTCGATTGCCAAAAAGTATCAGAAACGCAACCTGGAACTGCTGGATTTGATTCAAGAAGGCACCCTGGGCTTGGAGCGGGGGGTGGAAAAATTTGACCCGACCCGGGGTTACAAATTCTCCACCTATGCCTATTGGTGGATTCGCCAAGCCATCACCCGGGCGATTGCCCAGCAAGCCCGCACCATCCGCTTGCCGATTCACATCACGGAAAAGCTGAACAAGATCAAGAAAACCCAGCGGGAGTTGTCCCAGCAGTTGGGGCGTTCCGCCACGCCGTCGGAAATTGCCCAAGCCCTGGAGTTGGAACCAGCCCAAATCCGGGAATACCTGCTCATGTCCCGCCAGCCGATCTCGATGGATTTACGCATCGGGGACAACCAGGACACGGAACTGGGGGAACTGCTGGAGGACCGGGGGATTTCGCCGGAGGATTTCACCACCCGGGAAGCCCTGCGGGGGGACTTGGAGCGGTTGATGGCGGAACTCACACCCCAGCAGCGGGAGGTGATCAGCCTGCGCTTCGGGCTACAGGACGGCAAGGAACTGTCCCTGTCCAAGGTGGGCAAACGCCTGAACCTGTCCCGGGAGCGGGTGCGCCAGTTGGAACAGCAAGCCCTCGAACACCTGCGCCGCCGCCGGGTCAACATCCGGGAATACCTGGCGAGCTAAGCACTGAGGGCAGAACGGCGATGGGGTACGACGATGTACCCCTCCTGTTCATTGCCCAACACCTGGTTTTTCGCCTCCCCCCAGTACCACCAGTAGGCGCACACGTAGGCGCACACCAGGGCATCCAATTGGTCTTCCAGGATTTTTAATTGGGTGGTTTTGTCGGGAATATCCGGTAATGTGGATAGATTTAATCGGGGTTCCGAGGCGGTTAAGGTTAATAATAAATTGCGTAATTTCGTTAATTCCTGCTGCCGCTCCGCCACTGCCCCTTTTTTGTACTTGAGGATTTTTTCTAGATCAAATAAATGCACCAACGCCGGGTGGGGGAACACCTCAATCTGCCAACGATCCGGCTGTTGGGGAAAGATTTGGGTGCCATGCCGGAATTTTCGCCTGACTAATTCCTGCCCAAACCCCACCGTACGGCTGGCAAAGGGACGGCTTAAATTCGCCGGGTAGCACCCCGCATGGTAGCGATGGAAATAGCGATGGGTCAACCGATCCGCCAAGCGCATCCCCGTCCCATTCGTAATCACCGTGGGAGCATCCACCGCCACCCCCGCCGGTTGCCCTGCCGGTGCCCAGGTGTCCACCCAAGCTAAAATTTCTGCCGTTGCTTGCTTACGGTCTAAATCCCGCAGGACAAGTGCATGACCCTCCCAGGCGAGACAGCACAGACCCGATGCCCCGGAACTCCAGCCCAGGTCAATCCCCAGGAACCGCAACTAGGACACCCCTTCGATCCGGTCTTCGATGTCCTGGTATAGCTGTTGTAAGCGTTGGATATTTTCCTGGCTGGTCTGCCAATAGCCCCGCCCATGCACCTCCAGGAGGGTTCCCACCATGCGCCGGAAGGAATGGGGATTCAGGTTCATCAACCGTTCCCGCATTTGGGGGTCGTTGATATAGGTATTGTTGGCATCCTCGTAAATCCAGTTGTCCACCGCCCCTGCCGTCGCCGACCAGCCCAGGGTATTGTTCAATCGCTTGGCAATTTCCCGCACCCCTTCGTACCCATGTTGTAATAACCCCTCGTACCATTTGGGGTTGAGCAGTTTAGTCCGGGAATCCAGGCGCACCGTCTCGCTCAAACTCCGCACCCGGGCATCCGGCGTAGTGGAATCGGCGATGTAGGCTTGGGGAAGTTTGCCATCCTTGCGTAAGCCAGCGACAACTTTGGTCGGGTCAGAATCAAAGTAATGGGACACATCGGTGAGGGAAATTTCCGAGGAATCCAGATTTTGCAGGGTCACATCCACCCGTTGCAAACTGCTTTGAAAAAGTTCGGCATTTTGGCGCATCGTCCCTGGGGCATCCGCATCAAAGGCGTAGGATTTGCGGCTCAGGTACATTTCCTGCAAGTCTTTTTCTTGCTCCCAGGTGCTATTTTCCACCGCCAAATTCACGTTTGCCGCATAGGAACCCGACGCATTGGAAAACACCCGGGTTGCCGCCTGCCGTAGGGGAATGTTCAGCGTTTGCGCCTGTTCCAAAGCGTGTTTGCGGACAAAATTCCATTCCAGGGGTTCCTCCGCTTCAGCCGCTAATTTCACCGCCTGGTCAATCAAATACATTTGATTCAAAAACAAATCCCGGAACACGCCCGAACAATTGACCACCACATCAATGCGGGGTCGCCCCAATTCTTCTAAGGGAATCAGGTGTAATTTATTCATCCGTCCCAGGGCATCCGGCAGGGGTTTTACGCCCACCAACCAGAAAATTTGCGCCAGGGATTCCCCGTAGGTTTTGATATTATCCGTGCCCCACAACGTACAGGCAATGCTCTCCGGGAATGCCCCCCCCGACTCCTGACGATAGCGGTCCAACAACCGATTCACAATCACCTGCGCCTGTGCCACCGCCGCCGCCGTAGGAATGGATTGGGGGTCGAGGGCGTGGATATTTTTCCCCGTGGGCAAAACCTCCGGGGTACGCACCGGGTCACCGCCAGGACCAGGGACAATATATTCCCCTTCTAGGGCTTTTAATAATGCGCCCAATTCGTTATCGGCGACAATCAATTCCAAACATTGCGCCAGATAATTCATCAAGGGTTGCAACTGCACCTGCTCCAATTGCGGGTAATCGGTTTTTAACACCTGAAACCAGGGTTCCTGCGCCCCCAAACCAAAGAAATTAAAGCGAGAGGTGCGCCCAATTCGCCCTTCCTGATCCGTCACTGTCGCAACTAGAGTTTCAATCGCTTTTTGGGTGTGATTTTGCAGTTTTTCGAGTAGCGTGACCGCCTCTAAATTGCCCTGGTTACTCAGGCGATAAATATCATCCAAATCCTGCCCCAAACTGCGTGCCAAAATTCGGGGTAAACTTTCTAAACCATCCTCCGGGCGATCCACTTTAGCAATGCTCACCAACGTGGCAATCGCTTCCTGTGCGGATGGGGGCTGACCAATCACGTGTAATCCAAAGGGCAATAAACGGGACTCAATATCCATCAATTGGCGGTAAATTTTCCCCACCAATTCATCCCGTTGTGCTGGCGTTAAATCTGCCGCTTCTTGATCGGGTAAGGGCACATCCTGGTCTAAATTCACCAGCCGACATTGCTCCATGATGCTATTAATAATTGCCTCACTGCGCCCGGAATCCTTGAGGGTTTGATAGGAACTGATCAGTTCTTTTAATTCCCGCAACCCCTTGTACAACCCCGCCTGATCCGCCGCCGGAGTGAGGTAGCTAATCGTGGTCGCATAACCCCGCCGTTTGGCAATCGTGGCTTCGGAAGGATTATTCGCCGCATAGTAATAGAAATTCGGCAATTCCCCAATCAAATTATCCGGGTAACAATCCCCCGACAAACCCATCTGTTTCCCCGGCATAAATTCCAAGGAACCATGCGTGCCAAAATGCAAAACTGCATCCGCCTGCCAAATATGATTCAAATAGGTGTAATAGGCGGCAAAACCATGATGGGGACTCGCCGAACGGGAGAACAACAAACGCATCGGGTCGCCCTCATACCCAAAGGTGGGTTGTACCCCGATAAATACATTCCCAAAATGTTTCCCGTAGATGAGTAAATTCTGCCCATCACTATTTAATTGCCCCGGCGCTGGTCCCCACTGTTCCACAATCCGTTCATAGTAAGGGGTAAACCGCTCGTATTCTGGCACCGACATTTTGTAGGCAATATTCAAATTCGGACTACCAATTAGGGCTTGCCGGTCATGTAAAACCGCTTCCATCAGGGCTTCCGCATCCGCAGGCATTTCCTCAATGTGATAGCCATTATTTCGCAGGGCTTCAAGTACCCGGTAAATCGAAGCAAACACATCCAAATAAGCCGCCGTTCCCACATTGCCCTTATCCGGCGGGAAGCTAAATACAGTAATGGCAATTTTTTTCTGAGATTTGGGTTTTCGGCGCAAATTTGCCCATTGCAGTACCCGTTTGGCTAATAATTCCACCCGGTCTTGTAGGGCAATTGCTTTCCCCGTTGCCCCATCCCGCCCGGATAAAATGATTGGTTCAATCGCCCCATCCAACTCAGGAATGGCAATTTGTAGTGCCACTTGAATCGGGTGCAATCCCAAATCGCTCGCCTGCCACTCTTCGGTGGTTTGAAACACCAAGGGCAGGGAAACAATGTAGGGACGATTGAGTTTTTTCAGGGCTTCCACCGCCTTGGGATGATCCTGTCGGGCGGGTCCCCCCACTAGGGCAAACCCAGTTAAGGAAACCACCACATCCACCAGTGGTTTTTGGGGGGATTTCGGATGATAAAAATAGGCTTCAACGGGCTTGGAAAAATCTAAACCTCCCGCAAATACTGGAATTACCCTGGCACCCAAACATTCCAACTCCTGCACCATCGCCACATAATGGGCATCATCCCCGGTGATCAAATGGGTTCTTTGCAATACCAAACCCACCGTTGGGGCTAAGGGGTCCCGCAATTCCTCCCTAATATCCCACCGCTGATCGTACCATTGCAAATACTCAGGCAAAGACTCAAACATCCGGTCGGCTAAGGGATGCCAAATCCCCATATCGGGATAGGTTACCGGCTCCTGAAACGTTAATTTTTGTTCCACCTGGGGCAGATATTTATCCGCCAACATCAGCAGAAAATTGCGAATATTTTCCTGCGACCCTCCCAACCAATACTGAAAACTCAGCATGAAATTCCGGGCATCTTGCGCCTTATCCAGGGGTAGATATTTCAACACCTTGGGCAGGGTTTGCAGGAGTTTTAACATCCCATCCTGGAAGGATGACCCGGCGGCTTCTTTGCGCTTTCGCATGAACTGGGCAATGGCACTTTTGGACTGCCCCAACTGCGCCATCGAAAAGGTTCCCATCTTGTTCAGCCGCATCACCTCCGGCAGGGAAGGAAACACCACAATGGCGTGCAATTTTTCCCGGTAAGGGGTTACCGCTTGGACAATTTTTTGCGCCAAATCTTCTACGAAAATTAACGACGCAATGAACACATCCGCCTGGGCAATATCCGCCTGAAATTGTTGATAGTTTTCCGGGGAACGTAATTCCTCAATCAAATAACCACTCAATTGCACCGCCAAATTCCCCGGCTGACTGTTGATTTCCCGTGCCGCCGCCGTCAACGTACTTTGATATTGGGGTTCTAGTAACACATACACCACCCGCATCACAGTACGGTTTTCCACATTTTCTGGCTCTAACTGACGGATGGCAGGCTTGACGTAGGTGAACATAGGTCGCTGTCACACAAATTGGTCTATGAGTATTCTTACCGAAAACCCACCCCACCGTTGCCCTCTGCCCGGTGACCGCAACAATTTGATACGTTGCTTCATATTGGGATAAATTTATTGCGGATTGGTAATTTTTTTGTTAGGAGCGAGGGCAATTACAGCAATTCCAGCGGATCCACATCAATCAACAACTGCACCCCCGGCGGACAGAGGCGATGCAAGGGCTGGAGGTTGGGCGAGGGGGAATTGTCTGTATTTTTTAATAACAACTGCCAGCGATAACGGTTGGCAATGCGGGGGATAAAGGCGGGGGCTGGACCAATACATTCCCAGGTTTCATCCTGCAATTGTAATGCTAATTTTTGCGCCGTTTGCTCGACCAAGCCAGCGTCCAGACCGCTCAGGCGCAGGAGAATTAATCTGCCCCAGGGGGGATACCCCAACTCCCGGCGGGACTGCAATTCCTGGTCGAGAAACTCCGGGTATTGATAATGACGCACCGCAGTCAGTACCGGGTGGTCATAGCTATAGGTTTGGATGATCACCTCACCGGGTTGCTCGCCCCGACCCGCCCGCCCCGCCACCTGCACGAGGGTTTGCGCCGCCCGCTCCTGCGCCCGGTAGTCCCCCAAGTGCAACAGCCCATCCGCCGCCAACACCACCACCAGGGTCACCTTCGGCAAATCCAACCCCTTGGTGAGCATCTGGGTTCCCACCAACACATCCGCCGCCCCCTCCTGGAACGCCTGCATGAGTTCCCGGTGCGCCCCCTTGGTACTGGTGCTGTCCCGGTCGTAGCGCAACACCCGCAGTTCCGGGTACAACCGCCCCAATTCCTGCACCACCCGCTGGGTACCACAGCCAAAGTGTTTGAGGAAGGCGGAACCACAGGCAGGACAGCGTTGCGGTTGCAGTTGCCGCCAGTTGCAGTAATGACAAAATAATAAAGGTTGTTGTCCGGGTTCCGGCTGATGGTAGGTGAGGGACACATCGCACCGGGGACAGGGCAGGACATAACCACAGGCACGGCAGGACACGAACGTACTGTGACCCCGGCGGGGGACAAACACAATCGCCTGTTGCCCCTGCGCCCGCAATTGCCCGAGTTTTTCCTGCACCAGTTGGCTGAACAGGGAGAAATTTTTTTTCGCCAATTCCACCCGCATATCCACCAACCGCATGGGCGGCAAAGGACGTGGGGGCACCCGTTCCGGCAGGGAGAGGTAATGAATGCCCCCCGCCAACCGTTGCCAGGTTTCCGCACTGGGGGTCGCCGAACCCAACACCATCGGACAATGGCAAGCCTGCGCCCGCCACTGCGCCACCGTCCGGGCATGGTAACAAGGGGTCATCTGGCTCTGTTTGAAACTGGCATCGTGCTCCTCATCCAGAATCACCAACCCCAATCGGGGCAAGGGGGCAAACACCGCCGAACGGGTGCCAATCACCACCCCCGCTGACCCCTGCCAAACCGCCCGCCAGGTATCGTACCGCTCCCCCTCCGACAAGCCGCTGTGATACACCCACACCTGCTCGCCAAACCGTGCCCGAAACCGCTCCGTCAACTGGGGAGTCAGACCAATTTCCGGGATCAGCACCAACGCCTGTTTTCCCTGCGCCAACACCCCGGCAATCACCTGTAAATACACTTCCGTCTTGCCCGAACCCGTGATCCCATGTAGCAATATCTCTGTATATTGTTCAGACGCAATTGCCTGGGTAATGTGCGCCACCGCCTGTTGCTGGGCTGGGGTTAAACTGCGGGGTTGATCCGCTGTCACCGCCCCCATCTCCCGCCGGAGCCACTGCCGTTTTTCCCAGGTCACCACCCCCAATTGGGCTAATTTTTCCAGGGTGCTGGCACTGGTTTTGACCTGCTTTTGTAATTCATGCCACCAGAGTTCTCCCCCCCGGTGCCGCAAAACCTCCACCACCCGTTGCTGGGCTGGGGTCAAAGTCGTAGTGTCCCCCGTCCCCAACATCACCAACTTCCGGTACTGCGCCTGGGGGGAACCGGGGAAATAGCAGTAACTTGTAATTAAACCATACCGAGCCAATTCCCGCAGTGCCGCCCCACAACCCGGTACCTTTTGCTCCAGATACCGGCGGCTGTAGTCCCCGCTTCCGGTACTCAGCACCTCCCAGAGCGTTTGCGCCTTAGCTGACAGGGTAGGGGGAGCCTCGGTTGCCGTCACCTTAATCCGGGTTTGACTGCGACGAAAGACCCCCGGCGGTAATGCTAAACGCAATACATTCACCAGGGACGTTTGGTAGTAATCCGCCACCTTTTGTAATAACGGCAAGTAATCGCCTGGGAATAACTGGGTCTGGACAATGGCAGTAATGGGTTTCACCTGCGCCGCCGTTATCCCAGGGGGCAATTGCGCCGCCCAACCCAGCACCAGCCCCGCCACCGACCGACCCGCCAGGGGCACCTGCACCACATCCCCCGGGGTGACCCCCGCCAGCGCTTGATAGGTCAGGACTCCGGGTGAGCCGGGGACATCCACCAGCACCTCGACCCAGGGGGCGGACATCCTTAAGGGTCGTCATTCAGTAGGGGTGGACAACTACAGACCAGGTGCCGGTCCCCGTAGGCATTGTCAATCCGTGCCACCGGCGGCCAAAACTTATACGCCCGCAACCCCGGTACTGGATAGGCGGCCTGCTCCCGACTGTAGGGATACTGCCAGGTATCTGTAATGACAACTTCCGCTGGGTGGGGGGCATTTTTGAGCAGATTATCCTGGGGGTCCGCCTGCCCCTGGGCAATGGCCATCGCCTCGTGGTAAATGCCAATCATCGCCTCGCAAAACCGGTCCAACTCCCGCAGGGATTCGCTTTCCGTCGGTTCCACCATCATCGTCCCCGCCACCGGCCAGGACACGGTCGGCGCATGAAACCCGTAGTCCATCAACCGTTTCGCCACATCCTCCACCTCCACCCCCGTCTGCGCCTTCAAAGGGCGTAAATCCACAATACACTCGTGCGCCACCCAGCCATACTTGCCCCGATACAGCACCGGGAAATAGGGGTCCAAGCGTTGGGCAATGTAATTCGCATTCAAAATCGCCAAACGGGTCGCCTGGGTCAACCCCTCCGCCCCCATCAGTACCATATACATCCAAGAGATGGGCAAAATACTGGCACTACTCCAGGGAGCCGCCGCCACTGTCCCGACACTCTGATCGCCGCCCGTAGGGATCAGCGGATGAGTGGGCAGAAAGGCTTGCAAATGCTCCGCCACCGCAATCGGCCCCATCCCCGGCCCGCCGCCCCCGTGCGGAATACAAAAGGTTTTATGCAAATTCACATGGCAGACATCAAACCCCAATTCCCCCGGACGACACAATCCCACCAGCGCATTCAGGTTCGCCCCATCTAGGTACACCTGTCCCCCGTAGCGATGCACCACCTGGCACAACTCCCGCACCCCGGTTTCAAACACCCCGTGCGTCGAGGGATAGGTGAGCATCAGCACAGCTAATTCGTCTGCATATTGGCTGGCTTTTGTGCGTAAATCGTCACTATCCACATTCCCCTGTTTATCGCAGGCGACCGGCACCACCTGGAACCCCGTCATCACCGCACTCGCCGGATTCGTACCATGCGCCGACTGGGGAATCAGACACACCCGGCGTTGGGGTTCTCCCCGCTGTTGATGGTACTGACGAATGACTAACAACCCCGTCAATTCCCCCTGGGAACCCGCATTCGGTTGCAACGACACCCCCGGCAGACCGGTCATATCCGCCAACCAGGTGGTCAAATCCCGAAACAGGCGTTGATACCCCTGGGTTTGTTCCAAGGGCACAAAGGGATGAATTTGATTAAATTCGGGCCAGGAAATCGGCACCATTTCACTCGTGGCATTCAATTTCATGGTGCAGGAACCCAAGGGCATCATCGCGGTTGTCAGGGACAAATCCCGACTTTGTAAGCGATAAAGGTAGCGTAAAAATTCTGTTTCCGAATGATATTGCCGAAACACTTCCTGGGTGAGAAAATCCCCGGTTCGTGCCCACATTTCTGGGTACTCATATGCCGTCTGATCCACCCATTCCTGAAACGCAAAGGGCAATTCCTGACCCCCGTTCAATAGACGCAGTAACCGTTCCACATCCGACCATTCAGTGGTTTCATCCAAACTGATTCCCACCCCTTCAGGATAGAACCAATTCAAATTAATTTGGGCTTGGTTAAATCTTTGTTGAAGTTCCCCACGTTGGGCAGAATTTAATTCCAAAAAAACCGTATCAAAAAATGCCTGCGACCGCACCGCATAACCCAATTGGGCACAGCCTTTCGCCAACACCTGCGCCTGATGATGAATTTGCTGGGCAATGCGCCGCAACCCCTCGGCTCCGTGATAGACCCCGTACATACTCGCCACCACCGCCAACAGTACTTGTGCTGTACAGATATTGCTGGTCGCCCGCTCCCGGCGGATATGTTGTTCCCGGGTTTGCAGAGCCAATCGTAGCGCAGGTCGTCCCTGACTATCCTTGGATAAACCCACCATCCGTCCTGGCACCTGCCGTTTGTACATGGAGCGAGTCGCAAAATAGGCCGCATGGGGGCCCCCATAGCCCAGGGGCACGCCCAACCGTTGGGTACTGCCAACCGCAATATCCGCTCCCCAAGCCCCCGGTGGTTTCAACAGTGCCAAACTCAACACATCAGCGGCCATGATCCGTAATGCCCCGACTGCTTGCGCCTGAGCGAAAACCGGCTGGGGATCAACCAAAACCCCATAGGAATTGGGATATTGTACCAAACAACCACAGGTGGTTTCATCCACATTAAAGTTATGAATTTCAGCCACACGTAAATCAATTCCTAGGGCTGTGGCACGGGTTTGCAGAACCGCCAACGTTTGCGGCCAGCAGTGCTGATCCACCCAAAAGACCCGCCGTTGTTGATGATGCACCTGATAGCTCAAAATCATCGCTTCCGCCGCCGCCGTTGCCTCATCCAACAGGGACGCATTGGCAATTTCTAACCCCGTCAATTCCGTAATCAAGGTTTGAAAATTGAACAACGCCTCCAGACGACCTTGGGCAATTTCCGCCTGATAGGGCGTATAGGACGTGTACCAACCCGGATGTTCTAAAATGTTGCGCTGAATGACGGGTGGAGTAATGCAATTGTAATAACCCATTCCCAGAAAACTTTGCCAAAGTTGGTTTTGTTGTGCCAGGGCTTTGAGGGTTTTTAGGGCTTGATACTCCGTCTGTGCCGCTGGGGTATGCAGGGGTGTTTGGGTGCGTAGCTGTGCCGGTACTACCTGGTCAATCAAGGTATCGAGGTCAGGACAGCCCAAAAAGCGCAGGATGATGGCTTGATCCTCAGAAGTCAGCCCCAAATGGCGGCGGGCAAAAGCATCGGTCATGGGTCGCAGGTCGTGATACTCCCATCCACCCTAGCGCATGGCACCATAAACTGGTGGATAATGGTGGGCGGGAATGATTTTAGTGACCCTTGCGGGATTGGTAATGTCAAAGTTAATCCAATATCATCATATGGCGATTCGCACCGGCAACATTCATCGGGCGATGGAATTTTATACGGCTTTGGGGTTTGCAGTCATTGAGCGATTTACGGCGGGGATCACGTTAGCCTGTTGGTTGGAAGGGCTGGGCACCCGTTTGGAATTGATGCAAGTCCCCCTGCCCCGTCCCGCTCCCGATGCCTTTGGGGATGAACATTATGTGGGTTATTATCATCTTTCTTTTCGGGTCGAAAACTTGGAAAATCTTCTCAACCAACTGAGGGAACAATTACCCGAGCCACCAAAAGTATTACTTGCACCAACACCCCAAACCATTGGGCAAAAAAATTATCGAGTGGCGTTTATTCAAGACTACGATGGGTTACCGATTGAACTAATGGAAATCCTGTAGCAAGCCTCAAGGGATTACGCAATATAGCCATCCTAAATGAAAATGGAATAGGGGTCACAGGGGCACCGCCCCCGGCCTTGGTTCTGGGGAATCTCACTTCTCACTCCTTGGCATTGTGAGTAAATTTTATACTTAAAAAATCAAGGGTTACAAGGGCGTTGTCCCCATATTTAGCTCTGGAAAATTTCTGTTTGTTCATCGAATCGGATTGCCATATTCCCATCCATTGCCCAGGATTGTTATAGTGATAAAGTCTATGCCCTTTTGCCCCGATGACCACCACCTCGGAACCCTACGGCGAGCGATTGATCCGGGAAGGAGAACTGCTTACCTTTCCCAACCCTCGCCCCGGTCGGCATTATTGGATTCGCATTACCCTGCCCGAATTTACCTGTAAATGCCCCTTTTCCGGCTACCCTGATTTTGCCACCATTTACCTGGACTACATTCCTGACCAGCGGGTGGTGGAACTTAAATCCATCAAACTATACATCAATAGCTATCGGGATAAACGGATTGCCCACGAAGCCGCCGCCAACCAAATTCTGGATGATTTTGTCGCCGTTGCCCAGCCGGTGGCGGTACGTCTGCGGGCTGATTTCAACCCCCGGGGGAATGTGCATACCGTGATTGAAGTGGTCTATCCCGATTCACCAACCGGGGGACTGACGGAGTAATTGCTCCACGTCCGCACTGGGTAAGGGTCGGGAAAACAAAAACCCCTGGGCATACTGGCAGTTTAAGTTTTGGAGTAACTGGCGTTGCGCCCGGGTCTCCACCCCCTCGGCGATCACATCCATCTGCAGGCTTTGGGCAAGGGACATGATGGTGCGGATGATTTCCCCCGATTCCCGGTCATGCTCCGCCTGGGAAACAAAGGATTGGTCAATTTTCAAGCGGTCAATGGGAAAGCGATGCAGACGACTTAAGGAGGAATGCCCTGTACCAAAATCGTCAATACAGGAATCCACCCCCAAATCCTTGAGTTTTTTCAAAATCGCCACCGCCTCGTCGTAGTCCCCCAACACACTCTCGGTAATTTCCAAGCGCAAAAACTGGGGGTCTAACCCCGTCTCCGTGAGGATTTCCCCGACCTGTTCCAGCAAATGGGGTTGCAAAAGTTGTCGCCCGGAAAGGTTGACGCTGATGGTGAGGAGGTCGGCTCCCGGTAGGTTTTTTTGCCACTGGCGCATCTGCTGACAGGACTGGTGCAGTACCCACCGCCCCAAAGGCAGGATCAACCCGGTTTCCTCCGCCAAGGGGATAAATTCCCCCGGGGACACCAAGCCCCACTGGGGATGCCGCCAGCGCACCAACGCCTCAAACCCGGTCAACCCGCCGGTCACCAAGGAAACAATCGGCTGGTAAAAAATGCACAATTCCTGCCGTTCAATCGCCCGCCGTAAATCCGTTTCCACCTGGAGCAGGCGCAGAGCTTGGACGTGCATGGCATGGTCAAAGACGACGGTACAGGCTTTCCCCTGCAATTTCGCCTGGTGCATCGCCGCATCCACATCCCGTAGCACCTCCTCCGGGCGGGTATAGTGCCCCGGTCCCAGCACCACCCCAATACTGGCACTGGTAAACACCTCCAGCCCATCCGTTTCCAGGGCAAAGGGTTCCCGAAATACCCGATGAATCTGCTCGGCGATCAAGCGGGCATCCAGGGCATTGGTGATCCCCTGCAGCAAGATGGCAAACTCATCCCCCCCAAACCGTGCCAGCACATCCCCTGGGCGCAGACAGGCGCGCAACTGCTGGGCAATCGCCACCAACAACCGGTCGCCGCTCATGTGCCCCAAACTGTCGTTGACAATTTTGAAACGGTCTAAATCTAAAAATAAAACGGCAAAATTCACCCCCTCGGAAAACTCATGATGGTGTAATGCCTGCTCCAAACATTCCAAAAACAAAGCCCGATTCGCCAAATTCGTCAGGGAATCGTGGGTGGCATCGTAGCGCAGTTGGGATTCCGTCTGCTTGCGCCGGGTAATATCCGTTTGGGAACCCGCCATCCGGTACGCCTGCCCGTCCGTATCCCGCACCGCCAACCCCCGGCAGAGCATCCAGCGGTAGTTGCCATCCCGATGCACCACCCGATGCTCGCTTTCAAAATGGGGGGTCAACCCGGTCAAATGCGCCGCCAATTCCTTCCGCACCCGGTCCCGGTCCTCCGGGTGAATCCGGTCCATCCACTCATCCGGGTTGGGGCTGATTTCCCCCGCCTCGTAGCCCAACATCTCCTGCCACCGGCTGGAAAAATACATCTGGTTCGTACTCAAATCCCAGTCCCACAGACCATCATTCGCCCCCGCCACCGCCAGGGCATACCGCTCCCGACTTTCCCGCAATGCCTGCTCTACCCGGCGCCGTTCGGTTATATCGCTAAAGGTGCAAATCACCTGCACCACCTGCCCTTTGTCATCCACCTGGGGTTCCGCCGTCACCAACAACCACACCCGGTCCTGATACCGTTGGCGATAGACCCCCATCACCAGGTTGCGGACACTCTGTCCAGCCGCCACAGCCCGTGCCACCGGTAAATCCTCCGCCGCCACCGGGTTCCCTTCCTCATCAATCACATTCCAATAGGGTGCCCGCAGATGGTAGCGCCGCAACTCCCGCTCCGTCAGCCCAAGCATAGCCAACGCCGCCCGATTGGTCAGCACCACTTCCCCCTGGGGATTCCACAACTGCACCCCCACCTGCAAATCCTCAATCAACCGCCGGAACCGGTCCTCGCTATAACGCAGTTGGGCTTCCACCCGCCGCCGCTCCGTAATGTCCACCCCCACAAACACCGCCGCCCGCCCGTGCTGGTATTTTTGCGCCATGACCAGAAACGTTTTATGGCTACCGTCTCCCACCGGCACCTGCAATTCCAACTCCCGGTGCAGATGGGGGTCGGGGTCGGCAAACACCCCCCGGACAAACTCGTTAAACACCGGATCAGGGCTGAGAAACCCCACCTCCTGCCCCGGAAACGCCGTCACCGGCAAATTCAACGAATGCGCCAACTGGCGATTCACCCCCAGGTACCGCAAATCCTGACCGATCCAGGACACCGTACCCGGAAACGCATCCAAAACCGTTTGCAACTCCTCCTGCTCCATCCCCGCCGGAGCAATCAAGCTGGTCATATCCAGCACCCAACCCAACCGCTCCCCCCCCCCCCCCCCCCCCCCCCCCCCCCCCCCCCCCCCCC